>Ga0307377_10000064_pt1 | contig 152711 bp, 134 predicted proteins | sample TR3MG_FD_202535 | JGI IMG/M metagenome (GOLD analysis project Ga0307377, IMG submission 202535) | Soil microbial communities from Risofladan, Vaasa, Finland - TR-3 | ecosystem: Environmental > Terrestrial > Soil > Coastal area > Acid sulfate soil | place: Finland: Risofladan, Vaasa... | reverse complement strand
GGATACACCGTTGTCAAAGTTCGTGGTGATCTTGGCGTCCGTTGCTCGCCAAATTCACCGGCGACCTTTGCCTCCCATCCCCCAGCTTATGCCGGTTTCGGGAGAACGGGTCGCACCAAGCGGATGGAGCCGACGCTCGCGTCGGCGCTTCGCGCCTCCGCTGCGCGCGGCTCATCCGCTGCGCCGTTCTGCGCAATAATACGAACGTCAAACCAGGGAGATAGAGAGGGAATTAATGCCAACCTTTACTGAGGCAAAGTTCAACTTCGACACAGGTCCCGGAAAGTTCAAGGAGCTTTCAGCATCTCTTGTACCCGTTGATGGGAAAGCCAAAAAGAACATCTCTATCTGCAATACCAAAGGGGAAGCGCTGGAGGAGTTCTATAAATGGCAGTTTATCTATAGCCTGATTCATAGCGGCCTTTACGCCAAGGATTACATTGGAACCGAAGTCCGCTTCCCAAAAGGTAGCAAGACATCCGCCCCGCTTAAACTCGATGGGGCTATCTTTGATGATCCGGCGTGGCTCCAGCACTATAACGAATATTGGCAGGAACGCCGCCCGCAGGACCTCGAATGGCTCAATGCTCATCTTCTCGCCGTGATCGAATTCAAGCGCGATGACAAGGAAATAGGGAGGGTTTTCACCGGGCAGATCAAACCTGCGATGAAAGAAAAAGACCCGGCTACCGCGTATGTCCTTGGCATGTATTACGACCATGAGCGTCTCTACCTTTTCCACCGTCGAGACGGTCTTTTTCTCCGGTATGACGAAGCCAAGAACCAGAAAGGAAGAGACAGCAAGGTTGGCGATCTTTCCCTTCATTTGCCTGACCCTTACTCCTACATTCCCTCCTTCGATGATCTTCGCAACCGAGTCCATCGCCCGGCACAGATCGACCGCAGCTGCCGCTCTTATACTGAACTTGATGTCATTACCTCCATAGCCACCATCCAGCTCCAAACCGCCCTCTCCGAGGTCTTGCGCACACTCGACAAGGCCGGACTTGTGAACCAACGAGGCTATCAAATTCTTATTGAAGCTTTCGCTCTCAAAATCTTTGACGAGAAGCGGAATGAGAAATACCCAAAGAAACAGCTGGAGTTTTTCATCACAGACTCCGAAGCAGCGTTTCATTCACTCAGTGATACGCCAATACAGGATTTCATCAAGCGCATGAAGGGCATCCGCACTGACGCCCAAGGCCAGTACCAGAAAATCCTCAGCGCCGATGCCATTGACTGGAAGAACGCAAACCACGTCAGAGCTGTTGTCGCCGTATGTCATGCTTTCCAAGACTTTTCATTCATTAAGTCTGCCAATAGCGACCTTTACCAACTTGTTTTCTACAACTTCGCTAACGCTTTCAAACGTGACGAGTCAGCGCAATTCCTCACGCCTCTGCCCGTAATCGACTTCCTCGTGAAGATAGTCAACCCGCGCGATGGTGAAACTGTCATTGATCCCTGCTGCGGCATAGCCGATTTTCTCTCCCTCTCGTTCGTCAACGCATCAGGCAAGGGCAAGGACTGGCGGCTCGACGATGCCAATATTTACGGTGTGGACCTTGACGAAAACATGATTATGCTTGCCACACTCAATATGCTTCTCAACGGCGATGGTGCGGCCAAGCTCCATTACCGCCACACACCCGGCTCCATCCTTGCAAAATTCGCTGCTGGCAATCCGCCTGCTCTTGTGGATCTTATCCCCGACCGACACAAGTCCGGTGCTTGGCAGAACTGGCCCGACAACACCCATCTCATGCAATTCGATGTCGTACTTACCAATCCGCCCTTCGGCGAAGATCGGGCATACCGCCCACACAGTGACCAAGAGCGCCAGATCATTGAAATGTATGAGACATGGAACCTATCAGGCGGTGGCGACAATATTGACCTTGGCGTTGTCTTCCTCGAAAACGCCTATCAAATCCTGAAGCCTGAAGGCCGTCTCGGCATCGTCCTCTCCAATTCCATCGCATCAATTAACCGATGGAGGCAGGTACGAGAATGGCTGATGGATCGTATGCGAATTGTCGCACTTTTTGATCTTCCTGCGAACGTTTTCGCAGAGACGGGCGTCAACACAACCCTCATCGTCGCCTACAAACCAAAGAGTTTCGCCGCGCTCAAGAAACTGGTTGAATCGGATTATTCTGTCTTCGTGCGCGACATTCAGCATGTCGGCTACGAGAAGCGGACCAGTAGGCGCAACGTCTATTTCAATCCCATCTACCGTATGGATGAAACCACCTACGAGGTGATGACTGATTCGGAAGGCCACCCTATCCTCGACGAGGATTTCACGCAAACCATAGCCGACTTTCGGCAATGGGCGCTAGGGCAGGAAGAAACGCTTCAACGCCTGTTCTGCAAGGAGTCTTGAGCGATGAACTGTCTGCGCGTCCCTAGCGAAATCAGAATTAGCCAAATCAGCGCGAAAGCAAATTCTTTATCCCCCGCGAACTTTGGGGAAATATACCTTCCCAATGCGGTCGCTCTTAAGGAGCTGTTGACGGAGGCACCAATTCGGGGAGTAACCACACCCAGGATCGCATTCCTGAGGAAAGCACCAACATCACTGATAACAAATAAAGCCCTCCAATCCCATTCCTATTTCGTCAATCGCCATTCCAGTGGCGTCATCCCACTAAGTCCACGCTATTTCTCTAACCTAGGGCTAAAGAGTGGCGACATCTTGTTCTCGACGAACGTTAATATTGGGGAGTCAGCTGTAGTATTCGAAAATAACCTGTCTGACCTTACTATCAATCCATGGATGGTAATACTGAGGCCACAGAATCAATGGTATGTTTTTGCCTTCCTTAAGCATCAGATTACACAAGACCAAATGGAATCATTTGTCCCGAGAGGTTCTATATTCAGAAATGCTGGTGGCCGTTACCTGAATCTTATGATTCCCTTTCCGAACCAGCGTGATGGGGAGCGCGTCATTCAATATGTCTCTGCACTCATGCAAGCCATTGTTGAAAAAGAAAAGGTCATTCGCGACAAGTCGGACTTGATTCACGATGTCATACAAGCCGAATTAGAATCGAATCAGAGGAATCGAGAGTTCCAGTATATTTATCCCTCAATTGCCGATTTGTCATCACTTCAGCGATTTGATGCGGTCATTTACGATCAGGAATATAAGTCGAAAATCTGGCTTGTTGAAAACTACGCACATGGTAGCGAGACACCTCAACAGGCAGGTTTCACGGTAACCCCAGGTCCAAGCCTCGAAATCAAGATCATTCGCACACGAATCGATTCGGAAACCTACCGCCCTGGCTACTATACTCTCATTCTTCCCACGAACATCTCGGTGTGCGGGACAATGAATGTTCTCCCTTACTTGGGTACTCCAAAAAGTCTTCCATTGCTCAAACAGGGAGATATAGTTTTCGGTGAGGCAGGTTTTCAGAAGGGCCGTTCTATAGTGCTGATAGATCCTTGGCCGAAATGCACCACCAATGCGCATGGCCTGTATGCCCGCCGCTCTGACGGGGATATTCAAAAAGCTATCTTCTTCCGCTGCATCTTTAGCTGGTATCGCACTATGCGTTTGATAGACATCATGGCGGTAGGTGGTTCCGGGGGTCATTTCTCGCCAGAGTATTTTGACTATGTCCGTATTCCCAGATTCCCTGATGATAAACAGGTCGAGATTGCACGCTTGTATCATCACGATGCGGCGCAGCCCGCAGGAAGACCAACACTCGATTCCTTTATGGACTGGCACAACCGCTGGAATACTGAGTTGGGCATTTGGGAGCTAGACCGAGGAATGAAAGCCCTTCAGCGCACGCTTTCAGAAGTGCAAGAGCAGATCATCGAAGGGAAGACGGTCAATGTACCAATTTAGGGCGCATAACAGGCGCTGCACCTGACCGCTATTCCGCTGCGCTCCAAAGCGGCAGGTAACCTTGGGCGTTATGACGGACGCTTCGCTCGCTGCGTCCTCGCTGCGAGCGGCTCGACCGCCGCGCCGTTGGGCGGGCTTGTTCAAGTTTAGGAATGTCTATGAACAATCCGCGAAGGAAAACGTCAAAGAATAAAACGGCGCTCCCGGACCGCATCACTTCTCGCACGGCTGCATTCGGACTTCTAGTGGCGGGCATTGCCATACTAGTCTTAGGTTATAGGTATCAGCATCCAGAAGGATTCAGTTGGAATGCATTGACATCTGACTTATATGCCAATGTGGGCGTAGATCTCGTGGGTATCGCCATCACAGTCTTTGCAATCGACGCCTTGAACCAACGCCGTGAGGCTCGTATGGAAAAGCGGCGGCTTATTCGCGAGATGGGCAGCCGTGATAACGGCATCGCTTTACGTGCAGTCAAAGAATTGAGGGAATACGGTTATCTCTCAGATGGCTCACTACACTCAGTCTGGCTTATGAGTGCCAATCTTGAAGGAGCCGAATTATACTCAGCCGATATTCGCGGTGGCGCTCTCCATTCTGCAAACTTGAGAGGTGCTGAGCTGATTGGTGCCAATCTCAGTCACGCTGCTCTCTGGCGGACAAATCTGGCAGATGCGGGTCTTATTGACGCTGACCTAAGTGATGCCAATTTCAAGTATGCCAATTTGGAGCGCGCAAGAGTTACTCGTAATCAGCTGGGAAAATCCTATTCTCTCAGAGGCACTGTTCTCCCGAATGGCAAGGTATATGACGGCAGTTTTCGACTCAAAGGCGATATTGATGAAGCTAAGCAGGACGGCATTGATATAGATGACCCTGCTGCTTTGGCAAGATGGTATGCAATACCTTGGGACGAGTTTTGGCGTTCAATGGATTTGCGCAAAGAACGTCCCGAATTCACTGATTGGGGCCGTTAATAGTTCTAAACCAAACGCCCGCCCAACACTGCATGGCGCGACCCATTCGCTCGAAACCGGAGGCCAGCAGGCCGAAGTGCGTATTCCGATGAAGTCGTCCACGAGTTCCGGGCATGTCGTCCACCAGTCGGAGCGAAGCGACGCTAGCGTGCACATTATACACTCAAGTGGTCGGCATGGGCAAGGAGGAGTTGGTCTTGCGCCGGGATTCCCCCTTGAGATCGAGCCGATAGGCGTTGTGGACCAGGCGGTCCAGGATGGCGTCCCCGATGGTGGGATCGGGGACGCGGGCGTGCCATTCTGCGACAGGCACTTGAGTGACGACAGTTGTGGAAGATCGGCCATAGCGATCATCCAAGATCTCGAGCAGGTCCTGGGACTGGCTGCGGGTGAGGGGATCACGTAGCCAGTCATCGAGGACCAGGAGTTGCACTCGGGCGAGGGCGTCGAGGAGTTTGGGATAGGAGCCGTCGGCGTGGGAGAGGGCAGTCTGGTGCAGGAGGCGGGAGGTGCGCTGGTAGCGCACGGTGAAATCGTAGCGGCAGGCGGAGTGGGCGAGGGCGCAGGCAAGAAAGGTTTCCCCTACGCCCGTTGGGCCGAGGATGAGAATGTTGAGGTGCTGAGTGATCCATTCGCCCTGAGCCAGTTGGAGGACGAGACGGCGGTCGATGCCACGGGAGGGAGAGAGGTCGAGGTCTTCGATGGTGGCCGGTAGGTGCAGGTGAGCCGCCTTGAGGCGTCGTTGTAGGCGGTGGTTACCCCGGTAGGTGCACTCACGGTCGACGAGCAGGCCGAGGCGATCCTCGAAGGACAGGTCGGCGTACTGGGGGTTATGAAACTGCTCTTCGAGGGCGGCGCGAAAAGCGGGCAGGCGCAGCTGGGTCAGTTTGTCGAGAAGCGGTTGGGTCAACATAGGGTACTTGCTCCTTAACGATAATAGGTTTGGCCACGGATGTTTTCGTGGCTGGGTGGGACGACAGGGGCCGGTTCTTCGGGTTCGACCTGGTCGAGCTTGGCATCCAGGATGTTCTTGACCCCCTTGTAGGAGTGAATGCCAGCGGGAAGGGCGCGGCAACAGGCAGCTTCGAGGCGCTCCTCACCGTAGCGGCTGGCGAGCCGGAGGAGGCCCAGGCAGGAACGATAGGCCTGTTGGGGGTGTTTGCGGGAGGTGAGAAGCGCTTGCACGAGTTGGGTGGTGTGAGGGCCAATGGTCTGGGCCCAACGGGTGAAGCGGTCGGGCGACCACTCCTGGTACTCCTGATGAGCGGGAGGCATATGTTCGGAGAGGGTGGTGTGCCTGCCGAGGGCATTGCTGCGCCGGTGGGAAGCGATCCGCTGGTTGTTGAAAAAGATCTCGATGGTGCCTTCGGTGGCGCGGACGTAGACCTCTTCGTGGATCAGGGTGTGCGGGACGCTGTAGTAATGATGCTCGAACTCGACGTGGTAGTCGATGTTGACGCGGGCTTCCTTCCAGATCGCGAATTCGTAGGGCTGCTCAGGGAGGGGCTTGAGGGCCGGCCGATCCAGCGCCTCGAAGAGCTCGCGGCGGGAGCGACCGAGGTGTTTCATCAGCCGCGTGTTGAGCTCGTCGAGTAGCTCCCGGATGGCCTGGTTCAGGTCGGCAAGGCTGAAGAAGGTGCGATTGCGCAGGCGGGCGAGGATCCAGCGCTCGACCACCTGGACGCCGACTTCTACTTTGGCCTTGTCTTTGGCCTTGCGAGGGCGTGCCGGGATGACGGCCGTGCCGTAGTGTTGAGCCAGGTCTTGGTAGGTGGGATTCAGGTCCGGCTCGTAGCGACAGGGGTGTTTGACGCCAGCCTTGAGATTGTCTGGGACGACGATCTCGGGCACACCGCCTATGAATGTGAAGGCGCGGACGTGTGCGCCGGTCCAGTTGGGCAGGTCTTGGCTCCAGTTGGCCTCGGCGTAGGTGTAGTTGCTAGCTCCCAGGACGGCGACGAATATCTGTGCCTGGCGAATCTCTCCGGTGTGCGGGTCGACGATGGGGACGGTCTGACCGGCATAATCCACGAACAGCTTCTCCCCGCCCTTGTGGGAGAGACGCATGGAGGGTTTCAGCCGCTTGGCCCACTGGCGGTAGAGTTCGCAGAACTGGCTGTACCCGTAACCGTCAGGGTGTGCCTCGCGATACTCGACCCACAGGAGACGCAGGATCACGCTTTTCCTGCGCAGCTCGGTGTGAATCAAGGACCAGTCGGGACAAGGGATGATCTTTGAGTTTGGATGCGACGGCGTGGGGAAGAGAAGCAGAAAGAGGGCATCCTCATCCAGGTCTGCGGGGAGAGGCCAGCTAAGCCCCGCTGCCTTGGCGCGTTGCAGGTACTCACTGACGGTGCTGTGGGAGATGGAGCAACTGCGGGCGATGGCCCGGTTCTTCAGTCCGCACTCCCATTTCAGACGAAGGACTTCACGTATCTTGCGCATGGTTAACCTTTCCTGGGTCATCTCTGCCTCCTGTGTGTTTTGGAGGCAAGAATGCCACAAAACGGTAAGATTAGCCAGCGCCGCTTGCTACTCGTTCAAGTACGCCCCAAGATCCCGGAGCATGGCGTCCACGCAATCCAGCACATGTCGTCCACCGATTCCGGCGTCCCGGAAAAATGGACGCCATGCGACTGGAACACGTGGTCGGCATGGCCCGGAATGGGTGGACGGCATCCATCGAAATCGCCGGTCGGCATGGCCCGGATTACGCAGAAGGGGATGCTGGTCGAGGGCGTCCAGGTGAACACCAACAAGATGCGCATGGTCGTGGCCCTGAAACTGATCCTGGGCAAGCAGAAACTTCTCATGCCCAGGGAGATCCAGGGCATCTGGATGCAGTTGGCGGGCTGGAGGATGCCCGATACCAAGTTGCGCCAGGACATCGCGTCGTGCCTGTTCATCGCGGCGGACGTGCTGAACCGCCTTTTCATCATTGACGAGGAGCGAGAGGCGGAGGGAGACGACTCAGAGTACGAGGACGTCGCCCACATGCGCCGGCGTCCGCACCGTCGCAAGGCCACGCGGCACCAGCGCACGGGGGGGAGGGTGCAACGATGACGATACAGGACGACATCGAGGTGCTCAAGAGAATCCTGACCGAGCCTGGCAAGTGGCTGGTCATCGTCCACCTGGGTCACATCGTCAAGGTAGCGAAGGTGGAGCCGGAGAAGGACGCGAAAGAGTTGGCGAGGGCTTTTCCACGGTCGGCTTCTTGTCATGCGGAGGCGCGCTAGAGCGGAAGCATACTGCTCATCGCACCTTTGGCGGCTACTGCCCTGCCTCATAAAGTCCAGGGCTTACTGTGCAGAGCATTCTCCCTGTCTCCTACGGAGCAGCCATCACATGCGATTCGGGATTGTCGGTGAGGGGAGCGATCTCCTCGCCGACCATAACTCGTGCACCCTTCAACTGAGCCGCCCTTGGTTTCTAGTGTTCGACCGCTTTGACAATGGGCCTTTTTGTCAAGTCAGATGAACTCGGAAGGCGCGACGAGGCAGGAGGAGTAGTGGACTCACTCAGCAGTCTAATCTGTGCAGCAAGACCTGTACCTATGCTCTCTTGGATCGAGTGCTTGATTTCTGCGAACGTCAAATCAAAGTTCGCCTGACTGAAATGTGACACTTGTTCCAAGACAGGGCTGACAAGTGCTCGTGTTACAGCATGATTTTCGAGTTCTCGCTGCATTCTTGCATCGTCTACCCAATCGGCAGGCTGCCTTGAGGTGTATAATATACCAATGCTTTCCTCATGCGGTTCCTCCAACTTAACGAATTCGCCACTAAACCTGTGACTTAGCGCCTCTAATGTTTCAGTACCTAACGGAGTGTTGGGCAGTTGGCTTACATTGTCGGCAGGCTGCCTTGAGGTGTATAATATACCAATGCTTTCCTCATGCGGTTCCTCCAACTTAACGAATTTGCCACTAAACCTGTGATTTAGCGCCTCTAATGTTTCAGTACCTAACGGGGTGTTGGGCAGTTGGCCTACACCGGTTGCGAACTCGACATCGTCATCGTCTGCGTAAAGCCCCAATTTGATGCTGATAGCTGTTCTCATTTCAGATGCTTGTGCACCACGTCCAGTAGTACCATGTACAATAAAGTGGGGAGGTTGCACGCTGGTACCGTCAATCATCTCAAGGTTGGATAGCCTCTGGCGAACATCTGTGAGACGTTTCTCCTGCCTCGATTTCCAATCTCTGACAATCTCTTTTAGAGTCTCCATTATCAACCCTCCTAGGCGATTTTTGTGGGAGAAGATATGGGATTGGGGTAATCGTTCATCCTCGCTACAGCCATCACGTTTCTGAGATCGTAATGATAATCAACTGAAGTATAGTCAGCATAAAGACCGGACCCGCTGTGTTAAACTAAAAGGTGTCGCCTTTTGGAGTACTAATCGGAGAAGTGTGGTAGAGTAGGGATGGCAGCCGTAGCAGTAGGCGCTGTGGAAAGTGTGGGCAGCGCAGTTTGCTGTCCACACTTTCCACAGCGCAGCCACCGGACCACACTGGCTCCCACTGGTACCCGAAAGGAAATCGAATCATGTCAAACACTGAACGTCGTCCGCGCTTGACCGCCGCTCGCAAGTTCGAGTTGTATCTGGCGACTCGTTCACCCGACGCGCCGCTGGGCGAGATCTTACGCCAATACGGGGTGCACCTGGACGATCTGCGCATCATTGAGCGCACCGTGGAGAGTGCTGCCTTGGCTGGGCTGAAAGCCCAATCCCGCCACGGACGCCAGCCGACGGATCTCTCACCAGAGCGGGTCCAGCAACTCGAGCAAGAGTTGGCCGAGAAGACGCACGCCTTGGCAGAGTTGGGCGTGTCGTTCGCGTTGCTCGAAAAAAAAGATCGTGCGGAGTCAGGCTCCCGCTCCCGGGCCAACGACTCCCGCCGGAGGAACGCCAGGTGATTCTGGACTTGATCGCCGAAGCCAAAGCCGATGGGCTGACGACCGAGCATGCCTGCGGGGTGTTGGGCCTGTCGCCGCGCACCGTTCAACGCTGGCAAGCGCCAGTCCTGCCCCTTCCAGCCCTGCTCGCCACCGAGGGGGTGGTCGCGTCGCCGGCGGTGATGCGGCCCCGCCCGTACAATGCCCTCACGGCCAGCGAAGCGGCGGCGGTCATCGCCCTGATCCAGTCGCCCAAGCACGCCGATGCCAGTTGCCGGGAACTGGCTTTGGCCTTGCAGATCGCCCCCAGCCCCACCTATGTCTCGCATGTGACCATTTGGCAGTACGAATGTATGCTGAACTGCAATGGTCCACGCGGGCGGCAAGTCTCCCAGAGGCGGGGGCGGACCGCACCCGATACGGACTGGGTCAACGGCCCCAACCAGTTGTGGGATTGGGACATCACCTGTCTGCATACCTGGGAGCCCCGCGTCTTCTTGTACCTGTACGGCTTGCTCGACCACTGGAGCCGCAAGAACATCGCCTGGCGCATCAGTCCTCAGTTGGTCAGCGCCGAGGTGCAGACCTTGTGGGATCACGGTTTGATCAACGAAGGCTTGCTGGACCAACCGGCTCACACCTGGCCCAAGTCGCTCAGCGACCGGGGTACCCAGATGCGCTCGCACTCGACGACCACTTACTTCCAAAAGCTCGGCATCCCACAACTGTTCAGCCGACCACGCACGCCCAACGACAACCCGTACATCGAAGCGCACTTTGCCACCATCAAAACCCAGCCCGTCTTCCCTGGTTACTTTGCCGACCAGGCCGAAGCCGAAGGCTATTTCCGCCACTTCTATCCGTGGTACAACGACGTGCACCCCCACACCCGCCTCGATATGCTTACGCCCAGTCAGGTCCACTCGGGACGAGGCCCACGGCTGCTGGCTGAGCGAGCTGCACTGAAAGCCGCTACCCTGGCGGCCCGCTGCGCCGACCCCGGCGCTCGCACATTCACACTGGAGGAGCTTATGGCCGATCACCTACCTGATGTATCCGATTACCCGTGTTACTCGTGGGCGGGGCCGAAAACTGCCCCCGCAAAACAGGCGACACCTCTTGACTAACTCACCGGACCGAACGTCATCTCCGTGGGCAAACATAGACGGTGGAGTTAAACCAAGGAACTTCAGTACGTCATTTCGATCTTCAGGAGTCATGTCTAAGAACTTACGGGAAAACTTAACCCGCAAGGTGTCATCACGCCCAAAAACAGCAATCAAGAGCTCACTTTCCATTGGTTCGGGTACAGAGCCATATCGTTGTATTGATTTCCCGATTTCAGCAAGCTTCCCATGAATTTGGTCGAGGTCAGCGCGATACTCTTCGACGTCGTTGTGTATCCGCATCAACAACCATCCGTGAACGGCCGGATTTCCCCCCAGCACCTCTTCGGCGATTTTGACAGCATCCAGGCTGCCAAGGAATTTCCCAATCTCACGCCGCAATTGGGCCTGGCGCCTAATGTCCTCCGTTAATGATCGAGCCAGCCTCATCAATCGATTTGCGTCATCATCAGTAGGTTGAGAGAGCAAATCTTGATACCTCTTGTGAAGGACGTTTGCTAGAACGTTCAGTCCCAAGCTGCTAACCCACTGTGCGAGGGCAGTAATGGATGCTTGCTCGGGCATAGGCGCGAGTGCAAGCGCTGACGCTGCGCATAGAACAGCCAATCCACTAGCTCCCACGACGCGGTCACTGGTAATGTGCGAGAGATGATGATCTAAATGCTCCCTAAAAGAATCAAGTCTTAACATAATTTCGCTCCGTGAATGACGCACTGTCTTGCACAGGTGTTAGTGTGGGAACATTACCCCATCGCTTTAGAAGCAGCCTCCAATGCACATTGCGCGTGCCTAACGACGCATCGGATAAGCCGCGGGCCAGCATCGTGGCTGACTACGCACACATAGTGTACTGCAATTCTGCGCGAAAGTCAATACCCGATTCGCCAGGTTCTGCCGTAGAAGCTCACGCTGACCGTCTGCTTGATGGACTTTAGAAAAGCCCCAAGAGTTGGCCAGGACAGCCTATGCAGGGGCGCAGACTGCGGTATAATACAGGCAATCGAATAGCCCCCTGTGGGTCACCCCACAGGCATTGCTAGAGACACAGGACGTCTGTTTTCTACCCTGGGTACGATCACAGAGCCCGGTCGCTTACGACTTGCGACCGGGCTCTTTCTTTTTGGCGGTGAGCATGCAGCCAGTTGGTTTCTACATCGGCAAGAAGGGGGCGGTCTACGCGCAACTGGAGAATGGCAGCCTGGCTCGGTTGGGGCTCCGCGTTACAGGCGGGAAACTCGTGGCCTTCGACCCGTTGCGGCGTGGGTGGATCGAACTCCCGACTCACATACCAGACCGGTCTGGTGGGTCTGTCACGATCACGGTGACAGAGAAAAAACGACGCGATCCAATTGCTTACTTTGGCCTGACCACGATCGTCCCGCAGGCCTCGCATCTCGATGCCGGTGCAGTTTGTCCAGGCTCTGACCTGTACCTACTTACAACAGTCACCTCGCCGGGCCTGAGTCGCCTGTCGAAGATGGTCCCTTGAAGAAACCGCTCGCGGAATCCATCGGTTACATCGTCCGGTGAAAAGACCACACGGGCAAAATACCCACTGCGCAGTGTTATCCGACGGACAGCTTGAACCGCCAAGACGCAAAGAACGCAAAGAAAATAAGCGGAAACTTGGCGCCCTTCGCGTCTTTGCGGTGAGAAACTTGCAGCAACACTCAATGGGGAGACTATCCACGAGAGCGCCGGCCGGTTTCGTGTTTTTCGCGAGATTTCGTGCCCTTCGTGATCCAAATGCCCTCCCCACTCCCGGAACCCTTTCCCCCTCCCTAACGTCTTTACCGTAGAGAGCCTGCATCCCGCTCGGAGAGATCCGTATGAACGCAAGATCGCTCAAGCGCCACACCTGGCTGATGGGATTGGTGCTCGTGGCCGCCGTCGCCTGCAGCGGTCCACACGCTGCGCCGGCAGCCAGGGACAGAGACCTGCTACTCACGCCGCCCGTGCCCGGCATCGCCTTTCCGCGCCAAAAGCCCACCGAGGGGATCAGAGAGAGCATGACGGCCGACCTGGTTGCCACGCTGCGGCTGGAGGACGGGTGCCTGCAACTGCAATCACCGGCCGGCCAGGTGGCCCACGTGCCCATCTGGCCGCCCGAGTTCACCCTCCGCCCCTCAGGCGAAGGCGCCGCAGGCGACGAGGTGCTGGTGATTGACGGGACGGGAGAGGTGGTCGCCCGCACGGGCGAAGAAGTGTTTATGAGCGGCGGCGAGAGCGCCGTGTCCGACCCGTGGGTGCTTCAGCAGATTCCCCCGGCCTGCCGGGGACCATACTGGATCGTCGGCAACACCGTGCGCCCCAACCTGAGGTACGGCTCCGATCTCTTTGCCATGGACGTGTTAACCAGTACAGGGCACACCCTGTTCTTCCTGCGCCAGAAGCCGCCGCTCCAGGCACAGGTAGCCGAGCGCGGAACGTTGGAGGGCACGCTGGCCCCACCCGAGTCCGACCGCTGCCTGCACATCTGGACGGAATGGGGGCCCGGCACCGTCACTCCCCTATGGCCGCCCGACTGGTCGGCGCAAGTCGAGGATGACACGGTGGTACTGCTAGACGGGGCAAGCCAGGCCGTGGCCCGCACAGGCGAGACGGTACGCCTGACCGGCGGGGCCATTCCCCTCACCTGGGAGTCGGAGATTATTCGCCGCCTGTTCGACGAACTGCCCGGCGACTGCATCGGCACGTACTGGATCGTCGCGGGAGTCGAGTAGGCCAACTACTGCCCTGCTGCCGGGTCCCGGGCGACCACCATCAAGGTGATGTCGTCGAATTGGGGCGTGTCTCCCGCGAACTCGCGCACGGCGGCCAGCAAGGCCTCCTGAATGTCTTGTGCCGCAAACCCCTGGCCCACTCGCGTAGCCACAGCGGTTTGCACAGCCTGCAGCAGCCGTTCTTCGCCGAACAACGTGGCCTGGGCATTGTGTGCCTCGGTGATACCGTCGGTGTAGAGCACCAACAGGCTGCCGGGCTCCATGTGGATCACAGCCTGCTCCCACAGCGCATCTCGGGCCACACCCAAGGCCATGCCGGTCCTGTGCAGTGGCTGCGCTACCGCGCCCGCCGAGGGGTCAATGCGCAGAAGATAAGGCGGATTGTGGCCGGCATTGCAGTAGCTCAGGGTACCGGTCAATGGATCGAGCACCCCGTAAAAGGCGGTGACGAACATGTCGGCCTGGGTGTCTGTCAAAATCCGGCGATTGCTGACTCGCAGCACGTAATCGGGCCTGGTGTGGTATTCGCCGGCATACGTGCGAATCAACGTGCGGCTCATGGCCATGTACAACGCCGCCCCGATGCCCTTGTCGGCCACGTCTGCGACCACGAGCCCCCATTTGCCGTTGGGCAGCGGGATAAAGTCGTAGAAATCGCCCGAAGTCTCCCTGGCCGGCTGCAGCATGGCCGACAGTTGCCAGCCGGGCACGCTGGGAGGGCTGGCCGGCAAGAAGCTCATCTGGACCCGGCCGGCGACCACCAGCTCCTGCGTAACCTGCCGGTGGGCGAGCGCGTGTGCATAGAGGCGGGCCATCAGGACCTGCGACCTCTCGCCAGCCAATGCCGCGTAGCGCGGGATGTGCAACTCCTCAAACGCCGCCTGCGCCTCGCGCTGGAGCGCCCGCGCCCGCTCCAGGTCCGCCGGCTCCCCGCGTGAAATGTAGGCCTCGGCCCACCGATAGAGCGCGCGCGCCCACCACCACCGCATGCCCAGCCGGTCAAACAGCCCGGTCACGGCTTCCAGGGCCGCCAGGGCCTCGGCCCAGCGGTTCTCGGCAGCCGCGATGCCGGCTTCTGCCCACAGCAGGCGGGCCTCGTCCAGCGGGGTAAGCCGTGCGCCGGCCATCTCGCGTGCCTCGGCCACTGCTCCACGCGCGTCTTGCACCCGCCCCTGGCAGGCACGCCACGCGCCCAGGAGACAGCGCGGCCACACGCTCCCCGCCCGCACTTTTTGGTCGCCGATCTCGATGGTCTCCGCCAAGGCGGCCTCAATCTGGGCAGCACTCTCGCCAGAGGCTTCCCCAACTCCGCTTAAGCCAGGCAGTATCCGTGATTCCAGCAGCGCCTCGGCCAGCGAGTTGCCCGCCAGGAACAGGTGCTCCGCCTCACCTCGCTGGCGCGCCTCACCCTGGCAAGCCTGAAGCCGCCGGATGGCCTCCGCCAACTCACCCCGGTACCGGAAGCGCAGCGCCTCGTTGATGCGCATCCCTGCTGCCGCCGGACCTGGATTGGCCGATTCGTCCAGCAGTTGGTTGAGCGCCGGGGCCAGCGCCTCTGCCCGTTCCAGGTCGCCGGTCAGGAGCAGCAACCCCTCCAGGTTGCTCAAGGCCACGATCTCCCCCTCGACGCTCCCCGTCTGGCGGCTCAGTTCAGCCGCTCGCTGCAGGTGCTCCTGAGCAGCCCGGAAATCGGCCAGGGGTTCCTGCAGGATGGCGGCCAGGTTGTTGTGCGCGCGCCGGGCCTGGGGCAGCAGCCCGGCCGACTCGGCCAGCTCGACCGCCCTGGTCAACGCGCTCACGGCAGCCTCGGGCGGCTGATCGGGCAGTATCCCCAGCGTCGCCAGGGCTTCGGCTTCCACTTCGAGCGCGCCCAGACGCCGGGCCATCTCCAGCGCGCGCAGACAGAGGGGACGGGCCTGGTCTGAGGCCAGGCCGCTAAAGTGGAACGCGCGGGCGGCCTCGTGGACCAGGATGGCCACGCCAGGGCTGTCCGGCAGCCCGGCCACCGCCGCCAACCCCTCCTGGCACAGCCTCAACCCCTCGGCCGGATCGCCCGAGTACCAGGCTGCGCGAGCCACCAGGGCGTACAGCCGGGCCACACGCTCGCCGTTTCCGAGCGCCTGGTACAGGTCAATCCCCTCGCGCCACACCTGGATGGCCTCTCGCAGGCGGCTCTGGCGGCTCAGGGCCTCTCCCAGCCCATAGAGCAGGTCGGCCGGGCCGACCTCCGGATGGGCCAGGCCGCGGGCCAGTTCCAGCGCGCGCCGGTAGTGGCCTTCGGCCTCGCCATTGGCATAGGCCGCCAGCGCCGCGTCGCCAGCCAGGGCCAGGTATTGGAGCGCGCGCTGGCCGGCCGGCGCGTAATCGCTGCTGGAGGCGAACGACTGCAGAAAGTGGTAGGCCATGGCGGGCGCCAGTTCTCCCGACAAGCGCTGCCTGGGGTAGATGCGTTCCATCGTCTCACCGATGGCCAGATGCACCCCCCGCCGGTCGGGCGCCGGCAGCGAGCGGTAGGCCACTTCCTGCAACAGCGCGCTGCGGAAGCGATAGGCCAACTCGGGCGTCACCTGGGAGATGCTCACCAGCCCGGCCGACTCCAGGCCATTCAGGTGGCCAACCAGCCACGCCCGCGGCCTGTTGAGCACCTGCTCCAGCACCCGGGCCGGGAATTCCTTGCCGATGACCGAGGCCACACGCAGGACGGTGCGCGCCTCTGCGGGCAGATGGTCAATGCGTGCCAGGAGCGCTCCTTGCAGGGTGTCGGGGATCCCGACGCTGGCGATCTCCTCCTCCAGCACCCACGTCCCTCCTTGAAGCGCGATGGTGCCCCGGTCCACCAAAGCGCCCACCACTTCCTCAATGAACAGGGGATTGCCCTCCGCTTTCGTGAGGGCGAGGGCCAGGATCTCTTCTGACACTGTCTCACAGCAGAGTAGATTGGAGACAAGCCGCCGACTGTCCGGCCCGCTGAGAGGCGGCAGTGTCAGTTCAGCCAGGCTTGCACCCATCAACTCGCGCACGGCAGCGACCATCTTCCAGCCGGGTGCATCGTGATCGGGGCGGGTGACCAGGCAGAACAACACCGGAGCGGCCGTGGCCAACGGCAGCAAGCGGATCAACAACTCCGTCGAGGATGGATCGGCCCAGTGCAGGTTCTCCAGGACCAGCACCAGGGGGCCGCGCGCCGCCAGCGCCTGCAGCAACTGTCTCAGCGCGACCAGGACCTGCGCCTGGAGAGTCTGGGGATCAACCTGCTGTGACCGTCCCAGTGCCGAGCCTTCTGGCCTGAGCGAGAGCAGGTGGCTCAACCAGGCGTACACTGTCGCGCCCCTGTCTCGTCCAGGCTCGCTGCCTTCACCCTCGCCGGGGGCGAACAGGTCCTGGACGAGCGCAGACAAGGCAACCCGGACGTCGGCTTCATCCGCCGCTGCCGGGACGCCGACGAGAGAGTGCAACAGGCTGAGCAGCAGGTGATAAGGAAGTCCCTGGCTGTCGGAGAGGCAGGACGCTCTGGCCCAGCGTAGCGGTGGACTGGCAGCCGCGGCCTGCTCGACCGACTGCCATTCGGCCAGCAGGCGCGTCTTGCCCAGACCTGGCTCGCCGATGATCAGCACGGCGCGGCCCAGCCCGGCCCGCACCGCCTCCTCCAGCCCCAGCAGGGTCGCCAGTTCGGCATCCCGACCCACCAGCGGGCTTGCCAGGCCGGTCATGCTGCTATCCGGCTGGCCATTCGGTTCCGCATCGGACATGTGCATGACTGGAGCTACACACCCGAAAACGGCATGGCGGAGCGCTGGTCGTATGCGCCGTTGGCCCTGAGCTGGCTGCCCCAGTAGAGAGGATTGACCAGCAGCCCGTATGTGAGTTTGAGCAGTGGCATCTGGATGGCCGGATAGCGCTCCGGCTTCGCCAGGGCACGCAACATCGCGGGATCGAACTGCCCCGTCGCCCCAAGAGTCCGGCCGATCTCGGACAGCGACGTGAACAACCGGCGGGTCATATTCTCCGGCATGGAGCGGGTGCTCCCACCGCCTCCCTTGACGAGCGTGCCCAGGTAGGGGCAACCCAGGCGCGCCGCCAGTTTGGCCAGGTAACGCTCGACGTGGCGGGAGTGAATCGCTTCCGGGAAACCCGACTGCACCAGGAAGCCCAGGGGCGGGTTGCCGGCGCGGCCTCGCAGCGGCTCCAGCGCCTCGATGAAGGCCTTGACGATGCCGGGCATGGCGTCGGTGTACAGGGGGAAACCCAGCAGCACACTCTCGGCGGCAGCGAACGCCTGGCGGTGGCGCTCCAGATCGCCCAGGCGGTTGAGGTGGAACAATTCGGTACTCCGCCCCTCATTGGCAGCAAAACCCTTGAGGAATTGCTCCAGCATCAGCGGCGTGTTCCCTTGCGGGCCACGCGGCGAGCCGTTGAAGGCAGTCAGGCGTGCCGGTGGGGTGACGCGTACGCCGGGGATGGGGACCAGATCCCGCGCGTAGGCGACCTGGCTGTTGGCTCCATCCGCGATGGCACGGGCCACCTCCTCCACGGGCTGCCCGGTGAAGGCGACGAAGGACAACCGGCCCTTCATGTTGAGCGCGGTACGGCTCAAGACGTCGGCGACGATGCGGGTGTCCTCGTCGTCGCTATCAGGCTCCCGTTCGAGCAGCAGCCCCAAGAGCGGATAGTGCGGGTAGCGGGCGCGGTGGTGCGCCTCGTTCTGATCCACGACGAAATAGGGATGGACCAGGGGAATGGTCTTGTCCAGCGTTTTCTTCAGCAGGGCGCTGGGAAAGCCCATGCGCAGCGGCGCGGCCCACAAGGTAAAATCAGAGTTGATCACCGCACGGCCCACCTGATGCGAATCGTCGGCCGTACCGCACTGCCCGGGCGTCTTGACCCAACAGCCAAAGCAGCCCACGCAATACCGGATGTCCATCTCCCGCAGCGTGAGCGCCGTCACCTGGTGTTGCTCCGCCACCAGCACCTCAGCCAGGCGCGCCAGGTAGCCATCGAAGCCACGGTTCTGAACGTCCGGGTTGCCGTTCAAGATCGCGATCCTCATACCGTGTGCCTCCCTGTCTCCTTGTCCCCTTGTCTCCTTGTCTCCCTGTCTCCTTGTCTCCCTGTCCCCTTGTCTCCTTGTCCCCTTGTCTCCTTGTCTCCCCGTCTCTTCGTCCACCCTAGTACATCATACACTCGCGGTACACCTCGACAGCGTAGCAATAACTCTCGTAGCGCGTGTTGGTCGAGATCGAGTGGTCCGAGGCAAACACCAGGCGCGCCCCGCGGGCCTTCATGCCCTCAATGTACTCTTTCACCTCACGGCGGATCGTATCCTTGTCGTTCGTCTCAAACACGCGCGCATCCAGCCCGCCGATAAAGGCAATCCGGTCTCCATACTTCTCGGCAAACGCGAAGGGATCGTTGTCCTTCGCCTTGCGCTCCATCGGGTTCAGCGCGTCATAGCCCGCTTCGATGATCAGGGGCAGGGCCTGGGCCGTGCTCCCGCAGGTATGCAGGACCACCGGCAGGTCGTAGGAGTGGAACAGGTCCACCATCTCCTTGTGGTAGGGGAAGATGAGCTCGCCCAGCACCTTGGGCGAAGCAAACAGGCCATTCTTGTAGCCCAGGTCTTCGTACAGCCACACCCCATCCGGCAGACCCACATGCTCGAACATGTAGACAAAGTGCTTTTTGTAAAAGTCCGTGTAGACGCGGTTATAGTCGTGGATCCAGGCGGGGTCGAGCAACAGGCTCTCGTACAACGTGATGTCGCCCATGCTCTGGCGCATCAGCTCCCACACAAACATGTGCCCAAAGTGGGTCCACACCTGGGCCTGGTTCGCCTGCCGCATACTCTTACGAGCCTCCTTGACGTCCACGCGCGCGGGGTCCAACTCGAGCACGTGGGGGCGGTAGTCGCGCTCCCAGATCTCGCGCGTCGTCATGCGAAAGTCCATGTGCTCCGGGGTGCCCGACTTGTGCTTCCAATACTTGAGCGCAGCACCCGCGCCATTCCGGCGGATGTCCCACTCTTCCGTCTCGGCCACCAACTCGTCATAGTCGCGCAGCGGCATGACGTCGAACCAGGGGCCAACCCCGGCCAGGTCGTACCCGAAATGCTCCCAGGCCGGCACCGGCTCCTCGTACTCCCCCGCCACCTCGGCCTCCACCCACCGGCCATCCTCCCTGCGCCAGCGGTCCTCCCCCACCTCCTTGTAGACCATGCGCGTGGGATAGCCCTGCTGCACCCAGGCCGCGATCGTATCCTCCCACGGGGAGTCCACCAACCCCACCCGCTCGGCCTGCTTGCCGCGCAGCAGGTTGTCAACCACCTCACGCGATGTCATCATCATGCCACCATCCCTCGTTCATTGCGCTACGTGAATCCTGCTCCTGCTACCGAAGCGCAGTTGTAACTACTCAGATAGAAGGACCAATTACACAGAGCTACACGGAGAAAACACAGAGGCACACAGAGCATAGTTACTAAAAGGCCATGCAACCTCTGTGTTTCTCCGTGTCTCCTCTGTGAATCTCTGTGACCTGAGCAGTTACGCACAGTTTACCAAATTGGTCCGGTTTCGTCAAGCGCTCACGGTTCGTCCGCACCACCGCCATAGTTAACCCGGACTAGAACCGTACCTGAAGGCGCTGTGACGGACACCACCTCAGCGACGGGGTCAAAATCCTCGTGTACCTCGCCATTCACCGTCACGGCCGTGATCACCTGGCCGGCCGGCCGGCGCACGTGCACGAGCAACGCTTCCAACGGGCGACGGTCAGGCACGACGACCTCGACGGTGACCTCCGACGGCCCTGATCGGACCTGGTAAGTGACCGGGCCAAAAGCACTGGCCAACCGGCGCACTCCAAACGACTGTCCCGCTGCGAACCAGGCCCTTGGAGCGCCTGGCGCCAGATGCAGCGTACTGTCTTCCTCCCACAGGAGGAAGGCCCTCAGCCAGACCAGGAATTTGGCTTCGTCTGGCGCCTTGTAGAACGGTCCCACACCGTGCCCCAACTCTACCACCGGGTGTTCCGTGAACACACGCACGTCAGGATAGAAGGAGGCGCCGAAATTGTTGAACAGGGCTCGCAGGCCGTGCTCGACCTCTCCACGGCGCAGATAGTCTATCGCCAGGTCGGTCAGGTTGGCCTGGATCGTGATTCCCCCGTGGCTGAACCAGTAGCGCTCCAGATCAACCGGCCGCCCCCACTCACGAGCGACGAACAGATTGTCCTCCATGTCTTTCAACACCCACGTCATCTCCTCCTCGCAGGGGTCGAATACGTCGCCCTCTAGCAGGTGGAGAGCACCGTAGGCTACCTCGCGGAACCAGCCGGGTTCGCGCCCACGCACAGACGTGTGAGGTGGCATGTGTGGCACGTAGGTTCCGTCCAACAGTTGCATCACCGGCGACTCGACCATCGCCCGACCTGCTGCCAGCCGGATATCCTGCCGGTAAGCGGCCGCCTCACGGCTCAGCCGTTCGGCTTCCGGGTGCCCTACGCCGGCCAGCACATTCGCTAAAGATTGCATCCCCTTGTAGGCGTGAGCATTGACGGCAAACCAGTGCCGCCACTCCGGGTTGTCCTCCAGGTGACCGGCCGGTAACAGGCCCCATTCTGCCACCGGCTTGCCATCTGGCCCCACCTGCATGGTGCCCTTGCGCTCCCGGATGACAAAGTCACAGGCAGCGATCAGATTGGGCGTCACGCGCTTCAGCCACTGCTGGTCTCCCGTGAGCCGATAATGGTCGGCCAGACACTCCATGATGAACCCATGATCCAGATTGTAGCCGAATCCGCCTCGCACCGGCACGCCATCGTCCAGTTCCAGGCCTTGCAGTGCTCCTTCGGCCAGGGCGAACTTGCCGTCCAGCCCCATGACGCCCTGGGTACGTAGGAACGTCTCCAGATAGGTCTCGGCACGGTCGTGATGCCCTGCCTGATCCAACATCGTGATCTGCCAACAGGCTTCATTTCCACAAGCGCCGTACGACCAGGTTGCCGCGGGCACCACGATCAGCCCACTGAGCGGGTCTTTGTCTACGCTGATCGCAATGTGAGTGCGCACTGCCTTGTGGAAATCCACCAAAATCGCTTCAGGTACCTCGATCTGCCCTCCCGACTCGACGGTTCCGCGCCAATAGGCGATCACGTCTGCCATCTTGTCATCATAGCACAGCGCCGCTACCTTCTGCCAATCTTCCCTGCCAGTCAGGCTGACGAACGGAATGGCCAGGGTGATCGCGTGCGTCTCCCCTCCTTCCAGATCAACCTGGTAGGCTAAGGCCGTCGGGATGGCCTGCGACGCACCCTCCTCGTTCGCGTACGGAACCACCGCCAGATCTCCACGCCCGCCGGTCTTGATCACACAACGCAGGCAAGGCTCTTCGTAGAACTCTACCCGCCACTGGCGTGCCACAGGCTCCGCCGGCACCACGCGACCGAGAGCGATCACCAGCGGGCTGGCCGCGTCATCTGCAAGATCCACTTGCTCCTGTGGGGCAATCGCCAGCCACAGGTGAGCCCGTTTCCGGCCGTGGGTCGTGTTGCGAATGATGAAGCGCAACATCGCCACCACGTCCTCGTCGCCTCGGCGCGCATCCTGGCCTGTCATCGGCCCATCCAGAAGACAGGCAAATGCCATCTGCTTGTACTCAATCTCCCGGTCCAGCCACTGGCTGACGACGACCGGCAGCCAACCGTACACCAGCGACTGGCGAGTCGCGGCGCGGCGCTCACGGAAATCCGGTGGGTCGCCGGTGCCAAAGCGAAACCGGATCTGGTGACCTGGCCAGAGCAGCCTCGCGGCATCCCGGCCCATCAGTTTCAGATGGTCCTTGTCCGCAAAGAGCTCACCGTTGAAGCGCACAGCAAACTCCTGGCGTCCCGCCTCCACGCCCAGGGGTAGGTAGCGACCCAGACCCATGTACGAGTTCTGTTTGGTGACGTCCAGCGGTGGGATCTCGGCCATTGCCCGTGCCAGAGAGTGCTCTGGTTCGTCCGGCACACGGTCGTAGATGGATCTGGGTTTCGTTGCCAGTTGGTCTCGAAAAGCAGCAAAATCAACCGGCGTCTCAGTCCAGGTGATGTACACACCATAGTCCTTAATGTAGATCGGACCTCGGTCCAGGTCCGCTACCAGGAAGGAGAAGCTCCGCGCCTGGGTCCGTATGGTGAGCACTGTGCAATCTGCCGAGGTCGGGGCGCAGTCCGTGTGAAGGATGCGCAGACGCACACCCTTGGCCTGGTCCATGACCTGGCAACGCCAGTGGTTGTCCGCCCCCACCTGATCCTCTACCTCGAAATCAAGCGGCTTGACCTCCAGGATATAGCCATTGGTGGCCTCCGCATAGCCACTCCAGTCAGCAGGGACCTGCTGCCCTGCACCGAAGCGTACGTCCACCAGTCCTTCCCGCCACCGGGTGCCGGAATAGGTGTGCAGTGCAGCGATCACGGGCTGTTCCCCTCCCCCGCTGACCAGGCGTATCTTGAGCGTGCGCCGGAAGCGGGCCAGGTAGTGCTCGGCTTCGTTGAGTTGCGCCACCGCGCTGGCCATCTCCCGCCCGCCCAGTTCCGGCAGGTCAATGGGATCAAAGGTGAACGTACAGGTGTTGCCGTCCACCTCTTTCTCGGCACGCACGGTAGTCCATGCCCCATGCCACGGGTCATCGCGCCCAATCCAGCCCCGCCCCGCACCCGGCCGCCGCTCCGGCGCCGGCGTCGGCCAGTTCTTGTGCCAATACTGCACCCGCAGATGGGGTGGGACGTCACTCAAGCCAGCGTAGCCTACCACCACCTGCCGCACATCGCGTGGCTCCTGCCACTCCAGGCCGACGTGCCACTCGCCCGTCTCGGGATCGCAAGCAGGGCGCAAGAGGCCATCCGCGTCTGGCTCGATCTCGTGCACGTACAGGTCGTGCCTCTCGGTGCCCGTCCACCAGCGCACCTGAGCAAACCTGGACAGATCTACTAAATCGCCCGCGCGAGGTATCTCATACTTGGCCATACTCCTCTCCTCCCATATGCTTCACGCCAACTTGATGACCGTCACCCCGGCAATTCCGTCCGGGTTCGAATTGGACTATCCTTTTATCCCTGTGGTTACGATACCCATGACAATGGAGCGTTGTGCAATGATGAAAAGCAGGACACACGGAGCAATGAACATCACGCTGGCCGCCATTTGCAGCGGGAGGTCACCACCACCGCGGAACGATCGCAAAAAGTTCACCCCCAAAGCCAGTGTGTACATATTGCTGTCGCCCAGGTAGATCAGGGGGTTCAGGAAATCGTTCCAATTGGCCATGAAGGAAAAAATGGCCACGGTCGCCAAGACTGGTTTCGATAGCGGCAAGACAATCCGGCTATAGATCAGGAACTCGCCGGCGCCATCCACCTTGGCGGCCTCGTCCAATTCCAGGTTGATGGTCGCGAAGAATTGCCGCAACAGGAAAATAGAGAACGCCGGTCCGAAATAGGGTGGCAGCACCAGCGGCAGGAAGCTACCGACCATGTGTAGCATTTTGAACATGATGAAGGTGGGGACCATCGTCACCGGGTAGGGGATCATCATCGTGGCCAGCACAAGCAGAAACAGGAAATTGCGGCCTGGGAAGCGCAAGCGGGCGAACGAGAATGCCACCAGAGACGCGGACAACAACTCGCCCAACACGGCCAGGCTGCTGACAATGACGCTGTTCCTGAAGAACGTCATGAAGGGGATCATGCGAAAGACGTGCGGATAGTTGTCCCACACGAACACCTTGGGGATAAACTCTGGTGGGAACCTGGTACCCGCTCCGGCAGGCTTTAGCGAGGAGGACAGCGTCCACAGTAATGGAAGCATGATGGCTATACCTAGCACCAGGAGCAAGGTGTAAACAATGAGTTGACGAATCGTCTCGCTGGCGATGTGTTGCCAGGATCGCTTTCTAGGATGTGCGAAGGCCGTCGCCATTATCTTCCCCCTTCGGCTCCACTTTCATAGTACACCCACCGGGCGGACGAGCGCCACAGCAGCAGGGTGCAGACCATGATCACCAGAAACAGGACCCAGGCCATGGCCGAGGCATAACCCATCTCAAACCAGTTAAAAGCGTTCTTGTACAGGTAGAACAGATAGAACAGAGTGGCATTCGCCGGGCCGCCGCCGGTCATGACGTAGGATTGAGTGAACGTCTGAAACGTGCCAATCACCCCCATGATGAGCACGAACAGGATAGCAGGGGAGATCATCGGCAAGGTGATCGCCCAGAAGCGACGCCAGTTTCCGGCCCCGTCAATCTTGGCTGCCTCGTAGAGCGGCACGGGCACACCCTGTAGAGCGGCCAGGAATATGATCACATTGCCCCCGATCCCCCACAGGCTCATGAGCACAAAGGCCCACAGCGTCCACCTGGGGTGGCCCAGCCAATTCGGCCCCGGGATTCCCACCAGCGAGAGAAAGTAGTTCAGGATGCCGAACCGGAAGTTGAAAATCCAGGCGAATACGATGGCCACCGCCACGCCGGAGATGACGGATGGCAGATAGAAAATCGTCCGGAACAGCCCCGAGGCCACGATTCTCTGGTTGAGCAATACCGCCACTCCCAGTGCCGCCACGATACCCAACGGTACGCTGAGGGCAGTATAGGTCACCGTCACCTGCATCGAGTGATAGAAGAGTTCGTCTGAGAACATGCGCACGTAATTGGCCAGTCCGATCCACACCGGCGCCTTGATGACCTTGTACTCAGTCAGGCTGAGATAAATCGAGGCGACCATCGGCCCGACCAGAAAGATCAAGAACCCCAGAAGCCAGGGGCTCAAGAACAGGTAGCCCACCATCGCCTCGCGCTGCCGGTTGGTTATCTTGAGCAATCGCCAGCGTGCCGCGCCTATTCTGTCGCTTTTCGCCTGTACATGCGCCATGAGGCCACCCCCTCGTGCGGAATTGCTGGCGGCCTGGGACTCTGTTCCCAGGCCGCCAAGAGAAATGAACTACCGCGCCAACTCTTCGTCCACCTGGGGACAGGCAGTTGCAGCGGCATCGTCTGCACTCTTCTCTCCGACGAACACCAGGTCCAGTTCGGCCTGGATCAGGCCGCTGATCTTGTCCCACTTGGCGCCCGCTCCTGGAACGCGGATGTTGTTGGGGTCGGAGACGATAGACGGGATACGATCCCAGCCGTACACCGCATTCTCTGGTGTCATATAGAGATACAGCATCTGCTTCAGGAGTGGGATACCTGGATAGAGCTTCACAAAGCGGGATACCGCCTTGAATTGGTAGTCGCGGATGTAGCGCCAGGCTGTCTGTGGCATCTTGGTCTGCGCCGAGTTCGCCCAGCACTCCAGGTGCATGTAGTAGACACGTCCGTCATTGTTAGCCTTGGGCGACAGGCAGGCCTGCCAGTTCAGCCCTTGCTCCCGCGCTGCAAGCATGTCCTGAATGTCCCAGGTGTTGCCGAGGTACATACCGACGGCGCCCGTCCGGAAGGCGTTGGAGGAACCGTTCATACTCTGCAGCTCGGCCGTTGAAAGTGCACTCTTATCCACATTGACGATATCGGCCCAGTATTGGATTGCCTCCACAGCCTTGGGATCCGTCAATGTGCATTTGGTCTCGTCCTGGTTGAAGACGTCGCCCCCATTCGACCAGATCCAGTACAGCCAGGGGACAAACCAGCTCTCGAACGTAAGCCCCCACTGATCGGTGGCACTGTCACCGTTCGTATCGGCAGTCAGCCCCTTGGCAGCCGCCCGCATGCTATCCCACGTCCAGTCAGAGTTGGGATAGGCAAGGCCGGCCTTGTCAAAGAGGTCCTTGTTGTAGAACAGAGTCGAAGGGCCAGGGTAAAAGTCGCGTATCAGGGCATAGAGATTCCCTTGCCAACTGCTCGCCTTGACGGCCGCTGGCTGAATGTCGTCCATCTTGATGTCCGGATCAACCTCGATGTACGGGCTCAGACTCTTCAGCGCTCCGTTCTCGGCATAGGGCCCCACGTACCCCTCCCACATGTCGAAAACGTCCGGTGGCGTTCCGGCCGCGATCAGCGTCTGGAGTTTCTCGAAATAGCTCTGCCCGGCGGGTGTCTGCTCCTGGTTGACCTTGACACCAGGGTAGGTCTCTTCGAACTCTTTGTTATAGTCGGCCTGTAAATCGAGGACCTCCGGTGTGTAGCAGCACAGCAATATCTTGAGCTCACCTTCCTCATACTCAGGCCCGCCGGGGCCCGCTTCGACCACGACGGTTTCTTTCACGACTACAGTCTGCTCGACTGGCACTTGGACGGTTTGCGTCACCACTTTGGGTGCACAGGCCGACAGCGCCACGCCGGCAGAGCTCAGTCCCAACAGCCGCAGCATTTGGCGGCGGGACAGGGCGTGCGAGAATTGGCTTGACATTTCCTCATCTCCTTATAGGTACATAGTAAGTGCTAAACGAGTTTAAGCGGACGCGCAAGGGCACCTGTCCTCAGTTCGGTATATCAGCCTCCTTTCCGGGCTTGATTCGAGAGCCTGGGAGTGCGAGGACATTTCTGTGTTCAGAAAACGTCCGGGTTGACGCCACAATCACGATGTGATATGATTGCGCCTATCACCGCCAAGATTATCATACCAAGGTACACGCCGAAAGTCCAGATCAAAAACCGTCCAATTAACGCCCACCAGGCTATGATCACGGAAGAGATCGAACAGGAGCTTCGAGAGGCACTGGCGCATCTATACGATCCCGACTACCGCCCCCCCGCAGGGGTGTGTGCGCTGCTGGGGTGCGACGCCGAAGACGGTGCGCTGGCGGTTCAATCTGCTGTCATCCGTGCGATTGAGGACCTGGAGCCCTCTCCCAACACGCCGGCGAGCGCCCACGTCAGGCAGGCCTACCAGCTAATCCATAACCGGTTCGTCCTGAAGCTCACGCAAGAAGAGACTGCTGAGCGTATGCTGATGAGCCTGAGCAGCGTACGGCGCGCCCAGCGCACCGCAGTGCACACCCTGGTCAGGGTGCTTTGGGAGCGCAGCCAGGCGTGCAGACGACCGGCAGCCGACCTCAACCAGGAAAGCGCAGAGCAGCCACCCGCAGAGGTGACCACGGAGATCCAGCCCCTGGGCTGGCGATCCCAGGTGAGGCAGGAACTGGCCTCCTTGCGAGCGCGAGATCCAGGCAGCGTCTCCGACGTGGGAGAGACAATCAATGGGGTGCTAGAGTTGGCGAGAGCCCTGACCTCAAAGCGCGGCGTTCGCGTGGAAGTAGGGGCTGTTCAGCCCAACCTGGTTGCAGCCATACACCCCTCAGTGCTGCGCCAGATATTGATCACGGCCATTGGACGAGTGGCCCGTTATACGCCGCCCGGACAGATTGTCGTCTTCGCCAGGTTAGAAGACGGAAACGTCAAGATCACCGTAACCAGCACCATGGCTGCGGAAGACCGGCTCACCGAGATGGACCTCATCCGCGACATCCCAGCTCCAGAAGACGTGTCGGTCGAAGCCCACCTGGACAACAATCATGCCTTCCTGTGGGTGGAACTGCCCTCTGTGGGAAAGATCACGGTACTCGTCGTGGACGACAATCTGGATATGGCGCGCTTCTACCGTCGCTCCACAGAGGGAACTAGCTATCACATCGTCCACATCCTGGAAGGGCACAGCCTGTTTGAGAGCATCGAAACCACCACGCCCGACGTCATCGTGCTCGACGTTATGCTGTCCGACGTTGACGGATGGGAGCTGCTCATGCGCCTGCGTGAAGATCCTGCCACCCGATCCATACCCGTCATCGTTTGCTCTGTCGTCAGAGAAGAAGAACTTGCCCTCTCACTTGGCGCTGCCCTGTATCTGGCCAAACCCGTGCGACCCCGCCAGTTCATCCAGGCATTAGATCAAGCCCGGCGTCCGGCTCCAACAGGAGTCCCGAAACCTCCAGCGAACAGCGCAGCAGCTTGCTAAGCGATAGTCCACCGCCTATCGTGGCAACCAAGAGATTGCTCACCGGAGGCTGGTCTGTGAGGTCCTGGGCCGACACGCAGAAGGTAGGAACGCTCTTCACCCTTTCATCGTGAGCCAACCGTTCCAGCAACTCCCAGCCGCTCATATCGGGCATCACGATGTCGAGTAGCATCAGATCGGCAACCCCGTCACGCAGCTCACTCAGAGCCTGCTCACCACTGGTGGCTGTCACCACCTCCAGTGTGCTATCACAGACGCGCAACATGCGGCTGAGGAGTTGCAGGAAATCAGGGTCATCGTCTACTACCAGGACTCGTCTCACGGGCTTGCCCACCGCCTGGATCGCCCTCTCCAGGTCAGCCCGGTTCACAGGCTTGATCAGATAGCCCAACGCACCGGCATCCAGAGCACGTTCCACCGTGCGAGGCACAGAGCACCCCACGAGAGGCGTATCTGGCACCTCACGCCTGGCCATCTCTATCACCTGCCACAAGTCTTCGACAGTCGCCATGTTGAATACCACAGCGTGAGCCGGGCATTGGTGCAGATCCCGGGTTGCCTGGGCTAAGTTTCGGGCATCAATGAACTCTACCTCGTCAGAATAACGCACGAACTGGGAGCACAGAGTGCCAGTCTCGTCGCAGACGACGACACGTGGCTTGACAAGCATGTCCGTAGAGCCGAGCCGATCCGTTACGAACGCGCGCTCCCGCCATACCCAATCTTCCCTGATCTGGTGCCCAGGTCGAGCGATATGCTCCACAGGGGGGGATACAGGCAGCTTGAAAACGAAGGACGTTCCAACTCCCAGCGTGCTTTCGAGCCACATCTGCCCTCCGTGGAGTTCGACAAACCGCTTGCTGATGCTCAGCCCCAGGCCACTCCCGCCCTTGTCACACCAGAGTCTGTCCGAACCCTGGTAGAAGGGCTCGAAGATCCTTTCGGTATCCTCCGGCGAGATCCCCGGCCCTGTATCTACCACACTGACGACGACGTGCTGAGCCTGCCAGGAGACCTCCACCTCGATCCCTCCCTTCTCAGTGAATCGGGCCGCATTGCTCACCAGATTGAGAATAACCTGCTTAATGCGCGTGCGGTCGCAGTACACCTGGGGAAGGTCGTCCGGGAGCGTGACCTGCAGAGCAAGTTGCTTCTTCTCCAACAACGGGTGTACTGCCGCCACGCTGCTGTCTATGACCTCTTTCAGATCAACCCGTTCCCTGTGAAGCGCCAGGTGACCTGCCTCCAGCCGCGTGAGGTCCAGAACGTCGTTGATCATGTTGGAGAGGTGCTCACAGTTGCGATGTACAACCTGCAGATCCTCCCGCATCTTGGGGGATAGTACCACGTCATAGATCGCGGGGGTCTCCACCATGAGGTCAACCAGCCCGATGATCATGTTCAGAGGAGTACGCAGTTCGTGGCTGACGTTGGCCACAAAGGCTGTCTTGGCCTTCTGCGCCTCCTCCGCGATCATCCGCAGCGCAGCCATCCTTTCGCCAGCCAGTGCCAGTTGACGGTTGGCGTGTGCCAGGCTCTCCATGGTCTGTTCCAGTTCCGCTTTCCGATCCCGTGCTTCCTCCAGGAAACGCTCAGCGCGCTCCAAGTACTGCTGCACCCACTCGCTCAGTTGATGCAGCGGGCGAAACGAGGCAACCATCACGCCAACCATAGCCCAGATCCCGACGAGAGCAACGGCCACGTCGGAAAAAGCCAGCCTCGCGGGCTGGAGGCTCAGGAGCCCCACGAGAAGTAAGGACGCGCCCACCGCGACGATAATGGCGGCAGGGAAGCTGATTAGAGAGACAGCCAACGCAACGGGAATGGCAGTCAGTACCACAGCACTCGGTATACTCAGCCAGATGCTGGCAAAATGAATCGCGACCAGCAACGCCAAGATTGTAAACCACCGCCCCACCAGTGGTCTCCAGTTGGTAAGCAGCCAGCCGGCAGCCACCAGACTCTCCAGGAGCAACAGGAGCGACATAACCGGTTTTCTTACTTCCCACACAGGGGATAGCATCTGAGTGCCTACGAACAACACGAACCCCAGCATCAGCATCACGGCCAGCACAGGCTTGGGGGAAACACGTAGCTCAGAGTCGAGGCTCATGGCAGACCCATTCATCTCCACCTTCCATCCTTTGTCCAAGCCTACATCCGATTGAGTACATAGCGCAGATCGCTCACTACCGCCCCATGCTCATCCACGAAACGAAAATAGAAGCCGAACATGCGTCCCGAGAACTCTTCCCGGGGACCGCGGGTCGCCTTGATCAACACCTCGTTCCACCCGGTATGCAACGTCACGGCCACCTGTCTCGGCACGACGGTCCTGGGGCTGTCCGCCGCCAGCACCAACGCTCCGTTGCACCACAGTTTCAGCTGCTCTTCGCCCGCCAGTTCCGCCCACACGGTACACTCGCCTGGAGACCAGACGCTGCAGGCGGCGTAGGCCACCGCATCCCGGACCGGCTGAAGGGGTGGAGACGCCATCAAGGCCGTCAAGTCCACGTAGCCAAAGCAATCTCGCACTTCGTGTGGCCGCCAACGTACCTGGCCGTCTTTTCCCTCCATGACCTGCTGGGGGTCTATCCCCTGCTCCGGCGGGTAGGCGGTGTCGAAGCCGCTGCCACCGTTCGGGAACGGGCCAACGATGAGCCACGAACCCGCGTATGCATGGGTGAGCAAAGCACGCCCCTGGAATGTATGGGTCTCACTTCCCAGCGTCACCTGCGCCGTCGTGTCCACCTCCGGTCCGCAGACAGTCGGGCCATCCTGCGATGCCAGTTCCCACCACGCATCGGCGACCCCTCCACCGTCAGCCGTGCGACGTCCTTGCTCGAGGGACGTCGCCTGCCAGCCCAGGGGTGGCGTGAGCGAAAAGTCGGCGGCCAGGCTGGGGTTGCGCCAGGGATTGCGCACGTACGCCCGCACCCAGAGGTGCCCCGGCTCCGGCGCAGGCGCTACTTCGACGCCTGACTCGGGTACCCGCGCAGGCACAGCCGCCGGCGCCGCCCCCGGCACGATGATGACCATTGTCTCCCTCCGGATTGGACACCTGCCCAGGTGCACGGTGAGCACGCGCTCGGCCGGGTCATACTTCCAGCCTTCTCCCTCAGCGAGAACCCGATCGTCCACTCGGATGCTGACCGGCGGGTTGCTATCGTGGAGCACCAGGTCCCACGTGCGGCCGGTGGGCAGTCCATCGAACGTGCCTTCGGTGGCGGCGATGATCACCTGCTGGGCCGCGCCCTCGCGATACGATAGCCGCGTCCTGGCGTACTCGCCGCGTTCGTACGCCCAGGTATCGCCGTCATCCTCGTACAGCACGAAACTCGCGTCCCGGCCGGGGTAGACGTGCAAGGACACCTCGTCCAGTGGGCGTTGATCGGCGAACAGCACGTCAGGCCCCATCGGGATTAGGCTACCGCCGCGCACGAAGAGGGGCAGCGTGTCCAGCGGTGACTCCACCTCGACCGTACAGCCCCCTTCCCACCGCCTGCCGCTCCAGAAATCATACCACACACCACCGGGGAGATAGACTTGCCGGCGGCGAGCACGCAACTCGACGACGGGGGCTACCAGGAAGGCCGGGCCGAACGTGAACTGGTGCTCCGCCGCCACCGCCTGCGGATCGTCGCCAAAGTCCACGACCATGGCACGCATGATCGGGCGGCCCGTCTCGTACGTCTCGCGGGCACACGCGTAGATGTAGGGGAGCAGCCGGTAGCGCAACCGTGCATAACGGGCACAGATCGCCTCGACCTGGGGGCCGAAGGTCCACGGCTCATTGCCCGGCCGCGTACCGTGGGTGCGGAAGAGAGGGCAGAAGGCTCCCCACTGGTACCAGCGGGCATACAACTCGGGGCTGAACGATCCGGTGGTGAAGAACCCGCCGATGTCGGTCGTCCAGTACGGTTGGCCGGACAGGCAGACCTCCTGCCCCACGATCACCTGATCGCGCAGCACGTCCCACTCGGTCGCGACGTCGCCGGACCACATGAGCGTGCCATAGCGCGGGATGCCGGCCCAGGCCGTGCGGGCCAGGGCACACACCCGCAGATCGCTCTCCCGCCGCTGGTTTTCGTACAGCCCCTTGGACCACAGCAACGAATAGACGTTGTGCACGCGCTCACGGGCACCCAGAAAATGCCGTGCGCCCACGGGGTGCACCTCCAGTTCCCCCATGTCGGTCCAGAAAGCGCGCACGCCCTGGCGCCAGATCGGGCGGAAACGGGCCCACCAGGCCGCGCGGGCCTGGGGATTCGAGTGGTCGAACACTGCGCGGGGCTCGTTGGGGATATGGATCAAGAAGCCGCGTTCATCGAACTCGGCGAACGTGCGCGCCTGCTGGGCAATGAAGGGGTGCTGGGCCTGCATCACGCGGAACCCCTTTTCACGCAATTCCTCCATCGTCGCCAGCGGATCCGGCCAGTCCGGCTCCACCCAGGCCAGGTCGCCGAAATACTCAAACCAGTGCCAGTCCACGACGAGCACGTCACAGGGCAGGTTCCGGCGGCGGTACTCTTGCGCGACGTACACCAGTTCCTCGGCGCTGCGGTAGCGGTTCTTGCACTGGATCAGCCCCAGGGCCCAACGCGGCGGCAGCGAGGGCTGCCCGGTCAACCGCGTGTAACTCTCCAGGATGCGGTCGAAATCCGGCCCATAGATAAAGAACAGGTCCAACTCGCCGCCGTCCAGCAAGATGCCCAAGCGTTCGGGATGCGCCTCGCCCGCTGGCTCGCCGTGAGGCCACGGCGCAGGGGCCCAATCCGGCCGGTTGGGAGCCGGCGCTGGCTCTCCCTCGGCGACCACCCAGCGGGACGGCCAGGAGGAATTGAGCAGCACGCCATACCCGCTCGTGGTCAGCGCCAGCGGGATGCCGTCGTTGCCGCTGTGGCGGAAAGCATCCCACTCCTGCCACATGCGCCGCTCACGGCCGCGCAGGTCGAGCTGCGATAGCGCCCCCTGCCCCAGGCCATAGACGTGCACGCCCATTGGCAGTGCCAGCCGCTGGACCCGCCGGTCACCGTCCCACTCGATGGCAGGCACGTCCGTAGGCGTGGCCACCACGACGTTGCCGTCCTGGTCTACCAGGCGCAACGCGAACGGGCGTCGCGCAATCTCCACGCGCAATTCCGCCGTGGTGAGCGTGACCGTCGCATCGTCGGCAGCGAGGATAGTGGCCACGTGCGGCGAGGGCTCCTCGACCAAAACAAACGTCTCCTCATCCCGGAACTCCCCGTGAGGGGCCAGGCGCACGCGCAGCACATTCGCGGCCACGAAACGCACCTCCAGCAGGGCCTCGTCTACCGCCAGCAACGCGCCACCAGGGATTGGCGTGACCTGGCGCACATGCTCAAGAATCATCAGATTACTCCTGCGGATGCTCATCCGCGTAATGTCAGCCGTTCTCGCGGATCAGCGTGCTCATAAACTCCTCAGCCAGTCTGGTCTGCTGATCAATGTACTCTATGCCGAGAGGCTCGTGGGTGTCGCTGAGGGCAGGATGGCAGAACTCGTAGCAGAAATAGCCATCGTACCCAATCTCCTTCATCAGTTGGACAAAGGTAGCATAGTCAGGCAGCGGCTGGCCAAACGAAATCGGCTTGAGTTGGACCCGCCCCTCGGCATCGCGGTAGAATTCACCGCCAAAATGGGAATGTACCTGCAGATCGCCTACAGTGAGAACCGCCTGGCGCACCCACTCCCGGTCATAGCGAATCATGATCGGCAGATCCAGGCACACCTTGAGCCAGGGAGAGTTCACCTCTCGGACCAGGTCATAGCAGTCCTTCCAGTGGCGGATCAGTGGCGCGTGATTCTGCAATGCCATCACTATGCCGAACTCTTCACCAAAAGCAGCCGCCTCCTTCAGGCACTCTTTGACGAAATCCCAGCGCTCCAGCCGCGTGGCATAGGGGAACTGCCGCTCAAACGTATCTCGTACCATATCGTAGGTCGCCAGACGATCCCGCATCACCACGCCTGGCCAGGCGGCAAACAATCTCACCACCCTGGCCCCCAGGTCGGCCGCCAGGCGAGCCAGTTCCCGCACCATCAAGAGCTGGCATTCGCGATGCTCGGGCACGGGGCTGGAAAAGTCATTGTTGGCCGCCACGCAGGCGATCTCCATACCTTCTCGCTCCAGGATGCTGCGCATCTCGTCGCGAGTGCGCGGGTCCAGGTCCATCGGGTTTCCATGGGGCCGCTTGCCGTCGAGTTCGATGCCAGTATAGCCATACCCCTTGGCCCGCTTCACGAACTCTTCAAAGGTCAGGGCCGGGCCGTCGTACCAGATCCCCATGTACGTGATGCTGTACAATCCGACTTTCATCTTGCTACTCCTTTCACAAGTTCAACTCCCTGTCCAGATAAATCGGGTTGGTCAACGCCAGCATGAGACCTTGAGCGCTGCGCAGTTCAGCGACGACCCAGCGCAGCCCCATCACCTCCACGGTCTGGCTCCCTGCCGATCCGGCCACCCAACTGGCCTGCACGTCGCCATCCACCACCAGGCGGGCAGTGGTCCCCGCCGGCGCATCTTCCCACCGCACGGTGATCGGAACCACCCCATCGCCAGCAGGAATGGCATCTCCCATCATCGCCACAGCGCCTGTGGGTAGGGGGGCCTCGATCCACAGCCGAGGCCCACTGCTGAGCATGACGTGACCACGGCGCAGGCCGTCCAGAATGCCGTCCGCCGAGAGTGCCTCAGCCCAGACCACGTTAAAGCCCGGCCCGGCCTCGTACGACTGGTACCCATGTGCGTCGCTGCCTGCGGTGGCCGGGAGGCGATGGCCGGCGTTCAACCAGGAATACCAGACCTGGAGGCTGATCTCATTGTTGGAATGCGCCCACGTCTCATTCCAGATCTCGACGGCGTCCAATCCGCCGGGCATGAAGCGCTGGAAGAGCCATTTACAGCCCGTGCACACCGGATCGCCGATGGCGGCGATGTGGGCAGCCACGAAAAGCCCTCCGCGAGCGTGGATTTCGTCGGCCGCCTGCTGAATCTTGCGACCGTTGCGCCCGATACGCCAATCGAACCAGCCCGTGGTGCCCAGGGCCAGCGCGTGGCCGTAATAGGTCGTCAGCTCCATCCCCGGAATGATGGCCAGGTCGTGAACGCCGTCCAGGTCAGGGTGGTACAACTGGGTCACGTTGTTGTGGTCGGTCAGCGCGACGAAATCGAGGCCGCGTTGCCGTACCATGCTCGCGAACTCGGCCACGCTCAGCACACCATCGGAGTGACGGGTGTGGACGTGCAGGTCACCCCGGTACCAGCCAGGTTGTTGACGCACCGCCGGGCGAGGGAACCTTGATTGGTGGTGAACCTCCGGTCCGGCGTCGCAGGAAAGCCCAATCCTCAGTTCGTAGCGCACAGGGGAGCCGGGGATGATCGCGAACGAGGCCAATTCCGCGATCCAGTCGCCCGGCGGCAGCGGTCCGGGGAAAAAGCCCTCTACGGCGCTGCCCGCTCCCACATCCAAGTGCATGTGATCAATGGCCTCGTGATGGCAGCCTCGGAAGGTCCCATCGGGCTCGTAGAGGGAGACGGAGATCACGTTCTTGGCACCGTTGACTTTCCAGGGGGCGAACTGAAAGTCAAGATGTAGGTGTGTAGTACCGGCTGGTACGTGAAAGGGTAGCACCATGTAGCGCTTGTGGTCCGTGCAAGTCAACTCGCCGGTGAAAACGTAAGTAGGAGTGTAAGGTTCAGTATGCATCGGTGATAGTGTGTTGGAAAACCTCCTTCAGAATGTCACCGCAACGTGGCTACCCTGTGGATTGTATCGCCAAGGCCGTATTTGTCAACGCGTGCTCTGGCCAGAGGATGGTTTCAGGTCAGCAGCCGCACCGTGGCAATAGCGCCAGGCATCGCCAGGCGAACGTCCCCAGCCCGGACTTCCAGCGCCGCCAGGTCCCGCTCGCGGGCGTCGCAGAGAAATGCCGCTTTCACGGCGTGGCCATTGAAAGTGATGGCTAGCGGCACTCTGGGCGTGTTCAACGCGAGCAGGCGCACGATGAGCCCTTCACCACGGGAAGCAGGTTTGACCGCCATAACGATGACGTCAGGCCGGTCCGTCGTCACGACAGATGCAGCCAGGTTGTGCAGCGGGGCGCGGCCCGCTCGAGCCACGGCCGCTGCTCCGCTTCGACCACACGGTCCGGCGAGGTGCCGGTGATAAAGTCGTGATGGTTGGCGACGACCGCGTGCCACCAGGCATCCTCCAGTTCCCGGGCAATAGATCCTTCGGCACCTCGGTTCCCAGGCAACAGCGCCAGCCGCTCCGCCAGCAGCAACAGATCCACGAGTTCGTGGCAGCGCTTCTTCAGCGCCGGGCGGGACGTGTAGAAGCCGGTCCAGTACGGGTTCGGATCGAGTTCCAGCACGGGCAGCCGCTCACGGTAGCACTCCACCATGGCCAGGTAATCGTCCAACCCCGCATTCACGGCCCATATGCCGGTTGTAGGGTAGTGGACACGGTTGTATCGGTCCAAGAGCACCAGAAGGTCAGGGATCGGTTCCACGAAGTCGAAGCCGATGGGGCAGAACAGGTACGGCATGCGGCCGTACGGAGCAAGTTGGGCGACGAACCGTTCGATGCGGCGCGCCACGAGACGGTCGGAGCGGTCGGGGATAGCGACCGGGAACAGATACACGCGGGTGATCCCCCGGTACGCCAGGAGATCGCCCTGTCCATAGGTGTACGCGTTCCAGTGGCACAACACCTCAGCGCCATCCGGGCCACGCCAGACGAAGTCAAGTGTACGCTCCTGGTTCATCAACAAAGCAGCGCTCGAGCCAGGCCGCGGAAATCGCGCCTGCGGCTCGTAGTCGCAGCCGGGGAAGAACATGCCGTCAATGCGGGTGACCGCCGCCTTGTTGAAGCCAGCGGCCCTCAACAGGGACGGCAGAGCCGGTGAGCAGCCGAAACTATCGGCAAAATAGGCCACCTGTGGCTCCTGGCTCATGCCGTTAGCACGCAGCCACTCCTGCCCGATGAGAAAGTCGCGCAGAATCGGTTCGATGTCGGGTAGCAGCGTGTCGGCGGTCGTGACCCCGCTGTTGGTCAGGCGCAGGCGGCCCTGGTTGACGAGCGCTCGAACCGCATCGCGCTGCTCCGGCCGCCGCTCCCAGTACATGCGCAGGAAGAAGATGCACTCGACCGAATAGACTCGACGCGGGTCGCGCTGCAACTCTTCGATGGCGCGGTCGAGGTTGCGGCGGACGAACCGGCGAAAGTACTCCTCAGACGTGTACAGCCAGTTCGGGTCCCAGTGGCTGGACTCGGCGAAGACAATCACCCGCCTGGCATCATCGGGGGTGCCGAGACGCTGACGCAAGTACGTCTCGTGTCCGTCCATACCCACCTCACACACCGACGTCCGGCCGTTCTCGGCGCAGCCATTCTAGCAGCAGGTGAAGGCCGTCCTGCTTTTGCAGGCGCAACACTAACTGGCGGGCTTTGCCGCTCAGCCCTTCCCCGCCCAGGTCGTCATAGTTCACTCCGAGGTCAAAACAGAGCGTGCGCAACTCCTCCAGGTCCAGGCGGGTCTTGAGGATCCGGTGGAGCCGGGTCGCCTCAGGTGAGGGCTCCAGGTCGAGCGTTTCGTCGGTGGATGGACGGGACGCAATGGTGACCGGTCCTTGAAACGTGCCGGACAGCACCGGCCCGTGCACGTCGCCCACGATGTTGGTCTGCGAACCGTGCACGACCTGGCCCCGCTGGTAAAAGACCGTCGAGGTCCTCGGCTCTGGCTCAACCTGGGGTTCAGCGGCGAAAGGCAACCCCTTTGGCCGAACGTCCCCGCCAGCGTAATAGGCCAGCGCAAAGTTGTCGGCGTGCTCGAAGTGGAGGATGGGATGCTGCCTCTCCTGCGTTCGCCGGGGAACGACCTCGCGGGCATACATCGCCAGGTCAGCCACCCGCACGTAGCCATCCTGCTTCGCCACACTGGCCCCGCACAGCGCCTCGATCAAGGCCCGGGTGAAGGCGCTGTAGGGTTTCCCGGCCAACGACACCTCGTCCTCCCGAGACGAGGCGATGAGCACCCGGCCGCCCCCCTCGGCCAGGAGCGCGCGAGCCTCCGGCGGCAGGGGAGCCTTCAACAACTGTAGCCCCGGCGCTTTGGCCTCCCCTACCCCGCCCGCATGGCAACAGTCGAGCAGCACCAGCAACTTTCGAGCCGGGAGCGCCCGCAGCCGGTCGGCGAACTCGGCCCCGCCGACGGCGGTCCGATAGAGCCGGTCCAAGTCGTAGCCGTAGGGCAGCAGGTAGTAGAACTCCCCGGTGGGAGAAGTGACCCGGTAGCCGTGGCCGGAGAAGTAGACCAGAATGGTAGACTGGGGATCGGTGGATTGGGCCAGGGTATCGAAGGCAGAGAGAACAGCGGCACGCGTGGCCCTCTCGGCGGTGAACAAATGCACCTGGTCGGGCGGGTAGGCGCAGCGCTCGGGATCCTTGAGGATACGGGCAACTCCCATGGCGTCGTTCACGGTGTTGGGCAAGTCGCCGCCAGCACCGACGACGAGAGCATGGCCCTGCGTAAAGCGGATGAGTACATCGAGGTCGCTCATTGACTGTCCTCCTGTGCGCCGCCCACAACAACAGGCCCATCGAAAGTGCCTGAGAGCACAGGTGCATGCACCGCGCCGACGATCTGTGTCACGTTTTGGACGATACTGTTGCCGGTATTGATGATCAGTTGAATGGCCTCAGGCCCACGGCCCGTCTGCTCCGGTAGACGCTGGCGCAGGTCTGACCCGAGACTGATGATGCCCTCAGCCTGTTGGAGGAGTGCCTGGGAATTGGTGCCCGCGTGCCGGGCGTTTTGCAGTTGCTGCAAGAGACTACCCACCAGGCCGTACAAGGATGGGGGAAAGTCCGCCAGGGCGCTCTTCAACTCCTGCTCGCGCCGGATCAGCGCCTGAACAGCCAACACGCGGAAGTTAAAGAGGGCCACCGTCCGCTTGTTGGTCGTGGCAAAGACGACCTTGTCCAGGTTCTTACAGCGGGGAAAGATGTCAGCCAGCGCATTGATCATTTGCTCCACGACTTCTTCTGGCCGGGCACGCCCGAGGCCAGTACCGAAGGCGGGGAGTGCGATCGAGGGCTGGTCGAGCAGATCGGCCAGCAACACGCAGCGCGTCGTTGCACGTACGATCAGATCAGAGTCGGCCCGGTATTTCGTCTTTCCCCTGGTCACCACCGTGTGGAACAGGTACCGGGTACCAGCCATGTGGCCGGCGTGGGTGACGACGACGCTGCCCGGCTGGATCAGCACGTAGCGCCGCACCTCCGCCTGGATCTCTGGACCAGCCGCCTTCAAGATAGACTGGGCGATGGCATTGCGGAAACTGGCGCGGCTGCCGATGGAGTTGACGATCACCGCTGCACCCGTTTCCGCGATATCTCCCAGCCACGACACCACTGAGACTCGCCCGCCCAGATTGTAGCCGCTCAACTCTGCCCAACCGAACATGCTCAGTCCCTCCTTTGTGCATCCTATTACTCATAGGATTTGCTGGATCAGGCCAGGCCCTCGTACGCTTTGCCCCCTCCCTTGGCACCCGGGTAATGGACATTATACACCGGATTGCCCTGGCAAGCACCCAGCAAGCCGTGCACTGGCAGAGGAACAAGCCGGCTCCTGAGCATTTGTGCGCGCGCCGCCGGTGGGTTATAATCAGTGACGTGCCAATCACCGATGTAAGGGGACAACAGCGGGTTTCGATACTCAGTGAGGAGACAAGCAGATGCGATATCGTACGTTTGGGAAACTGGATTGGAGGGCTTCAGCGTTGGGGTTCGGCTGCATGCGGCTTCCGACGAAAGGGCAACACGAGAACATTGATGAACCCGTAGCAACCAGGATGCTGCGCTACGCCATTGACCACGGCCTCAACTACGTAGACACCGCGTATCCATACCACGGCGGGAACAGCGAACGGTTCCTCGGCCGGGCGCTCCAGGACGGCTACCGGGAAAAGGTCAGGCTGGCGACGAAACTGCCCACGTGGCTCGTCAAAGCACCCGAGGACTTTGACCGCTACCTCAACGAGCAACTAGAACGGCTGCAAACTGCTCACCTTGACTTCTACCTCCTACACTCTCTCAAGCAGAGTTCCTGGCACAAGGTGCAGGATCTGGGGGTGCTCCAATGGGCTGAGGGTGCCATCGCTGATGGACGCATCCGGTACCTGGGTTTCTCCTTCCACGACAAGTACGAGGCTTTTCAGGAAATCGTGGATGCATCCGATCAATGGACCTTCTGCCAGATCCAGTACAACTACATGGACGTCGAAAACCAGGCCGGCACCCGAGGGTTGAAGTACGCGGCATCCAAGGGGCTGGCAGTCGTGGTCATGGAGCCTTTACTGGGGGGAAAACTGGTGAACCCTCCGCAGCCGATTCAGGCTCTCTGGGATACCGCCACCAGGCAAGCCTCCCCTGCCGACTGGGCCTTGCAGTGGCTGTGGAATCAGCCGGAGGTCTCGCTCGTGCTCAGCGGCATGAGCGCGATGGAACAGGTCCAGGAAAACGTCGCCAGCGCCGACAGAGCCGGCGTTGACCCGTTGACCGCAGAAGAACTGGCGCTTTTCGATCAAGTACGCGTCAGATACCGGGCGCTTTGCCCGATCCCCTGCACGAAATGCGGCTATTGTATGCCATGCCCGAACGGCGTCAACATCCCGCGCAACTTTGAGGTCTACAACGAGGGTGCGATGTACGACAAGCCCGATAGTGCGCGCCACGCGTATACCATGTGGGTGCCCGAAAACGAACGGGCCAGCCAGTGCATCCAGTGCCGCCAGTGCGAGGAACTGTGCCCCCAGAGCATCCCGATCAGCGAGTGGATGCCACTCGTGCAGCAGGTGCTCGGCGAGGGTAAGCCCTACGTGTGCTCGTTGCCCTGATCAGTACTTCTTGACGATGGAGCGGTACACCAGCGGCTGGCGGCACTGCAGGATCTGCGTCTCCTCCCGGTACTGCCGCACCTCGTCCAGGTCAATGCGCGCTACCGCATATCCTTCGGCAGGTTCGCTCACGCTGGCATAGACCTTGCCTCGCGGGCCGACGATGCTGCTCTGGCCAAAGAAGGTGTACGAGGGCTCTTCGCCCACGCGATTGGCAGCCGCGATGAAGACGGCGTTCTCGTAGGCGCGCGCCAGGTTGTAGACCCGCCACTCGTCGGTGTGCGGCTGCTCCCAGTTGGCACACACCACCAGCAACTCGGCCCCGTCCAGCACCATGCTGCGCGCCACTTCCGGGAAGGCCAGGTCCCACCCGACCATCAATCCGACGAGGCCCAAGGCGGTCTCGAAGACCTCGAGCCGGTAGCCAGGGCGGAAGGAAATGCGCTCCTCTCCCCGCAGGTGCACCTTGTGGTACTGGCCGATGAGGTCGCCGTCGGGGCCGATCAGGACGGCCGTGTTGTACAGGATACTCTCGACCTTCTCTTTGCTGACCATGCCAAAGGCGACGTGCACGCCGGACTCGCTCGCCCGCTGGGCGATCAGGTTGACGGCGGGGCCTGGGATGCGCTGGGCCAGTTCGGTAAAGTGCGGGCCGACTTCGTAGCCGGTCGTGACGAGTTCCGGGAAGACGATCAGGTCCACCGGCTGTTCGGATGCGATACGGGTGATGAAATCGCCGATCTTGATTAGATTGTCTTCCATCTGGCCCAGTTCGGGCTTCATCTGTACTGTGGCAACAGAGATCTCGCGCATCGTGGTTTATCCTCCATTATATTGTAGTATAGGGCAACCCGCGCAGAAGTCAACTCACCCGAGAAGTCCCGGAAGAGTGTCCTTGCTCATGTACTCCCCCCCGTGCTTCCAGTCTCATTGGCCTTGCGGCTGATCTTCTTCCGCAGCCGGCATAGGGCCGCTTTGCCCACCCGCTTGAGCAGCCCAGGTTTAGGTGGCGCCGTTTCCTCGGCTGGCTCGGCGAAGGGGTCACGATCGTAGAGACGATAGAACACGTAGCGACCCACCACGCGCAGCGTCGCCAGGACCGGCGCCGCCACCAGCATCCCCAGGATACCGGCCAGGATGCCGCCGACGATGATGGCGATCAATACCAGCAGTGGGTGCAGATCGAGACTATGCCCCAGGATACGCGGGACGAGCAGGTTCCCCTCAACCTGCTGGACGATGATATACAGGCCGACGACCAATACTGCGAACCAGAAGTTGCTCAACGGTAGAAAAGAAGAGCCCTGGAACAGGGCCATCAGCACCGCCGGGATCGCGGCCAGGAACGGGCCGAGATTGGGCACGAACTCCACCACGCCCGCGAACAGCCCCAGCACCGCCGCATAGGGAAGCCCAACGGCTGTACCCGCTATCGTGATCATGACTGCGATGGTCAGTCCCAATAGCAATTGGCCGCGCAGAAAGGCATGCCACACCGCCGTGACCTGCCGGCGCAGGCGCACAAAGTCGTCGCGATATCCAGGCGGAGCCAGCCTGTCCAGTTGCTCCACGATCCGGTCAGCATCCTTGACCAGGTAGAAGGAAGCGATCAGGATGAAAATCAGCCAGAAGGCCCCCGAGGCGACCGTCAACGCAAAGTTGAGAGTGCCCTGAGCGACCGAAGTCACGAAACGGCTTAGCGCGGCGTTGAGTTCCTGGTACACGTTGCTCAGGTCCAGGGAATACCCCCATATCTGTAAGGGCCGCCCCAGGAAGGCACCGATGTCGGTGATGATGCTGGTCAGGTCGAACTGTATAGCGCGTACCGCCCGCTGAATGGAGGGGAAGGCCGTCACCGGCGCTGCCATCGCCCCCAGCCCCACCAGGAACAGCACGAAGAACACGACCCCAGTAGCCAGCCCACGGGCCAGGCGCACCCGGGCGGCCAGAAAGTCAACGACGGGATTGAGGACAAAGGCCACCAAGAGTGCGATGATCAGCGGTGGGATAACCTCACGAAAGCGGTAGAGCACCAGCGCAAACAGCACCAGGGCCACCAGGACCACGGTGCGCTTGGTGGTAACACTCCAACGATGGACTGGTTCCGGGTCACTCATCGAACAAACCTCTCATACCCATGCTTCACCCCTGCACCTGCAACGTCCATGGAGCCAACGCCCACACCCGTTCGCGGGCCAGGCCTTGCAGTGCGCCAAGCGATAAGCGAAGCGACGCTCCTACCCCGCCATCCAGCACGCTGCCCTCTCGCAGAGAGAAGGGAGGCGGCAGCAATTCATGCCTGGGCGAGCGCACCTGCACGACCGTATATTCCCTGTCAGGCTTGAGGCCGGCCAACTCCTTGGCCAGCGCCAGGGCCGCTTCAAGATCGCCCAATTCGTCCACCAACCCAATCTCGCGGGCCTGCGCGCCGGTCCACACCCGCCCTCGCGCGATCTCTTCTACCTGCTCCTCCGTCATTCCGCGCCCTTCGGCCACGCGCGCCTTGAAGCGGACATACGACTCGCCCAGGTCACGGCGCACCCAGGCCCGCTCTCCCTCACTGAACGGCGTCATTTCGGAATAGAGGCCCGCCATCGCCCCCCGCTGCACTGATTCCCGGCCGATGCCCAGTTTTCCGTACAGGCCCGCCAGGACAAACTTGCCCCCCCAGATGCCAATAGAGCCGGTCAGCGTCGTCGGGCGCGCGACGATGCGATGGGCCAACGCGGAGACGTAGTAGCCGCCCGAGGTGGCTTGCCCCCCCATCAGCACCACCACCGGTTTCCGCTCCCGCAACCGGCGCACTTCCTGGCAGATCAGGTCGGAGGCGAGCGCCGAACCACCGGGTGTTTCAACGTACAAGACCACGGCGGCGATGCGTGGGTCGGCCTCGGCCCGGCGCAGCGTTTGCACGATCGTCTCGGCCCCGGCCTGCGCCTCGAACAAGGGAAGCGGCAGCGGCACCGGCACCGGCACGCGGCGGCTGTGGCCAGACACGATAAGCCCCTCCAACGACACCACCCCGATGGCCTGGCGCGTGGTCCATTTGATCGGCGTGCGCAGCCGGCGGGCGGCCTCCTGGTAGGTCAGGAGAGTACCTCCCGCGTCGCGAGACTGGCCTCTCAGCCTGCTATCCTTCCCGTGCGACCCAGCCTCAGGGGTGCCCGCCTCTTCACGGGATCCACTTTTCAGCCGGCCTACCAACTCATCCTCGTACAGAACCGCATCGGCGAGCCCTGCCTCGACTGCTTCGGCAGCACTCAGCGGCATCGTGTCAACCAACTCATGCACCCGCGCCGCATCCAGCCCGCGTCCCTCAGCGATGGCACCGACGACCTCGTCAAAGAGAGAGTCGAGGATAGCGTCCAGCATCTCCCGGTGCGGCTCGCTCATCGTCGAGCGGCGAAACGTATCGGGCGTGACCTTGTACTCGGCAATAGCCTCCAGGTCGGCTTCCACCCCTGCCCACGCCAGTGCATCCTTGAGAAACACCGGTTCAGCCCGCAGCCCCGGCACAGATAGGTGGCCGGACTGAGGGAGGATCACCTCGTCGCAGGCGGAGGCCAGATAATAGTCCCCCGTGTCGGCAGCCGGCAGCCAGGCCACCAGGCGCCTCCCCTTGGCACGCAAATCCAGCAACATCCGGCGCAGGCTGTACAGTGTGGACATACCGGCCTGCAGCGCGTCGAAGCGCAATACCACCGTCCGCACGCGCCGGTCGCCGCCGAGCGTGTCCATCACCATCCGCATATCTGCCAAACTGACCTCAGCAGGAAACAGCGGCAGCCGGCTGAAGGGAAAGGGCAATGGCTCACGCTGGGGTGGCTGTTCCGGGTAAGAGCCACCGATGGACAGCACGACGCAATCGAGCCCCTTACGATACGTGGAGCGCACCAGATTGCGAGCCGCCAATATGGCATTGCGTGGCAGGTCGAGTGGTTTCATCGCATCGCATTCCCATTGTTCATTGATTCATTGACCATGGCTCATCGGCTCTACGCCAGCCGCAGCCCCGGCACCACGTCCAGGTCCCACCCCGCCCGCCGGCCTGCGACAAAGTGCTGGTACGCACATGCGCCCGCCATCGCCGCGTTGTCGGTGCACAGGACTGGCGGCGGATAGTAGACCGGCACGCTGGCCCGCTCGGCGGCCGCGGCCCGCAACGCCTGGTTGGCCGACACCCCCCCGCACAGCAACACGGCCGTCACGCCGAATTTCTCCGCCGCCTGCGCCGCCTTCGCCGACAGCACATCCACTGCAGCCGCCTGGAAACTGGCCGCCAGGTCGGCCAGCAGCCGCCCCTGGGGCGGAGCACCATGTTTCTCGATCTCACGCAGCGCAGCGGTCTTGAGCCCGCTGAAACTAAAGTCGAGACTACCTTCCAGCCAGGAGCGCGGGAAGCGAAAGGCCGCCGGGTTGCCCCCCCGCGCCGCTTGCTGAATCGCCGGGCCGCCTGGGTAGGGCAGGCCCAGCAACCGGCCCACCTTGTCGAACGCCTCGCCGGCCGCATCGTCGAGCGTACCGCCCAGGTACTCGTATTGACCGTGGCCCCGCATCAGGGCCAGTTCGGTATGGCCGCCGGAGACGATGAGCACCAGGAGTGGAAAGGCCAATCTGGCCGGGGCGGCCCCCTCCGCCTCTACCTCCAACCAGTGCGCGTAGATGTGGGCTTCCAGGTGGTTGACCCCTACCAGCGGCAGATTGCGCCCCAGGGCGAGCCCCTTGGCAGCGTTGACGCCTACCAGCAGCGAGCCTGCCAGCCCCGGTCCGTAGGTCACCGCCACACCGTCCAGGTCATCGAAACCGAGGTGCGCCTCCCGCATGGCCTGCTCGATCACCGGCACGATCGCTTCGACGTGCGCACGGGAGGCAATCTCTGGAAAGACCCCGCCGTAGCGGGCGTGCAGTTCAATCTGCGAGGCGACGACGTTGGAGAGGATGCGCCGCCCGTCCTCAATCACGGCGGCCGCCGTCTCGTCACAGGAGGTTTCGATAGCAAGGATACGGATCGCGGCCACCACTTACTCCACGAGACCCAGGTACAACCTTATGGCTGCCTCAACGTCAACCATTCGTTCATCCCTTCACCCCAATCACCAGATCCTTCGGATAGTCGGTCAAATTGTGCACGGCACCGTCGGCGTCAATCCAGACCACATCCTCAATGCGCACGCCGAAACCCCGGTCGGGATAGTATAGCCCCGGCTCGCAGGTGAACACGTGGCCAGGCTGGAGCACGTCGGTGTTGGCCAGCACGTCGCTAAAGCGGGGCTCCTCGTGCACGGCCAACCCCAACCCGTGGCCGACGCTATGTACGTACCCCACCTCGGTCTTGGTGTTGCTGGCGACGGTCGGATGCCCTCGACTCTCGAAGAACTCGCACGTCATGCGTTGGTAGTGCCGCGCCTCCATCCCCACCTGATAGGCTCCCAGCAGTTTCTCGGTGCACTCGCACACGTCCTGGTAGACTCTCTCAACCTCCGGCGGCGCGTAGCCCAGGCAGAAGGTGCGGGTCAGGTCGAAAAAGTATCCGCCGCCAGCCTCGCGCGGGTAGATGTCGAACACGATCGTCTGGCCCAAGGCAACCACGTCCTGGAGCCGCCCCTTGCTGTGGGGAATGCCAGCGTCGCGCCCGATCGAGAATATGAAACCCTCGGGGTCCTCCAACCGCTGCGCAGCGATCAGGCGGCTGATCTCTTCGTGCACCCGCCCGATGGTGAGCGGAGTGCCATCCGCCTGTACCAGTACCCCGTCTGTTGCCCGATGCGCCTGGAGAAACTCGACGGTCTGGCCCACCACCGCACAGGTGCGTCGCCCCACCTCCCGCATGCGCTCTGCCTCGGTACCGTCCTTGGTGGCGCGGGCCGCATCAATCGCCGTCACGTCAAAGTCACCGTAGACCTCGATCCCGTCCAGTTGCGCGTTCAGCGCATCGAGCAGCACCCAGGCCCGGCCCTGGTCCACCATGCCACAAAAGCCCACCCGCCCACTCACACCCAGGTCGGCAAATATCCGGCGGTACAGTTCGACCGTGGCAGCCAGGTGATTGCCCAGTTCACGCACGAGCGTGATAAAGTCGTATTGGCCAAGGTTCACCAGGGCCAGCCCGCTGGACGCGGCCACCTCCCGCTCGATCGGCCAGCACAGGAGCACAGGCTCCGCGCCTCGTTTCTTGAGCACGAATCCGCTCGTCAGGCTTGCCCCATTCGTCATGTAAACCATGGCCGGGTTGCCATGTACGGCCCCGGCGACGAAAATGGCATCGAGCCCACGTGCCTCCATCAGGCTATCCAGGTCTCGTTTCACAGCGGTGTCTCCTCGCAGGCCGGGTCGTCTCCCTCCTCATCGTCTTCTTCGTCTTCCCAATCGTCTTCGTCGTCCATGAACGGGATGGGGGCAAACAGATCGAATTCCTCGTCTTCCAGTTCGTCGAAATCATCCTCGTCCCAGTCCTCCTCCAGATCAAACTGGCTCAAGAGCGTTTCATACTCCTGGGCCTTGTCGCCCAGGTCCGCCTCAATCTCGGTCACCATCGCGCGGTAGTAGGCAGCGCTGTCGGCCACCTCCGCCAGGTCGTGTTCGATCATCACCATGATGTCGTGGGCCACACTCGCCCGGATTTCCCAGTCCTGGCGGTCCTGCGGATCGGTCACCTTGTCCTGGATGCGCTGGACAATGTCGTACTCGTAGCGGGCGCGGGCGGCCTTACGTTCCAGGCCAGGAAGCCGGGCTTCCGTCTCTTCCAGCAAGCGCTTAAATTGGACATAGACCTGTCCGCGCACCCACAGGTCTTCGTCGTCCAGATTGGGCAACCCATCAAAGATCTCTTCCGGTTCAGTAGTCATCGTCAACTCCTTATACTAGGCATACGCACGCAACCCTTCAAGTGGGCGAATTGTCACTCCCTCGACCGGTGGAAGCGCCAACCCGCGCTGCAAACGCACAACTCGCCACCTCTGCAACCACTTTCAATAATTCCCGCTCCTCCTCCGGTAACACCGTGCGCGGGTCGAACACCAGCCGGTCCCCCTCGATACGGGCAATCACCGGCGGGTTGCTCGCCCGCAACGCGGCGGCCCACCCGTCGGGATTGGCCACGGACAGTGCGACCAGTTTCGTGGGCAAGGTCTCGCCAGGCAGACTGCCCCCGCCTACGGTGGACTCGCCGTCCACGACCTCAGCCGGTAGCCCCGCCCGCCGCAGCACCCGCCGCCAGCGCCGCGCCCGCCGCTCGATCTCTTCCAGCGGCGTGGCGATCATGCGCCAGACCGGCACCTCTTGGGTGGCCTCTCCCCTCGCGTAATGCAGCAACGTCGCCTGCAGGGCCGCCAGGCACAGTTTGTCTGCTCGCAACGCGCGGGCCAACGGATGGCGCTTGAGAGGTTCCACGTACTTCGCCCGGCCCACGATGATGCCAGCCTGCGGCCCGCCCAGCAGTTTGTCGCCGCTGAAACAGACCACGGCCGCACCGGCCGCCACACTCTCCTGGACCGTCGGCTCGTGCATCAGCCCAAACTGGGCCGTGTCCAGCAGCGCGCCGCTTCCCAGGTCGTCCATTGCCGGCAGGTCGTGCTCGGTGCCCAAGGCGACCAGTTCGGACAAAGAAGGCTCCGTGGCGAAGCCCACGATGCGGAAATTGGAGTGGTGTGCTCGCAGGATCAGGGCCACGTCCTCGTGCTCTTCCAACGCCGCCGCGTAGTCGCGCAGGTGAGTCCGATTGGTCGTACCCACTTCGATGAGGCGCGCCCCGCTCTCCCGCATCACGTCGGGGATGCGGAAGCCGCCGCCGATCTCTACCAGTTGCCCCCGTGAGATGATCACACCCCGCCCGCGCCCGATGCCTGTCAGCGCCAGGAGCACTGCCCCGGCGTTGTTGTTGACGACGAGCGCGGCCTCGGCTCCAGTCAAATCGCATAGCAACCGCTCCGCGTGCACGGTGCGGTGGCCGCGTTGACCTGCCTGCAGATCATACTCCAGGGTAGAGTAGCCCCTGCCCACCACCTCCAGTGCCACCCGCGCCGCGGCTGACAGGGGAGCGCGCCCCAGGTTGGTATGAATAATAACGCCGGTCGCATTGACGACCGGCCGCAACGTGGGCACCAATCGTTCCTGCACATGCACACCTGCCCGCGCGACAATGGTCGCCAGTCCTGGTACATCCGCACCACCTCGCACCGCATCGCGCACCAGGTCGAGCACCTGGCGCAGGGCGTCCACGGTCTGGCGGTGGCCATAAACGGCGACCAATTCCTGCACAGCCTGCTCACTGAGCAGCCGGTCCACGCTGGGGATTTGGCGCAGCGTCATACTGTCCATCGGCTTCGGAGATTCATCATTCATCATCGCGTCCCTGGTCATTCTACTGGGCTGTATTATACCCCGAAACAGGGCAGAATGGCAAGCACGCCGCAGGTATATAAACTCCTAGTCATCCCATAAACATGATTGACATTACGCGCCTACTATTGTATACTACCTACATAGTCTACCCTTGACTGTTGATCACCTCACGTCATATCGAAAGGGTGTGTTTTGGGCACTAGGGACGTATCTGTATCAGGGCTGGGGAGAATAAGGAGGCATGACGATGAAATCTAACAGTCTGGCGTCAGTAGTTGTGATCGCCATACTCGTCAACGCCGTTGGCATGGGCCTGACACCGTCGGCGGCTGCCGCCGCAACGCAATCTGACCCCTATCCCACCTCGCCTGCAACTCTTCCGCCTGAGCATACCACCATCCTGGACCACCCACAGGCGACTACAGAACCAGCAACGTACACCGACCGCGCAGGAACCTATCGCTTTGAGGGACTGCCCCACGGCACGCACAAGATAACCATAGATCCGGCTACCCTCCCGCCCGGCCTGCGTCCCACCGAGGGGGAAGCAGTGCCGACTCTTTGGCTCACACCAGGCATGGAGCAGACATCTGGCCCTCTTTCCACCGGTGTTCGTTTCACCGCCGCCTACGACCGGCCAGGCAGCACCATCGCTGGTGTGGTTTTCCTGGACGGGGATGGGGATGGCCGGCCGGGCGCGCGCGACCTTCGCCTCTCCGACGTGCGCGTGATAGACCCCACGCTGCATCAGTACTTTGTGCCCTTCAATGACCGCAATCTCTGGATGCTTTTCGTGGACAAACGCCAATGTCACGGCGCCACGCCGGTGCAGCCCCTGATTTCGTACATATTCCTCACTTCCGGCTCTGACGGGACCGTCTACTACTACGACCACTGGGAAGACAGCTACGATCCAGATCCCCTGAACCCCGGTCCCACGACCGAGGTAGGTATATTGGACGCCGGCGCCACCCAACTCTTCCAGAGCAACATCAACCCTAACCTGGTGGGAGGTGGGCCTCCGTACTACTATGATGGCCGCGACCGCATCACCATTTTTGGTGAGGAAGGCTCGGTCGTGCGCCTGGCCTACCCGACTGACCCGGGCACAATTCTGGCTTCCGCCTGGGAGGTGTCTGAAGCAGCCGACTGGGGCACTTATTACGTGGCCACCGCCGGAGAAGACCTGGCCATGACTACCGACCATCAGTACGCCGGGCTGGAAGTGATGGCATGGGTGGACGGTACCGACGTGTACTACAACGGCACCTGGACCGGTAAGACGCTGAACGCCGGGGGGACCTATTTCGTGCGTGGCGGAGACAACGGGGCCGCAGCCCCGGGTGCAAACAGCACCGACATCATCACTGCCACCGCCCCCATCCAGGTCCAGATGATGACCGGCAGTTGTGAGGGGGTCGGCGTCTCGGCCAACGGCTACACCTTGCAGCCGGTGGACGTGTGGGACAACGCGTACTGGGCTCCCGTGCCCGGCTTTGCCCCCGCTTGCGGCCCTTCTGGCCTGAACGCAGACACGGACATTTATATCCACAACCATCACCTGGACCCGATTACCGTAGCCGTAACGAGTGGCCCGAACACAGCCAACCTGGTGCTCCCGTCCCACACTACCGTCAGTGTGTTGGACGCGACGGGATGGGCCGACCTGGCCACCGGCAACCAGGCCACGTTCCTCTCCGCGTCGGATACCTTCTGGGGACTGGTCGTCGTAGATTCCGCGACCAATGGGGCCTCTCAAAGCCAGGTGTTCGACTGGGGCTTCTCCCTGGTTCCGGTGTCTGAACTGAGTTCCCAGGCTGTCGTCGGCTACGCGCCGGGCAACGCTCCCCCCGGTGGCGCCCCTGCGACGGACAACGGCAATCTGGCCTTCGTCACCGCCAGCACTGACACGGTGGTCTACGTGGACCTGAGCCAGGATGGCCTGCCCGATGCCGTTGACCTGAACGGGGATGGAGATCGGAACGACTACGACGCCTGGGGGGTGGCCGCCTGGGACGAGCCTACCTCCGCGCTCGGCATCCCCCTTCTAGCGGGGCAGGTTCTCCGCATAGGTGATCCCACCGACCGGAACTTGATGGGAGCACGCATCTACACTCTGAACCTGGACGAGAAGGTTGCGGTGGCCTGGGGTCAGGACCCATGCCAAGCCAACACCAGGTCCCCTTACCTAGATTTGGGCTACACCGTCCTCCCCGTCACGGTTCCCCGTCTCTCGAAAGTGGACGCGTTGGCCGTTGATGCCGACCTGAGTGGGGGCGTCTCCCCCGGCGACACGATTACGTACACCCTCGTGCTCAACAACAACGGCACCGGCCCGATGAGCAACGTGACGCTGACCGACAACCTGCCCTATACCTATACCGACTACGTGACAGGCACCCTCCAAGTCACCACACCGCCCCCTGTCGGTACGATTGCATACTCCAATGATGGCGTGAACTTTACCGCTCCTGAAAACCCCGGTATCCATGCCCTGCGCGTTACCTGGCTCAGCGTCGGGCCAGGCCAGACCATCACCGCCACCTTCCGCGTCCGGCTGCTGACTCGCATCCCTGTGGAGATTAACAAGATCACCAACCGGGCGGTGGTGGACTCGGCTGAAACGGGCCCTCGCCTGTCGGAGGACCTGGACGATCCAGACGACCCGGATACCGACACGCCTGTCCAGCGGCCACTCCTCGGTATAGACAAGAGCGTCTCCTCCCCCACCGTCCGTCCCGGCGACCGGATCACCTACACCCTGGTCGTCTCGAACTATGGCAACGGCGTCGCCCTGCTCACCGCCATCACGGACACGCTTCCTACGGGGGTCACGTACGTCCCCAATACTCTGGACCTCACCTGGCCCGTCGCCCAGGAGGAAGTCACAACCCGCGCCGTCACCGAAACCACCTACTTCCACGGCAACTACGCCGACGACTTCGACCTGACCCCCACCCAGTCGTCCGGCTACACTGGCAACGATGGCTCGCTGACCTGGTCGGGAGATTGGACCGCCGACGACGAAGCACAAGTCGAGGTGAACGCCGCCAATGCGCTCAGCGACCCCGCCTACCTGTATATGATAGACAACGATGGTGACGATGACTGTGTGCGGCGCACGGCGGACCTGGCGGCGTTCCGTGCACCTGTGCTGCGCTACTATCCATACGGTGCCAGCGGCGCTGGAGCCAACTATCGCGTCGAGGTGAACGGAGCCAACGCCCTGACTGAACAGTACAACGGGGATTGGACGATCCGAGAGACTTCCCTCACCCCCTGGACAGGAGGAGTGGCGACGATAGGTCTCTGTGCCACAGGCGCGATGGGGCCAGCCGACTCCTATCGCTTCGACAACATCGCCATCTACGAAGCCGATCCTCAGCGGGTGGGGACGAGGATGCTCACCTATAAGACGACGAGGCTCAACTACCTTACCTCTACAAGGGGCAATCCCGTCTCCTACAGCCCGGTCACCGGCCACATGGTGATTACCGAGGGGATGCGCCTGCCAGCCGGTGGGACCATCACGGTGACCTTCCAGGCCCAGGTCGCCAGCCCATTGGCCAACGGCCTGACGCTGGGCAACACTGCCTGTACCACCTCGTCCAACTGGATCGAGATTCTCTCGCCACCATGCGAGGATGCCGCCGTGCAGGTTCAGAGCAGCCACGCGCTGACCGTCACCAAGACGGCTACCCCGTCCCTGGTCGCCATGGGGGGCTACCTGACCTACACAATCCACTACGCCATCGCTGGCGACGAGGCAGTGGAGAGCATGGTAGTGAGCGACACGACGCCGCTGAACACCATCTTCGACTCCGCTGCACCAACGTCTACTCTCACGGCCACCCTCATCAGCGCCCCTCGCAGAGGGGAGAGAGGCCCTGTGATCTGGCGGGTGAGCGGCCTCTGGCCACCGGGAACTGGCATCTTCCAGGCCGCGGGCACGCTGCAGATGGTCGTCCGCGTGAACAGATCGCTGATCAGTGGCACGCTGATCTACAACGCCGTCACGATCAGCGACACCACCGCATTGACCGACACCGACGAGATCACCACGCCGGTCCGGCCTCCGACACCTGACCTCACACTGATCAAGACAGTGGAACCCAGCCACACGGTGCCCGACATGCCGTTCACCTACACCCTGCGGATCGTCAACTCGGGGGATATTCCCTTCACTGCGCTGCGGCTCACCGACGATCTGCCTTCGACCGACTTCCACTACGTTCCCGGCTCCGGCGTGCCGACCCCGATGCTCCCGATCGCTGAGCCCCTGCTCGTGTGGTCCGACCTCGTTCCCTCGATCGGTGGCCCGCTGGCACCGGGTGCCAGCACCACCGTCACCTTCCAGGTGACGACACCATTGACCGACGGCACGTACACCAACACCGCCACCGTGACAGGTACCTACGACCCCGACCGCACCCTCACCGCCACCGACGAGGTGCCCGTCTCGGTCGCGAAACCGGCGGTGGCAGTGGACAAAGGGATCGTGGGATTGGACCGGGACCTCGTCCAGCCCAACTATGTCACGTTCACGGTTGCGGTCAGCAACACCGGGCCCAGTGTGCTCGACGTACTGCCGCTGGTGGACCAGTACGATCCGTACTATCTCAATCTCGAGGACGCCACGCCGGACCCGGATGCGGTGGACGGGAACGCCGGCCGCCTGACCTGGCACGATCTCACCGGGCCAACGGCTCACGGCTTCGGCCGCAACTTGCCGCCAGGGCAGTCCTTCGTCATCACTACCATCTTCCGCATCGTCCACGACATCACCCGCACCACCAATACAGCGGTCGTTACCGGTGCAACAGACATCTACGGCAATGCGGCGGACGAGACCCGAGACGAGGTGAGTTTCGGAGGCGTGCCCACGCCAGTGGAGTTGTTCTACTTCCGGGCAGTAGCGGAGGAGTCAGCCGTCCGGCTGGAGTGGGGCACGGCAGCGGAAGTGGATATTGCTGGCTTCTACGTCTACCGCGCTCCGGTTGCCAACAGGAGCCACGCCCAGACCATCGCCTACGTCCAGGCTACTGGCAGCGGCAGCACCTATCGCTATATAGATCGGGATGTGGCTCCAGGGTTGGTTTACTGGTATTGGCTAGGCGAGGCCAACGCCGACGACCCCGAACTTGAGGTCTACGGGCCGGTTTGGGGCGGCGTGGGGGCGAACCTGTCGCCGTATCGCTTCTACCTGCCCCTGGTTCAGAAGGGCTGGGGAGAACGTATGACGGGATTCCCAACAAAGTAAGATTGCCTGTCATCACAACACAGGGCGGGAGGACGTAGGTGCAACACTGCAGACGAAACGGGCATGAGAGAGCGAGTCTAGGGTTACTGACATTGCTGCTGGCTGGTGGCCTCATGGACCTGCATCCTGCCCCAGTCGCAAGCGAGGCTCCGGTGTTGCCGGAGCCAGCCGTGGTGCGCGCCGATACGGCGGGCATCGTCTTGGAGTGGCGCGCACCCGAGTTTTCTCTGGAACAGACCCTGGGTGACGACGGGCAACCATACAGCATCCTGAAGACCCCGGGCTGGACACAGACCGGAGAACCTGGGCATCCGCAACTGCCGTTTGCCTCGGTGCTGGCGGTCGTGCCCCCTGCTGGGGATGTGACGCTGCACGTCCAGGTATTGGAACGCACGCGGCACTGGCTGCCCCACCCGGTCGCGCCGGCCCGCGCACCGGTGCTGGTAGACAATCCGCCGACCGATGTGGCATGGGACTGGCTGCGGGATGAGCGAGCCTACGCCGGAGTGGGTTTCCACCCGGCTGAGGTTGTCATACTGGAAGAGGCTGGCTGGATGCACGGTTACCGTCTGATGCAACTCACCTTCTACCCGCTGCGCTTCGATCCCGCCACAAATGGGCTCGAGGTGACCAATCAGGTGCGTGTAGAATTGCGCTTCCAGGATGAAACTCCTGATACGCCTGAGGACGGATGGGACAGTGACGACCCGTTCATCCCTGTACTGCAACACAGCGTCGTCAACCCGGCACAGGTGACCCGCTTCGTGCGCCAGGCCCGGCCCGCCACCGCTCCTCCAGCCCCCACCAACCTGGACAAGTTGCGGGACGAGACTACGGCGGCTCTCACACTGGGCAGTCCGCCCGCCAATACCGAGTATCTGATCATCGCCCATTCCAGTTTTATCACGGCCGTGGCCCCGCTGGCCACCCATCGCGCGATCAGCGACGGCCTACACGTGTTCAGTACTACCGTCGAGGCGGTCGGCGGGAGCGTCAATCCCCTGGCCATCCGGGATTACATCAGCCGCACATACCATAGTTCCACGCCGCCTGCGCTCAAGTACGTGCTCCTGGTCGGCGACGGCGTCCAGAACCCCCAGAGCCTCTCCCAGAGCACGGCGGCCGGCGCGAACCTCGTTCCGCCCTATCTGATCCCGGACCCATGGCAACCTGGCAAGCAGGCCGCCAGCGACAACCGCTTCGTCACCCTGGATGGCTCCGACACCCTGGCCGACGTGTTCATCGGCCGGCTACCCGTCAACACCATCCCCGAGGCCACGACGGTCGTGAACAAGATCCTGGCCTACGAACTGAACCCGCCCCCGTGGCCCTGGAGCGAGCGGGTGCTGTTCTTCGCCGGCAACGAATCGGATGGTCACTATCACGACTACTCTGACCAGGTCTACGCGGCCCTACCCGTCACGTACACCGGACAGCGTGCATACTTCTGCACGGCAAATTGCAACCAGTCCCACCTTTATACTCCCATCACTGCTGCTCACAACGCGGCGATGCAGGCACTCAATGCCGGCGGGCTGCTCGCCAGTTACGTCGGCCACAGTTCCTGGCAACAGTGGGCCGTGGACCCGCAAACGTTCGCCCCCATGTTTCACCTGGACGACGTCCCGAACCTGCACAACGGCGGAGCGCTTCCGGTAGTTCTGGAGATGACCTGCTACACCAGCGACTTTGCCTACCCATCGGGCAACACGCTGGACGAAAGCCTGTTGCGCTGGCCGGGTGGTGGAGCGGTGGCCACCTGGGGGCCCACTACGTGGGGAGCCTCAGACGGGCACACGGTCTTGCATCAGGCGTTCTTCGACGCTGTATTCAACGACCATATCACCAGATTGGGGCCTGCCACTGAGGCGGCCAAAGCCAATCCCCAGTTGAAAAGCCTTGGTTGTTTAGATCTACGTGATACGTTTGTCCTCCTTGGTGACCCTGCGATGGATCTAAACCTCAACATCGTCCCGTGGAGGCATACGGCATTCCTGCCGGCCACGCTGCGAAGTTATCATTAGGGCAGGGCAAGTAGAGATACGGAACTTGAGGAGAGTGTGCTATGACAAAAGCACGAGTTCTTACCACAGCGGGGGTTGTTCACCTCACCGTAGCCACGTTGCTTTCCATGGTCTTCCTGTTCGGCCAACCAGCCACCGTAGTTGGCTCGGCCCTGGGTTTCACTCCTACCTACACCCCCACGGCCACCCCGCCTACCACCACCACACCCGAGCCACGTCCATCACCCCGCCTCACCATCACCAAGACAGCCGATCCGACCGAGGTGCTTCCAGGCGACCTGGTCACTTTTGTGATCCAGGTGTGCAACGCGGGCGACGCTACTGCTGAGGACGTCATCGTCAGCGATGCACTGCCCCCCGAACTCGAAGTGATCAGCGCGTCTGCCTCCCAGGGCCCGGCGATCATCGTGGGCAACGGGGTGCGGGCCGAGTTCGGCGATCTGCTTCCCGGCACGTGCGCCGAACTCACCATCGTGGCCCGGGTGCGCGCCGACGTATCCCCCTGCTCGGAAATCGGCAACGTGGCCACCATCGGCGACCTGGTGTCCAACTGGGTAGGAGTGACTATTCCATGTCCTCCGCCACTGCTGCCGGAGAGCGGACGGATGGTCGCACAGTCCGTGGTGGTGGGGCTGCTGGCAGTGGGCGCGGGCCTTCTGGCGGCCGGGTTAGTGCTGGGGGCACGGAAACGAGTTTGAGAGGCGGCTGAAGAAAGCACGTGAGGACCGCCGAGTTCGATTACCACCTGCCCCCCGAACTGGTTGCCCAGACCCCCGTCGAGCCCCGGGATAGTTCCCGCCTGCTGGTAGTGGACCGCCACACCGGTGAGATCGCCCACCGGCACTTTTACGACCTGCCGGATTTCGTGCGTCCAGGCGATTTGCTGGTACACAACGAGAGCCGGGTCATTCCAGCCCGGCTCTTCGCCCGCAAACCCACCGGCGGGCAAGTCGAGATCCTCTTGCTGCGCCAGCGCGCAGACCACACCTGGGAGACGCTGGTCAGAGGCAAACGCGTCCGGGCGGGGCTACGCCTGGCGATCCTCGACGGCCTGACCGGCCAGCCCAGCGGTGCAGAGGCCACAGTGGTCGAAGAGCGGGAACGTGGGATGCACGTCTTGTCCTTCGACCGGCCAGTGCTGCCACTGGCGGAACAGGTGGGCGTCACGCCGCTTCCCCCCTACATCCACACCCCGCTCGACAACGCCGAGCGTTACCAGACGATCTACGCCCGCGTGCCTGGCTCGGCGGCTGCCCCCACCGCCGGCCTCCACTTCACGCCTGAACTGCTGTCCAGACTGCACGAGATGGGGGTTCGCTCGGCCTTCGTGACGCTTCACATCGGCCTGGACACCTTCCGCCCGGTCAGCGAGGAGCACATCGAAGACCACCAGATGCACACCGAGTACGGCTGGCTGGCACCCGAGGTGGCCGAACAGGTGAACCAATCGAAACGAATGGGGTACCGCGTCGTCGCGGTGGGCACGACGAGCGTACGGATCCTGGAGACGGCCGCAATCCAATCTCCAATCTCCAATCTCCAATCTCCAATTGTGCAGCCACTTGAGGGAACGACGGACCTGTTCATCTACCCCGGCTACCAATTTCGGGCGGTGGACACCCTGATCACCAATTTCCACCTGCCCCGCTCGACGCTCTTGATGCTGGTGGCCGCCTTCGCCGGCAAGGAACTGCTGGACCGCGCCTACCGCGAGGCGATCCGGGAGCGCTACCGCTTCTACAGTTTCGGTGACGCCATGCTGATCCTGTAGAGGAATCCTTGCGAAGGTTAACAACCTTCGCAAGGATTGGTCATTCTTCCTCGACGATGGTATAGTCGTAGGTGATCTCGGCTGCGCCGCGCAGCGTCGCCGCGACCGAACAGTATTTTTGCTCAGACAGCTCGATGGCGTCGTGCACCGCCTTGTCGCGCAGCCCTTTGCCCCGCACCACGTACTGGATGTGAATCTTGCGGTAGGTCCACGGGGGGTCGGGCTCCTGCTCGCCGGTGACGGTGACCTCCAGCCCGGTCAACTGCTGGCGCTTCTTGTGGAGGATGTCCACCACGTCGTAGGCAGTGCAGCCTCCCAGGGCCACCATCAGCAACTGGGAAGGGCTGATCCCGGTGCCGTTTTCTTCGTCCTGCGAGGACATGACGACGGTGTGCTTGCTGCTGTCGGTCCCGACGAACTGCCGTTTCTCGACCCACTTGACGCGCACCGATTTGGCCATCAGTCTGCCCCTTCCAGCAACCGCTTGAACTGGCGGGCCGTGCTCACTGCCTGTCCCTGCCAGTGGTTGTTCATGTAGACCAGGGTCAGTGGTGCTTCCTCGTCCAACTGGCGCACCTTGGGCACCCACTCCAGCAGTTCCTCGTCGCTGTACGTATAGTTGTACCGTTCCCACGCCTCGTCGTGCTTCCACCACTTGTCCGCGTTGCGCCCGTGGAAACGCACGTACGCCACCGGCCCCGTGGCGACCGCCACCGGCGGCACCAGGCTCTCGAAGCGCGGCTGGTCCACGCAGCAAAAGCTCAGGTTGAGCGCGCGCAGTTCGTCGAAGGTGCGCTCGCTGATCCAATCGCGGGAACGGAACTCGACCACCACCGGCAGATCGCCGAAGCCCTCGCGTACCTGCCTGAGATAGTCACGATCCGTCTGGTTGGCGTGGAAGGAGGTCGGGAATTGCGCCAGCACACACGCCAACTTCTCCGCATTTATCAGCGGAGCCAACGCCGCTGTGAACTGCTTAATCTGGGGCTGCGGATCCTCCCGCTCGTGGGTGATCCCCTTGAAAGCCTTGACTGCGAAGAGGAATCCCTCAGGCACTTTGGCCCCCAACTGCCCCAACGTGCGCGCGTCGGGGATGCGGTAGTAGCTAAAGTTCAGTTCGCAGGTGGGAAACTCGCGGGCGTAAAAGGCCAGCCACTCGCGCTCAGGCAGATCCTTGGGATACACCGGCCCTACCCAGTCCTTGTAGCTGAAGCCACTCGTGCCAATCAGCACAGTCATTCGCTCATCCTCCTTCCTCCACCTGGTCAGACCCTGCCTCGTCCACTCCTTACAAGCAATTCACGCCAGGTGCCGAAGACTTCCATTTGCACTTCGGTCATCGCCGCTGCTCCGTGACTGGCTCGACCCCTGTTACCAGGCGGCGGGCTTCGGCCTCAACCTGCTCGTCGCTCCAGTCGGGATGCCGCAAGCGAGTGCCGGTTCTGACCTGGCGGAGCGCGAACTCGAACATCTCGAACATGCGGCGCATCTTGCGGGCACCATCCCACGTGCGATAGATCTCCGCCTGCAGGGGATTGGGTTCTTCCTGATAGAGCGGCTGGCACGGCCTCACGACCGGCGGGTCCAGGAGATAGTACCCTTCCACTCCAGGCGTGTCGCTGGTTTCAATGCGGACGCTCCACGAGCACAGGGCAGCGACGTCGGCCTCCAACGTCTGTTCCGCCTGCACGCCAAGACAACCTTCCCCCAACCGTTCCTCGACCGCCGCCCGCAGGTCAGAGGCGGGATGCGGGCGGCCATCTGCCAGGACCTCGACGATCGCCATCCGGCGGGCCAGCGATGGGTCCGACTCAGCCCGCGCAGTCAGAATCCACAGCCAGGGAGCATCTCCACGACGGTCTGGCAGGCGGTCGAGCCTGGCCCGGCGCCAGGATGCCAGCCACGTGTTCGCCCGTCGTTCGCTCATCATTCATCATCCCCGATAATGACGCGCCGCGTGCGGCCGGCCGCTTCGGGCGGGCCGACGACGCCCATCTCCTCCATGATCTGCATCAGCCGTGCTGCCCGCGGATGGCCGATGCGCAGCCGCCGCTGCAGGAGCGAGGCAGAAGCGCTGCCGGTCTTCTGCACCAGGGCGATCGCCTGCTGCAATAGATCATTGTCCACATAGTCGTCCTCAACCGGTCTCTGCTCCGCCGGCCGCATCATGCGCTCCCAGGGGGCCTCTTCTTCGACCGGCCCGGGCCATGCGGCCCGCGACTGCTCGCGCCAGAAGGTCACCACGCGCTCCAGTTCCTCTTCCGAGACCATACACCCCTGCACGCGCACCGGGTAGCCCGCATCCGCCGCCAGGTAGAGCATGTCGCCCCGTCCCAGCAGCGTCTCTGCGCCTGGCATGTCCAGGATCACCCGCGAGTCTACCTGGCTGACGGTGGCAAACGAGATGCGGGCCGGAAAGTTGGCCTTGATGAGGCCTGTCACCACGTCTACGCTGGGGCGCTGCGTCGCCACCACCAGGTGGATGCCTGTGGCGCGGGCCATCTGCGCGATGCGACAGATGGTGCGCTCGACCTCGTCGGGGGCCAGCATCATCAGGTCGGCCAATTCGTCCACCAGCACGACCATGCGCGGCAGAGGCCGGTCTCCATTGCGCTTCATCAGGCGGTTGTAGTCGTCGAGATTGCGCGCCGTGACGGCGGCAAAGCGCTTGTAGCGCTCATCCATCTCGTGGGCCACCCAGCGCAGCACCTTGACCACCCGCTCCAGGTCCACTTCGGCCCGGCCATAGAGGTGGGGCAGCCCGTTGAACCGCACCAACTCGACCATCTTGGGGTCAATCATGACCATCCGCAGATCGTCGGGTGTGTTGTTGTAGATCAAGCAAGCGGTGATGGCCTTGATACAGACCGACTTGCCCGACCCGGTCGTACCAGCGATCAGCAGGTGTGGCATCCTGGCCAGGTCGGCCACCACCGGCTCGCCCGCCACGTCACGCCCCAACGCGAAGGCCAGCGGCGAATCGAGTTTGCGGAATTCCTCCGTATCCATCACCTCGCGCACACCCACCCGCTGGACCTTGCTGTTGGGCACCTCAATGCCGACGATGGAACGGCCAGGCACGGGAGCCTCGACGCGCAGGCGCGAAGCCGCCAGCGCCAGCGCCAGGTCGTCCGCCAGCGTGCTGATCTGGCTCACCCGCACCTTGTGCAACCGCTGCCGGCCGCTGGCTCCAGAGCGTTCCACGAAGCCAGGCGTCACGCCGAACTGGGTGACGGTGGGGCCTACACGCACCTCGGCGACCTCGACCGGCAGGCCGAACTGCGCCAACGTCTGTTCGATGATGCGCGATTTCTCGCGGATCTCATCGTCGCTCAACGCCGGCAGTTCGGGCTCGCTCAACATGTCGAGCGGGGGCAGGGTGAACTGGCGCGCACGGGGAGGCGCCGCCACCGCCGGTCCAGCCTGAGGCGTGACCGCAGGTTGCAGCAAGGGCGCGACCGGAGGCGCGCCCTGGGCTTGGGACGGCACGCTACGACGCGCTGGCTCGGCCGGGCGCACCTGAGGCGGAGGGACCGCCTCGCGGGGAGCAGGCTGCACACGCCCTGCCTGTGCCGGCCGCGGCTGTTCCTGCGGCCACGGCGGTTCCTGTGGTCGCCCCAGCCCGGCCGGGCCACGTCGGGGCGATTGGTCGATCCTCTGACGCTGGCGAGTCGCTACGGCTTGTCCTGCTGGTCGGCGGCTTCCTGTCGCTCCGGCCCCCGTCCCCGGGGGCCGCGTCGCCCACACCGCGCGTACCGCCCGCAGCACGTCGGCGAAGGTGACGTCGAAAGTGAGGCCCAGCCCCAGGAGGGCCAGCACGAGCAGGATCAGCGCCGCCACCGGCCAGCCCAGGTACCTGGATAGCAGTACGGCCACTGCCCAGCCAACCAACCCCCCACCCCAGCGTTCCTCGACCAATCGCCAGGGGTCAGCGCGGCCGGCCACGGTGTGCACCAACGCCAACAGGCTAAAGAACACCAGTTCCGCGCCGACAAATGGACGCCAGCGCCACCTCACCGGCCGGTCGAGGTGATGTTGGAGCCACAGCAGCCCGGTCAACAGCATGGTCACGGCAGCCGGGTAGGCTCCCCAGCCCAACCAGTACCGCAGCAAATCCACCCACGCATCAGCCCAGCGCCCCCTCGTCACCCGAAACAAGGACAGCAGCGTGATCACGCCCAGCGCGATCAGGAGCAGGGCCAGGATTTGCTGCAACAGCGGGTCAGTGAAGATAGCCCGCCAGTGATTCCGGCGCTCCGGTTCCCTCTTTCCCCTTTTGGTCATCCTGCACAGACTCCTCAACCTGCCGCAAACTCAATCCCATGCGGCGCCGCTCGCTGTCAATATTGATAACGCGAGCGGTCACAGCGTCGCCTTCCCGCACCACGTTGCGGGGGTGGAGGAAATCTCCCTCCGCCAACTCCGAGATGTGGATCAACCCTTCCAGCCCGTCTTCCACCCGCGCGAAGGCCCCGAAATTCACGATGTGGGTGATACAGCCTGTAACGACCTGGCCGACCTGGTAACGCTCTTCGACCGATTGCCAGGGGTCGGGCTGTAAACGCTTGATGCTCAGGCCCACACGCCTGCGCTCCCGATCTACGTTGAGGACGTACACTTCCACGGGCTGGCTCGGCTGAAGGAGGTCGCCAGGATGCTCCACGCGTCCCCAAGAGAGTTCTGAGACGTGCACCAACCCCTCCAGCCCTCCCAGGTCCACAAACGCACCAAAGGAGCAGAGATTGGTCACCCGGCCCTGGCATATATCGCCTGGACAGAGACGATCCAGCAAGTCCTGGCGGCGGCTCTCGTCGAAGCGGGAAGCCCGTTCGGAAAGCACAAAGCGCCCCAGGGCTGGGTCCAGTTCGATGACCTTGAGACACAAGCGGGTCCCCACCAGACGCCGCAGCTCGTCGTACCGCTCCTCCTCGTCCGCCGAGGGGGAGAGATCCACCAGGTGAGACGCGGGAACGAAACCCCGCAGGCCATTCCACCCCACCAGCACCCCGCCACGGTTACACCCCACGACCGGCAATTGGAGCACTTGCCCCTGCTCCATCGCCTGGCGTGCCCCCTTCCACGCATCCTCGCCGTGCGCTGCTTCTGCCGCTTCCCCCGTCCCAGAACCGTCCACACTCTCTCCACCCCAAGGTTCCTGGGCGGTCACAGGAGCAGTTCCCCCGTGCCCCTCATCCCGCAACAGTGCTTCCCAGTACGCCTCATTCAGAGGCGCATCCCCAGGAACAAACTCGCCCATCTGCCCCATCGCTCTTTTGCCTCCCATTCTGTGACGTACATTGATACCAATGGCGGTCCCAATACCCTGTCAAACGTTACGTCGCCTCACAATGCTCCTTCCGATGGTTCAACTCCTCCCGTTCCATTTCTGCCAGCGCCTGGGCGACTTCTTCGAGCGCCACGCGCTGTTTGCGGTACAGGTCCGATTCGCTCATCGCCAATCTCCGCGCGACCTCACGCACCGTCCGCCCTTCGACGAACTTGAGCTCCAGGATGTTGTACAACAACCATTCCGGCGCCGTCATCTGGCGCTCTCCGCCGGGGCGCAGCCGCTCAATCGCCTGCTGGAGTACTGCCCGCAGCCCTCGCATGGCATTGCCATCGTAATTCCGCGTCGCCCGCTCCACCACGCGCAACGAAAGGAGTGGGCTCGTGGTCAGTTTAGGGCCACCCCAGTAATGAGCCAGTGCATCCCTGACCCACTGGCGGAACCCGGCCGCCTCCAGCAGATTGAACCCGGAGAGCGCCTGTTCTCCAACGTAATGTACCACCCCCCGGCGACGCTGGATGTCCTCGATCTCGGGGATAATGCGCTCCAACGCGCTAAAGATGCCCTGCTGGAGCATGCGATCCTCCAGCGCCACCGCTGCCTGGTCGAGCAGCGCCTTCATCCCTGCCTGCTCCTCCGGGCTCAGATCCGGCCTGGGTGATCGCGCCGCCATGCCTACCACCCCGATGACGCCGTCCTGCCCCTTGATGCGCAAGGGGGCCAACCAATACCCGTTCCACACGAACAGGTCCCCATATCGCTCAATCTGCCCCGCCCTGTCGCTCCAGCCCCCGTCCCCGGGGGCTGCTTCGCCCGAACCCTGCCACGCTTCCGGGGGCAGTTCATCCAGCGTGCCCGGTTCCAGGGAACCACACACGACCTCCAGGTGGGGCCTGCCGCCATCTACGACGGCCACAAACGCCGCACCCACCCGCAGCAGATCGCACAGTGCCGTGAGCACATTCTCCAGAAACTGGCGCAGGTCCGTCGTCGTCAACAGCCGGTTGCCCATTTCCTGGATCCACTCGATCTCGGGCCGATCCTGGCGGTAGAGCGCACGATCAATCAACGGCTTGGCCAGTTCGACGCCCAGTTGCAGGATCAGGATCACGCCCACGGCGCCGAAGAGCATCAGGCGGCGGCCTGGCAGGCCCAGCCATCCTTCCGCCTGCGACGCGGCAATGATCACCACGACGACGAGTGTGGCGACGAACGGCCCGCGAATCAAGAAACGGACCAGCCGGTGTTTCACCACCCGGTCGGGGGTCAGCGCACCGAAGAAGGCGACGCTGTACGCCAGGAGCACTAACATCGTCCCCACGGCCACGTTTCCCACCACCAGCAGGAGCCAGAACGTTGCGCCGGGCACGTAATCTGACCAACCGGTGAGGAGCAGGTACGGGAAGACACCCGCCGCCGGCGCGGCGAAGGTGGCCGTCAGGTAGGTCATGCGGCGCCGTGACGTCGAGGTGAGGCAACGGCGGCGCGCCCACAGGACATTGACTGCCCCCCACAGCACGGCAGCAAAAAAGTACACGACGAAACCAGGGAACAGCGGCCCGGGCAGCAGGTGGGGAGCCCGATGACCAAGCACGCCGTCGCGCACGACGAGGCCGGTGAAGGCTGCCCCCAGGAGCAAGAGGGCACTCAGGGCGTAACTGACGCGCACGGCAACGTCGCGCACGTGGCTACGGGCGCCGGTCGTGGCCAGGAGAGCGTTGGAGAAACTCAGGTAGGCCGCCGGTGTGAACGCGATGCCCACCCACTGGACCCGCAGCCACAGCAGGGCCGGGTCCAGGTCGGCCGCGCCGAACACGGCCAGGTCCACGAAGTAGGTGAGCAGCACGCAGGCCAGGAGCGTGGCGAACGCGCGCGCCACACTGTTGCGGAGGTTATAAATGATAAGATAAAGCCAGAGGGCAAAGGAGACGATGACGATGCCCGAGGCGAGCACAACGTTGGCTAATTCAAGCGACCCTTGCCAGTCGAACGCCGATAACAATCCCATCAACCCAACTGCGACGCCGGATGTACTTACCGCGGATGTACCCATCCGCTATTACCGCAGCGATTGCCCGAAGAACAGGGCAATGTCCTGGCTCGGCCAGTAGTGGTCGTTGTAGCCGCAATACGCCAACCCCCGCGACCGGCAGAACCGGATGGCAGGATAGTTCTTGGTCTGGACTTCGACCACCAGCCGCACCAAGTCACGCTCGCGCCCCCATTGGGCGGCGGCACGCAGCAACGCAGTGCCGATTCCACGTCGCCGCCAGGGCCGGTCCACCACCAAATCGTCCGCCCTCACTATGCCGTGCTCGATCTGAGCGGTCAACGCGACGTACCCGACGACGTGTCCACGCTCTTCCGCCAGCAGGAAGCCATCGCGCCGCCGCCACCCTGCCGCCAGGTCCTCGCCTTGACGGAGGTAATTGACCAGGATCTCGCGGGGTAGGCGGGCTGCCCGGAAGGTGACCGTCCACAGGTCGCTCTCTTCCCGCGTCTCCATCTGCCAGACACGGTCAGTGGTGTAGGAGTGGTCCAGGGCCCGGCATGCTTCCATGTCCTTGGGCCACGCTGGCCGCACGTGCATCCTTCTGCATACCTCCCTGACAGTATACCCTGGCGACCGGCCACCGTACCGCTGGTCAATCGCTGACGATGTCGGCTACCGCCTTACGGCTATTGTACCACCAGGCCATTTTTGAGGCAAACGAAAACCTGTCAATCCCGAGCCTGCTCGAGCCACGCCCGCACCACCTGCTCCACCTCCTCCGCCGTCGTCTCGGCCACGCTGAACCATCGAATGGCGGGGTCGGTCAGGCGAAACCAGTTGTACTGCTGGCGGATGAAGCGGCGCGTGGCCCGCTTGATCTCGGCCACGACCTCCTCCAGCGTTGCCCGTCCCTCAAAGTAGGATCTGAATTGCGCGTATCCCAGCCCCGACATGGCCGGAAGATGGAACCCGTACCCTGCTTCCAGCAGCACGCGCACCTCATCCTCCAACCCGGCCGCCATCATCGCCTCGATCCGCCGGTCAGCACACGCGTAGAGGGCTGATCGTTCCATCGTCAGGCCGATCTGAAGGATGCGGTAGTGGGACGGCCGCTTGCGCTGCTGCTCAGAGATGGGCCGCCCGGTGAGCAGGCAAACTTCCAGCGCCCGGATGACGCGGCGCACGTTGCGGGGGTCCAACCGTTGCGCGGCCTCGGGGTCCAGCCGGGCCAGGCGGGCGTGCAACTGCTCCACTCCCTCGCGCTGGGCCTCGGCCTCCAGAGCGGCGCGCAACGCCACATCCGGTGGGATACGAGGGATGGACCATCCCTCCACGACCGCTCGCACGTACTGCCCGGTGCCCCCGACCAGGATCGGCACCTTGCCACGGGCGTGGATGCCCCCAATCGCAGCGTAGCCGAGCGCCTGGAACTCGGCCAACCCTACCGTCTCATGCGGGTCGGCCACGTCAATGAGGTAGTGCGGAACGCGAGCACGCTCCTCGGACGTGGGCTTGGCCGTGCCGACGTCCATGCCCCGGTAGAACAGGCGGGAATCGGCGGAGACAATCTCCCCCCCGCAGGCTTCGGCCAGGCGCAGCGAGAGCGCCGTCTTGCCCACTGCCGTCGGGCCGGCGACCACAATTAGAGGTTGGAAGTTGGAGATTGGAGATTGGAGGTCAGAGGCTATCATATATCTCGACCCGCAACAACCGCCCCGCCCGATCCATCTCGACCGCCACCAGCCCCACCCGCCAGGCCACGTCATTCAGGTCGTGTTCGGCCAGATAGGTCAGCGCCACGTTAACCATGCGCCGCTGCTTGGCCGGCGTCAGCGACTCTTCTGGCGTACCGAACTCTCTCCCGCGGCGCGTGCGCACCTCGAAGAAATGCCACGCCCCATCCCGCTGCGCGACCATGTCCACCTCGCCGACACGAGAGCGCCAGTTGCGGGCCACGACCTGGTAGCCGCAGTGGCTCAATTCCGCCAGGGCCAATTCTTCCCCGCGCTGCCCCAGCCTGACCTTCGCGTCACCCACCGAAATTCCCCGCCGCCCTGCACGCACGTTCCTCCACCAACCGCTCATAGTGCGCCAGCAACGTGGCCGAGGTGCGGCGGATGTCATACCGGCCGCACATCTCCCGCGCGCCGGCAGCCAGCCGCGCTCGCAGTTCTGGTTCCGTCGCCAGGCGGCGCATCTGTGCCGCAAACGCGCCAACGTCTTCAGGGCTGAACAGGCCGTTGACGCCATCCACGATCGTCTCTTCGACCCCCGGGCCGGGGATGCCCAACAACGGGAGGCCCGCCGCCATTGCCTCCAGCATGGACAAGGGATGCGACTCGCTGACGGAGGCGAAGGCAAAGAAATCCCCCATCGCCAGCCAGTTCGGAATCTGGTCGTAGGGCACCTCGCCGACCAGGTGGAACCGGGAGCCCAGCCCGAGCAAGCGCGCCATCTCCTCCAGATGGTCGGCCTCCGGGCCGCCGCCGATGACGACCAGGTGCAGGTCGGGCACCTCGTCCACGACACGGGCGAACGCGCGCAGCAGGAACGACAGGTTCTTTTCCGGGCCCAGTCGCCCCACGGTGATCGCCACCATCGCCTGATCGGGCAGCTCCACGTCACACTTCGCCACAGGCGCGGCAGGGGATTGCAGTCGCGCCACGTCCACACCGTTAGGGATCACCTCGATGGGACAGGTCAGGCCCATCTCTTCCAGCGACTGCTTGACCCCCCGCGAAGGGACGACCACCAAGTCACACTGGGCGGTGAAATTGGACATGTATGCCTCCAGAAGCGCCCGCGACAGTTCCTCTGGGACAAACGGCATATAGTAACGAGCCGCCACGTGGTAGCGCGTGTGATTGGTAAAGACGACCGGAATATCGTACCGCTTGCGCAGTTCAACCGCCTGTCGCCCACTGATGAACGGATGATGCGCGTGCAGCACGTCCATCGTCCGCATCTTGTTCCGGGCGCGGCGGGAGAACCGTAGGTTGAAGGAGTAGCCTGTGTCCGAAAGTGGAATGGCCGGCGAGCGGATGATGCGCAGTTCATCATCCTCGTAATCTTCGTGGCCGAGGGTGAACACGAAGACCTTGTGGTTCCACGAGTCAAGGGTCCGTTTATGGAGAGAGACAAAGTTGGTCACCCCGTTGATCACCGGCTTGTAGATTTCGGTCAGTTGGCCAATACGCATTTGCTGTACCTCTCTTGATCCCTGATCACTGATCCCTGATCGCCGATCCCCGACCGCCGGATGCGAAATAGGCGCAGTGCTCCTGCAAGATACAGCGCATGCACTCCGGGCGCTGGGCGTGGCACACCGCACGGCCGTGGGCGATGAGGTTGATGTGGAAGGGGTAGTAGATCTCAGGCGGCGCGAGGGCTTCCAGCAGTTCGTGGGCTTGCTCGCGCGTCGCCTGCTCCGGGATGAGGCCCAGCCGGCGGGAGAGGCGATGGATGTGGGTGTCCACCGGGAAGACGGGCCGTCCCAGGGCGAACAGCAGGACGATGGCGGCGGTCTTGGGGCCGACGCCGGGGATGCTCGTAAGCCACGCCCGCGCCTCTTCCAGCGGCAGGTCCGCCAGAAAGTCGAGCGAGATTCCCCCCCGCTCGGCCGTGATGCGGCGCAATGCCTCCTGGATGTGGGGGGCTTTGGTCGGGCCCAGCCCTGCTGGAGAGATGGCCTCGACCAGTTCCTTCACCGGCGCATCGCGCACGGCTTCCCAGGTAGGGAACCGTTCCCGCATGCGCTCATAGGCGCGGTCCCGGTTAACGTCATTAGTGTTCTGGGAGAGGATGGCCGAGACCAGCGTCTCGACCGGGTCATCCGGTTGCCAGGGGTGGTCGCCGTACTCGGACAGGAGCAGGCTGTGAATGTGGAGAACCTCTTGGTGAATCCGCTCGAAACCGGTCGCCTCAAGCACCTGGACCACCTGACGGGTCGTGACAGAAGGCAACCGAGGGGACATCAGACAGTCACCCTAACCGTTGTCGGAATAGGAACCGGGTCGCCGACGGCCAGACGAGATTCGATGACCAACCGGATGGCGTCACGGATGTTTTCAAGTGCTTCTTCGAAGGTCCTACCGTCCGTATAACAACCAGGCAGCAGAGGGCAATCAGCCAGATATACGTCTTCTTCGGCGTCGTATTCGATCACGACCGGATATTCGTACTCATGCAGTTGTTCCACAGTCAGCCGCGCCCCCTATCTGGTTTCCAGTACTTACTGCGCGTTCTCAGGCGGGATTATACTGGCAACACTCGGAAGCGTCAATCTCGCCACTTACCTCCCCAATCGGACCATCCCGCCTACAACTGCCGCCGGAACCAATCCAGCAGCAGGGCGAAGGCCTCCTCCTTCCCGTAGTCCAGGTGGAGCAGATGGCCGCTATTAGCCCTTGCCAAATTCCTTGGTCCTGCGCGTCCGCGCAAAGGCGTGGGCGACTGTGGCCTTGGCCATCACCGGAGCCGCCTGCAACTGGGCGAAATCAGCCGCCATCGCCTGGATACCCTCGAGGCCCCGCTCCTCACCCAGGAGCGTCGCATACTCCCGCACGGCAGCCATCTCGGTTTCGATGCGCTGCTGCGCCTCGGCCGGGCTCTTCGCCAGCACCCGTGACACGCCCAGCACATTCGCCGCCCTCATCTGTTCGAACACCTGCTCCGCCACGGGCAGGACCACCCCGTCCCGCCTGCCGAAGGTAGCCGGCTCGACGAAACGCACCGTCACACGGTTGAGCCGGGCGCTCAACCGGTTTCCGGCCGGAGACAGGTACGCCAGCATCCCTTCCACGCTCACCTTCGAGGCAGCCGGCTGGGCCGGCAGCGTCAGGCGGATGGGCACCTCCAACTCGACGTCGCTGGGCACATCGCCCAGCGAGATGGTCGCCTCGCCGCCTCCCTGCTGGGCCAGGTAGGCGGAGGAGAGCGGGAACACCGCCGCGTTGGCCGGGATGGTCAAGTGGAGCGTGGCCTCCCGTGCCGCCAGCGCCGCCACCTCGCCCAATTCCCCGGCCACGTACGCAGCGATCTGCGCCGCATCCAGGACGTGGTAGAAACGCCCGCCCCCCTGCGTCGCCACCTCGACCATGAGCGCCTCGTTGTAGTCGGCGCCGACGCCCAGCGTGGAGACGATGAGGCCCCGCTGCCGGGCCTCGCTGCCCCGCTGGCCCACCGCCTCGACGTCCGTCTCCCCCACGTTCGCCTGCCCGTCGCTGAGGAGAAGTACCAGCGTGGTGTCCTGCTTCCTGGCGGCCGCCTTTTGCAGCCCCAACTCCAGCCCACCGCACAGCGCGGTCTGCCCACCGGCCTCGATCTCTTGCAACATGCTCTCGGCGGCGCGGCGCGTGCGCTCGTTGACCTCGGCCGGCTCGCAGACGCACGCCACGGCGTTGGCAAAGGTGACCAGCGAAAAGACGTCCCCGTCGTGCAGGCGGCGCAGCGCCTGGCGCACCGCCTCCTTGGCCTGCACCAGTTTCGGCCCCCGCATCGAACCGGAGACGTCGAGCACGGCGGTGAAACTGAGCGGTGGACGGCCGGTCTGGGTGGGAGCGGCCTCCTCCGGCGGAACCTGGGCCGGAGTGCGGAGCGTGACCAGCAAGTGGCGGTCCACATTCCGCCCGGCCGGGGCGGTCACCTGGTCCAACTCCATCTGGACGCGCACGTAGGAGGCCCGCTCGTCCGGGAGCGGCTCGACCTCGAAGGCCAGTTCCCCTCCGCAGCGCGCACAGGTCTTGACCCCGGCGGGCTCGTCCTGCAAGAGCCCGCAGTACAGGCAGCGCATCAAGCGTGGCATATATCCCCTCCTTCGCTTCGTGCAACCCGACGAACGCTCAATGCATTATAGCACAGCACGGCAATTGAAAAAAGAACCCAGGTGTGCTATACTCCTTCAGAAGACTCAACCAATCAACGGGAGGTACCACAATGTCAACAGGCGACACCAAGAGAATTCTCGTGACCGGCGCTTGCGGCCAGATCGGTTCCGAACTGACCGTAGCGCTCCGCGAAAGGTACGGCCACGAGAACGTCGTGGCCACCGGCCACCGCACGCCACCCAGTTCCACGCTCCGCGATTCCGGCCCATTCGAGTTCATTGACGTGACGCGGCGGGAGACGATCGAGGAGGCAGTGGCCAAATATGCCATTGACACGATCTACCACATGGCCGCCATCCTCTCCGCCGCCGGTGAAAAGAGCCCCCACCTGGCGTGGGACGTCAACATGAATGGCCTGTACAACGTGTTGGAGGTGGCCCGGAAACGCCAAATGACGCGGATTTTTTGTCCCAGTTCCATCGCCGCTTTCGGGCCGGAGACCCCGCGCGACGACACGCCCCAGGAGACGGTCCTGCGGCCGACGACGATGTACGGCCTGACGAAGGTGGCCGGGGAACTCCTCTGCAACTACTACTTTCACAAGTTTGGGGTGGACGTGCGTGGCGTGCGCTACCCCGGCATCATCAGCAGCGAGACGCTGCCCGGCGGCGGCACCACCGATTACGCAGTGGAGATCTTTTACGAGGCGCTCAAGCACAAGCGATATACGTGCTTCGTGCGAGAGGACACCGTCCTGCCGATGATGCACATGCCTGACTGCATCCGGGCGACGATCATGCTGATGGAGGCCGACGTCTCCCGGCTCAAGCACCACGCCGACTTTAACCTGGCAGGCTTGAGTTTCTCCGCCGGGGAACTGGCGGCCGAGATCCAGAAGCACATCCCGGAGTTCGTCTGCGAGTACAAGCCCGACTTCCGGCAAAAGATCGCCGATTCCTGGCCGCGCACGATTGACGACAGCGCCGCGCGGGAGGAATGGGGCTGGGCGCCACAATACGACCTGCCGGCCATGGTGACAGACATGCTCGAGAAACTCGGCAAGAAGCATGCAGAAGGGAGGTTATAGGCTACACGTGAAGCAAGTCGCGCTCGATTTCGGCGATAAGTGCGGGTAAGTTCGGACGGGTGAAACTGAGCTCAGGTGCTGGGACCCGGTGGTGTTTGACGTCTGATAGATCAGTTGCTCGTACTGGGTGCGGCCTAGCATACAGCATCAATCATGCCACAGCGACCATACGACGCAACTGTCCAGGCAACGATTGCTGGCGCAGCAGGTCACGGTAGGTGCGCTCCCGTTTCAGCCACACCTTGTAGAGCCCATGCCACTCGAGGAAATCGTTAAGGTGCGGCTCTTCGCCATCGTCAAATTCCAAGAGTTGGCCGGATTCCATGGCCCGGTAGAAATCCCGAGACAGGACGCCATACTTGTCCTCGAATGCGCGCAGTTGCCATTCGATCCAATGAATCTCACGGACAAGTTGTCGCAGTTCCATGGCCTTCTTTCCTTTCGGCGCGAAACTCACCATCACCTATTAGGAGGAATTATACCATGCCCACGGCATAGGGACAATCCTGGTAGAAACAGTCCGACATCCAACATACAGAGACACAGCATATCCTGAAAGGAGTGACACAATGGGAGATAAACTAGACTTTATGCGACAGGAGCTCGAGGCTGCCAGGGCCGAGAAACGCTACATCAACATCCGCACGATGGATTCCCCCGCCGGCGCCTGGATGGTCGTGGACGGTAAGAAAGTGCTGAACTTTTGCACCAACAACTACCTGGGGCTGGCCAACCATCCGGTGCTGAAGGAAGCAGCCCACAAGGCCGTCGAAGAGTGGGGCGTGGGACCGGCCGCCGTACGTACCATCGCCGGCACCCAGCGGTTGCACGTCGAGTGCGAGCGACGGATGGCCGAATTTAAGCACGTCGAGGCCGCCATACTCGTGCAGAGCGGCTTTTGCGCCAACCAGGCCGCCATCCCACCGCTGGTGGGCGCGGACAGGACCACCGGCGCCCAGGATGTCATCTTCTCCGACCGGCTCAACCACGCCTCCATCATTGACGGCGCGCGGCTGAGCGGGGCCAAGATCGTCGTCTACGAGCACTGCGACCCGGCCGACCTGGAGGCCAAGATCCAGGAGAACCTGCCCAAGTTCCGGCGCGGGCTGGTGATCAGCGACGGTGTCTTCTCGATGGACGGCGACGTCGCGCCGCTGGACAAGATCTACGAGGTGGCGTCCAGGTACGACGTGCTGACGATGGTGGACGACGCCCACGGCGAAGGGGTGCTGGGCCAGGGACGGGGCATCGTGGCCCACTTTGGGCTGCAAGGCAAGTTTGACGTCGAGATCGGCACGCTCTCCAAGGCCTTCGGCGTGATGGGCGGCGTCGTCGCCGGCAACAGCGTGGTGGTGGACTATATCCGGCAGAAGGCCCGCCCCAACCTCTTCTCCAGCGCGCTCACTCCCGCCGACACCGCCGCCTGCATGGCCGCCGTGGACTACGTCGAAGCACACCCCGAACTGGTGGACAAGTTGTGGGAGAACGCCGAGTACTTCAAGGCCGGCATCAAGCGCTTGGGGCTTGACACCGGGCGCACGCAGACCCCCATCGTCCCCGTCATGCTGGGCGACGTGAAACTGGCCAAAGACTTTAGCGCCAGGTTGTTCGAGTACGGCGTGTTTGCCATGGCGCTGGGCTTCCCCACCGTCCCGCAGGGGCTGGCGCGCATCCGCGTCATGAACACCGCCGCCCACACGCGCCAGGACCTGGACCAGGGGCTCGCAATATTCGAAAAGGTGGCCCGAGAACTGGGGGTCATTTGAGGAGGCGATTTCTTGACAAATCACCTGAAGCGGATATAATCCGCTACTGACAATCAATCGCCAGCACCTTCGGGGCAGGGTGAAATTCCCGACCGGCGGTAGGGCAGGCCCAGCGCCTGCCGAGCCCGCGAACCGCGCAAGCGGCCGATCCGGTGATGGTGGTGAATGAGACCCATTCGCCGCCCAATCTGGAGCCGACGGTAAGAGTCCGGATGGAAGAAGGTAACGCTAAGACCGCGTCCCTGTCATTCCGAACGAAGCCGGATGTACTCATCCGCGGAATCCCAAGACGCATGCCCCGAAGGCCCTCAGGCCTTCGGGGTTTTCATTGCACCGCGCACCTTTGCCCCGTGGGTGAGATCTGGCCCACGGGGCGTTCTTGTGGAGCACACAGATGAGACGAAAGCACACGTCGCGGATTGGACTGGCACTACTCAGTTTCGCCGTCTTCCTGGCCTTGTGGCAAGGGGTGACCTGGCTGGGTGACTACCCGCGCTTCATCCTCCCATCGCCCGGGGCGGTGGCGGCCCGCCTGGGCGACCTCCTGGCCGACGGCTCGCTGTGGTTCCACGCCGGGGTCACGCTGCGGGAGATCCTGGCCGGGCTGGGGTTGGGCGCAGCGGTGGCGATACTCCTGGGGTACCTGTTGGCCCACTCCCCCGTGGCGGAGCGGTTGCTGACCCCCTACATCGTCGCCTCCCAGTCGGTCCCGGTCGTCGCCATTGCCCCCTTGCTCGTGATCTGGTTCGGCACCGGCCTCCTTTCCAAGGTCCTCGTCTGCGCGCTCACCGTCTTTTTCCCCATCCTGGTCAACACCGTCGTCGGCGTGCGCTCGGTCGGGCGGGGGCTGCGGGACCTCATGCGTACGCTCGAGGCCAGCCGCTGGCAGACGATCTGGCTGCTGGAGGTGCCGGCCGCGTTGCCGGTACTCCTGGGAGGCCTGAAAGTGGGTGCTACCCTGTCCGTGATCGGGGCGATCGTGGGTGAGTTCGTCGCCTCCAACCGCGGGCTGGGATATCTGCTCAAGCAGGGGCAAGAACTGTACGATACACCGCTGGTATTCGTCGGCATCGCTGCGCTGATGGTGCTGGCCCAGGCGCTCTACGGGGCCGTGGCACTGCTGGAGCGAGCGCTGTTGCGGTGGCGAACGTAGCGCGAGGAGACAAGGAGACAGGGAGACAGGGAGACAAGGAGACAGGGAGACAAGGAGACAGGGAGACAAGGAGACAGGGAGACAGGGAGACAGGGAGACAAGGAGAGGCGCGGGCGATTGTCTGCGCCGAGCGGGAACAAGAAACTGGAGGTCTTTAGAATGAAACGCATACTCATTACCTCATGTACTCTTTTCCTGTGCGGGTTGGTGGCTTGCTCGAACCGCGCTACACCAGCCTCGACGTTGGCCCACATCCGGCTGCCGATGGGGTTCGTCGCCAACGTCCAATTCGCCCCCTGGTACGTGGCAATGGAACGGGGCTACTTTGCCGCCGAAGGGCTCGAACTGGAGTTTGACTACGGCTGGGAGACGGACGGGGTCAAGTTGGTTGGGGCCGGGGAACTGCCTTTTGCCATCGCCAGCGGCGACCAGATCCTGCTGGCGCGGTCACAGGGGTTGCCCGTCGTCACCTTCGTCAACTGGTTCCGGCGCTTCCCTGTGGCCGTGGCCGCCCTGCAGGAGAGCGGCATCCAGCGGCCTCAGGACCTGGCAGGCCGGAAGGTGGGCACGCCGGTCACCTTCGGCGCCAGTTACATTGGCTGGCGGGCGCTGGCGACGGCAGTCGGGCTGAAAGACACAGACGTCCAACTGGAAGTCATCGGCTACACCGCGCTGGCCAACCTCACCGAGAAACGGGTGGATGCGGCCGTGATCTACGCCAACAACGAGCCGGTCCAACTCCAGCAAATGGGATATGACATTATCCTCATGCCCGTGGCCGACTATGCCACGCTGGTCTCCAACGGGTTGATCACCAACGAGCAGACGCTCAACGAGCGCCCGGAGTTGGTGCGCGCCCTCGCCCGCGCCTTTCTGAAGGGGCTGGCCGACACCCTGGACGACCCCGACAGCGCCTTCGACGTCTGCCGCAAGTACGTGGAGGGGCTGGACGAAAACGAGGCCGTCCAGCGCGCAGTGTTGGAAGCCACCATCCTCTACTGGCAAGGGACCCCGCCGGGCTGGTCCGACGCCGCCGCCTGGCAGACTACAGAACAGGTGATGCGGGAAGCGGGCCTGTTACAGCAGCCGGTGGGCGTGAGCCGGGCCTTCACCAACGACTACTTGCCGTGAAGGAGACAAGGGGACAGGGGGACAAGGAGACAGGGAGACGAGGAGACAAGGAGACAGGGAGACGAGGAGACAAGGAGACAGGGAGACGAGGAGACAAGGAGACAGGGAGACGAGGAGACAAGGAGACAAACCGTGAAGGAGAGTGGGGTGAACGAGCCGCTCCTGGTGGTGGAGAACCTGAGGATGGACTACCGCCGGTCCACCGGCGCTCCCCTCTCCCGACAAAGAAGAAGGAATGGGAGTGAGGGTACTCCCCTCTCCCGACAAAGAAGAAGGAATGGGAGTGAGGGTACTCCCCTCTCCCCGCCAGGGAGAGGGGCCGGGGGTGAGGGTACTCCCCTCTCCCTGCCAGGGAGAGGGGCCGGGGGTGAGGGTGGATGGCTACAGGCACTGGACGGGATTTCATTCCAGGTGGCCGAGGGAGAGTTCCTGTGCCTGGTGGGTCCCTCCGGCTGCGGCAAGACGACACTGTTGCGGCTGGTGGCCGGGTTGGAGCGGGCCACGGGCGGCACAGTACGCCTGGCGGGAGAGATCGTGGACCGGCCTCAGCGGGCCGTGGGCCTCGTCTTCCAGGAGCCGACGTTGATGCCCTGGCGGACAGTCGAAGCCAACGTAGCGCTCCCCCTGGAGGTGGATGGATTCCGCAGAGAGGAAGCCTGCCGGCAGGCGCGGGGGCTGATAGACCTGGTGGGACTGGCGGGCTTCGAGGACGCCTACCCCACGCAACTCTCTGGCGGCATGGCCCAACGGGTGGCGCTGGCCCGGGCGCTGGTGCACGATCCCCGGCTCCTGCTGCTGGACGAGCCCTTCGGCGCGCTCGACGCACTGACGCGAGAGCGGATGGGGCAGGAACTTTTGCGCATCTGGCAGGCCCGCTGCCAGACGATGGTGATGGTCACACACTCCGTGCCGGAGGCGGTGCTCCTGGCCGATCGCATCCTGGTGCTCGGCCCGCGGCCCGCCTCCATCGCGGCGGAGGTGGTGGTGGACCTGCCTCGGCCGCGCACCCCCCAGGCAGCGGAGATGCCGGCCTATGGCGCGCTGGCCCGCCGCGTGCGGGAGGCACTCGACCGGGCCGGCGCATAACACAGATTCCTCGCTCCGCTCGGAATGACAACGTTTCCTGTCATTCCGAACGAAGTGAGGAATCTCAGCACGTTTCTTGTCATTCCGAACGAAGTGAGGAATCTCAGGCAGGTCGAGACTGGCGCCGCAGCAACAGTGGCCCGACCCGGTCAATCAGCCAACCGAAACACAACTCCACCCAGGGGACGAGCCACAAGAGACGCGGTACGTGGGCCACCCGGGCCGGCTTGTTGAGCAAGGACCAGATCCGGTCGGCCACTGCCTCTGGCCGGATGGCCAATCGCTCCGCCGGGATGCGCTTGCCGCCAGGCTGACCTGAAGCCAGGTCGTAGAATTCGGTGTCCACCGCGCCCGCCCTGACGACGCTGATGTGGACGCCCGTACCCCGCAACTCGCGATACAGGGCCGTGGTGAAGGCATCCACGAACGACTTGGTTGCCCCGTACAGCGCCACCCCCTGGCTGGGCAGACTGCCGACGATGGACCCGATGTTGACAATGTGCCCGCTGTGGCGGGTCTTCATATCTTGCAGCAACAGGAGGGTGAGCCGCACTACCGCCGAGACGTTGACCTGCAACATCTGCCAGGCCAGCGTCCACGGCATCTCTGTGCCAAAGCCATACCAGCCGAAACCGGCGCTATTCACCAGCACATCTACCGTCTCGTAGGCGGCGCGCACCTCCTCCACCACCCGCAAGCGCTCGTTCTCGTCCGTGATGTCGGCGGTGATCACCAGTGCTTCTCCGCCAGCCTCGCGGATGTGAGCCGCCAGGCTTTCCAGCCGCTCCTGGCGCCGGGCGACCAGCACGACTTTGAGTCCTTCCTGCGCCAACCTTCTGGCCGTCTCGGCACCGATGCCACTGGACGCCCCGGTGATGACGGCCACCTTCCCCCGCCATTCTGCGCCCACCCTGTCCAGCCTGTCATTCCGAACGAAGTGAGGAATCTCGCGCTCTTCATAGTAGGGAGATCTCTTCAACAGCCAGGGGCGGACGAGGGGGCGAAAGATCCGTGCCAGGTGTCGCCGGTACCCCAGCAGCCCGGCCATGTCCTGGACATAATCCCCCAGGTCGCGCTGCTGGTACTGGAGTAGCCGCTGGCTCTCGGTCGTGTCCAGCCAATCGGTACAGAAGGGGGTCGAGCCAAAGGCCTCCTCCGGCAGCGCCCCCACCCCTATGCCGTCCAGGATGCGCTCCACGATCTCGCGATAGGTATACTGGCAGCGGGGGCCACCTCCGATCAACAGGGTCTTACCCCATACGTCCTGGCTGCTCACGGCATTGGCGATCGCCAACCCCACGTCCCGCGTGTGCACGAATTCCATGCGGTTGTCCAGCGGGACGTCGAACATGCCCCGATCCAACTTGATGGCCAGGGGCAACACCGCGCCAAACCTGAGGATCGTCCACTCCAGCCCGGACGCCTTGATCATGCGCTCGCAGGCGATCTTGTGATGAGCGTAGTGCTCGATGGGTTGGACCGGATCTGCAGCAGTCCTGGGTGGCTGCAGGTCCTGCGTCCTGCCGTAGACGTGTAACGACGAAGCGAAGATAATGCGGATGGGTACGTCCATGGGCGGGCGAGACAGCGCTTTCATTGCCCGCAGGAGATTGCGCGTCCCCCCCACGTTGACCTTCCGCGCCCAGTCTGGGCGGGCCTCAGACTCAATGCCGGTGGCCGACAGTTTGGGGATGATGAATGCCAGGTGTACCACGACGTCCTGATCGCGCACCGCCGCCGCGACGTCCTCCGGACGACGCAAATCCCCCCACACCACCTCGATCTGTCCCTTGAACCTGCGGGCTGCCTTTTCGTTCGCCTTCGTCCTGAGGTCGAAACAGCGCACCCGGTGGCCCTGCTTGAGCAGTTCCCCCAGGGCGCTCATACCGACGTTTCCAAACGCGCCGGTCAATAGCACGTTCATGGTTCGTTTTCCTCCATCACCATAGAATATTCTACTCCTCCCTCTTCCCCAAACCTTCCAGCAGCATCTGCAAACCGCCCGTGGCCACCTGCCCCCAGTTGGCGCCGCTGGGGTCCAACAATCCTTGCAACACCAGGCCGACGGCCAGCGACACGACGACGTGAGCCGCCACCTCAGGGTCAACGAATCGCAGCGTACCCTCGGCGATGCCTGCCTCGACCATGTCGCGCAAGAGGTCCCGATACCTTTTGTAGGGGGCGATGGTCGCCTGCCAGACCGCCGGCTCGCGCGCCGCCCGGCTCCAGAACTCCAGGAAAAACGGAAGCCTCTCGCTCCCCGCCTGAAAGATCGCCTGGAGCATTCCCGCCATCTGCATCAGGCTCTCCGGGACCGTGCGCGCGCCAGTACGGGCTGCCGCCAACCGCGAATCCAGTTCTGACAACCAGTGATCCAGCAACTCCATGAAGAGCGCCTGTTTACTGGGAAAGTGGTGGTAGAAGGCCCCTTTGCTCACACCAGCACAGGCACAGATCTCCGCCACACCAGTGGCGTCATAGCCGTGGCGGGCAAAGCACTCCACCGCCGCCTCCAGGATCCGCGCATGGGTCTCCTCTCCGTGCCGCTTCGACGTCATCTCCACCTCCCCAGGATACCGACCGGTCGGTATGATTGTACCACGAAGCGCGGTAGTGTCAAGCACAACCACCTTCCCGAAAGCTGTGGCGCCGTTGGGTTTCGCGGCACACTCTAGAGCTTTCGGGAAGGTGGCCGTCGCGCGGCGCTTCCCCATTTTGACCAACTGGGGTAGAATCGGCATCGGGCAGCATTGGGCACAAGGAGAGAGAAAGGGGAAGCATGCGCAAGATATGGATACTCGGCGTCACGCTGGCGCTGGGCCTGGCGTTGGCCGGGCCGGCCTTCGCCCAAGGGCCCATCGTCCACACCGTGCAACCAGGGGAAAACCTGTTCCGCATCGCGCTGCGCTATGGCCTGACGGCGGACGCCCTGGCGGCGGCCAACGGCCTGGGCAACGCGAGCCTCATCTACGTCGGGCAGCGGCTGACGATCCCAAGCAGCAGCAGTACCACCAGCCCTGCCGCGCCTGCGGGGGGTACGGGGGTAGGCAGCCGCCACGTCGTGCAAGCCGGGGAGAACCTGTTCCGCATCGCGTTACGCTACGGGATGACCGCGCAGGCCCTGGCGGCCGCCAATGGCATCGTCAACGCCGACCGCGTGTACGTGGGGCAGCAACTGGTGATTCCGGGTCAAACGAACGCATCTCCTCCGCCGGCGGCCCCTGCCCCATCCGGCCAGACCTACGTCGTGCAGACCGGCGACATGCTCTCCGCCATCGCCCTGCGCTACGGCGTTTCCACCTGGGCGCTGGCGCAAGTGAACAACATCCGCAACCCCTCAATGATCTACGTCGGGCAGGTGCTGCGGATTCCCAGCGGCGGAAGCCCCGCCGCCCCACCCGCCCCATCCTCGCCGTTGGCCGCTCCACCGGCCGCCCCCTCTGCACCAACCGGCGGCCGCTGGATTGACGTCAACCTCAGCGCCCAGCAAGTCACCGCCTACGAGGGGAGCACACCCGTGCGCAGCACCCTCGCCTCGACCGGCCTCCCGTACACGCCTACCCCCACCGGCCAATACCAGATCTACTCCAAGTACTTCTCCGGCGACATGGCCGGCCCCGGCTATTACCTGACCGGCGTACCGTACATCATGAACTTTTACCGGGGCTACAGCCTGCACGGCACCTACTGGCACTCGAACTTTGGCCAGCCCATGAGCCACGGCTGCATCAACCTGCCCACGTCAGAAGCGCAGTGGCTGTTTAACTGGGCCGCCGTCGGCACCCCCGTCAACATCCACTACTGACGTGCTGCGTGTTCCGTGTTCCGTGTTCCGTCACGTACCACGCACCACGCATTACGGATTACGGATTACGCATCACGCATTATTTCGTCGTCTCCACCCGCTGCCATAACGCCCGCAAGGGCCGGCGGAGCAGCCGCACGTTGATGAACACGAGCAGCCACAGGTGCAGCCGCGCGGCGAACAGCAGCAGCGTCCACAGGAACTCGCGCCCGTTGCGGGGGTATTGCAGGGCCAGCCGGGCACCGTTGACCATCTCCAGCCAGGCCGAGCGCGTGCGCAGCGGCGACTTGCGCACGTAATCCTGGGCGTGGCCGCCGGCGGAGCGCACCTTCTGCCGCAGCCAGTCCCGGTAGGTGGCGGGGTATTTGACGAAGACGCGGGCGTCGGGCGCGTAGCGCACGCGATAGCCCTGGTGCGCGATGCGGTGAGAGACCACCGCATCCTCTGCCAGCGCTTCTTCGGGTATCCGTTCGATCAGCGCCCGGCGGAAGGCGAAGAGATAGCCGGAGCAAGACAGGAACTGGCCGGCCCGGTCGCGGGCCAGCCGCATCTGGTGGATGCCCTCAATGAGCAGGTGCGACCAGTAGCCCAGCACGGTGTCGCGCGGGCTGACGCTCAAGGGATGCCCACTCACGGCACCCACCTGGAGGTCCTCGAACGGGGCCAGCAACGCGGCCAGCGCATCCCCGGCCACAACCACGTCGCCGTCGCTGAGCACGACGATGTCTCCCCGCGCGGCTTTCAGCCCAACGTTGAGAGCGGCGGGCTTGCCACGCTGGGGGTCAGCCACGTGGCGCACCGCCGGATGGTGGGCGGCGTAGCCATCCACCACCGCCGTCGTCGCGGGATCGGGGCAGATGACCAGAATCTCGGCATCGGCAGGCAACTGGGAGAGAAACGCGTCAATGGCCCGCCCGACCGTCTCCGCTTCACGGAAGGCTGTGATGAGGATGCTGAGCGTACAACATCTACCTGACGTCGTGATCTGCAAATTCCCTCCCATCGCCATCGTGCTTCAACGCACTTGCGTGCGCTGATTATACCCACAGCAAGGCTTTGCGCAAACCAGGCCAGGCATCCCTGCCCACCCGGCCACCTTCCGTCTACACACGAATGAGACAATCATTTGAGCGCCAGAATCATATCGCTCCCAGAAGATTTGCCCAACAGATGCTTGACACAGACCCTCACCCATGTTATAATGATTACAAACTAAGAGGGATTACAAATAATCTCATGGCACCCGTCAATCGTCTTTGCGCGCAATTGAGGGCCGAGGGCCGGCGAGTCACCCCTCAATGCCGGGCCATCATTGAGGTCTTGCAGGAGAATAACTCGCACCCGACCGCCGAGCAAGTGTTCGCCCGCGTGCGGAGTGTGATGCCTGACCTCTCGCCTGCCACCGTCTACAACACGCTGCACAAGTTGGTCCAGATCGGCACGCTCCGGGAACTGGACCTGGGACGGGGCGAGCGACATTACGACGTCAATACAGAAGGCCACGACCACCTGGTCTGCCTGGGATGTGAGCGCGTCGAAGACGTCCCCCACGATCGCGGGACGCTGGTGCTGCCACCTGAACACGCTCACGGGTTTCACATCGTGGACTGCAGTGTAATTTTCCGCGGTTACTGCCCTGCCTGTGTCGCTCCACAAGGCCAGGACATGCCCCCGGGGTTCGCTCTGGACAGGGCGTCGTAATATCCAATCACTACAGGAGGGTACGACAATGGAAAAGTGGGAATGCATGGTGTGCGGTTACGTCTACGACCCGGCGGTGGGCGACCCCGACCATGGGGGCAAGCCCGGCACGCCCTTCGAGCAATTGCCCGACGATTGGGTCTGCCCTGATTGCGGCGCCACCAAGGACATGTTCGAAAAGATCGGGTAAGCAGTGGGGCACGACCCAATGCGACACGTTATCGTCGGTAACGGCGTAGCCGGCGTCACAGCGGCCCAGGAAATCAAGCGGGCAGACCCGGCCGCCGAGGTGCACATCTACGGCGCGGAGCCTTATCCGTACTACCGCCGCCCCTTGCTGTGGGAATTCATCGCTGGCCAGATCGAACAGGACGCCCTCTACTTTCGCCCGGCAGACTGGTACGCCGAACGCGGCATCCACCTGCACCTGGGAATCCAGGTGGCGGCGCTCGACCCCGCTGCCCATCGCCTCGGCCTGGCCGGCGGCTTGGCCGTAGAATACGACCGCCTGTTGCTCGCCACGGGGGGACGCGCTTTCGTGCCCACCTGCGCGGGGACAGACAAACAGGGGGTGTTCACCCTGCGCACGTTGGACGATGCGCTGGCGCTCAGAGCGTACGCGAAAACCGCCTCCAGCGCGGCCGTCATCGGCGGAGGCCTGTTGGGGCTGGAAACCGCCCGCGCGCTGCATAGTGCCGGCCTGGACGTGACGGTGGTCGAGTTCTTCCCCTACCTGCTGCCCCGCCAACTGGACGTTGAGGGGGCGCAAGTGCTGCAGGCCCTGTTGGAAGCGCAAGGGCTGCACGTGGTCACGGGCGGCACCACGCAGGCCATCCTGGGCGATGGGCCTGCTACGGGCATCCGGCTCCAGGACGGCCGCGAGATCCCCGGCGAACTGGTGCTATTCTCCGCCGGCATCCGGTCGGAGATTTCGCTGGCCCAGGCGGCGGGGCTGGCGGTGAACCGTGGCATCGTCGTAGACGCGCGGCTGCGCACAAGCGCCGAGGACGTGTTTGCCGCGGGCGACGCCGCCGAGTTCGAGGGCCGCGTCTACGGCATCATCCCGCCGGCCATCGAGCAGGCGCGGGTGGCGGCGGCGCAGATGGTTTCGCCTGGCAGCGCCACCTACAGCGGCTCACTCCCCACCACCACGCTCAAAGTGGCCGGGGCAGAACTGACCTCGCTGGGGGACTGTGTGCCGGAGACGGAAGGATATGCCCAGTTGCGGCGCACCGATGTGGCGGCCGGCTCCTACCGCAAGCTGGTCCTGCGCGGGGGGCGCGTCGTCGGCGCCATCCTGCTCAACGACACCGGGCGGGTGCGGCCGGTCACCCAACTCATCGCGCAGGGCGTGGACGTCTCGGCCCACACCGACCGGCTGCTGGACGACGACTTTGACCTGCAGTCGCTGCTACAATCCAAATAAAGTCTCGAGATCACATCTGATGAATTGAGGAGGTATACCCTATGCACAAGATGACGCAAGCCAACCTGGAAGCGGCTTTCGCGGGCGAGAGCCAGGCCCACATGAAGTACATGATCTTCGCCGACCGCGCAGAGCAAGAGGGGCTGCCCGAAGTCGCACGGCTGTTCCGGGCCATCTCCTTCGCTGAGCAGATCCACGCTACCGGCCACTTCAAGGTCTTGGGATACCTGGGCCAGACAGGTGAGAACCTGCAAGCGGCCATCGGCGGCGAAACGTATGAGGTGGAGGAAATGTATCCTGCCTTTGAGGCCGTCGCCGAACTGCAGCAGGAGAAGAACGCCGCGCGTTCTGACAAATGGGCCTGGGAGGCGGAAAAGGTCCACGCGGGACTCTACGAGCAGGCCCGCCAGGCCGCCCTCTCGGGCAAGGACACCCAGGTGGGCAGCATCCACATCTGTGAGGTGTGCGGTTGGACGGTAGAAGGCGATGCGCCCGACCGGTGTCCTCTCTGCGGGGCCAAGCGAGAGCGGTTCAGAAAGTTCTAGGCACACCAATCCCCAATCTCGAAGCTTTACCATGAAAGAACGGACGCAGCACCACGTGTACGAGGCTTTCGTCGGCGAGGCCAAGGCCTATCACCGGCTGTTGGCCTTCGCCCGTAAGGCGGACGAGGAAGGCTACTCCCAGATCGCGCGGCTGTTCCGCGCCGTGGCTGCCGCCGAAGGGGTGCACGCCGAGCGTCACCTGCGGCTGCTCGGCGAGGCAGTCGTGCAGAGCACCGAGGAGAACCTCCAGTCCTCCTTCGAGCGCGAGAGCAGCGTCAACCAGGTCTACTATCCAGAGTTCATCCGCAGCGCAGAAGAAGAGGAGGAACGGGCGGCGGCACTGACCTTTGGCCAGGCGCGGGACGTCGAAGAGGGACACGCCGCCCTGTACAAACGGGCGCTGAGCGCCATGCTGCGCGACGAGGACCACGACTATTACGTCTGCCAGGTATGCGGGTACGTGGCGGAGCGGGAAGCCCCCGACCAGTGTCCCATCTGCGGTGCCAGGCGGGAAAAGTTTCGTCTTGTGACATAGCAAAGTTCAAACCAGAACCAGGAGGTTGACCATGAAGTTTGGAGATAGAATTCAAGAGGCGGACTGGAAAAAGGAGAAACACGTTCCAGCCATCGAGTGCCCAGACCAGGTGAAAGCAGACGAGATATTCCAGGTGAAAGTGTCCCTGGGGAAAGAAATCGCCCACCCCAACACCACCGAACACCACATCCGCTGGATCTCCCTCTACTTCCACCCGGAAGGGACCAAGTTCACCTACGACGTGGGCCACTTTGAGTTCAACGCCCACGGCGAGTCCGCCGCTGGCCCGAACCAGGGCCCCGTCTATACGCACCACGAGGTGACGGCTGCGCTCAAGATCAACAAGCCCGGCACGCTGCACGCCCTGGCCCTGTGCAACATCCACGGCCTGTGGGAGTCCAGCAAGGAAATCCGCGTGGGTTAGTTTCCGGTGCAAAACGCGGTCGGCCTCCCGGCTGAAGCCGGGAGGCCCCCCGCTGAAGCGGGGCGTCCGTACCATTGGGAACGGGAGGAGTCAATGACCGAAGGGCAAGCGCTGATTGATATGCTCAATGCCGACTTGCGGGATGAACATGCGTCGGTGATCCGCTATCTGATCCACGCCTACCAGGCCGGCGAGGACTCTCCCCTGGGAGCCATGCTGCTGACCATGGCCCGGGAGGAGATGTGGCACATGGACTGGCTGGCCGACGTGCTCGGCGGGATGGGAGCCGAGCCGGACATGACGCCCGGTGTGTATCCACACGATCCGACGTCCACGGCCTCCCTGCTGCGCTCGTACATCGAGTGGGAAGAAAGGCTCGTCAAGTCCTACGTCGAGCAGGCCGAAGGGGTCAGCGACCCTGAAGCCAGACGGGTCTTGCTGCAGCAGAGCCTGGAGTCGAACGTCCACAAGCAACGCTTTGCCTCAGCCCTGGCCAGGTTGGGGCCGGAAGCCGAAACGCCGCTGGCCTACGGAGCCTCGAAGGAACTCGCGCCAGAAATGGCGGACCGGCTGCAAGACGAGATGGCCGGCGAGTACAGGCTCGTGCTACAGCACCTGCGCCACTCCTTTGTCCTCGAGGACGCCTGCCCGGTCAGCAGCGAACTGGAACTGGTCGCCATGCGGCACATGAAACACCTGTCCCATTTTGCCGAGAAACTGGCGGAGACCGGACACGAGCCCAAATTCGAGCGTTCTGCGCTGGACATGAGCCGGGCGGTGGAACCGGCGTTGGACTCAGACCTGCAGTTGACGCACCAGGCGCGCGATCGGTTCGTCCACTTGAGCCAGGAGCCAGGCCTGGCAGAGCATCCCGGGCTCAAGTTAGAAGTCGAAAACATGATCATCCAGGAAGAGTTTCTGGCGGCAACCGTGGAAGAGTTGCAGGAGACCGCGGAGGCAAAAGTACCCGCCGCCCCAGAAGCAGAACCCGATAGCATACCAGCCAGCCCACTGGGCAGGCTCACCGTAGGCAGTCTGATGGAGCGGGTGGAGAACCGAGAATAATAGGAGGCTAAACCATGAGCAACTATTTGATGCGTGACGACGCGCTCCTCAGCGCTGAGGAATGGGGAAAGCTGGATGAACTGGTAGTACAGGTGGCCCGCAAGATGCTGGTGGGCCGCCGGTTCATCACTCTAGCAGGCCCGCTGGGTGTGGGCATCCAGACCGTGCCGGTGGCCGCCGTCGGCACTGGCCAGGCCTGCCTGCACGACGAGGAAGGCTGCGCCTGCAAGGCGGGCGAGTGCAACGTGATCCAGGTGACCGGGCGCAAATTCCTGGCCCTGCCGATCATCCACCAGGACTTTCGCCTGGCGTGGCGGGATATGGAGACCAGCCGCCAGATGGGCTGGCCGCTCGAGTTGGGCCCCGCCGCAGCCGCCAGCGCCGCCTGTGCGCACGCCGAGGACGAGTTGATCTTCCACGGCCATCCCGATCATGGCTACGAGGGGTTGCTGAGCGCTGCCGGCCGACATACTGCGCCACTGGCCAAGTGGGATGAGCCAGGCTCTGCCTTTGCCAACGTCGTGGCCGCCACTGAGGCCCTGGTGGCCGACGGTTATTACGGCCCCTTCGCGGCCATCCTCAGCCCGGCACTGTATGCCAGGACCCAGCGCGTGGCCAGGGACATCGGCCGGCTGGAGAGCAGCCTGATCGAGGACCTGGTCGAGGGCGGGCTGTTCTACTCGTCGGTGCTAGCCGAGAACCAGGGCCTGGTCGTCGCGCTGGGCGCGCACAACTTCGACCTGGCCGTGGCGCAAGACCTGATCACGGCCTACCTGGGGCCGGAGAACCTAGACCACAACTTCCGGGTGATGGAAAGCCTGGTGCTGCGTGTCAAGCGGCCGGGGGCGATTTGTACGTTGGAGTAATGGCAAGAGCGTGCATACTGCATATCAGAGCGGGTGAGTACACCCGCAAGGAGACATACAAATGACCCTATTCACTGCTGCGCAAGCGCTCGAAATGGCGATGGATATCGAAAAGAACGGCGCGGTGTTCTACAAAGAGGTGGCAGCCAAGGCCACTGACCCCGAGGTCAAGGCACTCTTCGAGGACCTGGCCCTCCAGGAACAGGCGCACTATCGCGTGTTCCAGCACATGCTGGAAGGGGAAAAGGCCGCTCCTCTGCAACCCACCCCCTATCCGACCTCTTATTACGACGAGTACGAGGCCTACATCCAGGTTGCATTGAACAACGCCCTGTTCGCCGGCCCGGACAAAGCAGTGGCGCTGGCCAGAAAAGCCGAGGATCGCGAGACGGCCCTGCGGGCCGCCATCGGCTTTGAAAAGGATACCTTGCTGTTCTTCTACGACCTGCTCGATATGGTGAGCCAGGAAGAGGAAGAGGCCATTTCCGGCATCATCCGCGAAGAACAGAAGCACGTACGACGGCTGGCGAGAATGCTCCAATAGGACGTTCAGACACCCTGGCCTCAATGTCTCTTGACTGAGTTGGCCGGGGTTCCGGGAGGAACTATGCCACCGATTGAGATCAAACCGGACGTCTACTGGATCGGCGTCAACGATCGCACGACCGATCTGTTCGAGGGCATGTGGCCGATCACTCAGGAAGGGGTCTCGTACAACACGTACCTGATCCACGACGAGAAGCGGGCCATCGTAGATCTCACCAAGGCGTTCAAGACGGACGAGTTCCTCGATCAGATCCACGGGATCATTGACCTCTCCCAGTTGGATTACGTCATCATCAACCACATGGAGCCGGACCACTCGGGCGTACTGCGTACCCTGCGGCGGGTGGCCCCCCAGGTCACCATCCTGTGCTCGGAGAAGACCGTCCCGATGCTCAAGTCGTTCTACGGCATCAGCGAGGGGGTGCAGGTCGTCCAGGATGGGGATACCCTCTCGCTGGGCCACCACACCCTGCGCTTCGTCTACACCCCCTTCGTCCACTGGCCGGAAACGATGATGACCTACGAGGTTTCGGAGCGTATCCTCTTCTCCTGTGACGCCTTCGGCAGTTACGGAGCGCTGCGGGGCGCCATCTTCGACGACGAGTGCATTGACTTAAACTTCTACAAGCGAGAGGCACTGCGCTATTACGTCAACATCGTGGCCGTCTTCAGCAAGCCGGTCCTGCAAGCCATTGCCAAACTGGCTGACGTGCCAGTTTCAGTCATCGCCCCCTCCCATGGGCTCATCTGGCGCCAGGATCCGCAGCACATCGTAAACCTGTACAAACAGTGGGCCGAATACGCCACCGGTCCCACAGAAATCGGGATTACGTTGCTGTATGGCTCAATGTACGGCAACACCGAGGCCATGATGAACGCGGTGGCGCGGGGTGTCTCCCGAGAAGGGGTACCATTGTCCATTTTCGACGTCACGCGTACCCACGCCAGTTACATCTTGCCCGCCTTGTGGACACAACGGGGCGTGATGGTGGGGGCGCCGACCTACGAAGGATCGCTCTTCCCTCCGATGGCCCAGGTGCTGGACATGGCGGCCCACAAACGGATCCGCAACAAGCAAGTGGCCCGCTTCGGCAGTTACGGATGGGGGGGAGGAGCCCAACGAGATTTCGAGCGCATCATCGAACCGCTGAAATGGGAACTGGTGGAATCGTTCGAGTTCATGGGCGGCCCCACGGAGGAGGACCTGAAGCACGGCGAGGAGTTCGGCGCTCGTTTTGCGCGGCTCATCACGGGGTAACAGGAACGGGCTGGAAGAGAGGAGAACTATGCGCTTGAATGTGGTGATTCAGAGACTGGCCGTTGCAGCGGTCGTCGTGGCGGCGGCGATCCTGGTGGCCTGCGGCGGCCTGGCGTCGCCTGAAGGGACGCAGCCGCCGGCCGGGGTGCAGCCCACGCAGCCGCCGACTGAGGCACAACTGACGCAAGCCCCGGTTGAGACGCAGCCGACACAGCCTTCCCAGGAGACACCACCCACCGCCGCGCCGCCTGCGGGCGATGGCGCCGCGCTTCTAGCAGAGCGCTGTACCGTCTGTCACAGCCTCGACCGGGTGACCAGCGCGAGCAAGACCCGCCAGGAATGGGAACAGACGGTCACCCGCATGGTGGGCAAAGGGGCCAGGTTGAACGCGGACGAGCAGGAGATCTTGATCAGTTACCTGACAGAGACCTACGGGCCGTAAGACGACCGGCCTATCACACTAGAGGAAAAGGAGTTTGCGATGGAAGAGGCAAAGAATTGGTGGAAGTGCTCCAACTGTGGCTACACGCTTCAGGCTCAGACCCCGCCGGAGGTCTGTCCCAGTTGCAAGCAAAAGTGCATCTTCATTGACGCCACCTGCTACACCCCCGAGTGTGGTGGACCCGGTAACGTCAACCCGCAGATTGGCCAGAAGCGATAACTCCAGAGAACCACGAGGAGACAAATATGCCGGAGGCAAAAGGAAAGGTATCAGGCCCTCATAGCGAAAACCGTATCGCGTTCTATGGTTTGTCCACGTGCATCTGGTGCAAGCGTACCCGCCAGTACCTGGAAAGCGAGGGCGTCGAGTTCGACTTTGCGTACGTGGACCTGCTTCAGGGACAGGAGCGGGAAGAGGTCCTGTCCCGGATTCGCCAGTGGAACCCTGCCACGTCTTTCCCCACCATAGTGATCAACGACACCCAGTGCGTGGTGGGATACAGGCCGGAAGAACTCAAGGAGGCCCTGGGGCTATGAACGGGGAGGCCGTCATTCCCTCCGAGAAAATAGACGTGCTATACAAGCGGCTGTACCAGGAGGCAGAAGCGGCCGGCTACCACCTCAACCCCGACCAGGAGTTCACGCGGGGATTGGTGGAGGGGTTGCTGACCAACGAACAGCGCTATGGCTACTGGGCCTGTCCGTGCCGGCTGGCAACGGGGGACAAGCAGAAGGACCTGGATGTCATCTGCCCGTGTGACTATCGGGATGCCGACCTGGTCCAGTGGGGAGCGTGCTACTGTGCCCTCTACGTCTCCGACGAGATCCGGCAAGGGGAGCGACAGGCCGAGTCCATCCCGGAGCGCCGCCCACCCGAGGGGCAAAGGCTCCAGGATCGCCCTGCTCGCGCGCCCGCGCGACCCGGTGGGGAGCCGGCGCTCCCCGTCTGGCGCTGCCGGGTCTGCGGCTATTTGTGCGCCCGAGAAGATCCTCCCGCCGTCTGCCCGATCTGCAAGGCCAGGCGGGAGCGCTTCGAGCGCTTCTGGTGAGCCGCTGCTGCGATCCCAGGGGGAAGCAAGGTGACAAAACCAGGACCTGGCGACACGTTCCAGCAGGAGACGAAATATGCCCGCACTATACGACGACGAGGCAAACGCGCTGCTGGGAGTGGACGGTGTGGAGGAGAGCACGATCTACATAACCGTCGTCGGCAGGCCACGTTGAGCAGATGCTGAAGCCACCTGCCGGTGATGGGGAAAAAGGAGCAAGAGCAATGACAATGGCCGGGAACGTGGCCGTGGGCCAGGTCGCGCCCGACTTTGAGCTGACCGATGTGGAAGGACGGACCGTCCATCTATCCGACTACAGGCACAAGAGGGATGTGGTACTGGTCTTTACACGCGGCTTCACGTGACCCTACTGCCGGGCACATCTCGCGCAGTTGCGCGAGGACCACGACAAGTTTACGGAAAAAGGCACAGAGATCCTGGTCATCGGCCCCGAGGGCCCACGCCGGTTCAAGCAGGTGTGGGATGAACAGCGCTACCCCTTCGTGGGTTTCGCGGATTACCGGCATACGGTGGCCGATCTGTATGGCCAGGAGGTCAATCTAACGAAACTGGGACGCATGCCTGCCATGCTGATCGTAGACAAGCAGGGCATCATCCGCTTTGCCCACTTCGGCGACAACATGGCAGACATTCCCCGCAATGAGGACGTGTTGGCGCTACTGGATCAGTTGAGCAATCAGTGACGAGGAGGTTACAGAAATGGACTGGAATACCCCGCTGGGTATCCTGCGACGGGGCATGAGCATCGAACGAGATGGCTACAACTTCTACACGCTTGCCGCCGGGCGGGCCACCGGCAAGCGCGGCGCGGCCATGTTCCTCGACCTGGCCGCCCAGGAGGAGAAACATCTGCGGCTTCTGCTGGCCGAGTACCGGGCGCTGGAAGAGGGGCGGGGCTGGCTGCCCTTCGAGCAGGCCATGCAGACCAAGTTCCCCCTGGACCCCGCCCACCCGGACCTGCCGGGCGAGGAGCCACCGGAACCTGCCCCCATCTTCACTCCCGACCGGCCCATATCGCTGGAAGGGGACATCGCCGCGCTCAAGTTTGGCATGGAGACAGAGGAACTCTCCCAGAGACTCTACGCCCGGGCCAGAGGCCAGGCGAACGATCCGCTGGCCCGCCAGGCTTACGACTTCCTGGCCCGCCAGGAGGAAGAACACTACCGCCTGTTGGACAATACCCACGAGTACCTCACCCAGAACAACACATGGTGGGATAGCGAACAGAAGCCGTTCTTCGCCGGGTGAGAGTACCACAGCCCCTCACACGATTACAGAACAGAAAGGAGCACAGAACTCAATGGACGTACGGAAAGCATACGAATATGCGCTGCAGCGCGAGAACGAAGGGTACAGCTTCTTCCAGACCAACGCCGAGCGCATGAGCCACGCCGCCGCCCAGGGCATCTTTCGCCGGCTGGCCGATGAGGAGAAGAAGCACATCCAGTTTATCGAGTCGTTGCTGGCAACGTTGGACAGCGGTGGCCGGGCCGACACTGCGGTCGCGGCCGAGTTGAAGAAAGAAGGTTTCTTCCTGCAACGAGCCAAGTCTGAAATGCTGGACCAGACGGTGATGGAGTCTATGGTCCCGGACCTGTCCATCTTGCGCATGGCCTACCTCATCGAGCGCGACCTCAGCGAGTTTTACGAGATGGCAGCCGCCAAGATGGAGGGCAACGCCAAAGAAGCCCTGACCATGCTCGCCGAATGGGAACGCGGCCACGAACGGCTGTTCAAGGAGCTGCACGACAAGATCTTCCAGGAATATGCAGCGATGCCCTGGGGTGGATAGAGACCTCTGCAGAAATCAAGGGGCCTGGGCTTGCGAGCCCAGGCCCCTTGCGCTTGTCTGCAGCGACGACTTGAGAGGACTAGTCTTTCTCGAGCGGCTTGTGGCAGAGCCACCAGTCGTAGCACTCGTATTCCTGCGTGCGCTTCTCAGCCGCCTCGACGTCCGTGGGCGGCGGCACGATGAATTGAATATCAATCTTCGACTAACATCCCCACGACAGGGAACCTCTCGAGCAAATCCGTGCCGTGTGGTGCTTGAGCCAGATCAGCGGTCAAATCATTGCCGGCAATATGAATCACCTGATGTAGGCCATTCCGCCACAGAAAACTGCGAGACAGGTCATAGACCTTTCCATTACAGGCAATGAATGCTGGCGCATTCCCCTGGCCGTTACATTCGGCCAGTTCTTCCTTCGTGAACCTTCGCACCTTCATGGACTTGATCGTACTACCCTACTTGAGAGGGTTGGGAGGCCTGCATGTACCAGACCTCCCAACATCAGGTTCCGATCCTACTTGAGGAATTTGGACACAAAGGGAGAGGTGTCACCGCGGCGCATGAAATGACCCGAAGGTCCCTCGCCCAGGAATTCCGAGAACCACGATTCGTGCTCGATCTCCTCATTGAGAATCGCCAGAGCCAAATCGTAAGTTCGGTGATCCTTGCCGGCGGTCAGGTTGCAGATGTGGGTGTATCCCCGTACTGCACAGCGCTCGGCTTCCACCAGTACCGTCAACATCGCCTTGACGTCCGTTGGGTCCTTGGGCAAACCGGCAGGCGGACAAGCCGAGGTGTCATGAAAGTCCCTCATGTCCTCTGGCAATTTGCCACCAAGTTCATAAATGCGAGGGACCAGCGCCTCAAAGTGATTGCGGTCCTCAATGCGAGCCACTTCAGCAATCTCTTTGATCCCCTCGCCTTCCAGTCCGATCAGATTCACCCGCAGAATCGTGTAGTAGTAATAGGTGGTGAGTTCTGCTGCGGCATTCTTGACCAACAGCTCTACAAGTTGGTCAACAGCTACTCCGGCTCTCTCCACCATCTCTCGTGCCACCTTAGCCATTACGTACCCCCTTTCATAACGATTGTTCTTCTTCTGGATCAAAGTTCTGCCTGGTTTCCCCGACGGTAACCAAGCCCTCGTCACGCGCATTCATTGGCATCCTGTACTCTAGTACTCTCCTTTCGCGCATCCGCTTCTACCTGGCAGCGGGCGCACAAGCCATGGAGACCCACCGCGTGCCACAGCACACGAAACCTCGTGTCCGCCAGCGCCTCCTGGGGCATCTCGACGGTCACTTCGGATGGAAGATCGGTGATACTATGGCACTTGATGCAGATCAGGTGAGCGTGAGGCCTGAGGTCGCCATCGTAGTGGCTGCACCCTGCCACGTCCAGTTGGATCACCTCTCCCAGGGCACCCACCACGTCCAACGTCTTGTACACGGTGGCCAGGCTGAGCATGGGGAAATCGGCCGACACCCGCCGGTAGATATCCTCAGCCGTGGGATGAGAAGGGCTGCCCAATACTGCTCGCAGGACCGCCATCCGTTGCGGAGTCAGCCGGTAGCCATGTGCCCGCAATCTCTCTGCTACGGTTTCTAAACGTTCTTCTGGCTTCTTTGTCATGGTCCTTGTCTAAAGTGATTATCTATTAGTAATTATACCATAATGAGAATCATTTGTCAAGGGCAGCCTATTTTAGTAGAAGGGCATTGATTTTATTGCCAGAGCATGGTATAATCGCAAGCCGTATACGGCAAATCAAGCACAAGGAGGTAAGGAGCCATGGCACGCTACAGTACGGAAACCAAACTGAGCCCGGAACGAGTGATCGAGAAGGCCAGGGCCTACTTTGGCACAGAGATGGGGCTCGACACGACCGACGACAACCCATGCTGCATCACCTTCGAAGGAGGCGGAGGCTTCGTCTCCGTGACCGCCAGCGCGGGCGAGAAGAAGACGGCCGTGGAACTGGAAACTCGCGAGTGGGACTATCAGGTCAAGCAGTTTATGCGGGAGATCGGCTGACGTTGGGTTTCGTGCGCTTCATCCTCTCCAGGCGTGAGACGACGCTGACCGCCGTCGCGGGGCTGTTGGCGTTGCTGGGACTGGCGTTGGCTGCTGCGGGCGCGCCTCCCTGGAGCCACAATGCGCTCTTTGCCGCGAGCATCGTGGTCGGAGGCGCGTCCGTAGCGCAGCACGCCTGCGAGGAATTGTGGCAGTCCCGCCGCCTGGGCATCAACGCGCTGATGGTGATCGCCGTCACCGGCGCAGCCTTCATCGGCGAATGGGCCGAGGCGGCCATCGTCGTCGTGCTGTTCTCGCTGGGAGAGGCGCTGGAAGGATATGCCGCCGACCAGGTACAGGGAGCACTGGATAGCCTGCTGGACCTGGCACCGCCGGTCGCGCTGCGGCTTTTGCCCACCGGCCAGGTCCAGGAAACACCGGTGGAGCACCTGGTCACCGGCGACCGGGTGTTGGTGCGCCCAGGGGACCGGGTCAGCGCGGATGGCACCGTGCGCACCGGCGCAAGTGCCGTGGACCAGGCCCCCATCACCGGCGAGAGTATACCGGTCGAGAAACGGCCGGGGGATGCGGTGTTTGCCGGCACCATCAACGTCACGGGCGCGCTGGAAGTACAGGTAACCCATCTGGCGGCAGACAACACACTGAGCCGCATGGTAGCGCTGGTACGGGAGGCTGAGTCGCGCCAGGCCCCGGTACAGCGGTTCATTGACCGCTTTGCCCGCGTCTATACACCGACGGTGACTGTGCTGGCCGCGCTCGTGGCCGCCGTCCCGCCCCTGTTCTTCGGCCAACCGTTGTGGGGAGAGCAGGGATGGCTGATGCGGGCACTTCAGATGCTGGTGATCGCGTGTCCCTGCGCGTTGGTGATCAGCACACCGGTCAGCCTGGTGAGCGCGATGACCAACGCCGCTTCGCGCGGGGTGCTGATCAAGGGCGGGCGTTACCTGGAAGCGCTGAGCCGGGTGAGGGCCTTCGCCTTCGACAAGACCGGCACCCTCACCGCGGGCCGCCCGGTGGCGACGGACGTGATAGACGTCTGTACCTGCGGGGAGTGCGTCGAGAACTGTGGCCTGCAACATGCCGCCGCGCTCGAACTACAATCGTCCCACCCGCTGGCCCAGGCCCTGGTGGCAGAGGCCCAGGCCCGCCAGGTGGCGGTGCCCCCCGCCCAGGGCGTGACGATCCTGAGCGGGCGGGGGGTAGAGGGGACGGTGAACGGCGCGCAGGTGACCGTGGCCAGCCACGCCCACTTCGACGCCCACATCTCCCACCCCCAGTCCACCTGCCGGATGGCGGACGAACTGGCCGCCCAGGGCAAAACGGTGATCATGATCCGGCACGACGACGAGGTGTGCTCCGTCTTCGGCGTGGCCGACGTGCCGCGCGCCAACAGCCGCCAGGTCATCGCCGACCTGAAGGGCCTGGGGCTTCACACCCGCATGCTGACCGGCGACAGCCCGGCCGTGGCGGGGGCGATCGGCCAACAAGTCGGCGTGGACGAGGTGCAGGCCGGCCTGCTGCCGGAGGAGAAGGTGGCCGCCATCGCCGCACTGAGGGAAGAGTACCAGGCCGTGGCCATGGTCGGCGACGGCGTGAACGACGCGCCGTCGCTGGCACAGGCGGACGTGGGCATCGCCATGGGTGGCGCAGGCTCAGCCCAGGCCATGGAAGCGGCCGACGTGATCTTGATGGGCGACGACCTGGGCCAACTGCCATTCGTGGTGTGGCTCAGCCGCCAGGCCCGTCGCGTCGTGGCAACCAACATCGTGCTCGCCCTGGCGGTCAAGGCCGTCGTCTTCACGCTGGCCGCCGCGGGCCTGGCCACGTTGTGGATGGCCATCGTCGCCGACGTCGGTGCCTCGCTGGCCGTGATCCTCAATGGCCTGCGGCTGCGCCGCCTGACTGCCAGTTAGCCCTCTACGTACACGTAGGGATCCGGTGGCGTCTCGTCAAACCTCGTTTGCTTCCAGCCGGTCCTGCAATGCGGCGATTTCCTGTTCGAGCCGTCGCTGGCGCACCCACATGGAGGAAACCAGCACGAACGTCAGCAGCCAGAAGACCGCGTAAGCGGCTACCAGGTATACCATTTCATCCTCCAATCTGTGAACGGGGATCAGTGATCAGGGATTAGTGATCAGGGAGCAGGACATATCACTGATCACTGATCACCGATCCCTGCCCCCCTGATCGCCGATACCCGGTCCCTCACCCATTCGAGACGCATGCGCTGCCAGAGCAGAGTCGCATAGAGCAGCGTGAAGGCGGCCAGCGAGACCAGCAGGGTGTGGACCATGCGCGGCGTGAGCGCCATCTCCCCATTGCCGGTCAGAATGTCCGGGTGAATCGTGCGCCACCAGCGGATGGCAAACCACGAGAGCGGCACGGTGACGAAGGCGACGATGCCGTAGACGGCGGCGAAACGCGCCTTGCGCTGCGGGTCTTCGATGGATGCGCGCAGCATCCCGTAAGCGAGGTAAATCAGCAACTGCACAGCCGAGATGGTGAGCCTGGGCTCCCACGTCCAGAAAGTACCCCACACGGGCTTTGCCCACAGCGAGCCGGTGACGACGGTCATCGTGATGAAGGTCAACCCAATCTCCACCGAAGACAGGGCCAGCACGTCCCACCGACGTTCCTCGCGCGCCAGGTAGCCGATGCTACCCAGGAAGGTGACGAAGAAGGCGAAAAAGCCAACCCAGGCCGAAGCGACGTGGAAGTAAAAGATGCGCTGCACCTCTCCCATCGTCGCCTCGCGCGGCGCATAGAGAAAGACCATCCCCAGCGCAGCGAACACGCCAACTGCGCTGGCGATGATGAGAAGCAGTCCTGAAATGTCCCTGATTTTCATCGCATCCTCATGGGTTGAACCACAGAGACACGGAGAACACAGAGTCTCGTTTATATGGTTCTCAGTGTCCTCCGTGCCTCTGTGGTGAAGATCACTCCTCCACCACGTAGCCGAAGGTGACCATCGCCACAGCCACGACGATCAGGTCGTAGGCGACCAGCAGGCGCACCCACCCACCCACCTCTGCCAGTGTCCCACCCTCCACCAACCCGCCGGTAGCCTGCACGGCGGCGATGAGGGCAGGTGTCGCCAGCGGCAAGAGCAGGATCGGGAGCATGACCTCCCGCGCCCTCGTATTGACGGCGATGGCTGCCAGCAGCGTCCCCACCGCTGCGTACCCTACCGTCCCCAGCGCCGTCACCACCAGCACCCCACCCTGCAAGAGCGGTACGTCGAAGAGGGCGGAGAACAGGGGCAACAGGGCAACCTCCACGATCCCCATCAAGATCAAGTTTCCTATCGCCTTACCGAAAAAGATGGCGCTGCGGTCCATGGGAGCCAGCAGCAGCCCATCCATGCAGCCGGACTGCTGCTCGCGCGCCAACGACCGGCTTAGACCCAACGTCCCGGCAAATGCGACCGTTGCCCACAACACGCCGGGCGCTGCCGCCCGCGCCACTGTCCCTCGCAGGTCCAATGCGAAACTAAAGACCAACAGCGCGAGTACGGAAAAGACCAGCATGGCGCTGACCATCTCCCGCGTGTGGAGTTCAACGCCCATGTCTTTGACGACGATAGCCCAGACCTTGCGCAGAAAGCCCAAATCGGAAACTCCAAATCCCAAACGCCAAACTCCGAGGGCATCCCTCTCACCTGCCGGCGGTCAGAGCGCGGTACGTGTCAGCGAACGTGGCCGAGTCAATGCTCTCGCAGCGTTCATCGTAGACGACGCGCCCCTGCGCCAGCACCAGCACCCGCCGGCCCACCGCCAGGCCCTGCTCCAGGTCGTGGGTGGTCAGTAGAATCGCAGCGCCCTCTCCAGCCAAATCTATCAGCATGCCGCTCAACACGTGGGCCGCTTCGGGATCCAGGCCGGTATACGGCTCGTCCAGCAAGAGCACCTGGGGCCGGTGGAGCACCGCCCGAGCCACCGCCAGCCGCTGCTGCATCCCTCTCGAGAACGTACGCACCAGGTCGTGCTGCCAGGCTGCCAGCCCCACCCGCTCAAACAAGGCCGCCATACGCGCTGGGCCATCATCCAGGTCGTACAGCCGCGCGTAGAAATTCAGGTTCTGTTCGGCGGTCAGGTCGTCATAGAGGAGGGTACGATGGGAGAGGAAGCCGATCTTGCGGCGCACCTCTGTCCCAGCGCGTACTGCGTCCAGGCCGGCGATGCGCACCGTGCCGGAGGTAGGCCGCGTCAGCGTCGCCAGGATGCGCAGGAGGGTCGTCTTGCCCGCACCATTGGGGCCCACTACCGTCACACACTCCCCCGCTGCCACTGCCAGGTTCACTCCCGCCAGCGCCACCCGCGGGCCAAAGGACCTGGTTAGATCACGGATTTCGATCATCTGGTCCAAGGGCATGGCTCGAATGCCGGGCCACGTACCGAATCTGAAAGGCAAGCACGGAGCCTGCGATCGCTAACATCAATGCTCCCCAACCTGGCCGGGGATTCCCTCCTCGTAGCGGGAGGGACATTTGAGGAGGACCTCGTCGGCGTAGAACAGGCCATCCTCTCGCAGTTGGCCGCGGACGATGGCCTGTGCCTGGTGCTGTAACAGGTCCGGCTTCACCTCGCCGTAGATCACGTCCAGGCGCGGGGCGTCCGGGTCCTGGACGGCCGCGTGGAGGACCGCCGCCAATCCGCCGGCCCGCTCCACCTCCTGAGGATCACCCGGCACCTGGACGATGGTGAAAGCCACCCGAGGCACAGCAGGGTCGTAGGCGATGGTATCCCCCAGGACCACGCCGGAGACAGTGATGGGCCGGCCGATGGCCTGCTCCCCCATGGCCCACAGTTCGGTGACGGTGAGAAAATAGCGGGCTGTGTGGCCGGTGCTGCTCACGATCAGATAAGCCACAGCGGCCACGATGATCAACCCGGCGACAATCAGAGTCGTTTTGCTCTGCATAGAATAAGTATACCTGGACTCTGCTCAAAGCACAACTGCAAGATGTGCACTTGGTGGTATAATGTGCCCGGTATGGATCGCCAAACCTTCGAACAACTTGTAGCGGATAGCCTGAACGGCCTGCCCGAGGCTTTCCGCGCGAGACTGGACAACGTAGACGTGGTGGTGGAAGACTGGCCCGACCCCGAGACGATGCGGCTGGCCGGCGTACACCATCCAGCCCAACTGTTGGGCTTCTACCACGGCGTTCCCCAGACCAAACGAACCCATCACTATGGCCTCGTCCTGCCAGACAAGATCAGCATCTACCAACGCCCGATCGAAATGCGCTGCCGCACCATAGATCAAGTTCGCGCAACAGTCCAGCGCGTCCTGCGGCACGAAATAGCCCACCATTTCGGACTGGGCGACGACCGGCTGCGAGAGATTGGGGCGTACTGAGACCTCAGAGGGCGATTTCACCTGCCGCAGCGGTGGCAATTAACAAGGCTGTAATCAGCCTGTAACCCATTCCCAAATGGCTCATGCTACAATCGGGCAGTAAACCGGCAGGAGCAGAGCCACGCTGTCATTGTCGCTTATGGACACTGATAGTATAATACGTGCCCGGGTGTACTCACCCGCAACGTCGTCCAGTCCGAACTGGGGTACCACCCACATATCTTCTCGCGATCATCAGCACTAATCTGAGGAGCATAGAAACATGGCACAGCGTGCACCGACCGCCCCTGCATCAACCCCGGATGTACCCATCCGCTTTGCCCCACCCGCACCCACCTCGATCAAAGAGACAGGACTTGGGCTGGGGTTGCTGACCGACCTGGCGCTCAAAATCATGTACCTGGAGGGGAACCTCTCAGGATATGAACTGGCCGAACGCATGAAACTCCCCTACGCTGGCGTGGTAGCAGAGGTTCTGGAGTTTCTGAAACGCGAGAAACTGTGCGAAGTGAAAGGGGCCACCGGATTCGCGGAGGCAGCCTACGAATATGCGATTGCCGACAAGGGGCGCGCCATGGCGCGTGAAGCACTCGACCGCAGCAACTACGCTGGCCCCGCTCCTGTCACACTGGCGGCCTACACCGAAGCGATCCACCGCCAGCCGCTGGGCAGCGTCACCGCCAACCAGCGCACGATGCGCCAGGCGCTGTCTCATCTGGTCATCGGCGAGGACACCTTTGCCCAGTTGGGGCCGGCCGTGAACTCGGGCCGCTCTGTCTTCCTGTTTGGTCCGCCAGGCGATGGCAAGACCGCCATCGCCGAAAGCATCGGCAGAATGCTGCTAGGCAACGCCATGTACATTCCCTACGCACTGGAGATTGGAGGCCAGATAATCCGGGTCTTCGACAGCGTCAACCACGTTCCAGCCGAGGACTCGTCGTCCACGCCTCGGAACCACGACCCACGCTGGGTACGCATCCGGCGGCCCGTCATCTCCGCCGGGGGTGAGCTCACCCTGGAGACGCTTGACCTGGCATACGATGAGACCAACAAATACTACGAAGCTCCGTTCCAGGTGAAAGCAAACGGCGGGATGCTCCTGATTGACGACTTCGGCCGCCAGCAGGCCCGGCCGCGCGACCTGCTCAACCGGTGGATCGTGCCCCTGGAGAAGCGGGTGGACTATCTGACCCTGCACACCGGCCGCAAGATCGAGATACCGTTCGACGTACTGATCGTCTTCTCCACCAACCTGGCCCCCCGCGACCTGGTGGACGAGGCCTTCCTGCGGCGCATTCGCCACAAGATCGAGATCAAAGACCCTACCTGGGACGAATATCGCGAGATTTTCCGCCGGGTGTGTGAAACCAAAGGGGTACCTTACGACGAGCGCGGGCTGGCTTACCTGATCCAGGAGCACTATCTCAAACCCAACCGTGCCAAACGAGGTTGCCACGCGCGTGACATCCTGGACCAGTTGATAGACATCGCCCACTACCTGAACATACAACCCGTGTTGAGCAAGGACCTGATTGACCGGGCCTGCAACGCCTATTTTGTCGAAATCTAGGGCAGTGGCGGACGAGTACGTCCGTGGACGAGTACGTCCGTGGACGAGTACGTCCGTGGACGAGTACGTCCGTGGCGGGTGAGTACACCGGGTGGGTACACCGAGGGTGAGTACACGGCGGGTGAGTACACCCGCTTGTAGGAGGGTTAGAAATTGCCGCAAGCAGATGCGGACGAGTACGTCCGGGTGAGTGCACCCGAGAGGACATTGTGGGTGAGTACACCCCTGGAGAGTGACCGGACGCTGAACATCGCCCACCGCGGGGCCAGCGCTGCCGCGCCGCCCAACACGTTGGCCGCTTTCGAGAAAGCCATCGAACTGGGCGCCGACGGCATCGAATTCGACGTCCACTTCTCCGCCGACGGCGTACCGGTGGTCATCCACGATTTCACCGTGGATGCCACCACCGACGGCAGCGGGCGCGTGGCAGATCTCACGCTCGCCCAACTCAAGCAACTGGATGCCGGTACTCGTTTCGACCCGGCTTTCACGGGCGAGCGCATTCCCACCCTGGACGAAGTGCTCGAGGCAGTGAGCGGCCGGCGCGGATGGGGGGGTGAATTGCTCCTCAACATCGAACTGAAAACTACCAGCCCGGGCGACAATGGGCTAGAGCGCGCGGTGATCACGCTGGTCGAGCAGCACAGCCTGAGCCGCCGCGTGCTCTTTTCGTCGTTCAACCCCTTCTCGCTGCGGCGCGCCAAGAGAATCGCCCCCCATATTCCGGCGGGCCTTCTCTACGACCAGGGTCTATCGTTGCCCTTGCGCCGGGCCTGGCTGGCCTTCCTGGCCCCTCACGAGGCACGCCATCCTCACTACAAGATGGTGGATGCACGCTACATGGCCTGGGCGCGCCGGCGTGGGTACCGGGTCAATACCTGGACGGTGGATGACCCGGCCGAGATGCGCCGCCTCGTGGGCCTGGGTGTGAACGGCATTATCACCAACGTTCCCGACGTCCTGCGGAGCGTGCTCGAATCCCAGGCGTGACGAGCCAAGGTGCCAATGTCCGACCCGCAACGCGGATGGGGCCGATGGGGCATCGGGCATCCGACGAACACCGCCTCCCGCCACGGGCACCATCCGCCGGGCTACGTCCTTCACCCGTTGCACATCGCCCTCACCCTTACCGAGTTGGTGGGGCGCATCCACCCACTGGCCCTCACGCCGGCCTGGCTGGCACTGGCCGCGATCGCCTGTTGGCCGTGGGGAACGCTCCGCCTCCCGGCTGCCATCCTGGCACTGGCCTTCACGCTTGCCGACGGGGCTGGCCTGGCCCTGCTCCCCAGGCTAAGACGTTCGTTCGGCGCGGTCACACCGCCCTTGCTGGCATTGAGCCTCGTGCATACGGCGCTGGCGTGGGCCGCAGGGTGCGGATGGGTACATCCGAGCGGATGGGTACATCCGACCTCAGCCACCTGGCCCGGCTTGCTGGTGGCGACCGTACTCCACCTTGCCGTCTCAGGTACCTTCGCCTACGCGACCTGGATCGAGCCGTTCCGTCTCGGCGTCACGCAGGCCCGCTTGCGCTCCGCCAAACTCAACGGACCCACCCCGCTGCGCCTGCTCCACATCAGCGACCTGCACGTCGAGCGCATCACTGCCCGCGAGGAACGGCTGCTCCGCCTGGTCGAGGAATTGGCTCCCGACGTCGTCGTGCTCACCGGTGACTATCTCAACCTGTCGTACGTGTACGACGCCACGGCGCAGGCCGAGGCCCGCGACCTGCTGTCGCGCCTGTGTGACGTCGCCCACGGCCCGATCTATGCCATCACCGGGAGTCCGCCGGTGGACCGTTCTGACGTCGTACCGGCCATCTTCGCGGGGCTGCCCATCGCCTGGTTGCCCGAAACGATCGAGGAACTCTACCTCAATGGCCACACGATACAGATCGCCGGGCTCAGTTGCCTGCGCGAGCGCCGCCTGGATGTCCCTCGCCTGCGCCGCTTGCTGGGCGAGCATCGCACGCCCGAGTTTACCTTGCTACTCTACCACTCTCCAGACCTGATGCCGGAAGCAGTAGAGGCAGGCATAGATCTCTACCTCTGCGGCCACACCCACGGCGGGCAGATCCGTCTACCCCTGTTCGGTGCGCTGATCACCAGTTCCGACTTCTGGAAACGCTACGAGATGGGCCGGTATGAGGAGGGCAACACAACGCTCTATGTGAGTCGAGGATTGGGGATGGAGGGATTGGGCGCTCCACGCGCCCGTTTTCTGGCCCCGCCCGAGATCGTCCTGTGGACCTTATCCTCCTGAGTACCCCGCCCTGTTGTCTGATCCCCTGCCCTATTTTTCGAGGAGGCCTTTCAACAGACCCAGGCCTTCCTCAATTTGCCTGGTCACCAGGCCGGCCGCCATACCTCCGCCCGGGATGTCGTACTCGATGGCCATTTTGACCACGGACTGATTGCCCTGGCCGGAAAAGGCGAACGACCAGACACTTGGGATCCCATGGGTCTGTACTGCAAAGAGTTCATTCGGAGCGAACTTGATGACCTCTCCCTTGCCGCTGAAAGTGGGCAATGGCCCCAGTTTGAACTCCCAGTTGTAGGTGGTGCCCAGGCCTGACCCAGACAAGTTGGAGACACTGGTCAAGGGAGGAACCCACTCGGGCCATCGGCGGATATCGGCGATCACGTTGAACGCCTTGTCCACAGGTACGTTGAACTGTGCTTCTTTTTCGGCAACTGCCATTCCGATTCCTCCTGAGGTTAAGATGTATGGAACTCTTGCATTCCCAGATGAGGTAGATAATGCCTCACCATCCACCGTATAGTATAGCATGGTTCGGCCAAAATTGGCAGCCCCCCTGGCAGTCAATCCTACCGGGAACTCAAGGGCAACGGCGGTCGAGTACGTCCGGGTGCACTTGCTCAAGTCTGTTACTGTGCTATAATTATGCCTCATGTCACCGTTACTGATCATTTTCATCGCTACCGCCCTGGTCTTTGACTTTCTGAACGGCTTTCACGACAGCGCCAACATCGTCGCGACCATGATTTCATCGCGAGCGATGGGCCCACGCCGCGCCTTGCTGCTCAGTGCTTCAGCGCATTTTGTGGCTCCTTTCCTCTTCGGCGTCGCCGTGGCGACTACCATAGGGCAGCAAGTCCTGCAACCTTACGCGAATACCATGGCGACCGTATTCGCAGCACTGATCGCGGCGATCGTCTGGAACGTGATCACGTGGTTCTTCGGCATCCCATCCAGTTCCTCTCACGCCCTCATCGGTGGATTGGTTGGCGCCACGATCGTAGGGTACGGGATAGACGCCATACAACCTCATGGTCTCATGAAAGTCGTCGTCGCCTTGCTCCTGTCGCCACTGGTGGGGCTGATCGGCGGCTACGTATTTATGAAACTCGTGCTTTTCCTGGCCAGGGGATCCTCACCCCGCATCAACTGGTTCTTCAAACGAGGGCAGACCTTCACCGCGTTGGCACTGGCGCTGAGCCACGGTTCAAACGATGCCCAGAAGACCATGGGCATCATCACGATGGTCCTGGTGGGGGCCGGAGTCCTGAAGCAGTTCCAGGTGCCACTGTGGGTAATCGCTGCCAGTGCTGGAACCGTCTCCTTGGGAACAGCCATGGGAGGTTGGCGCATCATCCGCACTCTAGGGGGGAGATTCTACAAGATTCGGCCCGTGCACGGCTTCACGGCCCAACTCACGTCGGCGGTCGTGATCCTGGCAGCCGCGCTGCTGGGCGGCCCGGTCAGCACCACGCAAGTGGTCAGTTCCGCCATTCTGGGCGTCGGATCGGCAGAGCGGTTGAGCAAGGTGCGCTGGGGCGTGGCCGGAAGCATCGTCACGGCCTGGCTGTTGACGATCCCGGCCTCAGGGCTTTTGGCAGCGCTGGCATACATAATCGTACGCAACATCATACCGTTGTAGGAGGAACTATGGGCTGGTTACAACGCTTCTTACGACCTCGGCCCAACCGATTCATCGAGTTGCTGATTCAACAAGCCGAATACACCGTCCGTGGAGTGGAGGCCTTGCTCGAGTATCTCAACAGCCCGAGCGAGGAGCGCGCGAAGGCGGTGAGGGACATGGAGAAAGAGGCCGACGAAATCCGGCGCATTCTGATTGATGAACTGAACCGTACCTTCATCACCCCGATTGATCGCGAGGACATCCACGCATTGTCGCGTGCGATTGACGACGTACTGGACTATGCCTACACGACGTTGGACGAAATGGTCATCCTGGACGTGAAACCGAACGCGTACATGCAGCGCATGGTCTCGCTGTTGCGCGACGCGGCGCACGAAATTCACCTCGGCGTGTTGCGCCTGGCGGACCATCCCGCTGTCGCCGAAGACCACGCGGTGCGGGCCAAAGCGTTGGAGAACCGCATGGAAAGCGTCTATCGGGAGGCCCTGGCCAACCTGTTCCACATGCCACGGGACCTAGAGCACGTAGTGGAGATGCTCAAACTGCGCGAGACCTACCGCCACCTCAGCAACGCGGCCGACCGGGGAGACGAGGCCGCCAACGTGCTCACCGACGTCGTGGTCAAGATGACGTGAGCTCCGCTCCGCACGGGGTCACGAAAGAGCCATGCCTGAACAGGGGGAACCGCTCACCGAACGCGAGAAGGAAATCTTGCAGATGGTGGCGACCGGGGCCACCAACCGCCAGATCGCCTATCGGCTGAGCATCAGCACCAACACGGTCAAGGTCCATCTGCGCAACATATTCTCCAAAGTGGGAGCCGAATCGCGTACTGAGGCGACGATGATCGCCGTGCGCGAGGGCTGGGTGTCCATCGAAGCGGCCAGAACAGGTTCATTGTCCACCGAGGACACGGCGTTGCCGATGCGGACAGGTACGTCCGTAGCCCAGCCTCAGCCCTTGACCGTGGCGCCGGAGCCCCCGCTTCCATGGTTCAAGCGAGTCGCGCTGGTCGCAGCCGTTCTGCTCACAGCGGCCGGGATAGCCCTGACCTGGCCCCGCACCAGCCAGCGGGCCAATGCGAAACCGAATCCCCCGTTTGACCGGCTATCAGATCAGCCGGTGGCCGCCCTGGTTGGCAGCGCCGGTCCGCGCTGGCGTGAGTTAGCCCCGATGCCCACCCGCCGCGCCCACCTGGCCCTGGCCGTGGCCGATGGCTGGATTCTGGCGATCGGGGGCCGCACCCCCGAGGGGGTCACCGCAGTGATGGAAGCGTATGACCCCGCACGCGACACGTGGGTACCCAGGCGCGCCAAACCCACACCGGTAGCCTACGCTGCGGCCGCTGCGATCGGCGCGCATGTATACGTGCCGGGTGGTTGCGATGCTGAAGGTACGCCGACGCAGGCGGTCGAGGTATACGACGCGCTGTCCGATTCCTGGGACAAAGTCCGCCCCCTGCCGGAACCACGCTGTGCCTACGCATTAGGCTTGCTGGACGGACGAATCTACGTCTTTGGCGGGTGGGACGGCGAGCAGTACGTGGCCACGACGTATATCTACGACCCACAGGCGGACGCATGGACAGAAGGCCCTGCCATGGAGCCCAAGCGGGGGTTTGCGGCAGCCGCCTCTTTGGAAGGCCATCTCTACGTCGTGGGCGGGTACGACGGCGATCGGGAACTGACCACGTGCACGGTGTATGACCCGGCGGCAAATACCATACGAGAGTGTGCACCGCTGGCGGTAGGACGAGGGGGCTTGGGGCTGGTCGCCCTGAACGACATGCTGTATAGCATCGGCGGAGGCGGCTGGACCAGTTATCTGGGCTTCAATGAGCGCTATAACCCGGCCGACGACACCTGGAGCGTGATCGAAACCCCGGTGGTCGGAGAATGGCGCAGCCCCGGCGTGGTCGCATTCGAGACTTCTATCTACGCGATCGGCGGCCTGAGCAGCGATTATATGAGCCTGAACCAGGCCTATGAACCGCTCTCCTTCCGCACCTTCATCCCGATCACCAACCAATAGCATGCCGTGATGTGGCGGATGAGTACATCCGTCTGAGTACAATCCGTTCCGCATCAACCTCCCTGCTCTTCCCCTGCTCGAATCCCCCACAACCGATTCGTAACATAACCGTAACCCGCAAAGGGAACGGGGCATGATAAGATTGGCTGCGAATGTGAGGAATTGCTATGAACGACGCAGCAGCCAGCCAATACGCCCCGCAGGCCAATCTTATCTCGCTGGTCGGGCAGGGACTTGCCCTACTGTGCTGGACAGCGATGGTGGCGTTGAGCGTCGCCGCGTGGCGGCGCAGGCGCGGGAACGATTTCTCCGACTTGCTCATCGCCGGAGGGCTGTGGTTGGCGGCCCGGCTGGGAACGTCCGCGGCCGGCCTGCCCCAATCAGGGCAGCCAGGCGCGGGTTGGCTCATGCTGGCGCTGGACCTGGGCGGCCTCGTATTGCTCGCCTGGCCGTTCCTGGCGCCACCGCTGCCGTTCGTCTGGGCTGACCGGCTGGCCGGCATCGGCCTCTCGGCCGTCGCCCTTGGCTGCGGCATATCCGTGTGGCAATGGGTACGCGGCACACTGGGCCTACCCTCTACGCCCCAGGTCACCATCACGTGGGCCTACAGCACGCTGGCCCTGGCCGGCCTGGCGGCGCTCCACCTGCTGCACAGGCCGGCCCACAGATGGGCCTGGGGGCTGACCGGGGCAGGTGCACTCCTTCTCGGTACCGGCGGCCTGCTGTTCCCCATGCCGATAGCCCCCCGGACGTACTCGTCCGCGTTGTCCCCCGTTCTGACTGCCTTCGCCGCGACCCTGGCGGCGGGCTGGCTCAACTGGCTGGAACACGCGCCAAGGAAGCCCGAACTAGCCACACCCAGTAACCCGGACGAGTACGCCGAGGTGTACCACGCCCCGCAGACCGTACCACAACTTCTAGCAACCAGCATCTCCCTGTTTGCCGCGACCGACCTGACGCAATTGCTGAAAGCGACCGTGGCGGCACTGAGCGACGTCCTGGAGGTCCGCCTGGCCGCCCTGCTCCTGGCAGAGTCGGTAACGGATTGTACCCAGCGGATGGGGGGGATGACGCGGATGGGTACATCCGTGAGGCGGATGAGTACATCCGTGGCTACATCCCTTGCATCCGTGCGCCCTGTCCGCGACGAGCCCCGGTCCGCCGGGCTGACCGGGCAAGCAGATAGCACAGGGTCCCCCCGTCTGCGTCTGGCCGCCCGCTGGCCACAGGCCAACGCGGACGAGGCGGATGAGGGGGATGACGCGGATGGGTACATCCGTGGCTACATCCCTTACATCCGGGCGACGGGTGTCCGGGACGCCCGAGGCCCGGAACCATTCCCTGCCCTGCCACCCAATCTCAGCCCGCTGCTGACAGATGCATTCACGCGAGGCCACACCATTCAGTTGTGCCGCAAATCGGATGGGCAGCAACTGGAGGCACTCAAGACCATCCTGGGAGCCCGGCCCGAGGCAGCACTGGTCCTACCACTCTGGCCACCACCCTTAGCAGAGGGCTTGAGTGAAACGCGAGCAGCGGCGGGCAGAGGTCTGTTGGTACCTTATGCTCTCAGCCCCCGTCCCGGGGGCGTGTTGGTATTGGGCTACGACGGCACCGCCCTCGATGCAGACCAGACCCAACGCTGCCGCATCGTGGCCGACCAGGTCGCCATCGGCACTGACCACGTCCGACTGCGCACCAGGGTAGAACAACAGTCACGGGCGCTGGCACACCTGGCCCGCCGTCAGGCACAGGGAAATGGGCAGCCGGCGCTGGCCAACCTGCAAGAGTGCAACCGGCAACTGGCGGAGGAAATCCAGCAACTCCAGGATTCGGACCGGCTCAAGTCCCAGTTCATCGCCCACATGTCCCACGAACTACGCGCGCCACTGAATTCCATCATGGGCTTTTCTGGCATCATGCTGAAGGGCATAGACGGCCCACTTACTGACACCCAACACCAGGACGTGGAGGCCATCCACGACAGCAGCAAACACCTGTTGAGGCTGATCATCGACATGCTGGACGTGGCGGATGGGTACATCCGGGCGACGATGGGGCGGGTGAGTACACCCGACATCCGGGCGGAGAGTTCCCGAATGGACCTGACGGTGAGCACTGTTGACTTGGAGGAGATGGTCAAGAGCGCTGTGACCATCGCCGCTCCGCTGATCGGAGGCAAACCAATTGAGATCGCCCAGGCACTCGCTCCTGACCTGCCGCCCATCCGGGCCGACAAAACGCGCCTGCGCCAGGTGCTGATCAACCTGTTGACCAACGCGATCAAGTATACGGAGCGAGGGCGCGTAAGCGTGTCGGCATCGCGCGAGAACGACCTGGTAGTGATCCGTGTAGCCGATACGGGGATTGGCATCCCGCCCAAGCACCTGGAAACGATTTTCGAAGAGTCTGGCCGGTTAGACAACCCCAGCACCCACAAGGTGGAGGGTTTGGGGTTGGGGCTCTCCATCAGCCGCCAGTTGGTGGAAGCGCAAGGTGGGCGGATGTGGGTGGAAAGCCACGTGGGTGTGGGGTCCACCTTTTACGTTAGCCTGCCTATCGAGGGGCCTCCATCGAATGTCGCCAGCCATAAGACCACCCGCGAGAAACTGGAGGCTGCGTTAGCCCATTGGCAGTGACCTATCTATGTCATGCAAACCACCTCAGATTGTGAGGACAACCCGGAAATGCGTACACTTTTGACTCAGTGTCTTATGCACTTTACGGAACACAAGCAAGTGGAGGAAGAGATCAAACGCCGTAACAGGGAACTGGCCGCCCTTCACAAGACCGGCCAGGCCATTACCTCCACTCTCGATCTGAACAAGGTGCTGTCGGTGGCCATGTCCGAGGCCAGTGCGATCCTGGACGCAGAAGCGGCATCGGTGTTGCTCTACGATGCCACCAACGACCAACTGGTCTTCGCGGCCAGCGCCGGTTCCGGTGCGGAGGTGCTGGCAGGTACCCGCATGCCAGTTGATGCAGGCATCGCCGGCTGGGCCATGCGGCAAGGGCAGCCCGTGCTGGTCCGGGATGTACAGACCGACCCTCGCTTTTATGCAGGGATTGACCATCTCACTGGCATGACCACGTACTCGTTGCTGGCCGTGCCTTTGATATGCAAGGCGAGGACCATCGGCGTGATCGAAGCGGTCAACAGAACTGGCAGGTCTTTCGACGAACACGACCTTGACCTGTTGAGCACGCTGGCGGATTCAGCCGCCATCGCCATTGAGAACGCCCGCCTGTACGAGGCGGAGCGGGAGCAGCGCAAACTGGTGGAGCAATCGCAGGTTCAACTGATGCAGAGCGAGAAACTGGCCGCCACCGGCCACCTGGCTGCCTCCCTGGCCCACGAGATCAACAATCCTCTTCAGGCTATCCACAACAGCCTGCACCTCATGCTCACCTTCCCCCTGGAGCCCGACGAACAGCGGGAATACCTCAAGATGGCCAACGAAGAGGTCAGGCGACTGATAGACATGGTGACCCGCATCCTCGAGTTCGCGCGCCGGCCGCAACGAGAGATGAAGCCCACGAGCGTCAACGAAGTCATAGAGAAGGTGCTGGCGCTGGCGAACAAGTACCTCCAACATCGCCACGTCACGCTGCGGCGTGACCTGGCTCCGGATCTGCCAGCCGCCCTGGCCGCTCCCGACGAACTCGGACAGGTCTTCCTCAACCTGGTGCTGAACGCCGTGGACGCGATGCCTGATGGAGGCACCCTGCACGTCTCGAGTCGCCTGACCGACGATGGGCGGTTGGCGATGTCCTTCTCGGATACCGGCCACGGGATTCTGCCCGAGTACTGCGATCACATCTTCGAGCCTTTCTTCTCGACCAAGAAGGAAGGCACCGGCCTGGGGCTGAGCGTCAGTTGTGGCACGATCAAACGGCACGCTGGAGAGATCACGTTTCAAAGCACGGTGGAGAGGGGAACGACGTTCACTGTATGGCTGCCGGCTATGATCGCACGAAACGGGTACGGGCGCACCATCTAGTCGTGAGCACCGTTGAATCGTACTATGACGCGCTCTGAGGCTACACGCCGGTCTTTGCCGGCGCACGCGCCGGTCTTTCCCGGTGCACACATCCTCGTCGTAGACGACGAACAGGCCACGCGCCATACGCTGGCCGAGTTGCTGGTCCGCATGGGTTACCAGACTGTAGAGGCTCCTTGCGGTCAGAAGGCTCTGGAGCACATGGCCCGCCAACGCTTCGACCTGGTGATCCTCGACCTGAAGATGCCGGGTATGGATGGCACGGAGGTGCTAAAGGCCGCCAGGGAGCTCGCCCCTGACACCGTGTTCATCATTCTGACTGGGCACGGCACGCTAGACTCGGCCATCGCCAGTATCCGGCACGGCGCCTTTGACTACCTGCTCAAGCCCCACTCCATACAAACGATCGTCAGCGCCGTGGAAGCGGGCCTGGCCGAACGACAGCGACGGATGCACGAAGATCCGGTCACGTTACTGGAGCGGGCCCTGGCCGGCCTCAAAGGTGCGCCCCCACGCCCAGAGGCAGCACTCCCCACGGAGCACATTCTGGAAGCAACCACCTTCCCGAAAGTTCAGAACTTTCGGGAAGGTAGGGTGAGTACACCCGACATCCGGGTGGACGTTCTCCGACGACTCGTCATCGCGCGTGACCATCCGGTTGACCTGACGCCGGCAGAGTTCGACGTCCTGACCTACTTGATGCGCCACCAGAACCGCATCATCTCCTGCCGTGAGTTGGTAGCCCACGTACGTGGCTACGATCTGGACGAGCGAGAGGCTCGCCTGTTCGTGCGTTCCCACGTCCACCGGCTGCGTCATAAACTGGAGCAAGACCCTGCCAGACCAAGCCTCATTCGCACCGTACGCGGCTACGGCTACGTCTTCTCCACCAACCAGACGGAAACAGCTGACGCCCCCGGGACGGGGGCTGAGAGCATACTGGGGAAACCGTCGTAACCCATTTGGCATTCCATCGGAACCCACAAGCGAGCAATCTTGTGCTAAGATGACGCGTGATGAGTACAAGGCGCATCCTGGTCGTAGACGACAAGCCAACAGTGGCCTTCTTCCTGGGCAAGACCCTGGAGTGCTCCAGCCGGGAGTACCACGTCAGCATCGCCCACTCCGGGGAGGAGGCCATCGAGGTATTCGGCAGTACCTCCATAGATCTACTGGTCACCGATCTCTGCTTGCCGGGCATCAGCGGGCTAGAACTGATCCGCCACGTGCGTGCATTAAGCCCTCAGACCCGCACCATCCTGATCACAGCCTACGGCAGCGACGAGATTGAGGCAGAAGCCCGGCGACTGGAGACGTATCGCTACATCACCAAACCCTTCGACATCGGCAATTTCACACGGGTGGTGGAGGGAGCACTGTGCCGCACCGAGGCCAGCCAGTCCAGGTTGCTCACCCTGCCCAACAGGTCCGTGGGGTCTGTCACGCAGCAACTGGAAGAACTGCGTCGTGACGTCGGCGCACAGTGTATCTTCCTGGCTGACACGCAAGGCCAACGGCTGGCCGAGGCGGGAGACGCCACAGAACTCAATACTCCCACTCTGCTCTCCCTCCTGTCCGGCAGCCTGGCCACCACCGGCGCGCTGGCCCAGCAGATTTCGGACACGGGCGTACTCGCCCGCCCCGTCCGCGACCAACGCCAGGTCGCGAACCTCAACTTCTACGCAGGTACCCGCTACGAGATTTACTCCACCAACATCGGGGACAATCTCTTTCTTGCCATCGTGTTTGACCGGCAAGTCCAGGCCAGCCGTATCGGCATCGTCTGGGTCTACACTCAGCGTACGATCAAGCGCCTGTACTCTAACCTCTCGACCGCCGACTCTACTTCTGTTGGGCTGAACGACCTCGCACCTGGCGTGACCCCCGAGGACAGAGGCCGAAACGGGGAGGATGAGCCGGAGCGGGAGCACCTCGACATGGAGACCGCCATCGCCCGGGGGCTCATCGCCACTGACCGGAATCTGGAAGCCGCTTCCGCGAAGCATGATGTGGGCTCATTGCCTGCGGACCACGAGCACGTGGGCGACGGGCCCGCGTAAGGAGAGAGGGTGGGTATCAGAGCGCAGGGCCGGCCAGTTGGGCAACCTTGGCCCCTACCTCGCGCCAGGTGATCCTGGAAATCCCCAACTTCTGGCGCAGGGTGTCGGCCGGCATCCCGGCCCGATAGTCACGCACCGCGCAGGTCCAGCGCAGCATCTCAAACGAGAGGCCGTGCGGGAGCTCGGCCTGCCCGGCCACGCTGGCCAGAACGTATTCCAGGTTGCGAGCCGTACAGGGGAACAGCGTCTCTTGCGGCTGGTACTGCACCCGGTACTCCGCCAGCACCGCCGGCCACCAGACTGGCAGGCGCAATTTGCGCTCCTTGTGACGGCGGCGCGGGTTGGCGTAACGGATCCACAACACGGGCTGGGCGAGATCGCTCAAGTCCAGATGGTTCAACACGATGCTCATGCACTCGCTCTTCTTGATCCCCGTGTGCAATAGCAGCGTGACCAGCAGATGGGGGCGAGCATCAGGATCGTCGGCACAGCGCAGCACCTGAATCACTCCCAGCATCCGCTCCACCTCCACATCCGCAAGAATCTCCGCCAACGGCGTCATCACCGGCCTGTGCACGACGGGAGCGGCTGGGTCAACCGGCAGCACTTGCGCCTCAGCCAGCCAGCCGAAGAAGACTTTCAGCGTGGTCACCCGCCGGGCCAGCGATTTGGGGTTGCAGGGCACCCCACGCTCGTGCGCCAGCCAATGGACGAAGCGGTTGAGGTCCTGCGTGGAGATCGCGTTGATGGCTGTCCCCACCCCAATGAACTGAGCCAGGATGTGAAGGTCGGATAGGAAAGCCTTGATCGTATTTTCGGCCAGCCCCTGCTCCCGCATGTGGACCTCGAAACTGCCCATGGCGGTGCGCAGCGAAGCGCGAGCGTCCAGGCCGGACGGGGCCAAGGCCTGTGAGGGTTCCTCGGCCAGAGCATCTAAACCGGGCAGGGTATATTGCTCGGACATAGTGCGCCTCTCTCCCGGGTGTACTCACCCGCGTGTACTCACCCGCGTGTACTCACCCGCGTGTACTCACCCGCGTGTACTCACCCGCTTCGTATAGTCGTTCACCTGGGCGCATTCTACCCCCAACCGGAAGCCGTGTCAACCTCGATTTCCGCTGGTAAATCACACCAGCGATCGCCTGGGCGTGCGTCTCTTCTCTCGCTGCTGGCGAGCGCGGTTGGCCGCTGCAGCGTCGCGGAATGAATCGGGAGTCTTGATGATGCGCCGCGCGGGCACCTCCAGTTCCGCCTTGACCAGCAACCGCAACTTCTGGAGGCTCTCGGCGGTGACAGGACCCTCGCGATAGGCCAGACCCTCAGCATAGTTGGCCGCCCCCATCGCCCAGGCCCACTCGTCGCGCAGCCGGTCGGCCTTCAAGTAGTACGCTTTGTTGTCCCAGGCCGTCGCCGACTTTTCCACGTCCTCCCACGCCGCCCGCAGCGTCACCCCGACGACGGAGAGCAGGTCCCGCGCCAGCCCCTGGTCGTCGAGCAGTGCCGGGAGGTGGACCAGCAAGATTTCGGCCACGATCCGCAGGTGTTTGTCACGATCTCCCACGGTCACGGCATCACCTCGCCCTGGGAATGTGGTGGGTGAGTACACCCGGCTGCGGGTGAGTACACCCGGTGGTGGGTGAGTACACCCGGCTCATCCACGTCAGGCAACATGAGCGCGGCGGTATAGGTTTCCACGAAGTGGGGATGGGTGGTCAGTTCGATGTACTCCATGCGGCGAGCGATCTCCTCGGCCATGTCACGATAGTGGCGGGATAGTAGCGCCAGTTTGGCGCCGATTCCGGCCGCGTTACCCACCTGGGCGAAACGCTCGCGCGGCAGGGGGGGGAACATCCCCACGGCCAGGGCGCTACCCACGTCCAGGTAAGTGCCGAACGCTCCAGCCACCACCATGCGCTCGATCTGGACCGCCTCCAAGCCGGCCTCTTGCAGCAAGACCTCCACCCCGGCCCGGATTGCCCCCTTGGCCAACTGGATCTCGTTCACGTCTTTGCGGGTGATGACCAGGTCACGGGGTGCCCCCCGTTCGCCCGCCGGGACCAGCAGGAACTCGACCCCGCTGCCCGTCCCCCGGACGCGGGGATGGCTATCGGGCTTCATCGCGCCGTTGGCCCTCAACACGCCGATCTTGAGCAGTTCAGCCACGCCGTCGAGCACGCCCGAGCCACAGATGCCTACCGGGGGCGCGCCGTCAATCGTCTGGTATTCGACTCGCCCGTCCGCCAGCCGTACCCACTCGACGGCGCCGGGGGCCGCTCGCATCCCATCGTGGATGTGTGCCCCCTCAAAGGCCGGCCCGGAGGCGCAGGAGCAACTCAGCAGCCGCCCGTTGGCCGCCAGGCTGATCTCCGTGTTGGTGCCAATGTCCAGGCCCACCGTGATCTCGCGGGCCTCGTGGATGCCGGTCGCCAACACCATCGCCACGTGGTCGGCGCCCACAAAGCCGGCAATGTTGGGCAGGAGATGGACGTAGGCGCCGGGGGCCAGGTGCAGCCCCAATTCCTGGGCGCGGAGATCGTACGAGTCGGCGAGGGCCGGCACGTACGGGGCCAGCCCCAGTTGCTCCACCGGCAGCCCCAGCGCCAGGTGGTGCATGCAGGTGTTGCCCACCAGCACCGCTTCGACGATCTCTGCCCTGTCTCGCCCGGCCTGCGCACATAACGTATCGGCCAGGTCACCCAGCCCCGTGACGAGCACACGCTGAAGTTCCTGCGCGTGGGCTGCCCCTCCCATCGTATAGGCAATGCGGGCCATGACGTCCTCCCCGTAGGCGATCTGAGGATTCATGGTCCCGGCCGCCGCCAGCGTCTCGCCGCTTCCCAGGTCTACCAGGTAGGCAGCCACTTTCGTCGTGCCGATGTCCACCGCCAGACCCAACGGCGATGCGCCGACCGGAGCAGCGGCGATCACCTCGCCGTCTCGCACCACGAGACGGGCGTGCCACCCATGCGCTCGCAGCAGCGCCGGCAGTTGGCACAACACTCCATAATCCCACCGCTTCACCGCTACTGCGTGCTGTTGCTCCAGCGCCTCGCCCACCCGCGTCGCATCGGCCCGCAGATCGGCCAGGCTGGGCGAATCCGCCGCCACCTCGAAACTGCGCACCGCCGGGTCGAGTGCGACCGGCCGTTCGCGCCCTTCGATCTGCGCCCGTTGCGGGGCGGTGATCGAACTGGGCGGCACGTCCACCCGCACGTCGCTCCACGCGCGGGTCTGACAGGCCAGCCACTCCCCCCCTCCCCCCCCCGCAAGCGGGGGGGAACCCTCTGCTCCCCCCACTTGCGGGGGGGAACCCTCTGCTCCCCCCGCTTGCGGGGGGGGATGGAGGGGGGTAACCTCGCCAGCGACGACACGGACACGGCAGGTGCCACACGTGCCTGCCCCACCACACACGCCGTTCAGCCCGACGCCCGCCTGGCGGGCCGCCTCCAGGAGCGTCGTACCTGGCGCCACGCGCGTCCGGCGGCCGAAAGGCTCGAAATCTATCGTCAGCACATCGTTGGGTTCGTTGGTCATGGATTCTTCGCTCCCTGCGATCGCTCAGAATGACGCCCTCCCTGCGAAGGCACTACCGCACACGCCAGCGACAACGCTCACGCTTCGAGCAAAAGTCACACGTCACGGCGTCGGGCCGCATCTGGGGCCCCAGACCAATCGCAAAAGAGACGGACTTGCGGGGCAACATGAGGCAGGTGTCGGTCAGCCGGACACCAATCTCTCCGGCGGGCACTAGGCCGAACAGCACCCGCTGCTGCTGGATGGGCCACCCCTCCTGGCCCGGGCTGGCCCGCATCCCGGTCGCCAGTCCCTGCGCCGATGCCTCGTCGCAGATCCGGGTGAGGACCGTCATAGAGACGGCCCCGACGGCCGCGTTGGCGGCTCCATCCAGCGCCAGGGCCGGCAAAGAATCCCCTGCCGCAAATTGAGCCCGCGACCGCTCCTCCAGCGCAGGTCCAATCGTACACACGGCCAGCGCGACCTCGGTCGCGCCCGCCAACGCTCGCGCCACCAGCGGCCCTTCGAAGGTCGCTCCACCATCCAGGACGACCGTCTGGTGCTGAAAGTCGTGCACCGGCACAATCACATACATCGCGGCAGGAGCGAGCAGCGACTGCGCCTCCCCCAGCACTCCCTGGGCTATGGCGACGATGCCCGAAGAGGCACGCTGCGGGTCATCAATGCCCTGCCCGCGCAGGACGTGTGTCACCTCGAGCAAGATCTGAAAATCAGTGACAAATGGCATTCAGGTTCCTTTCATCTCGGTGGGGCGGCTCGCCCGCCCCCACACAAGTTTCACTCCAACGTGGCCGGGGAGGCCTGGCTTTCCCCGGCGATCAGCGCGGCGGCCCGGTCAGCGCGCCGCCGCGCCAACTCGGCCTGGATCTCCATGTGCCGGCTACGCGTCAGCGGGTAGGCCCAGGCAATCGCGACGGCGGCCGCCAGGATCACCGCCGGCACAACCGCGATCATGACGCGGATGGCTATCAGCACGCGCGGAGCCTGTTGTGCCGCGTTCTCGACGTAGCCGGACCAGGCCAGGATCGGCCCAAACGAGGCCAGCACGAGTTTGGTCGAGAGCTTGCGGACGAAGACCTCAAAGCCAGCATAGACGCCCTCCTGGCGCTTGCCACTGGCCAGTTCATCCACTTCGAGCGCATCGGCTCCCATCGCCGTCGGCAGGACGTGCGCGGCCGACACCCCCAGCCCGGCCAGGATGGCGACGACGTAGGCCAATGGCCTGGCCCCTTGAGGAACGAGCAGTATGCCGAGCATCACCACTGCCCAGGACCCGACCGAGACCATAAAGGCGATCTTTTTCTCCCAGCGCCGAGACATCCACAAGACCAACGGCAGGCACGCCGTAGCGCTGGCCAGAATGACCGCCTGCACCAACGAGGCCCCCATCTCATCCATGCGGAGCCAGTAGATCAGGTAGTAGGCAAACACGGCCGAGGCGATGTCCACCGGCATCCAACTCAGAAGCCCCATCCCAAGCGTATACCGCCACACCGGGTTGCGCAGGACGAACCGCAACCCTTCCAGCGGGCGCGGCGCCGGTTCGATCTGAAACTCGGGCCGCTCGCGGGTGCCAAAGAAGGTGGTGAGGATGGCGGGGACGAACAGAGCGCCACACACGATCCCCATCACCATGAAGGCGGACCGCTTGTCGGGCACACTATCGAAGACAAACGCAAACCCGATCGCCGCCAGCAGGCCCGCGACGATGGACACGAACATGCGGTAGGTCGTGAGCGAGGTGCGCTCGTCGTGGTCGAGCGTCAATTCTGGCGTCAATGCACCGTAGGGACAGGCGACGATCGTGACGGCAGTGTCGTACAGGATATAAATCAGGGCGAAATAGAGGCACAGCAGCACCTGGTTGTGGATGGGCGGGACGATCCACATCAAGGCAAACGCGACCCCGTAGGGTAGCGCGCCGAACAACAAGAACGGCCTTCGTCGCCCCCAGCGGGTGCGCGTGCGGTCCGAGAGCAGCCCTACCAGCGGATCGTTGATGGCATCCCAGATGCCACCGATGAGGACGGTGACGCCGGCCAGCACCGGGTGAAGATGCGCCACGTCGGTGAGGAAGAAGAGGTACCAGAACGGGACGATCGTCCCTGGCCCCATCGAGTTCGCAAGGTCGCCCATGGCATAGGCGAGCTTGGTCCGGATAGAGAGTTTCCCGCCTTTCGTCGTCGCGGGCCGTGCTGTATCTACGATGGCCATGCTTCCCTCCTTCGACCCCCTTGCTTCCGGCGGACAACAGTCCGCCGCTTCCCCACTCCCCCTTGCTTCCGGCGGACAACAGTCCGCCTCCTCCCCCCCACTGCCCCTCACGGCTCTGAGCAGACAACAACTCCACCGCTCTTGGCAGACAACACCTTCACTGCTCTTGGCGGACAACAGTCCGCCTCTTTTCATCTCTCGCTACTCCAGGCTGGGCCGCTCTCAGACCATCAACTCCCTCACATCCTGGACTGGTATCATGCAGGGCTCACCCACCAAATAATACCGAGCACTCGACCACGCATAATCCTCAGGCACACCAACCAACCGCCAATGAGGCTGTACAGGGTTATTGTGAGTATAAGTCAGTTTCTGCTCCAGGAAAGCAGGCGTCACGATACTCTTGGGCAGATAGCCGTCTTCCCACACCTTATACGCCTGCTTGTCAGGCCGCGTGACCATTGAAGCCAGGAGATCAAGCGCCACCTGATTCTGCTCCACCTGGTACAGGCGGACGATCAACTGAGCTGCACTCGTCTTGAAAGCGCACGCCCAGACCTTCGGCGGCAGGTCCTGCACACACTGGATGATCGCGTGGACGTGATTGGGCATCACGACAAACGCATAGACAACGGCACGATTCACCAGGCTGGCAAAGTACAGGGCATCTACGATGATCCGTTTGACGATATCTCTCCGAAAGATGTGAACACGGTTGGCCGCAGTTGTGGTGACGAAGTAAAGGTGGTTCGGGTCAAAGTCAGGTCTCCAGCGTGTGGTCACAGTCCCATCCTTTCGACAAGTCCAGGCGCGGACTGTTGTCCGCGCAAAGCGCAGTACTCACACCCGCTTGCAGTGGACAACAGTCCACCTCCCACCACCTCGCCACCAAGAGCGCGGACTGTTGTCCGCGCAAAGCGCAGTACTCACACCCGCTTGCGGTGGACAACAGTCCACCTCCCACCACCTCGCCACCAAGAGCGCGGACTGTTGTCCGCGCAGAGCGCAATATTCACACCCGCTTAGGGTGAACAACAGTCCACCCCCGCCTCGCCACCAAGGGCGCGGACTGTTGTCCGCGCAGAGCGCAATATTCGCACCCGCTTAGGGTGAACAACAGTCCACCCCCGCCTCGCCGCCAAGAGCGCGGACTGTTGTCCGCGTAAAGCATCATACCTGGGAGCATCATGCAGCCAGGATACCGTCAATCGCCCGCAACTCCTCCTCGGCAAACTCCAGATTCTTCAGCGCCCCGACGCTGTCCTCGATCTGGCTCACGCGGCTGGTGCCCACCAGGGCCGACGTCATCCCTGGGTGGCGCAACACCCACGCCAGTGCCATCTGGGCCAGCGTCTGGCCCCGCGCCCGCGCCATCTCGTTCAACCTGCGAACCCTGGCCAACTTTTCCTCGGTGACGTGAGCCGGCCTGAGAAACCCATGCGGCTTGCCAGCACGGGAATCTGCCGGGATTCCTTCCAGGTACCGGCCGGTCAGCAGCCCCTGCGCCAGCGGAGAGAAGACGATGCAGCCGATGCCCTCCTCGGCCAGCACGTCCAGGAGCCCATCCTCGATCCAGCGATTGAACATGTTGTAAGAGGGCTGATGGATCAGACACGGCGTGCCCAGTTCGCGCAGCACCTGCACCGCCTGCCGTGTCTGCTCGGCCGCATACGAGGAGATGCCAACGTACAGCGCCTTGCCCGAGCGCACGATCTGGTCGAGCGCCCCCATCGTCTCCTCCAGCGGCGTCTCGGGGTCCGGGCGGTGATGGTAAAAGATGTCCACGTAATCCAACCCCATACGCTTCAGGCTCTGGTCGAGGCTGGCGATCAGGTATTTGCGCGAGCCCAGGTCGCCATAAGGACCAGGCCACATCCCCCACCCCGCCTTGCTGGAGATGATCATTTCATCCCTGTACGAGGCCAGGTCCTGCCGCAAGATACGCCCAAAATTCTCTTCGGCCGATCCCGGCGGGGGACCGTAGTTGTTCGCCAGGTCAAAGTGGGTGATGCCGAGGTCGAAGGCGCGATGAATCACGGCGCGGGCGTTCTCCAACGTATCCACCCCACCAAAGTTGTGCCACAGCCCCAGTGAAATGGCGGGCAACTTGAGCCCACTCCGGCCGCAGCGATTGTACTGCATCGTATCGTAGCGCTTGTCCGATGGTAAGAAAGTCATGGTTCCCTCCCAAGTCTTGTAGTCATAGCCTTCAACAGAATCCCATTCGCCCGGACGTACTCGTCCGCCACATTATAGCGCAACGCCAGCCCTCGCACAAACGGACAACCACGCCCCCGAGGCGGGGCCAGGAGCGGGACGTCCCCGACCGGCCCGTCCCCATCCGCGTTGGATAAATCGGCAGACCTGATGGGTTTCAGAAAACCCGTCAGGTCTCCAGCAGAGGCTGGTTGGACAAACGGGGCAGTCGGTGGCATAATCAGATGGGAACTCGATGCCCATCAAAGGAGGTAACGAATGGCAGTGCTGTATCATCGGAATTGGACCCGGCAGGAACTCTTGCAGCGGGTCGGGCACGTGGATCAGATCGCGGGGATCAAACTGGTGGAGGCCGCCGATGGCCTGGAGCGTGGCGCCCGCGCGCTCCAGGTATGGACGGGCAGCGGCCTGTGCTTCACCGTCCAGGCAGACCGGGCACTGGACATCTCCGCCTGCAACTACAAGTCCATGTCGCTGGCGTGGGCCTCGCCGGTCGGCGTAGTTCATCCCGCGTATTATGAATCCGAGGGCCTGGGCTGGCTGCGCTCCTTTCCCGGCGGCCTGTTGGCCACCTGCGGCCTGGACCACTACGGTGCCCCGTGCCACGACGCTGGCGAAGCGTTGGGGCTGCACGGGCGCGTGGGCAACCTGCCTGCCCGCTCTGTGGGCTACCGCACCCAGTGGGTGGAGGACGAATACGAACTGGAGATCACCGGCGAGGTCCGGCAGACGCGGGTGTTCGGCGAGAACCTGGTGCTGCGCCGCCGCATCTCGACCCGCCTGGGCTCCAGCAAGATGCGGATCGAGGACCTCGTGGCCAACGAGGGATTCGCGCCGCACCCTCACATGATCCTGTACCACTTCAACCTGGGGTTTCCGTTGGTCAGCGAGGACACCCGGGTGCACCTGGAAGCGGAGCAGACGATCGCCCGCGACACAGACGCCGAGGCAGGGCTGGCCGATTGGATGAACCTCCAATCCCCGGCCGCCGGTTACCGCGAACAGGTGTTCCGGCACGTGCTCAGAGCCGACGCGCATGGGAAAGCCCACGTCGAGGTGGAGAACCCGACGCTGGGGCTGGGGCTGCGCTGGACCTACGACAAAGCCAGCCTGCCACACCTGTTCCAGTGGAAGATGATGGGAGAAGGCACGTACGTGCTGGGGATCGAGCCCGGCAACAGCAGCGGCATCGAAGGGCGAGCGACGGCCCGGCAGCGCGATGACCTGCCTCACCTGCAGCCGGGCGAAAGCCGCCGGTACGTACTGGAACTCGAAGTGGTCGAACCGTGATCGTCACGGTGACCCCCAACCCGGCGCTGGACCGCACGCTGACGGTGCCGCGCCTCGCGTTCAACCAGGTGCTGCGGGCGACGGCGTCATGGCTGGACTGGGGCGGCAAAGGGTTCAACGTGTCGCGCGCGTTGCAGGCGTTGGGCGTAGACAGCGTGGCCATGGGCTTCGTCGGCGGGACGACGGGGCAGATGCTGGAGCACGGCCTGCACGGCCTGGGCATTGCCACCGACTTCGTCCAGGTTGCGGGCGAGACGCGCACCAACACCGTCGTCGTCGAGACGGACACGGGACAGTACGTCAAGGTCAACGAAGCAGGCCCGGCGATCGGGGCACAGGAAGTAGCGGCCTTCCTCGAGCGCGCCCGCGAAAGGGTCCGTCCGGGGGATATGTGGGTCCTCTCCGGCAGCCTTCCCCTTGGTGTGGCGCCCGATTTCTATGCCCAACTGACGCGCGTGGTGCAGGGGCAGGGAGGACGGGCGCTCCTGGATTCCAGCAGCGAAGCGCTGCGGCTGGGATGCGCGGCCAGTCCACACCTGGCCAAGCCCAACGCCGCCGAGGCGGAGGAGATGACCGGGCAGGCGATCCGTTCCGACGCCACCGCGCTCCGTGCGACAGAGTTCTTCCTGCAGCAGGGGCTCGAGTGGGTAGCATTGTCGCTGGGAGCCGGCGGCCTGCTCCTGGCCTCAACGCGCCGGGCGGTGCGGGCCAGGCCCCCGCGCGTGCAGGCGTCCCACTCCACCGGCGCCGGAGACGCGCTCCTGGCCGGCCTCGCCATGGCGATGGAGCAGGGGCTCTCTCCCGAGGAAATGGCCCGCTGGGGCGTGGCTGCCGGCACGGCCGCCGCGGCCCACCAGGGAGTGAGCGTGGGCACCCGTGACGAAGTAAAGCGGCTGTACGAGCAGGTCCAGGTAGAACAGGGCAACCCATGAACGTCGAATTGCCGCCACCGTTGATGACTTCCGAACCGGGCTCCTTCGCCCGCCACACGATCGTCGAGCGCAAGCCCCAGATCATCCGGCAGGTGATCGAGGACAACGGCTACCCGCCGGACATCGTGCAGGCGCTGGAGGCATTCAGAGAGGAGATCGCCTCGCAATCCATCCGCCCGCTGAGCGAGCAAGCCCCCGACGTCACCTTCTGGAACCGGGAACTGGAGGCGTACCAGGGCCGCACGTGGCTAGACCTGCCCTGGTATTTCGCCGAGTCCTATTTCTACCGCCGCCTGCTGGAGGCGGTGCATTACTTTCAGCCAGGCCCCTGGCAAGGACGTGACCCATTCGAGAAGCAAAAGCAGGAACAGGAACAGGCCGCCGTGGCGCAACTGGCCGAGGCCTGGGGCCAACTGGCCGGCCTCGAACCGCCGGTGGCCTTCCCACTGCTGTTGCACTCGAGCCTGTGGGGCAACCGTGCCGACTTGAGCAACTTAACCGTGCGCGTGCGTGCCCAGGTGGGAGTGGCGGCCGACCAGGAACGACACCACATCCTGATTGACCACACGGAAACGGTGACGGCGCTGCTGGCGCAGGGGCTGCGGCGGGTGGATTTCATCAACGACAACGTGGGAGTGGACCTGCTCTTCGACCTGGCGCTGGCCGATTTCCTGCTCGCCCAGGGCTGGGCGAGCAAAGTCGTCTTGCACCTCAAGCACGCTCCCTTCTTCGTCTCCGACGCCATGCCCAAGGACGTGCAGGCGACGATTTCGCTACTGCACGGAGTGGCCGACCCGACCACGCGCGACCTGGGCGCACGGCTGCACAGCCACCTGGGGGCCAGGCGGCTGATCGTGGAAGACGATCCTTTCTGGACCAGTTGCCTCACGTTTCGCCAGTTGCCGCCGGCGCTGCAGGCGGACCTGGCCTGCGCGGACCTGGTGATCTTGAAGGGGGACGTGAACTACCGGCGGCTACTGGACGACCGCCACTGGCCGCACACCGCGCGCATGGAGGAGATTGCCGGCACCTTCCCGACTTCATTCCTCACCCTGCGCACGCTGAAAGGGGAGATCATGGTGGGGCTGGCACCGGGCCAGGCGGAGGCGTTGGCCGCCGCAGATTCCACCTGGCTGATCAACGGGAAGCGGGGGCTCATTCAATTGGTGAAAAAGTGAAGCAAGTACTTGACAACGGCCTCATTTCATGCTATACTGTGACCGGTCACAGGAACGGTCACGGGAGCGGTCACAGGAACGGTCACAGTATCAGGCTTGGCCTGAACCCAAGGGTAGCGAGCAGTGAACAAGGTCACCATCCGAGACGTCGCAGCCGCTGCCGGCGTCTCCTACCAAACTGTATCCCGCGTGATGAACCACCGGCCCGACGTCGCCGAAGAAACCCGTCAGCGAGTGTGGCAGGTGATTGAGGAATTGGGCTACCAACCCAGCGCCATCGCGCGCGGCCTGGTCTCCAAGCGCACGTACACGCTGGGCCTGATCACGGCTGACTTTAGTGACTACTTTTTCACCCAGGTCATCATCGGGGCCGAGGTAGAGGCCAGAAAACACGGCTACTTTTTCATGCTGTGCAGCACCGAACGGAACCCGGACGACGAGCCGGCCTATCTGAGGCTGCTGAGCGAGCGGCAGGTAGACGGCATCCTGTTTGCCCGCCCGAGCACAGAACAGGACGATCGCCACGTCGTCACGCTCCTAAGCCAGGGCGTGCCCCTGGTCACCACGGCGTACCACGTAGAGGGCGTGAAACTGGTCGTGGACGTGGACAACGTAGACGGTGGGCTCCAGGCGACCCAGTGCCTGATTGACGGTGGACACCGCCAGATCGGCCTGATCACCGGCCCCGCCGCCTGGAAATCGGTGAAGGATAGGATGCAGGGCTACCGGCTCGCCCTGGAGAGGGCTGGCATCCCCTTCGACGGAACCCTCATCGAACGGGGGGACTGGTCCCACGAGAGTGGCTACGAGGCAATGCAGCGTCTGCTCACGAAAGCCCCTGCTATCACGGCCCTGTTTTGCCAGAACGACCGCATGGCGATCGGCGCGATGCGCGCCTTGCGTGAGGCTAGGCGCAGGATCCCTGACGACGTGGCCATCGTCGGCTACGACGACATCCCATCGGCTGCTTACTCCCATCCCCCTCTGACGACGATCCGCCAGCCTATGCAAATGGTGGGGGAAATTGCCACACGCAAGTTGATCGAACTGATTGATGACCCCGATTCAGAACGGGAGGAAGTACTGCTAAGAACGGAACTGGTACGCCGAGGCTCATGTGGCGGGTGAGTACACCCGACATCCGTTCCGCCTCATCCGCTACATCCGCATACGGAAAGGGGGTGGTGCTACCGGATCGAGACCCTGGATTCCACCGGCTCGTTGCTTTTCAGACCTAGAAGCGCGATTACTTATATCAAATCTCACAGGAGGAGATAAAAAATGGCTACATCCAAACAGTCGTTTATGCGCATCAGCCGCCGCGATATGCTGAAACTGACCGGCGCGGCGGCCGCGGGTGGTTTGCTGGCCGCGTGTGCACCCCCGCCGACAGCGGAGGTCATCAAGGAGACGGTAGAGGTCCCCGTTCAACAGACCGTGGTCGTGTCGGCGACGGAAGCACCACTACCCACAGAAGCCCCATTGCTCTCGGGACCGATCGAGGGGCACGTCGTCTGCATGCACTTCCTGCACGAGTTCACTGAGGATCACGTAGCGGCGTTCCAGGCGGAGAACCCCAGCATCACGCTGGAAGTCATCCAGGCAGACCCGACCCGCTTCTTCGCCATGTACGCGGCGGGCAGCCCGCCGGACCTACTGCGCTGCCAGGCCCCGGCCGTTCCCCAGTACCTGGCCCGCAAGATGCTCTTCGACCTGACCCCCTTCTTCGAGGTGAGTGAGTCGCTGCGCCTCGACGACCTGGCCCCCGCCAACAACTACTACAAGGCCTACAGCCCGCTCGAGATCGGCGATGGCCCGATCTACGGCATGTGCAAGGACTTTTCGCCCGACTGCACCATCTTCGTCTACAAACCTCTGTTCGAGGGCGGCGGCCTGGCAGTGCCCGACGACACCAAGGCACTGACCTACGACGAGATCTACCAGGCTGCCTCGACGTTGTCCAAGTTCGAGGGTGACCGGACCCTGGTGTTCGGCTACGACTACGAGCATGGCTGGGTAGACCGCTTCATGATGAACATCCTGGCGGAGACAGGCGGGACCATCTTCAGTGAAGACCTGACCAAACTCGTCATCAAGGACAACGAAGCGACGTACGCGGTGGCCAAGTGGTTCTACGACCTGTCGGCCAACAAACTGACCGACTCGATCATCAACCCCAGCCCGGGCGGGTGGTTCGGTACCGACTTTAACCAGGCCATCGTCGCCATGGCACAGTACGGCTTCTGGTACGGCGCGATGGCCGAGACCGACGTCAACCGGGGCGGGGTGATCACGCTCCCTGGCCCCACGTGGACGGGCACACGGCGCGATCCCACGGTGACCGCCACCGGCATGATCATGGCGAGCGCCACCAAGGTGCCAGAGGCCGCCTGGAAGGTCTTCGAGTTCTACAACGCCGGCCAGCCGGCGGTGGAGCGCGCGGGCAGCGGTTGGGGCGTGCCAGCGCTCATGTCCATGTACGAGCTGATGCCCAACAACACCGAGTACGAGCAGCAGAAACTGCGCGTCCTGCAGGGGGAACTGGCGTTGGAGACCCCGCCGCTCCAGTTCAACCCCTTCCTGGGCGAGACGACCGTCGCCGATTCCTGGAACGCGCAGGTCAACCGCGCGTTGCAGGGAGAGATCACCTTCGACGAGGCGGTGGCGAACGTGGAGTCGGAGATCAACACGGCCATCGAGGACGGCATCCAGCGCATCCTCTAACGCTCTACGTTCTGGACAGCCCAAGTTGTGGAGGCAGGGGCTTTTCACCTCTGCCTCCACAATTCAAGAAATCCACGTTTAAGGAGGGGCAAGTCATGAGCATGGCACAGTCCCACGTGCAGCAAACGGGGTCCCGGCACCGCCCGATGTCCAGGAAACGGCGCAGGACAGCCTGGTTCTACGGCTTCATCACTCCCTGGCTGTTGGGCTTTATATTCCTCTGGATCATCCCGCTGAGCGTCGGATTCCTCACGTCGCTGACCGACTACGATGGGCTCAACCTGGCTACCGTCAAGTTCCTCGGCCTGAGCAACTATATGCGTGTCCTCACGGCAGATGCAGACGCGCTCTTTTCGTTCGGCCAGACGCTCAAGTGGACCGTCTTGAACCTGCCCACCTGGATGACGCTCGGATTCATCCTGGCGCTGATCTTGAACCAGGACGTGAAGGGCCTGGGGTTCTTCCGCACCGCCTACTACCTGCCCTCCGTCGTCCCGCTGGTGGCGCTGATCTGGATCTGGAAGATCGTCCTGGATCGAAACGCCGGGTTAGTCAACGCGATGCTCAACCTGATCCGGCCCGGCACGGCCATCAACTGGCTGGCGGTGTACGCGCTGCAAGGGCTGACGGTGATCGCCGTGTGGTCTGGCCTCGGCTGGGCCATGGTAGTCTTTTTGGCAGGGTTACAGGGTATCTCGGACGAACTGCTCGAGGCCGCGCGCATTGACGGGGCGAACACGTTGCAGATCTTTGGGTACATCACCATCCCCTTGATGACGCCGGTCATCTTTTTCGTGCTCGTCAATGGCCTGATCGGCAGTTTCCAGCAGTTCATGGTGCCGCAACTCCTGGCCTCCATCGGGGGAGGTGCCGCCGCCGGGTTCACACAGGTGCCTCCCAGGTCAGTCTACCTCTCCATGGTGCACATCAACCGGCAGATCTTTAATTTCCAGCGGTTCGGGTATGGCATCTCCTTGCTGTGGCTGCTGTTCATTATCGTCGCAGCGCTCACCGTCGTCGTCTTCAAGACGTCCCGCTTCTGGGTGTACACCGACGCAAAGGAAAAATGACGATGGCCACACAGACCATAGCCTTAAGAAAAAGACCCGCCAGCCCCCGCAAGGTGGTGCGGCTCACCTTCTCCTACGGCCTGCTAATCCTGGTCACGCTGCTCATTTCGGTACCCATCATCTGGCTCCTGGTCACCTCCATCAAGACAGACGTTGAGTACAATGTCTGGCCCATCCAGTTCCTCCCCAAAGTGGCGCAGTGGAAGAACTATGCCGAGGTCTTTGCCGCCAAACATCACATCTTCCGGTATGCACGGAACTCCTTGTTCCTGGCCATGACTTTCACGCTCCTGACCATCATCACCAGTTCACTGGGAGGGTTCGCGTTTTCTCGTTTCCAGGACGTACCAGGACGTAACAAATTGTTCTCAATCGTCATTGCCTTGCTCATCATCCCTGGCCTGGTGACGGTTATCCCTCAGTTCATCATCTTCTCCCGGCTAGGGCTGACGAATACCTACTGGCCCTGGATTCTGTGGGGATTGGGGGCCAGTGCCTACTACATATTCATGTTCCGGCAGTTCTTCCTCTCGTTCCCCAAAGAACTGGAGGACGCGGCGGAGGTGGACGGCTGCAACCCCTTCCGCATCTACTTGCAGATATTCCTGCCCAACGCCAAGCCTGTCCTGGCCACCGCCTTCATCCAGGGCTTCAGCGGCGTGTGGGGAGATTGGTACTTGCCGGTGATCTACCTGAGCAGCAAGAACACCACGCTGGCCATCAAGATCGCCACCGGCTACATCAACCCTCAGGGGCACATCTACGTTACCATCACGCTGGCCGCCTGCGTGGTGTACATCCTGCCGTTGATCCTCATGTTCTTCCTGGGCCAGAAGCACATCCTGAGGGGCATGGTGACGAGTGGGATCAAGGGGTAGGGAGCAGGAGACAAGGAGACAGGGAGACAAGGAGACAGGGAGACAAGGAGACAAGGGGACAAGGAGACAAGGGGACAAGGAGCAGCGGGCGGGCATCATAGGAGATAGCCGGTGAGTACACCACACGATCGTATGAAAATCGGGGCCTGGATACACGGGTACGACGACGTGCCGCTGGACGAACAGGTGGCATTGGCGGCTGAAAGCGGGTTAGAGACGATCCGCTCGTATCACCTCGGTTACGCTGAGAAGGTGGCGCCTGCGCTCCAGCAGACGGGGATGAGCCTGCTGGCCGGCATCCCTGTGGACGCGGCCGCGCTGGTCCGGGACTGGCGCTCCCAGGTACGGCTGGATGAACTGGCCCGCTACCACGAACTGGATGTGCGGCTGGAGGCAATCTGCGTCGGCAACGAGTTGCGCGAGGGAGGCGACGAGCCGGACAAGAAGCGCTTCACCGCCCGCCTCTCGTTCGGCCTGGCCAACGTGATCGGTGCCTACCGCCAGTGGCTGGACGAGCATGGCTACACAACGCCGCTCACTTACGCCATGGAGGGCATCGTCTTCGACCCTGCGGGGTACTTCAACGAATGGTTGTGGCCGCTGATTGACGCCTGCGACGTCGTCTCGCTCAACCTCTACCCGATGGGCGACGAGGCCTGGTTCACCTTCGGCGCCTTCGAGGAAAGCCGCCGTTTCCTGTGCGACGCCCGCGCTCGCCATGACCGGTTAGCGCTATTCGAACTCTACCTGCGCCGGGCGCTGCAAGCACTGGAGCGCGCTGGCAAGCCCATGATCCTGACCGAAACCGGTTTCCCCTCGGCCATCGGCTACCACCTGGAGGAGGCACCCTCACCCCCGGCCCCTCTCCCCCCCCATGGGGGGGGAGAGGGGGGGGAGAGGGGAGGGCAATGGGTCGTGCCGGAGAGCGACGGCGCGCGCTACGGCGAGGCCATGCTGGAGTTCGCCACCATGATCCGCCGAGCCAATGCCGACTATGGCGGCCGCATCCAGGCCCTCTACTTTTACGAATGGCGCGACAACCTCCACCACGCCAAGATCTGGAACGTCGAGCAAAGCCCCATCCACGTCGCCTTTGGGCTGCGCGACCGGTTTGGGGTGCCCAAGTTCCCCATCCAGGAACTGGTAGCCACCCTGCAAGGTTGAGCGATTGCGCAACGTCTGACAGAATTCAGGCTTCGGGAGCCTGCTGAGACTTCCGAATCCTGGGCATCGAGGTGATTGATGCGCCTTGGGGCAAGCCTGGACATACGCAGTGACGATCCCGAAGACATCGCCCGCGCCTACGCAGACGCCGGCTATGGAGCCGCCACCTGCCCTCCCGCTTCACTCGACCAGCCGGAACGCATCCGCGCCATCCGCAAATCGTTTGCCCGCTACGACGTGACGCTGGCCGAAGTGGGCGTGTGGAACAACATGCTCGACCCCGATCCTGCCCGGCGGGCAGCCAACCTGGAAGCCAACGTTCAGGCCCTGGCGCTGGCCGACGAATTGGGTGCACTCTGCTGCGTCAACATCGCCGGCTCATTCCATCCCACAAATTGGGACGGCCCGCACCCGCGCAATCTGTCCGAGGAGGCGTTTGAACTCACGGTGCAGAACGTCCGGCACATCCTGGATGCAGTCAAGCCCAGGCGGACGCGCTACTCGCTGGAGACAATGCCGTGGGTGGTCCCCGATAGCCCTGACAGTTACCTGAGGCTGATCGCCGCAATTGACCGGCCCACGTTCGGCGTGCACCTCGACCCGGTCAATATGATCAACTGCCCGTCGCGCTATTACGACAACGCCGGATTCCTGCGCGAGTGTTTCTCCAAACTGGGCCCCTGGATTGTCTCCTGCCACGGCAAAGACATCACGATGCGCGAGCAGTTGACGGTGCACCTGGACGAGGTACGGCCCGGCCTGGGTGCGCTGGACTACCGGACGTTCCTGCAGGAACTGCACCGCTTGCCCGGCGACGTGCCCCTGATGCTCGAACATCTCCCACAAGAAGAGTATCCTCTCGCCCGCGAGTACGTGGTGGGCGTGGCGGCGCAGAGCGGGCTCTCGTTCACTGTACCAAGCACACGGATCGGCAGGATTGACGGATGAGGAGGTGGTGCCGCCCCTGAGCGCCCCCTCGTTTACCTCGCTGAAAAGGATAGGTTGAATGAACATCATTGTGATCAGCGCCAGTCCAAACAAGGACGGTCTGACCGCCGCCTGCGCGGCCGCCGCCGTCGAAGGCGTGTGCCAGGCCGGAGGCTCCGCCGAGCAAGTCCGGCTCAACGATATGGAAGTCGGGATGTGCCAGGCGTGCGACAACGGCTGGGGCACGTGCCTACCCGACCACGAGTGCCAGGTACAAGACGATTTCCAGGCGCTCCACACGCGCGTGAGCCAGGCCGATGCGATTGTCCTGGTCACACCCGTGTACTGGGGGGAGATGAGCGAATCGGCCAAGGCCTTCACCGACCGGTTGCGCCGCTGCGAGGCCACGCGCGGCGACGCGAGCAGCCTTGCTGGCAAACCCGTGCTCGCCGTCGCTGCCGCAGGGGGTAGCGGCGGCGGCATGATCACGTGCCTGGCGAGTATGGAGCGCTGGATCCAGCACGTGCGGGCGCGCGTGTTCGACCTCATCCCGGTCAACCGTTGGAGCCGGGAGTACAAACTGGTCGCCATCCGCCAGGCAGCGCGGGCGATGGTGCAGGAAGCGCTACAGAGGGCTGCCGGATGACAGGCCGCCTTATCATCATCGTCGCTGTCATTCTGATCCTGGCTGGCTGCGGCAGGGCGGCAGAACAGCCGGTACAGGACTCGGAGCCGGTCACACTGCGCTTCGGCGTTCCCTTTCAGGCTTCCAACGATGACCCGCTCCTGGTGCAGGCGATTGAGCGTTTCGAGCAAGAGAACCCGCGCATCAGCGTGGAGATCGTGATTCCTTCGCGTATACCGACCTTCTTCCTGGAGCCCGGAATGATCGAGGCGCTCCAGTTGGACGCTGTTCTCTGGAGCCCTGATCCTGGACTCTTGCTGCGAGAACAGCCCCTGGTGCTCAATCTGGAACCGTCCATCGGAAACGAAGAGGGGTTCGCAGAGCAAGACTTTTTGCCGCACACGCTGGACGCCTTCCGCTGGCAGGGACAGCGGTATGGCATCCCGGCTAGGGTGGAAACCGCATTGATGTACTATAACCGCGACCTGTTCGACGCGCAGGGCGTTGCCTACCCCCGCAGTGACTGGAACTGGGAGGACTTACTCAGCACTGCCCAGCAATTGACGACAGTGCGGACGAGTACGTCCGTGGGTGAGGGCGAGCAGCAGTCCGGCCACTGGGGCTTCGTCGCCCACCACTTTGAAGGCGAGGTATTCCTGTTCGTGTGGCAGCACGGCGGCAGGCTGCTGGACGACCCGCTCAAGCCTACCCGCCCGGTATTCGACGACCCCCTTGTCCCCGAAGCGATCCAGTGGTACGCCGACCTGGGATTGGTACACCACGTGATGCCCATCGTACAGTGGGACAAGGTGGATGCGCTGAGCCGACTCCCCACCGATGCATTCGCGCTCCAGAAAGCGGCCATGATGGTGGGGGGTATCGCCTCGCGGGGCGGAGACGTCATTCCGTGGAATTTCGCGTGGGGAGCGGTGCCGCTGCCCCGGGATCAGACCAGGGCCAGCTCGCTTTTCGTGCAGGGGTATTTTGTCATGGCCCGCTCCGAGCATCCACAGGAAGCGTGGGCCCTGGTGCACAGCCTCTCCAAATCTGAATCCGAGGTGACGAGCCTGATCCCTGCACGCCGGGCCGTGGCCGAATCGGCCGCCTTTCGCCAGCGGGTCGGAACGGAAGTGGCCGAGGCGGCCCTCTCCACACTCGAAGGCGATACGCTACTGTGGGTCTTTGACCAGCGTTTCTCCGACTGGGTCAGAGGATTTGTCACCCAAACCTATTCGGTGTCTCACGGGGACATCACGGCCGACGTGATGATGGACCGGCTGCGTGATCAGTTCGCGGATTTCTCCGTGGAACAGCCATAGATCAGAAAGGCACCAGCGATGAGCGAACATACAAGCCTTCGTCCGCGCACGCTCTCAAGGCGGCAATTCATCAAGATCACCGCTGCTACAGTGGGCCTGTTGGCCGGATGTCGCCCGGTCCAACAGCCCTCGCCAGCGCCAACTGCTATCCCGACCAGCCTGCCGGGCCACACACTTGCGCCTCCAGACACACCTGTGCCCACCCCCACGTCTGCACCGACCGCCACCCCCCTACCCACGAGCAGCGTGCGCCGGCCAGAGGTCATCAAGATGTACCCCAACGGGCCAAGCAAGGTGGTACACACCCATCACGCCGGCGTGTGGAACGGGGAGAACCTGGTGCCGGAGGCCATCCGACAGATGCTCGACGCCTCGATCGCGGCACTGACCGGCCTGAGCGACGCCACGGCCGCCTGGGCGGCCCTGTTCGCCCCCCACGAGCGAGTTGCCATCAAGGTCAACACCTACGGGGGAAGCTTTGGCGGCAGCAGGGTCTTCACCCACGTGCCATTGGTAATGGCCGTGGTGCAGTCCCTTCAAGAAGCCGGCGTTCCGGCCGAACAGGTCTTTGTGTACGATTACGTCACCTCTGACCTGGAGGGAGCAGGCTATTCGATCAGTCGGGAAGGGCCCGGCGTGCGGTGCTATGGCACTGCCGCCGACTGGGAAGAAGAGGGGGACTATGCGGCAGGATGGACACTGTCGGGCAAGGACATCGGCCTCAGCCGTATCCTGCTGGACTGTGATGCCCTGATCAACATACCCGTCCTCAAAACGCATGGCAGATCAGGGTTTACCTTTGCGCTAAAGAACCACTACGGTACCTTCGACAGGCCCGAGGACTTTCATGGCGAGTTGATACTGGCTGACATAGCAGAGTTGAACGCGCTGCCGCCGATCAAGGACCGTACCCGGCTGATCATTGGGGATGCGCTGGAGGCAGCGTGCCTCAGAGGAGCGCAAGGCTGGCCGGATTGGAGCCTGGCTGTGAACGGGGATTCGGTTTTCATGAGCTTCGATCCCGTCGCCCTGGATACGATAGGTCTGGAACATGCCTGTGAACTGGCAGCCCAGAATGGGCAGAAAACGACGGTTGAAAGAATTATGGCCAGCGCCACACTGAAACGCGGCGCTGAGTTGGGTGTGGGAGCGTACAGTCTGGACGATATAGAGCTGATAGAGGCAACTTTATGAACGAGTGTAGCCATCACACAATATCCCGCCGCAGATTTCTCCAGGGCATAGGAGCAGTCACGGCAGGGCTCCTGGTATCCAGCTGCCTGCCCAGGCAGGCTGCAGAGAAGACCAGCGCGCAACCCACGGTGGCGATCGCGCAGGCCAAGACCTACGACCGGGACCTCATACGCCGGCAGGTTCAGGCGTTGCTCGACAGCCTGGGGGGATTACGGGACGTGATCGGTTCAGGCGACCGCGTCGCCATCAAGGTGAACCTGACCGGCGGCACCAACTTTGCCCCACCGGCCGGCCTGACCGCCACCGAGAGTTACCTGACCCACCCGGAGGTCGTGCGCGCGTTGGGTGAGTTGCTGCGCGACGCGGGCGCTCGCGAACTCTTCATCGTCGAAGCAGTCTACGACCCGCAGTCGTACCCCCTGTTCGGCTACGAAGAGGTAGCGCAGGCCCTGGACGCCACCCTGATTGACTTGAACAGCCCTCGCCCCTACAGCGATTTCGCCTCCACCCCGGCGGGCGAGGCAGGGCTGATCTACCAGGACTTTTCTTTCAACCACGTCCTGGAGGAGGTGGATGCGTTCGTCTCCGTCGCCAAGATGAAATGCCACTATAACGCCGGCGTCACACTCTCTATGAAGAACCTGGTCGGCCTGGTGCCGGCCGCTTCCTACCGGCTCAGCCAGGAGCATTGGTGGCGTTCCGCCCTGCACGGGCGCAGCGACGCGGAGACCAAAGCGCGCTTGCCACGGGTGATCCTGGACCTCAACCGGGCGCGTCCCATCCACCTGGCGCTGATTGACGGTATCAAAACGGCGGAGGGAGGGGAGGCTCCCCGGGGAAGTTTCAACCCGGTGGCACCGGGCGTGCTGATCGCGGGCAAGAACCCGGTCGCCACCGACGCCGTCGCCACGGCGGTGATGGGCTTCGACCCGACCGTCGAGCCTCCCACGGCGCCCTTCCTGCGCGGCGACAACTACCTGAACCTGGCCTGCCAGTTGGGCCTGGGCACCAACCGCCTGGAAGAAATCCAGGTCGTGGGCGCTTCGATTGACGACGTCCGCTACCCATTCCAGCCCAGTTGGGAGATGTAGCGGACGAGTGCGGGTGCGGATGGGGGTACATCCGCGTACGCCCGTGTCCGAAACAAGTGGAGTGAAACCTGATGACTGAAAACCAATCTCGTCTACATCTCGGCGCAGCATACTACCCCGAGCACTGGCCCGAGGAGCGCTGGCCGGAGGACATCCGGCTGATGCAGGAGGCCGGCCTGACGGTCGTGCGCATGGCGGAATTCGCCTGGTCCGCGCTGGAACCGGCGGAGGGAGAGTTCCACCTGGACTGGCTCGAGCGCGCCATCTCGGCGCTGGCTTCTGCCGGGATCATGTCCGTGTTGGGGACGCCCACCGCTGCGCCGCCCGCCTGGCTGACGCAAGGGTATCCAGACACGCTGGCGGTGGAAGAAAGCGGCCGGCGCGCCCAACACGGCAACCGCTGCCATTACTGCGTCAACTCGCCCGAGTACCACGCCGCCACGCGCCGCATCGTCGCCGCGATGGCGGAACGGTTCGGCCCCAACCCGCACGTCATTGGTTGGCAACTGGACAACGAATACAACCGCGTCTGCTATTGCGACCGCTGCCGGAGCCTCTTCCAGCAGTACCTGGCCGAGAAATTCAGTTCGCTCGATGCACTGAACGAGCACTGGTCCACCCGCTACTGGAGCCAGACCTATTCCGCGTGGGAGCAGATTCCCATTCCAATCGGCGCGCACAACCCCGGGCTGATGCTGGCGTTCAAGCAATTTCTCACCGCAAGTTACCGCAAATTCCAGCGGCTACAACTCGACGCCCTGCGCCCGCACCTGCGACCCGGGGTGTGGACCACCCACAACTTCATGGGCTGGTTCGACGGCTTCGACCATTACGCGCTGGCGGAAGACCTCGACCTGGCATCGTGGGACTGGTACGTAGGCACGGGGCACCACGACTACCGGACCTCCGGCGCGACCCACGACCTCACTCACGGCTTCAAGCGGCAGAACTTTTGGGTCATGGAGACGCAGCCGGGGTGCATCAACTGGTCTCCCATCAGCAACATGCTGAACAAGGGCGAGGGGCGAGCCATGGCCTGGCACGCCGTGGCCCACGGGGCGGACGCCGTGCTCTACTGGCAATGGCGCTCGGCCCTGAACGGGCAGGAACAGTATCACGGCACATTGGTGGATCAAGCGGGCCAGCCCCGGCCTTTCTACGAGGAAGTCAAGCAATTGGGCCAGGACCTGGCCAGAGTTTCCGCGCTCCTGGCGGGTACCACCCCAGCCCCGGCGCGCGTCGCCATCCTCAATTCCTACGACAGCCGCTGGGCCATCCAGTGGCAGCGCCATCATCGCGATTTTGACTACGTGGCCCACCTGAACCACTACTACCGCCCCATGGCCGCGCGGAACGTGGCTGCCGACGTCATCTCGGCCGATGCGCCGCTCAAGGGCTACCGGCTGGTGATCGCACCCGCTCTGCTGATCCTGAACGAAGGCCAGGTCGAGCAATTGAAGAGTTTCGTGGCGGGAGGCGGCCACCTGGTACTGACCATCCGCAGCGGGATGAAGGATGGCTATAATGCTCTCCTTCCCACGCGCCAACCCGGCCCGCTGGCCGAACTCGCCGGCGTCGAGGTAGAGGAATATTACGCCTTGCAGGACGAAGTCCCGGTCAAAGGGAACTGGTTCAACGGGGTTTCGCGCATGTGGGCCGAACGGCTCAAGGCCCTGGATGAGAGCAAGACCGTGCCCGTCGCCCGCTACGGCGCTTCCAACGGCTGGCTGGACAATCAACTGGCCATCACGGTCCACCCCTATGGCAGGGGCATGGTGTTCTTTGTCGGGACGTACCTCGACGACGCCGCCCAGCAGTCGTTCGTGGACCACGTCGTCCGCACGGCGGGCGTCAAGCCGGCGATGGAGGCCCCTCCAGGAGTAGAGATCCGCCGGCGGGTGAACCCAGAACGCCAGGAAATCTGGATCGCCATCAACCACGAACGGGTGGAGCGGGTCGTGCCGTTGCCCTGGCCGGTGCAAGAGCACCTGAGCGGCTTGCCCGTGACAGGGGAGTTGAGACTGGCCCCCTACGGCGTGGCCGTGTTCACCCGAGCCTAATGCGGAATGCAGAATGCAGAATGCAGAATGCGGAATATGGACAAGACCCCAGGGTTACCATTGCGCCTGGTACCGGAGCGGCTGATTGGTGGGATTGAGCGCGAGGAAGGAGAAGCCCCCATAGCGGGCGCCACCTGGTACAAGGCCACCGCCATCGGGGACGGATTGCTCTACCAGTTCCCTCGCGGAGCGCTGGCGGAGGCGCGCTACCTGGCGGCGGATGCATTGCTGGATGGCACCCACCTGGCCACCTTCCTGCTCACGCTGCAAGAAGGAGAGGAGGGACCGGCGTTTGGACTGAGTTACGGCCTGCTGAACCAGTGCTCGGCCCGCATGCGCGTGGACCTGGAGGCGGTGAACCAGAACCGCTGGCGCTACGAGCGCGAGGGGGCCTGGCTGAAACCTCTCTGCCAGGGAGAGCGGGTTGACCTGCATCGCGTAGATCGCATGATGGTGCGGGTGGACCGCAAGAGCACGGAGCCGGTGCGCTGGTGCATGACCCCCTTCGTGGCGTCCATTGAGGAGCCGCCGCGCCTGGAGGAACCGATCCTTCCGCACGGGCCGCTGTTGGACGAACTGGGGCAAAGCACGCTGTACCAATGGCCGACCAAGACCCGCAGCGCCGGCGAGGTCGTCGCGCGGCTGCGCGCCCAACTGGCAGCAGCCCCCGCCCAGCGCTGGCCGGACCAGTTCTCGCACTGGGGCGGGTGGAAGAACAAACGCCTGGAGGGAAGTGGGTTCTTCCGCACCCACCACGACGGCCAGCGCTGGTGGCTGGTGGATCCCGATGGCTACGTGTTCTGGTCGTCGGGGCTGGACTGCGTGCGGGTGGGCACCGCCGCGGGCTTCGGCGGCCTGGAAACGGCCTTGAGCTGGATGCCGAACCCCAACGGGCCTTACAACGAGATCTATGAGCGCCGTGGCCCCGTGCCACTGATCAACTACCTGGCGGCCAACCTGATCCGGGCGTTTGGGCCGGGCGCGTGGTACGAGAAATGGGCCAGGATCGTGCTGGGGGAATTGCGCCGTTTGGGCTTCAACACCGTCGCTAACTGGTCCGACTGGAGGATCGCCCGCGACGCGCGGGTGCCCTACGTCCGCCCCCTGGAAGCCACGTACCTGTCCCTGCCCCTGGTCTACCGGGATTTCCCCGACGTGTTCCATCCTGACTTCGAGGAGGCTGCCGCAGCCTTCGCCAGGCCACTGCGCGAGACGGCCGACGATCCCGCCATGATCGGCTACTTTCTGATGAACGAACCCAACTGGGGCTTCGCTATGGAGACGCCAGCGGCCGGCATGTTGTTCAACACCCCCTCATGGATGTACTCATCCACCACCTGCGCCAGCCGCGTCGCCCTCAGCCAATTCCTGCGCGAGCGCTACGGCGACGACGCCTCGCTTTCCGCCGCCTGGGGCACGGACGTGACGTTCCAGACAATCGCAGAGGGAGACCTCAAGGGTGGCGCTCGGAAGTGCTTGGGAAAACTCTCGAGGTCTGCAGCACAGGAAGACCTGGCAGCGTTCAGCGCGATCATGGTCGAGAAATTCTTCGGCGGCCTGAGCGCCGCCTGCCGTGCCGTAGACCCCCACCACCTGAACCTCGGCATCCGCTACTACACCATTCCCCCTGCCTGGGCCCTGGAGGGGATGCGCCACTTTGACGTCTTCAGCATGAACTGCTACCAGAAAGACCTGACAGGTCTCGAAAAACCTGTCAGGTCTGTAGTAGAGACGCTCGACCTGCCGATCCTGGTGGGCGAGTACCACTTTGGAGCGCTCGACGCGGGCCTGCCCGCCAGCGGCATCGGCCACGTGCCGGACCAGGAAGCGCGGGGGCAGGCCTTCCGGGTCTACCTGGAAGATGCGGCGGCCAAACCCTGGTGCGTGGGCGTCCATTACTTTACCCTGTACGACCAATCGGCCATCGGCCGCTTCGACGGCGAGAACTACAACATCGGTTTCCTGGACGTCTGCAACCGGCCTTACGAGCCCCTGGCGGCGGCCGCCAGGGCCAGCCACGAGCGGCTCTACCAGGTGGCAGCGGGCGAGGTTGCACCATACGACGACGAGCCCGAGTATCTACCGCTGCTTTTCCTGTAATTAGGAGGTGAAAATGACCAGTAGCAAAACGACATTCGCGTTGTTCTTTGGGAACCGGGGCTTCTTTCCCGCCTCGTTGATTGCCCAGGCGCGGGAGGAACTCCCCCGCTTGCTGAAGGAATGGGGACACCACATCCTGATGCTTCCGGAAGATGCCACGCGCTACGGCGCGGTGGAAACGCCGAGGGAGGGTGAACTATACGCCAATTTCCTGCGGGAAAACAGGGGCACGTTCGGCGGTGTCATCCTCTGCCTGCCCAACTTCGGGGACGAGACAGGCGCAGTGGCCGCACTCCAGGAGGCCGGCGTGCCCATCCTGGTCCAGGCCTACCCCGACGACCTCGACAAGATGGCGCCGGAGGTGAGGCGAGATGCATTCTGCGGCAAGGTCTCCATCATGGACGTCTTCTGCCAGTACGGGGTCAAGTTTACCGCGCTCAAGCCTCACGTCGTCGCCCCCTCGAACAAGCAGTTCAAGGCCAACGTGGACTATTTTGACCGGGTATGCCGCGTCGTCAATGGGATGAGGGGCCTGGTCGTCGGCGCGATCGGGGCGCGCACGACGCCGTTCAAGACCGTGCGCATAGACGAGATTGCCCTCCAGCGGCACGACGTCACCGTCGAAACGCTCGACCTCTCGGACGTATTCGCCCGCATGCGGGCATTGAACCCCGGCGGCGAGCCCTACAAGGCGAAGGCCGAAATGCTCAAGGCATATACGTCCTGGACAGGCGCACCAGAAAAAGCCTTCGACCACATCGTCAGGCTGGGCGTCGTGCTCGACACGCTCGTCGAAGAGTACCAGATGGACGCACTCGCGCTCCGCTGCTGGGTCGAGATGCAGCAGCAACTGGGCATCTCCCCGTGCGTCCTGCTCGGCGCGTTGAACGACCGCGGCACCCCGGCGGCGTGCGAGGTGGACGTCGGCAACGCCGTCGCCATGCATGCGCTGCACCTGGCCTCCGGCGAGCCGGCCGCCTGCCTCGATTGGAACAACAACTACGGCGAGGACGACGACAAGTGCATTTTGTTCCATTGTGGCCCGGTGCCCAACCGCCTGATGGCAGGGCTGGGGCAGATCGCCGACCACGCCATCCTGGCCAACGCCGTGGGCCAGGGCTGTGGCTACGGCTGCAACGTCGGGCGCATCGCGCCATTCGACTTCACCTTCGGCAGCCTACTCACCGAGGCCGGGCGGGTGCGGCTCTACCTGGGGCAGGGCAAGTTTACGGAAGACGAGATTCCGGCCGAGTTCTTCGGCTGCGCAGGCGTGGCGGAAGTCAAGGGCCTCCAGGACGTACTCCTGCACGTTGGGCACGCAGGCTTCCGCCACCACGTGAGCGTGACCCGCGGACTCGTCCAGGCCCCGCTCCGCGAGGCACTGGAGCATTATCTGGGCTTTGAGGTGAGTGTGCCACAGTTGGAGATTGCGGATTGTGGATTGCGGACCTTCCCGAAGGCTCCCAGCTTTCGGGAAGGTGGTACACGATCTGCGATTTGCTGATTCGCCGATTTGCACGTGGGTGGTGATGGTGGATGAGTACATCCATGAGAATGCGGAGTATTGCGGACATCGTCTTCAGTGCCAGCCAGGCCGGGGTAGTAATCCCCGCCTTCAACGTGCCGTACCTGCCGATGGTGGAGCCGGTCGTACGCGCCGTGGTAGACCAGGACTCCTTCGCCCTGGTCGAAACGGCGCGCCTGGAATGGAACAAGTTCGGTAGCCAGGGCCCAGCCGCGGTCATGGAAGAGTTCGGCAGGTGGAGCAACCTAGACTACGTCCGGCTGCACCTGGACCACGTGCCCGTGATAGACGAGGATGGCCTGGCAGTGGACTATCTCCCCATCATCCGGGAGGCGATCCAGTTGGGCTATCACTCGGTCATGGTGGATGGCTCCCGCCTGGACCTGGAGCAGAACATCGCGGCCACGCGCCAGGTGGTGGAGATGGCCCACGCCGCCGGCATCCCGTGCGAGGCAGAACTGGGAGCAGTCCTGGGACACGAGGCGGGCCCGCTCCCCCCCTACGAGGAGCTGTTCGAGTCCGGCCGGGGCTTTACCGGCGTCCAGGAGGCCACCCGCTTCGTGCGGGAGACCGGCTGCGATTGGCTCTCCGTGGCGATTGGCAACGTCCACGGCGCGATCTCCGGCGCATTGAAGGACCAGAAGAAGGTCGAAGCCAGGCTCGACGTCGAACACCTGAAAAAACTGCGCCGGGCGACTCGCATCCCACTCGTGCTGCACGGGGGATCGGGCGTGAAGCGGGAATACCTGATCGCCGCGATCCAGGCGGGCATCGCCAAAGTGAACGTAGGGACCGAAATCCGCCAGGCCTACGAGGCGGACGAGGCGGGACCTTCCCGAAGGCTGGGAGCTTTCGGGAAGGTGGCTCAAAATGCGGTCTACGAACGCACGTGCTGGCTCATTCGAGACTATTTCGGCATCGCCGGCATCCGCAGATTCGTGTCGAACTAGGCCGATAACCTTCCCGAAGGCTGGGAGCTTTCGGGAAGGTGGACTAGGAGAAGGCATAAATGAGTCTACTCGGCATAGACGTGGGCACGACGGGCTGCAAGATGGCCCTCTTCTCAGAGGACGGGGGGGTGCTCGCATCCGCGTACGTAGAATACGATGCCCAGCGGCGGCAGCCCGGTTGGGCGCAACTGGACGCCGCGGACGTGTGGGGAAAAGTGAAGAGAATGCTCGGCCAGGTCACCTCTCGCTCCGCCTCGGACCCGGTCAAGGCGCTGGCCGTCTCATCCTTGGGCGAGGCGGTGGTCCCGGTGGCGGAGGACCGGCAGATCCTCGGCCCGTCCATCCTGAACTTTGACGTGCGCGGGCAAGAGTACCTGGAGGTCCTGGCCAGGGCACTGCCCAACGAACGGTTGTACCGCATCAATGGCAACACGCTCGGCAACCATTACGGGCTGACCAAATTTAAGTGGATCCAGGAGCACCAACCGGAGATCTACCAGCGCACATTCAAGTTCCTGCTGTGGGGCTCCTTCGTCTCGTTCATGCTCGGCGCAGAGCCGGTCGTGGACTATTCGCTGGCCAACCGCACCCTGCTGTTCGACGTGGACCGGCAAGACTGGTCGGAGGAGTTGCTGGAACTGGCGGGCCTGGAGCGCCAGAAACTCCCCGACGTGGCTCCTTCGGGTACCGTCGTCGGCAGCGTGTCCAAACGCGTGGCGGAAGAACTGGGGCTACCCGCCCACGTGTCCATCGTCACCGGGGCGCACGACCAGTGTGCCAACGCGGTGGGCTGCGGCGTCATCCAGGAAGGGCACGCCGTATATGGCATGGGAACCTTTATCTGCATCACCCCCGTGTTCTCCGCGCGGCGCGAGCCGGCCGTAATGATCGAGCGGGGCTTGAACACGGAACACCACGCCGTGCCGGGCCGGTACGTCAGTTTCATCTACAACCAGGGGGGCTCCCTGGTCAAGTGGTTCAGAGACACGTTTGCCGCCGCCGAGCGCCGTCAGGCCGCAGAGAGCGGCCGGGACATCTACGCCGACCTCATCGGAGAGATTCCGAGCGGGCCGAGCGGGATCGTGGTCCTGCCGCACTTTACGACGACCGGGCCGCCCGCCTTTATCGCGGACTCCTGCGGCGTCGTCGCGGGCTTGCGGCTCGAGACGGCGCGGGGCGACGTCCTGAAAGGCATCCTGGAAGGGACCACGTTCTACCTGAAAGAGTGCGTCGAAGCGCTGGCCCCCACCGGCATCGAAATCGCCGATTTCCGGGCCGTGGGCGGCGGCAGCAAGTCGGACGCCTGGATCCAACTGTGTGCCGACGTCCTGGGCCGGCCCTTCGTCCGCCCCAAGGTCACTGAGGCCGGCGCGCTGGGAGCGGCGATCATGGCGGGGGTCGGCGCTGGCGTGTTCCCCTCCTACGAAGCCGGCGTCGAGGCCATGGTAAGACTGGAGCGGACGTTCGAGCCAGACCCCCGGCGGCAGGAGCAGTACGAAAGCCGTTTCGCCATCTACCGGCGGCTGGGGCCCCTCATGGCAGAATACCTGCGGGACCTGGCATCGGCCCAGAGGTAAACCACATCATGTTCTATTTCGGCGTGGACTACTACCCCGAACAGTGGCCCGCAGAGCGCTGGCCGGAGGATGCGCGCCTGATGGCGGAGGCCGGGCTGAACGTGGTGCGCCTGGCCGAGTTCGCCTGGTCCAGGATGGAGCCCCAAGAAGGAGTCTATGATTTCGAGTGGTTGGACCGCGCGATCTCCATCCTGGCCTCCCGTGGCCTGCGTATCGTCCTGGGGACCCCTACTGCCTCACCCCCACCGTGGTTGATGGCCAGGGACCCGGCCCTGTTCCGCGTGCGCGAGGACGGCCAGCGCGTGACGTTCGGCAACCGCCGCACGTACTGCCCAAACAACCCCCTGTACCACCAAGCCACCCGGCGCATCGTCGCTGCGCTGGCCGAACGCTATGCCAGCCACCCGGCCGTGATCGGCTGGCAGATTGACAACGAGTTTGGCGAGCGCTGCTATTGCCCGCTGTGTGCCCGCGCCTTCCAGGATTGGCTGCAACGCCGTTATGGATCGCTCGACGCCCTCAACCAGCGCTGGGGCACGGTGTTCTGGAGCCACACCTACAGCGACTGGGGCCAGATTCCGGTCCCGTTGGCCACCGGCAGTTCGCCCAACCCGGGGCTGGCGCTCGACTTTTTCCGCTTCTGCTCGGACTCGTACGTGGCGTACCAACAAGTGCAGGTAGACGTCCTGCGGGACAGGTGCCCCACCCACTGGATCACCCACAACTTGATGGGGTTTGGTTACGACCGCATCAACTATTATGACCTGGCCCGTGACCTCGACCTGGTGGCCTGGGACAATTACCCGCGCGGGTACTGGGACATGCAGGCCGATGTGGATGCGAGCCGCGCGGCGCTTTCCTGCGACGCCATGCGCGGCCTCAAGGGCCAGAACTTTTGGGTGATGGAACAGCAGGCCGGGCCGAGCGGCTGGGAGACGGTGAGCGTAGCCCCGCGGCCAGGGGAACTCAGGCTGTGGGCCTACCAGGCCATCGCCCACGGGGCAGACGGGATCGTCTTCTTCCGCTGGCGCACGGCACGCTTCGGCACGGAGCAATACTGGCACGGCTTGCTCGACCACCACGGGCGTCCCGGCCGCCGCTACGCGGAGATCAAACGCATGGGGGCCGAACTCGAGCGCATCGGCAAGCAGATTCACGGCTCGCACCTCAGGCCGTCCGTCGCCATGCTCCTCTCCTACGACTCCCGCTTCGCCTTCCAGGTACAGGCCAATAACCCCCAGTTCACCTACTCCGCCCATTTCCACCACGTCTACCGCACCCTGTACGACCGCCACGTCCCGGTGGACGTCGTGGCCCCGACCGCCGACCTCTCAGCCTACAGATTGGTCTTCGCCCCTGCCCTGCACGTCCTGTCCGAGGAGGTGGCCGAGAACCTGCGGCGATTCGTCCAGGCCGGGGGCGTGCTCGTCGTCACCCCGCGCACCGGCGTGAAAGACGAGGCCAACGCGGTGGTCAACATGCCACTGCCGGGGCTGCTGGCCGGCTTGAGCGGGGTAGAGGTCGAGGAATACGACTCGCTGCCTCCCGGCGCATACAACGAACTCCAATTTGTGCTGCCTGAACTGGAGATGGCTCCCCCGGCCAGGGCAAGCGTGTGGTGCGACGTGCTCAAACCCAGCAGCGCGACCGTCGTGGCGCACTACACGCAGGACTATAACGCGGGCCAACCGGCCATCACCCTGAACCGGAGCGGGCAGGGCCAGGTCGTGACGGTCGGCACCTTCGGCGACACCGACCTGTACCGGGCACTGGCCCCCTGGCTCTTGGACCTGGCGGGCGTGCAGCCGATCCTCACCACGCAGGCAGAGGTCGAGGTAACCGAGCGCTGGCAGGGGGAGCGGCGGTTGTTGTTCGTGCTCAACCACACAGATCAGATGCAGGAAGTGATTCTGGATGGGCGCTACGTAAACCTGCTCGACGGCTCAGCCCCTCTGACGGGCACGGTCGCTCTCGCGCCGCGCGACGCCTTGGTGCTTGAAACACAGTGAGAACAATCGTACACGGATGCGCACGAAACCAACGGATGGTCACGGATTGGGAGAAATGATCCGTGTAAATCCGTCCCATCCGCGTTAATCCGTGTCCCAAGGTCGGAAACCTGCTCGACGGCCGGCACGTCCGGTACGTCCGACGTCGTCTTTGAAATCCCCGCCACCGGTGGTATCATGATCGAGGCTATAAGCAACGGGTACCAGACAGGAGGTGTGGAACGCGTACAGAGATGGTCGTTCAGCGGCTCAAGGCCACCTGGAGCAGCGCGCTTAGCCTGGCGCGCCGGATCTGTCCCTCGCGTAGGGCGTGGCTCATCGGGCTGGTGAGCATCATCCTGCTGGCTGTGCTCGGGAGCGTGGGTTCCATATACTACCTCAACACGTCCAGTTCGCCGCCGCAAACGTACCCCACCCTGTCGCTCGAAGGGGTGCACAGCCTGGTGATGATCGCCCCGCACTGCGACGACGAGACGCTTGGCGGAGGCGGACTGTACCAGGCCGCGCTGCAACGCGGCATCAAAATCCGCGTGGTGGTCGCCACCGCCGGCGACGGCTACCCCCACGCGACGGAGATGCAGTTCAAGACCGTCTCCCCCAGCCCGCAGGATTTCGTCCGCATGGGGGAGATCCGCCAGCAGGAATCGGTGAGCGCGCTCGCCAGGCTGGGCGTGCCCGAAAGCGACGCCACGTTCCTGACGTACCCCGAGCACTGCCTGGCCCAGTTGTGGTGGGACAATTGGCAGCGCGACCAGCCGTACCGTTCCCCCTTCACGGGGCTGGAGCACAGCACCTATCCCCGCGCTTTCCATCCCGGCACGCCGTTCAGCGGTCAGGCGCTGCTGGACGACCTGCGCGCGATCCTGGCGTCTGAGCGCCCCGACCTGATCCTCATCCCCCATCCTAACGACGCGCACCCCGACCATCGCGCGCTGAGCATCTTTGCCAGCCTGGCCGTAGCGATGGAAGAGCAGGCCGACCCCGCGTTTCGCCCGCAAGTCCTGGGTTATCTCGTACACTATGGGCTGTATCCCCAGCCCTTTGGCCTGAAGATGAAAGACAGCCTGCGGCCGCCCAGGCAACTCCAGCCCCTCGGCCAATGGATCGAGTGGCGGCTATCGAGCGCGGAAGAGACGACTAAACTTCAGGCCGTCAGGGCTTATCCCTCCCAGGAGCGGGTGCTCGGCTACTTCCTGGACGGTTTCGTGCGCCAGAACGAGCTTTTCGCCGTCGTGAATCTACTGGCCTCGCCCACGCTCACCCAGACCCAATTCTTCTCGGAAGCCGCTGGCCAGCCGGATACGGCGAGCGGGTTCACCGGTGTATCGGAGTACACGCCTGTGAGCGCCAGCATCTTGCGCCAGATAGACCGCCAGGCTGACATCACCAACCTGCAGGTTGTGCGCCAGAACGACACGCTGAGGATCGCCATTGAGACGCGCAGTGACGTGAACCAGGCCTACAGTTACAACCTGTACGTGCGGGCCTTCACGTCCCAGGATTCCACGACCTGGACCGGCCAGTGGGGCAAGACCAGTTCAGATGGCGCACAGGCCAGCGGGCGTACGATCTCGTATCCACTCGACTTGAACGCGCTAGGCAGCCCCACCTGGCTGGCGTTTTACGCCGACACGCGCAGGGAAACCGTTCTGGACAGCACAGCCTGGTACCTGGTCTACCTGGGAGATGGAGCAAGGAATCCATGAAGCATCTCGGCACTCTCGCGCTAGCGCTTCCTGGTCGCCAGTGGTTCTGCCTGGCGAGTGATCAAGACCAACATCGGTGTCCAGCGGGTGACATCAGGCCGGGACGATGATGGCCTGATCCAGCGACGCCACCGGCAAGGGTTTGGCCTGGGGGCTGGGAAGGTAGGAATACATTTTCAGGATTGAACTGACGGGCGGGGAGGTGATGATGTGAAGCACGGTCTGGCGCAGAGCGTCAGGCAGATGGTCCACACCGTCCAGTTCCAACAGGGGGGGGCCATAAACCTGTGTGTGCATCAGAGTGGTCACACAGAGAAGGGCCAGGCTCAACGGACGGGCATGCTCAACTTCCAGCCGGAGCAGCACTCCATCGGCCAGTTCAATGGTGCCGGTGGCCACACCCTCCGCGAAAAAGATCTCAAGCATGTCCCCTTCGGTATCATAACTCAGGAGGGCAGACGTGCCGTCGGCTAATGTGATTTCTCGCTCGATAAGCCAGTCCATCGCTTCATAGAGATACCGCCAAGCTGTCTATGCCTGATTATATCACCTGAACAGAGAAATGGCCAAATGGAAGTAAGAGGGGAGGAATCTGATGTTCGAGCCTGTACAGTCATCAGCAGGGTGGCGCGTGCTCGTGACCATCCTGGATAAACCTATCGCCGGTGCCTGCGACACGGCACTGCTGAGCGAGCAGGAACTGGCCGAGGATTGGAGCCGGCCTGAGGAGGAGGGAGTGCTACCGCCAGTTGATGAAAACCGTCTGGGCGCCAGACTTCCGAAGTCTGGGAGGCTTCGGAAGTCTGTTCCTGCACTGTAGCCGCTGGCCTATGGGCAGTCCAACCAGGATTGGCTGACAAGAATAAGACAACGAGGTGTTGCTATGCCCCAAGATATTAGACTATGGCGAATAAGGAAAGGCAACGAGCTGAGAGAAATCAAGTGTACAAAGGTAGACATTGAAGCGCGCATTGAGGATTGGCTTGAGAAGGACATTTCCATAATCTCAGATGATTTGCTTGTGATCGGACGGCAAGTAGAGACGGACTTTGGTGGAGCCATTGATCTTTTGTGCCTGGAGTATACGGGAGATCTCGTCATTATTGAGCTGAAGCGTGAGAAGACCCCGCGGGAGGTAACCGCTCAAATACTGGATTACGCTTCTTGGGCAAGGGATCTCTCGAACGAAACGATAACCGAAATAGCCAGCCGATACCTTGCTGGTAGAGACTCCCTGGAAGAGGCTTTCAAACGCCGGTTCGGCGAGGAATTGCCTGAGATTCTGAACGAACATCACAAGATGCTCGTTGTGGCTTCGGAGATAGACAGTAGTTCTGAGAGGATTATCAACTACCTATCTGATACCTATGGTGTTGCCATCAACGCATCCACGTTTCGGTACTTCCGTGGCGACGATGGAGAGGAGTTCCTTGCGAGGGTTTTCCTGATTGCACCAGCCGAAGTTGACTACAAGACTCAGACCAAGGCCTCTTCGAAGAGAAAGCCGCCGTTGACTTATGAAGAACTGCAGGCAATAGCAGAACGTAACGGGATTGGTGATCTCTACAAGCAGCTTGTTGATGGACTTGCGGGTTGTTTTGACCAGCAAGTCACTACAAGGAGTACGGTCGCTTTTGTCGGCATTATCGGGGGAAGCCGAGATACTATCCTCAGTATTGCGCCAGGTGAAAGCACTGCGAGCCAGGGCCTATGTTTTTGGTTCCATACTGAACGACTCTTGAAGTATCTTGGAGTGAGCAGAGATGTTGATATTGCCGGAATCTTGCCCTCCGAGACTGAGCGAGGTGAGACTTATAGCGGTGGCCCCCCTACGCTGTTTGGGTTCTTCAAGGATACTGACGAGGTGAACAAGTTCGTGTCCGGCTTACGCCAGTTTAGACTGAGACAAGCAGGCACCACCTAAGCTATGACTCCACCCTTCACTGTGTTCAGAACATACCTCCGCTGCCACTCCCGAACTGTGTGTGTGGCTTCTGCGCCAATCGAGGCCGTGCGATGAAACCAGGACAGATCCGGCCCATCGTGATATGCGTCTTCAGGAACGGCGACAGGATCTTCGTCGCCGAGTACCGCAACCCTGCGACCGGCGCCAAATTCTACCGCCCACTGGGCGGCGCGATCCGCTTCGGCGAGTATAGCCGCGAGTGCGTCGTCCGCGAAATCCGGGAGGAGTTGGGCGCGGAAATCCAGGACCTGGCCTACCTCGGCACCATCGAGAACGTCTTCACCTACGCTGGCCAGCCCGGCCACGAGATCGTCCTGGTCTACCAGGCGAATTTCGTGGATCCACACCTGTACCAGGTCGCGTCGGTCATGTGCCAGGAGGACGACGGCAGTGGATTCGCGGCCGTGTGGAAACCGCTTGCCGACTTCCACACCGGCCAGGCACCGCTATATCCAACGGGCATCCTGGACCTGCTGGACCAGGCAAAAGAAAGAGAACCGGCATGAGAATTGCGCTGGGTGGTTTTCGGATCGAAACCTCAACATCGAACCTGGCCAGCACAAAATCGTCGTCGCAAAAATCGGCTACCTCCTGGTTTCATTGCCCCTAGCGGAGCGAGCAGTTGTGCCAGACACAAGTTCAAGACCCGAACTCCAGGATTGGCCAGAGCTAGAGAACGCAGCCCAAGCGACCGGAGGCGCTGGAACGGCCTCGGCGCTCCCGCACGAAATCGTCAGGGGCGCAGAGAGTGCCGGGCAGGAACCGCTTCTCTCGTACTGGGATCCGGTCGTGACCCGCCTGTTGGAACGCGTCGCTCACCTCACCGCCTGGCACGCTGACCCGGCAGCCGTGTACGGCTACGACGAACTCGTCCCGCTGGGGATTGCCACGTACGCCAGCCAGAGGGCTATCGCCTGGAAGGTAGGCAGCACGCGAGGCTTAATGTGGGGCAACGCCGGAGCCGCCAGGGAGGAGTACTTTGAGTTTCGTCGTCCTTTCTCGCACGCTCAAAATCCACGCCCGGCCGAACGTCCGCGACCTGAAGGCCGCGCTGGTCCACGCAACCAGCGACGGCCCGGCCTTTACCAGCCAATCCTGGGCCACTGGCACCGGGTCTGCTTCCAAAGTGGTCCAGGAAATCACGATCAGAGAGTGACATGCCTGAAGAAACCGGTTGGATTTGCCCGTGCTGCGGTCATTTTAACACGCGCACGCCTATCTGTGCGGAATGCGGTGAAAGGCTCACAGGGCCTCGAAGCACGCCCAGGACACACCCGGCAGGCCGGCGAGTGAATGAGAGCGAGGTAGCGCGCATCCTCGGTTTGATCGCCAATCCCCCTAACCTGCGGGAGCACCCGAACGAGGGTGATGTGCCGGGCAATTTCCAGGCCTGGTTTGACGGCGGCGCGATACGTGTGGATACGGGTACGAAAACTTTTCTTCTTGCTGACGGAACCAGGATTTTGGTTCTGGCGCCCGTCATGTGGTTATCAGTCGAGATACGATGCGGATGAGTACATCCGATTCCAGATGGGAACGTGGTCATTGTCAGGCAGGTGAAAGAGTCACATGAGAATGGAGATTAGAGATTGGAGGTGATGAGCCACGAACAGAACCGGCAAGACAAAATCCGTTCAATCCGTTCCACCGTGTACGCACGGGCATAATCCGTTGACAGCCATTCGGCAAGGGAGGAAGCATCATGACAGTACGCACCAATAAACGCTCTAACGTAAAAACCGCACCTTGAAAAGCGAAAATGAGGTACAGTAGGGCAACACACAACCAGGAGGTTGCCCAGTGTCCCATCTGCGTCGTATTCCAAAGGAACTGGTAGTGCAAGAGCGT
>Ga0307377_10000062_pt1 | contig 157600 bp, 126 predicted proteins | sample TR3MG_FD_202535 | JGI IMG/M metagenome (GOLD analysis project Ga0307377, IMG submission 202535) | Soil microbial communities from Risofladan, Vaasa, Finland - TR-3 | ecosystem: Environmental > Terrestrial > Soil > Coastal area > Acid sulfate soil | place: Finland: Risofladan, Vaasa... | reverse complement strand
CTGGACGGGAACCGCCGTAACGGCAGGCAAGGTTGCCGGCCCCGGCTCAGCAAGCACTACCGTTACGATGCATGCCGACTACACGGTTCAGGCAAACTTTGCCATCAACCAGCACACATTGACGGTCTCCTCGACTGCCGGCGGCTCGGTCACAACGCCCGGAGAGGCAGGTCCGTACCCGTACAGCTACGGCGAAAGCGCGTCGATAGTCGCGCAGGCCGACCCGAACTATCACTTCGTCAACTGGACAGGTTCAGCCGTGACGGCAGGCAAGGTTGCCAGCCCCGGCTCAGCCAGCACTACGGTTACAATGCATGGCGACTATACGGTTCAGGCAAACTTCGCCATCAACCAGCACGCATTGACGGTCTCCTCGACTGCCGGCGGCTCGGTCACAGCACCCGGCGAGGCAGGTCCGTACCCGTACAGCTACGGCGAAAGCGTGTCAATAGTCGCCCAGGCCGACCCGAACTATCACTTCGTCAACTGGACAGGTTCAGCCGTGACGGCAGGCAAGGTTGCCAGCCCCGGCTCAGCAAGCACTACGGTTACGATGCATGGCGACTATACGGTTCAGGCAAACTTCGCCATCAACCAGCACGCATTGACGGTCTCCTCGACTGCCGGCGGCTCGGTCACAGCACCCGGCGAGGCAGGTCCGTACCCGTACGACTACGGCGAAAGCGCGTCGATAGTTGCCCAGGCCGACCCGAACTATCACTTCGTCAACTGGACAGGTTCGGCCGTGACGGCAGGCAAGGTTGCGGACCCAAATGCAGTAAATACCACGGTCACAATGCATGCGGACTATACGATTCAGGCAAACTTCGCCATCAACCAGCACACATTGACGGTCTCCTCGACTGCCGGCGGCTCGGTCACAGCACCCGGCGAGGCAGGTCCGTACCCGTACAGCTACGGCGAAAGCGCGTCGATAGTCGCGCAGGCCGACCCGAACTATCAATTTGTGAACTGGACAGGTTCGGCCGTGACGGCAGGCAAGGTTGCGGACCCAAATGCGGCAAGTACCACCGTTACGATGCATGGCGACTATACCATTCAGGCAAACTTCACCATCGACCGGCATACATTGACGGTCTCCTCGACTACCGGCGGCTCGGTTACTGAACCGGGAGAAACCGGCCCGTACCAGTACGACAACGGTACCACCGTGCCGATTGAAGCAACAGCCGACCCCGATTATCGCTTCGTGAACTGGACAGGAACGGCCGTAACGGCAGGTAAGGTTGCAGGCCCTAATACAGCAAGTACGACGGTCACAATGGATGCAGACTATACTATTCAGGCCAATTTCGCAGGGGAGGATAAGACTCCCCCCAGCATCACTAATCTCAACCCGGAACCCAACGACATACAGGTACCTTTGAATAACCTGATAACTCTGCACATTGTGGACAGCGGCGAAGGCATTGATGCCAATACCGTAGCGATCGTCGTCAATAGCAATACCGTATACACAGGCAATATGGCGGACTATAACAGCACCACCTACGGACATTGCCGTCGAGTGGGCACGATAGCCGATTATATGTTCATCTACCAAGCGAACGGCACGTTTGATTTCGACACGGCCATAAGCGTTACGGTGAATGCGACGGACCTTGCCGGCAATGCGATGGACGAATATTCCTATTCCTTTACTACGGAAATGCGTTCATTCGGCATAAACAAGAAAGTCTATTCAGGTTCAGGCAGTAATCCTGTGCAAGGAGGGCCGGCAACAGTGAGGGACAGCAGCGGCGATATATGGGCAACCTGGCACGAAGGACCGTCCGGCGCCCGAGATATATATGTGGCCGCACTTGGATTGGGCCAAGACAGTTTCGGCAGCAGCACTCGGCTGACAGAGGATGCTGCCGACCAGGGCAATCCCGCTATGGCGGCAGATGCTGGCGGCAAACTGTATGTCGTATGGCAGGATAACAGGCGAGGCAACTGGGATATCTATATGTCAACCTCGACCGACGGAATAAGCTGGTCTAATGAGATAAGGGTCACAGACTCGAACGATAACCAGACCAATCCTGTTGTAGCGGTCGACGGCTCCTTACCCGGGAATGTGTATGTTATCTGGCAGGATGACCGGGGAGGCAATCAGGATATTTACGCGGCCGCCTCAAGCAATAATTTTGTAACAGCCACGGTTTGGCAAATTACGACTGACAGCTCCGACCAGCTTGAGCCGGCTGTTGCCGTAGATTCTGAGAATACGGTCTACGTCGTTTGGACAGATACCAGAAACGGTTCGAATGATATTTACGGAGCGGCTTCAAACGACGGCCCCTGGGCCAACGTGGTGGTCGTAGGCAATGCATACAACCAGTCGAGTCCTGCCATTGCCGCCGAAGCAGCCGGGTCTATTCTGCATTTGTTATGGGTGGATGATACATCAGGGGACAGGGACATTTTCTATGCTCAAACCAGCGGTGGACTGGCCGGTAGTCCGTTAGTCGGAAATAGTATCGTCGATGAGAGCACGGGTGCCGACCAATCGGAGCCGGTAATTGCTGTCACCGGGAGCACCGGCGACAACTTGAGGGTTTTTGCATGCTGGCAGGACGGACGCTATGCAGATACAGACCTGTATTTTGTTGATATGCATTCCAGCCTCGGGACAAACGTGTTTGCCGGCGACAACGGTACAAATGCAGATCAAAGTGCACCTGCAATGGGCATAGACGCTTACGGACATCCGTATCTGGTATGGGCCGACAACAGAAATGCGAACCCGGCGATTTACTATGCGGGAAGTACCTTCGCAGAATCTTCCTACATGGCCTTGAAAGATGTCTCCATTTCGTCGGGGGCAACAGTCGGGGCCGACCCGGCAAGCATAAGCAGCGTGGATGACGTTTCCGTCATAGTGCCGGCGGAGGCATATTTGTCTAATATAAGGATTACAATCTCAAGGGTAAAGAACCCGCAAAAACTCTCGGTAGAGTGCCTGAGCTGCGTATATGAGTTCGGCCCGAGCGGAGTAGAATTCACGGTGCCGGTCACTATAACTATCCCGTACGTGCCGAGCCCCGGTAAGGTCGTCTCGGCTTACTGGTGTAATCCCCTTACCGGCGGGATCAGCCAAACGGGCATAACAGATGTTCAGACCATCGTCATATCTCCCACTTTACATGCCCTGCGTTTCAAGACCATACACTTTACCCAGTTCTTCGTCGGAGGGAGCGGGTCCGTTCCCGGCGGCAGCAGCGGCGGTGGTGGCGGCGGTGGCGGCGGCTGCTCGGTGTCTCGCAGTAACGACGGCACCATACTCGAATTCCTGTTGCCGTATGTTGGGTTGATTTTGGCAATGATAATACTGAAGTTGCGAACCACCCCGAATCGTAAATCCGGTAACATTACAAGAGCCAAATGTTAGAGATGAGCTATCCATACGGTCAAGTAAGTCTTGCCGACCAGACGCCGGCCGCCGAGTCGGTCCCGCTGTTTGGCGAAAGGTCAAGGCGACTTGATATATCTCTATTATTAGAGACCGCCCTTGTAACATTTGCTGCAATTCTCGCCATCAAGTTTCTTGGTCAGATCACCCTCTTCGGAGCCGGCTGGTTTATGGCTCCCGCTATCCTGCTGGCAGCCGCCCTGGTCCCCCCGGCAACCAGACGCGGCGAACTGCCGGCGTTTGGCCTTGGCACTAAACAAATGAAACTCTCGCTTTTGCTGGTCTGCAAAATCGCCGCCGTGGTATTCCCCCTGACGTTTTGTGTGATTTGGCTGCTCAAGTTTTGTGGATTGGAATTGCCTCTGCGGCCCGTCTTGCCGCATGATAAGTCGTGGCTTTGCTGGTTGCTCTATCAGTTTATGTACGTTGCCGTAGCCGAAGAAGTATTTTTCAGAGGGTATGTACAAAGTAATATCCAAAAGCTCACAAAAGCGTTCGGGTCGGAACGACCTGGGTGGGGACAGTGGACAAGTATAGTGTTATCGGCTGCTTGTTTCGCCATCGCGCACATGACAGTGCACGCCCAGGCAATATCAATCCTGACCTTTCTGCCGGGCTTGGTCCTTGGCTGGTTGTTCACACGTACCGGGTCGCTGTTGGCGCCAATCCTTTTTCACGGTCTGGCCAATGCCTGTTACTGCGCAGCGGATGGGATACTTTGGTTGACATACCCTTATCTGCCTATGCCGTAAGGGTGTTGAATGTCCCTGAATCCACTCGCGAAAATATTGCACGATATTTAATGACTTAACTGTTGTGAGGGCGGACGTGAAACCTATAATTAAGCACTGAAGCGAATAATGACGATAAATGTTTATTAAGTGGAGGGGGTCTATTTAGATGAAAAAGGGCGATAAAATCTACATTCCCAGGCTTTTGTTTATAACCAAGTCGGCGCTTGTTTTAGTGCTGGCTTATGTACTTGTCAGGACGTTTATGTTGCCGCGACATGCCGGAAGAATTCTTGTCCCGACCTCTACACTTGGCACGGAAAACGTAACTGCTGTGGAAGCAACAGGTTCCCAAGGTGCCCGCGTTCAAGAATATTCAGCTATCATCAGTCAAAACATATTCGGTGACGCAAACGGGGCGTTGCGAGGAAACGTGCCCATCGGAGGCAGCGCTGCCGGCAGCGTGGCGCAGTCCACTGAGAAGGAGCTCGGCCTCGCATTGGTCGGCACAGTGGCCGGCAGTTCGGCGCTTGCCCGGGCAATCGTAAAAGACCTTCAAACCAATAAGCTCGGCCTGTACAAGATTGGCGATACTGTATCGGATTCTCATATAGAAGGCATCGAGGAAAACGCCGTAGTGTTAATTCATCGGGGCCAAAGAAAAATACTCAATCTTGGCGCCCGACCATCACCGCAACTTGCAGCCGATAACGCTCAGATACCTTCATCGAGAAATGGTACGCCGGCCCCTAAGGCGGCCGAAACCGGCTCGCCGGTCATGACTCGCCCGCCTGTCGAATCCGGACGGCAGGATATAGAAGCAATATTGAAAGAGGCGGCCATTCAGCCTTACGCCGCCGGCGGGCAGATAGAAGGACTTAGAATAACAGGCTTGGAAAACGTCCAGTGGGCAAAAGACTTTCCATTGAAGAATGGCGACGTCGTGCGCACAGTTAACGGGCAGCGACTTACCAGCAAGCAAAAAGCTTACCAGGTCTTCAAGAAAGTAAGGTCTCAGCCTGCTGTGAATATCGAGCTGTTGCGCGATGACAAAATCACGACGTTATCATTTGCCTCGAAATAGATGAAAGACGATTGGAAAACCCTCAGTCGGTAAAAGAGACGGATGAAGGCAGGAAACGCAAATAGAAACAGGCCAATCTCACGAGCGTTGCACGAAGGTTTTTTCCGCACCTTATGCGTACTGTGCTTGGGGTTTGCGGGGTGTCAGGCGAAATCGGAAATCACTGCTGTCACCAAGGCCCAGACAGATAATAAGCAGTCAACCTTGCTCTCTCAGACCGATACTTTTGCTGCCAGGCAGATTGAGAAGGCAAAGGGGTCACCCATAAAGGACGAGCCAGAGATTTTAACGCCCTTCACAAAACCTGCCCAAACCGCAAATAATGCCAAAATCTCAGGAAGCGAGCCGAAGGATGCCGCAGCCCCAAAGAGAACCGTTACAACATTCGAAAGGACACAAGTCAGTCCCTCCGTGGAAGTCTTAACAGAAAGTCAAAACACTGACAACAGCACGGTTCGCATGGCTTCAGAACCGGATGTAAATCTGCCCGTGCTTAGTCAACCGGGCATGGCCGACGAGCTCATATCCATAAACTTCGACCAGGTTGATATTCGAATGATGCTGAAGACCATCGGCGATATAACCGGCGTCAACTTTATCGTGGACGACAGCGTCCGCGGCACGGTTACGGTAATGTCACCTACAAAGGTACGTCTGGGCGAAATATACAAAGTTTTGGAATCCATCCTCGAAGTCAAGGGGTATGCTGCCGTCCCCGCGGGCAACCTCGTAAAAATAGTCCCGAAGGCAGAGGCCGCAAAACGCAATTTGCAGGTTCACATCGGAAGTAACCCTTCGGCAATCCCAAAAACCGATTCTGTCGTAACCCAGATCATCCCGTTGAGATACGCCGACGCGACAGAGGTCAGCAGTATTATTGGCCCTCGCCTGGCTGCTGGCTCACACATGGCCACTTACCCGAGAACGAATTCGATTCTAATTACGGATACCTCTTCGAACATACACCATATTGCCAAAATCATCCAGCAGCTTGACGTGCCGGGCTCGAAGGAGCAGGTTGTCATAATCGGACTAAACTATGCTTCTGCGCAGGTGCTCAGCGAACAAATCAGTCGTATAATGGAAACAGGCAAAGGCGCTCCCTCGCAGCTCGGGCGCACCCGAAAAGCATCGGAGGCCGAGACCGGGATGAAAATCCTGCCCGACGTCAGAACAAACTCCCTGATTGTGGTTGCAAATGCTCAGGACACGGAGACCATCAAGAGGCTGGCAAACCGGCTTGACATCCAGCGGCCCCGCGGGACAAACAACGTTCACGTGGTGTACCTCAAGAACGCACCGGCAAAGGAAACGGCCCAGTCCCTTGCCGCAGCGCTGGCCGACTTAAGAACCGCCGGCGCACTCGAGGCGGGCCAGTACGTTCAGGTTACACCCGACGAAGGCACCAACGCCCTGATTATCACAGCCTCGGCCCAGGACTTTGAGGTAATTACCGAAATCATAGAGAAGCTGGATATAGTCAGGGAGCAGGTTTTAGTCGAGATGTTGATTGTAGAGGTCAGTGAAGACAGCCTGAAGGAAATCGGCATTGATTGGGCCACACTCGATGCTGCGGTGGCGGACAGTGTCCGAGCTTTCGCAGAAACAAGTTTTGGTCCGCGAGTGAATTTTCTCAGCGGAACCGCCGAGGGGCTCAGTGTCGGCGCATGGAAAATGACCGGTTCCGGCGTGGCCATCGGACCGATTCTGCACGCCCTCGAAAAGATATCCGGAGTCAATATTCTTTCGACGCCTCACATTCTGACCTCCAACCACCAGAAGGCACGGATAATAGTCGGTGAAAACCGGCCTTTCGTCATGCAGTCGAGAATTACCGAGACGGATCCAAGCACTCCGACAGTGATAAAAACCTTCGAATACAAAGATGTCGGCATCACGCTGGAGATAATCCCGCACATCAGCCAGGGCGGAACCGTCAGACTTGAAATCGACAGCGAGTTCACAAAAGTCGTTGAGACAGTTACAACGCCCTCCGCCGACACGCCCACCACAGCCAAACGACAGGCCCAGACTGTCGTTTCTATGAGCAGCGGTTCGACTGTTGTGATAGGAGGCCTTATTCGAGATGACAAAGTCAGCGTCGAGAAAAAGGTTCCCCTCGTAGGCGATATCCCTCTGGTGGGCGAACTGTTTAAATTCAAGAGAGACCAGGTGCAAAAAACGAATCTGCTTATATTCATAACCCCGCATATTCTCATAAGCCAGGAGGATTTGGAGCAGATAACCAGGCAGAAGAAAGAGGAAATGAACCAATCGCTGGACGGTATTGAGAAAAAGCAATAGTCAGCCGGAAGAACCGGGCGGCTCATTATCGGATGCGAGGAGGTCAGCCGATGGGCGTAGGATCAGACGTACCGATTACAAACGGATTTTTGGAAACCATATTGCCGGACCAGTTGAATCCCGAGCTGGTAAGGAAGCTGCCGCTCGAATTTCTGAAAAAGCAGTGTGCCATTCCCATCACGCTGGGAAATGGCGGCGTCGCGATTGCCCTTGCAGACCCGCTCAACCTCGGGGCCTACGACGCAATTTCGAGCGTTTTGGGCCGGCCTTGTGACCGGGTAGTCTGTCCCGCATCTGAAATAGAGCAGGCTATAAGTCGCTGTTACTATCAAGGCGGCGGTACAGAAAGTAATGAGCAAGACCCTGACGTTCAGGAACTGCCGGGCGAGCGCGATGACGTTTATGGAGCGTCCGTCCAAACCAGGGCCGAAGACCTGCTTAATATTGCCAACCAGGCGCCGGTCATCAAATTGGCCAACAAAATCTTCTTCCAGGCCGTACAGAGCCGAGCAAGCGACATTCACATAGAACCATACGAAAATGAAGCGAGAATCCGCTTGCGGGTTGACGGAGTGCTGCATGACGTCTTTACGCTGCCGAAACAGCAGATTGCCGCACTTGTCTCACGCCTGAAGATTATGGCAAACCTTAATATTGCCGAGCGAAGGCTGCCGCAGGATGGTCAAAGTCGAATCAAAATAGGCCGGAACCTGGTAGACATCCGAGTCTCGGTCATCCCAACATTGGGCGGAGAACGGGTAATGCTCAGACTGCTGGATAAGGGGAGTGGAAAACCGGGTTTGAACGAGATAGGGTTCGGCCCTGATGTACTTGATCGCTTCAGGAGTCTGATTAGAATTCCGCACGGCATTATCCTGCTTACGGGCCCTACGGGCAGCGGCAAGACAACCACGCTTTACGCCGCCATCAACGAACTTAACTGTGAACAGAGAAACATCCTTACTGTGGAAGACCCAATTGAGTATCAACTGTTCGGTGTCGGACAAATGCAGGTAAGGCCCAAGATAAATCTTACCTTTGCAAATTGTCTCCGTCATATTCTCAGGCAGGACCCGGATGTGATTATGATAGGAGAAATTCGGGATGTTGAAACCGCTCAAATCTCAGTCCAGGCCTCCCTCACGGGCCATTTGGTTCTGAGCACCCTGCACACGAACGACTCAGCATCGGCCGTGACAAGGCTGACTGATATGGGGATAGAGCCTTACTTGATTTCATCCTCGGTTATCGCCGTTATGGCACAGCGACTGCTGCGTGTTATCTGCCCCAACTGCAAGACACCCTGCAAACCCGAAGCGGAAATCGCCTCTATGTGGAGCGGAAACGAGAAAGTATCAATACAAGATACGCAGCTTTATAAAGGAACCGGCTGCGAGAAATGCCTCGAAACAGGATACCTCGGAAGGACAGGCATCTTTGAGCTGTTGGTCGTCGACGACGAAATCAAGGAGTTAATAATAAAACGAAGCAGTGCGCATATTATCAAAGAAGTCGCCATTGAGAAAGGCATGAGCACCTTGCGGGATGACGGTCTCCGCAAGGCGCTGGCCGCCGAAACCACGCTTGAAGAAGTCTGCAGGGTAACACAGGACAGTGTGCAAAGCAATATGAGGATGAGCGAACATGGCGGTGGTCGAAAAAAACCTGGTCTGTAGCAAACCAGCCCCGAAGAGCCGGGTGCTTGCGCCTTATGATTTCAGGAGTGCAGAGGAAAAGCTGTACGTGAGGGACATTCCCAGGAGGGTAAGCACAAAGGATGTTTGCAGATTGGCACGTCAGTTGGCAACCTTGCTGCATGCCGGCATGCCCCTTGTGCCTGCTCTATCGGCATTGGTTGAACAGCTGCGGGATGTTCCCGAACGCAAAAAGATGCCTCTCAGGTCAGCCGACGGTCGTATGGCCGAAATCATAAGGCAGGTTGCTCACAGTGTTAACGCCGGAAGCACGCTTTCTTGTGCGCTCGCAAAACATCCGGGCGTTTTTTCCAATTTGTTTGTCCACATGGTAGCCGCGGGCGAGGCAAGCGGCACCCTCGAAGAGGTTCTCTTGCGCCTCGCCGAAATGCTCCAGAAACGTGTGAATCTGACCGGCAAGGTAAAATCCGCTATCGCCTACCCCCTCATGATGGCTGTAGTCGCAGCCGGCGTGGTGTTGTTTCTTTTGTCTTTTGTGGTTCCCGCCATAACACAGATTTTCCTTGAAATGAATCGCGCCCTCCCGTGGCCCACGAGACTGCTTATGTCAATAAGTTATGTCACAAAAACTTACTTTGTGCTGATTGCCGCCGTAGTCTGTGTGGCATTCTTCGGAATCCGGGCCGCCTATAAAACCGAAAAGGGCAGATTGTTCGCGGACCGCCTCAAACTAAGGCTGCCTCTTTTCGGCGGACTCTTCCAAAAACTGGAAATAGCGCGTTTGACCAGGACCCTCGGAATACTCCTGACCAGCGGAATCCCTATACTCGATGCGCTGCAAATTGCAGAAGGAGTAATCCAAAATCGTTTTATTGCCGGCGCGCTGGAGGCTGTAAGGGATTTGGTCGGCAAAGGAGACAATATCGCAAACGCAATTAGAAAAAGCGGACTGTTCCCCCCCATTGTTTTTCACATCATATCGACCGGTCAGGCAGGCGGGAACCTCGAAGCCGGACTTATAGATATCGCCGACATGTACGATACCGAAGTTGAGATGACAGCCAAAATGCTGACGTCGCTTCTCGAACCTGCTATACTTCTTCTTATGGGAATCATTGTCGGTTTCATCGTGCTGGCTATTTTGCTGCCGATATTCGAAATAAATCAAGCCCTGTAATGGAGCGCCGATAAGATGGCTGAACTAAAAAAGCGACAATTACTCACGCCCGGCTTCACCTTAATCGAACTTATGATCGTTGTCGTCATTTTGGGCCTCCTGGCCACCATTATTATGCCGAGAATATTGAACAGACCCGAACAGGCCCGCCGAATGAAGGCCAAAGTTGAAATACGCAATATCGAATCCGCGCTGGCCCTGTTCAAAACCGACACGGGACGCTTTCCCACCACTTCGGAAGGGCTGCAAGCTCTTGTTTCAAATCCCGGCATAAAAGGTTATAACAGCGACGGCTACCTCGACAAGGTTCCCTCGGACCCCTGGGGCAACAAATATATCTACATTTGTCCCGCCGTCCACGGTCGAGACTACGACCTCGAATCTTACGGCAAAGACGGCGAGGACGGCGGCACGGCAGACAACGCCGACATCGAAAGCTGGAATCTTGATGAGTAAGCACATTATGAGTAAAGCCGGTCACAAAAGAACAGACCCCAAACCAACAGGAGCTTTCACTTTCGTAGAGGCTCTTGTTGCTCTCGTGATTGTCTCAATCTCTCTGTTGGCCTTGCTCAGGCTGCACCTTATCAGCATTAATATGGCCGAGACGGCCCGGACAACTTCTCAGGCCATTCTGTTGGCAAATGAGAAAATTGCCGAAACGCTGGCGCTCGGCTATCCGCAGGCAGGAACTTATTCGGGAACCGTGGACAAGAATTTCCTGTGCCTGCACTGGAAAACCGAAGTTACGGACCTGCAACTACCCCAGCCGGACGAACCTGATATTACCGGGCTACGAAAAATATCCGTCGACGTCAACTGGCAACAGGGCGCTGCCCGTAAATATGTGCAGATGTCAACTTACGTTGCGGACAGGAGACTGAAATGAGAGGCGGCTCCCGCAGAGACGGTTTCACATTGGTGGAGGTTCTTTTGGCCGCAACAATAATCGCCACTATTTTGTCCATGGCGTACGGCAGTTACTTCGCGGCGACAAGGTCGGCTCAAGTATACAGGACAAGAACTGCACTATCACAAGAGGCGCAAAAACTGCTCGAACAAATGGCCCGGCAGATACGCTGCTCGTACGCTGAGGAGTCGCCAAGCCCGGTAAACGAAGTTCGCGGTTCCGTCGGCACAGCGAACCGATGGCCGGACCCCTCCACTGCAATTTCCCACAGAACAAACGTCGTGCCTGAAAAAAAGTTCAACTGCTTCAATGGTAATTGTGATGACCCGACCGGCGAAATCCTGCACATGGTTACTACAAAGTCGATCTTTCCCCGGTCCAGCTTGGCAGAGGGACTGTTTGAGGTAACTTATCGATTTGATAGAAGCAAAGGCCGGCTCTCAGTATACCAGAGAAGATTTACGGGTGTACCTGAAAGCCTGGCACGGCAAAGAAACTGGCAGCCGGTCGCAGAAAACATCGACTCTCTCGATTTGGCGTTTTTTGATGGCGGGCAATGGCTAAAAAGCTGGAGCTTCGAAGAAAACAAGAATCTGCCGGGCGCTGTAAAAATCGAGCTCGTATTTGCCGACGAAAATGGGCGCCGATATTGTTACGACACCGTCCCGCATTTATGTTGCAGGATAAACAGGAATCAAGAAATTCAAACTGATGCACCAATGCCGGATGACAGATGATGAAACTAAAACTCCCCAAAACAGAAAACAAAGGGTTTGTAGTGGTTGTTGTCCTGTGTACTATCATGGCTTTGAGTGTTTTGCTGCTCGGCTTCAACTATCAATCCCGCACCAGCCTGCGGGCGGTAGATGATTTCCGAAAGTCCAGGCAGGCACTCAATTGTGCAAGAGCGGGGCTCAATATTGCGATTGCGGCCATCAACCGCGCCGCCGGCGTCCGAACAAACAGAACTCTATCGAATGCGCTTTCCGGAGAAAAAACTTTCAATATTGGCGACGGAGACTGCTCAGTAACTGTTATCGAAGAGAACGCCAAATTGAATGTTAACCTACTCAAGGATAAAAGCGGCAGCCTGAATCAAACGAGAGTAGAGCAGCTGCTTCGCCTTATAGACTTGCTTAATGAGGAACAAGACGGTTCTTTCCGTATCAGCTATGACATAGCGCCGTCAATTATCGACTGGACGGACGCCGACGACCAGACTACCTGCCTGCCGTTTGTAAAGCAGGAAAACTCCGGAGCAGAATCAGACTACTATGGCAGGTTGAATACCGCTTACAGGTGCAGGAACGCCTCACTTTGCGCCGCCGAAGAGCTTCTTCCGGTCAAAGGGATAACTCCGGAGGTCTTCGAACGTATACGTGATTATATTACGGTCTACGGTGATGGGAAAATCAGCATAAATTCTGCTCCGAAGCGCATCATTGAGAGTCTGTCGGAGAATATGGACTCCGCGTTGGCGCAAATGATTATTGACCGTCGCCAACTCAGGCCCTTCGAAAGCCTCGCGGAGCTGCGAGATATTCCCGGGATGACCGACAGCATCTACTACGCAATAAAAAACGCAGCCACCATCAACCCGGCAGACCGCTACTATCGCGTCATATCCCGGGGAAATGTTGACCGTCTTGGCTGCACGATAGATGCAATCGTTAGAAAAAACATTAGAACAAAGAATGTCGAAGTGATTCTTTACAAAGAGCTTTGAAAAAGGGCGGTTGTATTGCTGGATAAAAGGAAATCTGCGAAGAAATAATGGTTAAGCGGTGTATCGGCATAGATATTGGTTCTTCACATTTGCAGGCGGTGCAGGTTTCCCGCACAGGGGACCAGTTCCGCCTCGAAAAGGTCTTCAGCACCAAGACGCAGCGGATTACGGACTCGCCTGCGGAAATACTCAGGTCGCTGACCAGGCAATATGGCTTTGACCGGCATGCGCAGGTGGCGGTTTCTATGCCGCACGATGCCGTCTTCTTTCGAAATCTGGAAACTCCTATCACCGGCCTGGAACAAATCCTCGCGCGCGATTCATCCGCCCTCGAGCATAACTTTCCCATAGAGTCGGACGAGATTGTTGTACAGATATGTTCATATCGCCCACTGCCGGAGGAGAAATGTTCTGTTCTGGCCGCCGCGGCTGCGAAAAAATCCGTAAGCGAAAGACTGAACCTTCTGGCCGGAGCAAATATGAGCCCGGACCTGATAGATGCGGCGATCTTCGCGATTCACGCCGCCGTGACGGTTAACCATCCGGAGATTGCAAGCGGCAGAGCCATAATCGCACATATAAACGAATCTCACCTTACTTTGGCGGTCACTCAAAACAGCAGCATTCTGGTCGTCAGGAATGTACCGATTTCCTGCCCTTCCGAAAACAATTCCGATACCGATTCGGTCCAGCGGCACGTGGCCGGCCTATTATCACGGGAAGCAGAGTTAACCTGGCGCAGACTGTTCGGGGCCCCGATTGAGCCGGATACCAGAATCTACCTTGTGGCTGAACAGGAAGATTTCAGCAGCCTCAAAGCCACAATTGAAGAAGACCTGCACTGTCAAACAACCTTCGTTGACCCTTATGCGAAGGTGAAATGTACGCCCGAGTGCACCGGCGACGAGGCGATCTGTGTTGCCGAGGGTCTTGCTTTGCGCGTGCTGGCATCCGAGAAAACCACCGGCGTCAACTTTCTTGAGGCGGATAACGCCGAGACACGACCGACATTGCATCTGAAAAAGGAGCTGCTGACCTTTGGCGGGCTGGCGGCGGCAATCGTTATCGTCTTGCTGGCCGGCCTGTTCATGCGGCTGTCGCATCTGGAAAAGGTCCATGCGAATATAAAGAATGAAATCAAGGAAGTTTTTCAACATACGCTGCCCGAAGAGAAAAACATCGTGGACCCGCTGATTCAGTTGGAGCAAAGATTAAAATCATTGCGTACTGATAATGCCCTTTCTCACTACATCACGGGCGCCGGCGTCGAGCCGCTCGATATTTTGCGGGCGATTACCGCAAGCGTTCCTTCGGGGGCAAATATCAACATTGACAATATGCTGATAACCACCGAATCGGTCAGATTGGCAGGAGCCTGCCGGTCTTTCGAATCCGTATATAACTGGCAACAACGACTGCAGGAAACCGGATTATTTTCAACTGTGGTCGTCCGGGATAATCGCAAAGACTCGGCCGGCGGCCTGGTTCGCTTTACTATTCTATTGTCATTGGCAGAGGTGGAGCAGAAATAATGCGCCTGACCCGCAGAGAACGCTGGCTGGTTTTCGGCCTTGGGGCTTTTATCACGGCCTGGGCATTGTACGTGCTCGCCGTCAGGCCTGCTGTCGAGCGAATAGAGACACTGAATCGTGTAATTCCGGAAAAACAAAAACAGCTTCAGGAGCTTCGAGTAAAGAGCGCTGGGTATCTGGCCATGCGAGCCAGACTGGATAGCCTGAAAAAAGAAGCCGCGTCGATGGAAAAGGGGTTCGAACTGCTTTCGTTTCTCGAATCTGTTACCAAAGAGCATGACCTGGCAAAGAACGTTGCGACTATGAAACAGCAGGTGCTGCAACTGGATTCTCAGTGCAGCGAGACGATTGTGGAGGTCAAGCTGGAAAACGTGACGCTTAAGCAGCTTATTGAGTTTCTGCTGGAAACGAAATCGCCCAGGCGTTTTTTGCGAATAAAGAGTCTGTACGCCCAAAAGAATTCGACCAATCCGAACCTGCTGGACGCGGTTATACAAATATCGGCCCTCAAATTTAATCCCCGAACGTAACTTCGAAATACAGCTACAAAGGTTGCAAAACAAACTCGGGGGGCCGGTTTGGGTCTGAAATTGGGTTTGATACCTATGGCATAAATTGGGTTCGTTTTGGGTTTGTTTTTCACGAGTCTGAAGTCCCCGTTTATTTTCATAACCCTTTTTGCCAACTGAGGTTGCGTTCATTCGGGCCTCCTGGAAATTGGGTTTGTTTTGCATATTCTTCGTATCTCGTATCTCGTACCTGGATGGGAAGATGGGCAAGCTGGTTGGCGATGGGGTGGGTTGCCGGGGTTGCCAGAGGGCAGAGGACAGAGGACTCGTATCTCGCATCTCGTATCTCATATATTGTATCTGGTAGCTGGTATCTCGTATTTCGTATGTCGTATTGCGTATATCGCATTGAGTTGGTGGGTGGGGCGGTCCCGGCGAGATAGCTGCCTTATAGGTAGGTAAGGTCATCTCACGGGATAAATTTTGGGGTTGGGTAGGCATTTTGAGGTGCTCCGCATTTGGGATTGAGTGTTTTAAGCTATTTAGTTTGGGGGGTATTATACTCGATTTGGGGTTGGAAGTAAAGGGAAAAGTTCGCGGCTCGAAAAGGGTAAATGGGTAGATGAGTAGATGGGTGAGGCGTGAGGGAGGAAAGTGAAAAAGTAAAGCTCAAAGCGCAAAACTGAAGCAAAGCAAGAATGAAAATGCAGGGTAAATGAGAGGGGTTGATGAGTGAATGGGTCAGCGGGTGTGACGATAATCAAAAAATGCTGCGTATCATCAGGAGCAATCCGAGAAGGCCGATGGCGACCCCGACGGGGGCGCCGAGGATGGTCATGGCCAGCACAACTCCGGCTGCGACCAATGCCAGGCCCAGTATAGCGAGGAGCACTCGGCCGGTCAGGGCTAAAATCCCCGCCAGCAGCTTCCAGACCGCCCAAAATGGCCACAATAACAGGTTCATACCTTTGCCTCCCTAAACCCCTGCTTCCGCAACTGTGCCAGCGTCACCAACTGCCCGCTCTTGTCCTTATACTTGCAGAACCGCCAGCCGGTCACGGCCCCTTTATCTATCACAGCCATCCCCGCCTACCCTTCAGCCACTTGTCACAAACCTGATACCCCCCAGTATGAAATTCCCACGCCGCCGGGCGTACCCACTGAAAATAGTGGCACTTGCTTGTATAAAGCTTCTTGTTATCCTGAGAAGTTCTGGCGAGTCACTCTCTCGAATGAATCACAAAGATAATGTCCGACCTTACCACGTATTCACTCCCATCCCACTCAAATGAAACCACAAAACCGGGTGTGTCAGGAGCCCGACCAAGGTGAGAGTGAATGCTCTCCACAAGCAGCGGTTTTGCCCTTTTCAGCTTCCAAGAGTCGAAGAAATTGTCACCATCCACCAGAACCAAGAATAGTCTATTTGACGCATCAAACCGGCGAACGCCTTGGTTCTCATAAAGCCATTTTATAAGTTCAACTGGATCGGTAAGTGCTGACCGAAGATATTCCATTCTCTTGTTCTTCATGTCCGCTATCAACTGTGATGCACTTTCTGATGGATGGTCACTCACCTTTGCCCAGAGGTCTTCCCTTAATCTGGCCCCCCGAAGGCCAGAACCGAAGTGTATTGAATGGTCCCGACAAAAGCTTTTCAGCAGCGTAATCTCTGGTCTCAAACGATCGCCTCTGCGCTTCTCCTCAATAAAACCCTCGGGCATATAGGTGACCTTCAAGTCAAATGGAACGTCGTTGAAGAAGAAGTCGATTTTCTTTATCAGACCCACTGCTGGAAGTATCGCATCATGGTCCCGGAATACGTCCTCGATTATCCTGGACGTCCAATGGTTGTACCAAGAACAGAGAACGTAGCCTCTCATGCTCTCATGAAGTTCATTTTCTATACAATCACAGAGTCGGTTGTACGATTTTATCTTCTTGACGTAGTTGTCGACTATCGTTTTCTCTAAACTGTTTTGGTGAAGCCCGCCCCAATCGAAGAGCTGTATCCGATAGAGTTCGCTTATGAGTTCATCCTCACCTTCTCGCCGCTGCGACCTTTCCTCAAGATATATGGCATTGATGGTTTGTTCAATCTGCTCCACCGTGATTTTAGAATCATAGAGAAAACGCAGCAAGCTATCGCCCCGTAGCCCCGGATGCGTTAGTCCACAGTCCTCTGCCAATCTCTCCATGTGCTCCCTTCTGGACAGTGAAGGCAGTTTCAGGAAACGCAGGCCGTCGGCGTCCTGAGATAGTTCTCTTATGTCGTCATCCCTAAATCTTTTCTTCGCTTGTTCGAAAGTGTATGCCATGGTCACTTGTCCTTTGCTGGTAAAGATGGCGACCATCCATCTAATTCAGCTAATCGCTTCCAACGATTCCCACTGTCTCGACTATCTGAGCACTTCTCATATATCAGAACGTAATCATATTTCAAGGCCCCCTTTCTGTTGTCCTGAACCACGGACCTTGCTGAGTACGACATCGGGAAACACCCTCTGAATCTAATTGAGTCCGATTTCTGCTGAAGCGCTTTGAGATATGTCCAACTTTCTGAATCATAGGCATTGAATAGAATGGCAAGTGTTCCTGCCTCGCACAGGACGCTGGCGGCATCAACGAAGAATTCCTCCATTTGCTTGGCATAAGTATCTTTCCCCTTGTTCCTTTCTCGTGCGTTCGAGACCACGATCTCGTTCTCGAACGACGCGTCTTCTCCCAAAATTGCGTTCCATAACTCGCTAAGTTCCAGGTAAGGTATTCGGTCACTGTGCGGCGGATCTGTAAGGATAAGCGATACCGAGCTTGCAGGGAGGGTTTCCAAGACACGTCTTGCATCATCTTTGACTAGCGCCACTTGAGCCCTTGACTGGATAACGTCGGAGGAGGAGGCGGCAGCTTTGACGCTGTCTCTTGAACGTACGTCTTTCAGTGCCTTCATTAACTTTCTGGCCTTATTCTCGAAACAGTTCCAAACGTTTACCTCGAAGTGGACCTTTGGCCGCCAGTAGCCGATCACCCAACTTCCGATGGATATCCCCTCTTGAACCTTACCGGTAGTCTTACCTCTCTTGCTTACCGCGAAAACCATCTTCGACATTTGTCCAGAAGCTGCCGTTAATGTGAGTTGAAGCGCGCTTCTCACATTCTCTTCCTGTTTTTTGATCGATTCCAAAATGAGGTCAATGTTCCGAAGTGCCCGGCCTGTAAACAGGTCACCAATAGTCATCTTAGGAGAAGCATTTATTCGTGAGTTCGTGAAAAATCTCAGACTTCTGATGTATTTAGTCCTGTACCCCGAGAACCGCCCGACCAATTCCAAGTCCTGACTTGTCGGATTAAATTCCTGTCTTCGCCTGCCGTTCACCCACCACACAGATTTTAGGCTGTCACCCTCCCACAGGTAATGCGTTGCAATATTTCCATCGGCCCCCTTGTAACTTTCATCAATCTGCGGCCTTACATCCGTTTCGATCCGCCTAATGGCTCTTGAGAACTCTTCTTGGCCGGGAGGACTAACAAACAACTTTGACAACTCTATCGCAATAGGATTGATATCAATCCCGATGAACCTTCGGTTTCTTTGGACAGCTTCCCTTCCCAATAGGCCGCAACCAACAAACGGGTCCAGAACCACCTCTCCTTCAACCGTTAGATTCTCAATAAGATAGCAAAGGCACTCAAGTGGTTTCTTCCCCCAGTACTTGTGAAAAGCGGCCAACCCAGCGTAGCCTTTAGGTTTGGTTATGTCCGATCGACTAACTCTTGGCTTCCCCACCTCAAATAGGAGTCCCTGCTCCATCTATGCTCCTTCACCAATCCCTGTCCATATTCTTAGCCATGGGCGGCGTTTCCCAAGAACGTTTCTGTTTCTTATGACCTCATTATAGATTCATTGCTGGCATACTCAATACCCAATACTGAGGGTTGCTACCTCTTTGGCCGCGCCGCCAACATATCTGGTGTCCTCCAGTCCATACGCCGTTCCAGCTCGTTAGTCGCTGTAACGTTATACTTCAGTGCTCCGATTAATGCGTTCAGCGCTGGCCTATGCCTATCATCGGTCCCATCCCATCTCAAATAAGCGTTTTTTGATCTCCCTCAAATACTTCTGAAAGGCATCGTCCGCCATTGTTTCAAACCTTGCCTGTTTGTTCTGGCCCAGTCCCAAATTGGCAATAGTAAATATTCAATCTCGCCGCACGAGTGTCTGCCCCCCCGCATCACTCGGGCGTAATCTTAGCGGGCGGTTAGTTTGTAATCAAGGAAAAAGCGGCCAAAAAAGGCAATTATAGGGTGGAGCGTGGAGGGGGGTGAATGCGCAGATGGGTAGATGGGTGGATGAGGGAGGGGGAGAGGGGGGTGGATGCGCAGATGCGTAGATGGGTGGATGAGGGAGGGGTAAAAACCCCACGTGAAACGTGGGGCTAAATATCAAGCAACAGTCAAGGGAGGGGCCAATTAATGCTCGCCGATGGTGCAGAACTGCATCAGGTCGCTGACGTTGGCGGCGCCGAGGCAAATTGAGGCGCCGGAAGGGCCGCAACAGATTTTGAGCGAGCGGCCGGTCAGGTCTTCGACCCGCAAAAGCGGGATGTACCGGCCTTCGTTTTGGCACAGGCGGCGTTGAAAACGGTATTGCACGGGAAGGGGATATCCTCCAGAGTCAGCAGGGGATTGCCCTCCCAGCGGCGTATGACATCGTATCGAAACTTCTTTGCCATGAAGATTAACTCCTTCAAAATTGCGGTACAGTCCGACAAATTGGTTGGACTGCTCAGTTCAAACAGTAATTGGTTCCTGCTGTAAGCGGGCTCCTTTGCTTTTCAAGCGAGTGCCCCTATGATTGTCTTGGGGATTAATCGGTTCATAGCGCCTGACGATGTAAACGTGTCCGGGAAAGGCGGTGTCCACTACGGTGCTTCCTTTCAACCGAGTATTGCGGACTACCTCGAGCAGTTCGGGCCGAGTGAATCCCTTTGTGATGGAGATTCTTCCGTCCGTATAAGCAAAACTGTGGCGCAAAAACGCGCGGGCAAGGGCGGCGAAAATCAGGTAGGAGAAATAGCTGCGCAAGAGGTCGCTGATAAGCAGTACTCGCTGGCAGACCGCGTCGGCTTTCTGTAAGAAGACGCCAATATCAGCGGCGGCAAGGTGGTGAAGGACGTGATTTGCCAGAACATAATCAAAGGACTCGCCGGACTTGTCAATTTCCATGGCATCTGCACATGCGATCTTGATATTGGGGACATGGCCGGTTTTGCACCGGGCGTACTCGACCACACGCGGGTCATGGTCGATGCACTTGATATCCAGGCGGAGCCCTTTCGCGCGGCAGACTTTAAGGAGCCAAAGGTCAATATCGCAGCCGCCGGCCCCTGCGTCCATGAGACGCCAGCATCGCCTCGGTTCTTTCAACATGTCGGCGATAATGTAGCGGCTCAGCAAGCTTCGATGCGGGGAGAAGAATCTGTTGACGATGCTGAACTGACGCAGCGTGTTTGCGAGCAACTGCGGTGATGTGTCGGGCCTGTCCATAAGTTCCAGCTCGGCAGAACGTTCGGCGAGGGACGGCGGCCTAAGCCGAGCCCGGCGGTTTTCAAGCGCAGGGCTTCTTGAAAATGACAGTTTCCGTGATGCCAAAGTAATGTCTTTTCGACCAAATGTTTTCAAAGCCCACCTCTGTGACGTATCGCCTCAACTGCCTGCTGTCCGGAAACTGCTTGAGGCTCTCTGCTATGTAAGCGTATACTTCCGGGTTAGTATGCAAAGCGAGGCCCCAGAACCCTCCCCAGGTTTTCAGCAAGAAATATTCGGCTTTCTGGACAAATGGGTTGGGGGGTTTGGAGAAATCCAAAAATGCCGCGGTCCCGCCGGGCCTTATTACGCGCCATATCTCGGCCAATGCCTCTTGCAGATTGGGCGCGTTGCGGAGGGCATAGCCGCCTGTAACGATATCAAAGCTATGGTCGGCAAACTCCGTGCGGCACATATTTCGGATTGTGAATCTTACGTTCTTGTGGGAGTTGCGTTTTCTGGCGCAGGCGACCATTGCCTCAGTCAGGTCGAGTCCGACGACGGAGCCTGCGGGGTATCTTTTCGCCAGACGAAAAGTAATATCGCCGGTGCCGCAGGCCAAGTCGAGGCAATCGGGGCTGGGGAGGGGTGGGAGCTTTTCAACCAACTGATTTTTCCAGGCGGTATCGCGACCGAGAGAAAGCGCGCGTGAGATAAAGTTATACCTGGGTGCGATTTCCTTGAACATTTCCCTATTGAATATGAGTTTTCCATCGGGATAGTGGATAAAACTATGCATTCTTAGTTTCAAGCCCTTTTTCATTTTATGCCTCTGGTCGGACGCATTTGCACTCGCGAAAAGCTATCCCCTGAAGGAGAGAACGGTGATGGCGGGGCGGCCGGTTCGCGTTTTTCTTTCGCAGCCGCGGGTGTGGTAATCTTGGTAAGGAAGGCCACTTCCACGGTGAGGCCGGGACCAAAAGCCATTGACAACACGGATTCTCGCGGGCGCGCAGCGGGTTTTTGAAGTATCTGCTTCAGCACAAATAGGACGGTCGGACTGCTCATATTGCCGTAGCGCTTCAAGACGCTTCGCGACTCCCGGAGGCAATCTTCGAGGCCGAGGGAGGATTCGATTCTGTCCAGTATCGCTTTGCCTCCGGGGTGGACGGCCCAGTGGTCGATGCGAGATATGTCTATTGCCCGGCGGCGCAAGATGGGGTTCAGGATTGCCGGAATGTTGGCTTCGATGATTTTGGGCACGTACTTCGATAGCGCCATCTCAAACCCGCTGTCACCGATGGTCCAAGCCATATCGTCATGGGTGTCGGGGATGAGCATGGATTCGAAGTGCTCCAATTCGAGAACCTTTCTGTTGGGTCCGGGTTTCTTTGTGCTGACGACCACGCCAGCTCCGCCATCGGCGAAAATAGCACCGCTGCGAATGGAATCCAAGTCCCGGGTGAGTTGGGCGTGGAGCGTGCACAGTTCAAGAACGATGATTAGGACAGTGGCGTCGGGGTCGGACCGACAGATAGCACGGGCGAGGCGGAGTGCAGGGAAGGCTGCGTAGCAGCCCATGAAACCGATGCTGTAGCGCTGGATGCTTTTGTTCAGATTCAAGCTCTTGATGATTTCATAGTCGGGGCCGGGATTGAAAAAGCCGGTGCAGGAGACGGTAATGAGGTGGGTAATTTGGTTGAAATAGGCGTTGGGGCAACCGGCGAGTGCTTCCGTGGCCAAGTCAACAGACATCTTTTTGGCGGCCTGAGTATACATGTCATTGCGAGCCTTTGTGGTTGGGACCGAAAAGTCTCCGTCGCCGGAAACTCTGAAGAAGGCATCGGCATCGGGGATGACACTGTGCCGCTGTTGGATACAACTGTGGTTGTAGATGGAATCAATACATCGATTTAGTCGTGCGGAGCCTTTGAGCCAGCCCTTCATTTTGTCCTTTATAAAGGACTGCGAATAAGAAGTCGGCGGCACCATACAGGCGATGTTCTGTATATATACGCTCATTGGGCCTCTCTCAATCTCCAGGGCAGTTAGCAGGAGTCACTTGCCGGTGACCTTGCGCACGGGACTGCCCCGGCTCGAATCCCGTATTGCTTTTAGGGACGGCCTCTTTAAGGGCCTTACGTGCGACGCGGGTGACAAATACGGTAACGACAATGGTAGCGGCCATGCCGAACCAGAAGAATATTGTACCGGCGACGCCGGTTTCCACTTTGCCGGCCGCCACGTCGGCAAGAGAGCGGAGTCCCGCCCCGAAATAAACATACATCAAAGTGCCCGGGAGCATTCCAATCCACGACGCCAACGCGTATTTCCAGAACGCGACTTTCGTCAGACCAAAGGCATAGTTCAGTAAATTGTACGGAAACACCGGGCTCAGCCGCGTCAACAGGACAATCTTGAATCCCTGCCGGGCGACGGCATCGTCGATGGCGGCAAATTTTTGGTTGGCGGCGACCTTTTTTGATATCCAGCCGCGAGCGACGGTGCGGCCAACGAGAAAGGCGGCGCAAGCTCCCAATGTGCTGCCTATCGATACGGTTATCGTTCCGACAAGTACCTTGAACAGGAATCCGGCCCCAAGCGTGAGCACCGAGCCGGGCAGGAGAAAGATACAGGCGACCACGTAGAAGGCGGCGACAAAGACCGGCCCCCAGAAAGCGAGGCCCTGTGTCCAGTCGAGGAGGCTTATGAGCCAGTCCCTTACGGGCAGGAGCAGCAACGCCACAATCAGGGCAATCAGGATGGCTGGCAGAATCAGCCATTTTCGATTTTGTTTTTTCGAGAGGTTTCTCAGCAGCTTCAAAAAGAAGTTGTCCTGCAGCATATCGATGTAGCAGCGTTTGGCAGGCTGGCGAACGGCGTCGGAGTAAGAGGGGTAGGCGTGGATGACGGAGGCGATTTTGCTAAAGGGCACGCCGAGCGACTTGGCCAGTTGCGCCTCGTGCATCAGTTCGGCGGCGCCGTGTCCGAGGATATGGATGCCGAGCAGCCGGCCTTTCTTATCACAGATGAACTTGCTCAAACCGTTTGTGGCCAAGTCTGTTTTGGCGCGGTCCACGTTTTTGTGCTCGCAGCGGTAGACGCTGATTTTGTCGCCGTGCTTTTGTCTGGCCTGGACTTCCGTCAGCCCGGCGTGAGCGAGTTCGGGGTCGGTGTAGGTACACCACAGGGCATTTTGGTAATTTGTCTTTTTGAGGGGCAGGCCGAAGCAGGCGTTGGTAGTGGCAATCACCGCTTCGTATTCGGCCATGTGAGTAAAGAGATAGGGCGGGATCACGTCACCACAGGCGTAGATATTCTTGGCGGTAGTCCTCAGGTTCTTGTCGACCTTAATACCCTCCCTGTCAAACTCGATGCCCGCTTTTTCGAGGGCGAGCCCTTCAAGGTTGGGGCTTCTGCCGACGGCGACCAGAAGGGATTCAGCTTCGAGTCGGCGCCTGCCCTGCCGGTGCTCAACATGGGCTACTATTTTTCCTTTGTTTTGGGTGAATTGCGTGGTTTTGGTTCTGGTAGATATTGTCACTCCTTCGGCCCGCAGGATTTGCATTAGTCTTCCTGAAAGCTCCTGGTCCTCCTTTTTGAGTATTCGGGCGGACCTGAGGAGGACGGTGACATTGACGCCAAGCCGGTTGAGGGCGGCTGCAAGCTCGATGCCTATGGGGCCGGCCCCCAGGACTATCATTGATTTGGGCAGGACTTCGAGGTCAAAAACCGTCTCGTTCGTGAGGTACGGGATCTTGTCAAGGCCCTCAACGGGAGGAATCAGTGGATGAGAGCCGGTGCAGATAATAAACTTCCTGGAGGAGATTAATTTGTCATTGAGCTTTATGGTATGGCTGTCGAGGAATTGCGGTCCGCCGAAGAATACATTTATGCCTTCGGCTTCGTAGCTTTCGGGCGGGTGGCCGGCGGCATCGGCTTCTCTGACGGCTCTGACGTGGGCCATGACTTTTTCGGCATTCAGCCCGATAGGACCTTTGGGCTCCAATCCGAACTCGCGGAGGCGTGTGGTTTGATGGGCGGTATAGGCTGACTTAATGAGCGCTTTGCTGGGGATGCATCCGAACCAGGTGCAGTCGCCGCCGATTTTTCTTTTCTCTATGAGCGTGGTCTTCCTGCCGAATCCATTGGCAAGTTTACAGGCGACCAGTCCGGCAGAACCGGCACCGATAACCACCATGTCGCGATCAAACATGGCCGTTGGTCCTTAAAGACAGTGACTGCTTCCGGCAGTCGATTGGTTTGACTTTCTCAAGTTCTTGGAAACAGCGGGTCACGAGGGCGGTCCAGCCGGTCTGATGGCTGGCTCCCGCCCCCTGTCCCGTTTCGCTGTTGAAGTACTCGTAAAACAAGGACAGTTGCTGCCAGTGGGGGTCCTGGGCAAATTTTTTGACATTTCCGTGTACGGGGCGCCTGCCTGCCTTATCGGGGAGGAAAACATATGTCAAGCGGATACACAATTCGCGGGCTACCTGGCCCAGGGCCATTAATTTTCCCGAGCCAGTAGGGAATTCAACAAGGAAGGTTTGCCCGTAATAGTGGTCGTAACGCTGGAGGGCCTCGACCAGCAAGTAATTAATGGGGAACCAAATCGGCCCGCGCCAGTTTGAGTTTCCGCCGAACAATCCACTGTTGGATTCACCGGGCGAGTATTCAACCTTGTACTCCCGGCCTCCCACCCAGAAAGAAAACGGTCTTTCCTGATATATTCGTGACAATGACCTTATGCCAAAGGGCGACAGAAACTCGCTTTCGTCAAGCAGGTAACGCAGTACCATTCTCAAACGGTGCTCGGAGGGGATGGCCAACATGTAGAGGGCGTTGGGGTCACCCGCACAAGTGCAACTCATACAAGAAATATATCGCGCAAGGTCTTTTCGATTCTCCAAAAACCAGCGCATTCTTTTACGAAATCCGGGGAGGCGGTCAATGGTACTTTGTTCAATAATTTCGACGGCAAGCAGAGGGATGAGTCCAACTATCGAGCGCAGTCTCAGTGGAACAATCTGGTCTTCGAACTGTAACTGGTCGTAATAGAAGCCATCCTGCTCGTGCCAGAGGCCGGTCCCTCCAAGTGTGTTTATGGCGTCGGATATGGCAATGAAATGCTCGAAGAATTTGGAGGCCATATCCTCATAGGCTTCTTCCTCGAGGGCCAGTTCGAGCGCCATGGCGAGCATTGTGCCGCAATAGAAAGCCATCCAGGCAGTGGCATCGGCCTGGTTGAGATAACCGCCGGTCGGGAGCGGCTTGGAACGGTCAAGAACGCCGATATTGTCCAAACCGAGAAATCCGCCTGAAAAGACGTGTTTGCCCGCAGGGTCCTTGCGATTAACCCACCATGTAAAATTGAGGAGGAGTTTTTGGAAGGTGCTTTCGAGGAACTTTCTATCTCTTTTGCCCCGGGGAGCGGTGATTTTGTACACGCGCCAGCAAGCCCAGGCATGGACGGGTGGATTTACATCGGAAAGAGCAAATTCATAAGCGGGTATCTGTCCGTTGGGGTGCATATACCATTCTCGTAGAAAAAGTACGAGCTGGCGTTTAGCAAAGTGGGGGTCGATTCCGGCAAAAGGAATCATGTGAAATGCCAAATCCCATGACGCATACCATGGATATTCCCATTTGTCTGGTACGGAGATTAAATCGCGATTAAATAGATGGGGCCAATCGCAATTGCGTCCGTGTTTACGGCTGTCGGGCGGGTGCGGCATATTGGGGTCGCCTCTGAGCCAATCCTCGACGATATAATGGTAGAACTGCTTGTTCCACAAGAGGCCTGCATATGCCTGGCGGACTACGGAGCGGGATTCGTCTGACAGCGCGGTCGGACTTATTTTCTCGTAGAAAGCTTCGGACTCGGCAATTCGCCGGTCGAAGATGCGGTCGAAGTCGGGACCGAAGGGCTCGTTGCCGGATTTATCTTCTGCGACCAAACGCATGCGAACCTGCATCCGATCGGTCGGCGGAATATTGAGCAGATAGTAAGGCGAAGCTTTCGTCCCGCGGCAATCAGGGTTAACAGCGTCCTTTGCGCCGCGGATAACATATTCATGGAAAGCGTCCTTCACATATTTGGTATAATTAGGGACGCCGAAAAGCCGCAAGGTGTTTGTTTCGTTCTCGGTGAACAATAGTATGGGCTGTTCTCCATGGGGGCCCGAGCCGACAGCGAGGACGAACACGCCCAGAGTTTCGTGCTCGGCGAGCAAGGTGGATTGGTTGACCTTCTTGATGATTGGTTTGAGCGTGCATCCTTCGTGCAAGCAGCCCCATATCCAAGTGTTGCGGAACCAGAGTGTGGGCAAGAGGTGCAGCGTTGCCACGTTGGGTCCTCGATTGCAGGCGGTCACCTTTATTAATAAATCATTGGGAGAGGCTTTGGCATACTCGACATAAATATCAAAATACCGGTTTTCGTCAAAGACACCTGTATCAATGAGCTCAAACTCCGGGTCATGGCGGTCCCGGCGACGGTTTTCTCGGACAAGGCTGTCGTAAGGGAATCGAACCTGGGGATATTTGTACAAGGCTTTCATGTATGTGTGGCAGGGAGTGGAATCGAGGTAAAAACAGAGTTCCTTTATGTCTTCTCCATGGTTGCCTTCGTGGTTGGTCAACCCGAAGAGGCGTTCTTTCAAGATGGTGTCGCGGCCATTCCATAATGCGAGTGCGAAACACAGCCTGCACTCTCGGTCTGTAATGCCTAATATTCCATCCTCTCCCCATCGATATGCGCGGCTTCGCGCCTGGTCATGCGGAAAGTACTCCCAGCACGACCCGTCGGCTGAATAATCCTCACGTACGGTTCCCCACTGCCGGTCTGAGAGATATGGGCCCCACCGCTTCCAGTTTTCTTGCCTCGCAGCGTCAGCAGCGAGGCGTTGCATCTCAGCATTCCAAATATCAATTTCTGCCATAGGCAGGCCTCCAATCAACACTGCCGCTTTTCGCAATCGCCTATTTTGAGAGAGCATGCGCAGTGTTTGTCCGTTGATATTTGGTGTTTTGATTTTGATAACTCCCCGTTGATTCCCAAGATACAAGAGAGTGTTCGGGACGGCGTAAAGGCGGTGTTTTTGTTTCGCTTGAGCATCTCATTTACGTCGTCGAGCGTGTCCACGTCATGCCACTGGGGCAGGATGTACAGTTTTTGTTCGTGGCGGTCGAGTATTTTGAGTGTGTGCATAAATACGCGGTCGGTTCCCCAGGCAATGCCTTCGAAGACCTCGGGCAAAAATGCCTGTTTTGAAAAACCTATGAGATAGTAGCCGCCGTCGCTGGTGGGCCCGATTACCGTATCGTGGGTGTCGAGGGCTTCGAGGCTGAGATTGAGGAAGGACGCGGGCAGGTCAGGGAGGTCGGAGCCGATGAGGACCAGTTTGGAAAAACCTTCAGCGAAGGCGTGGATGAAGGCGTTTTTCATTTTTTGGCCAAGGTCGGGGCCGATCTGAAGGACGTAGGAGTGGTCTTTGCCGAGCCAGTGCCGGCACTTGTCGAGGGCGTCCGGCGGCTCGAAAAATATCCTGAGTTTGACGTTGAGGGTCTGGAGTGTATCCAGGATATCCAACACTGAATTCCTGTAAAGCTCCGCGGCACGGTCCTGGCCCAGTTTTTTAGCCAGTCGGGTTTTGACCCTGCCCGGGAGGGGATATTTTACGAAGAAAAGGACGCAACTGTTACTGTCAGGGCTCATTTTGATTTTTTCTCGCGGCCGGTCGCTCTTGCTCATTGAGGGACCAGTCGTATTTGGAATAGTTGATTTTGAAATTGCCTTTGAGGACAAAGTCCCTCTCCGACGGGGGGAGATAGCCGGCAATGAAATTAAGCACGGCGGAAGTCTCGCGGTTATGCATGCCGATGTTTTCCCGGGGCGCGTATTTATTGACAAAGTCGCTGTCGAACCATTTCAGAATCGGCGAGAGATAAAGCAGCGCTTTCGAGCGGTCTATCCTGAAGTTTTTGCTGTTTGTGAGGAACTTTGTGCTTTGGTCGTCAAGCTGTTGGCCAAGCTTTTGGGCGGTATAGGGCTCGTTTCGAAGGGGTGGACAGCTCATAGCAGCGCAGACCATGGCCATGTGTATTCTAGGCTCGTCGAATTTCCTGCGAAGGACCTCGTGCTCAATATGTCCGAGGGTCAAGTCCCGCCCCATAACCCTAAAGGTTATCTTATCCCAGACGCCGGCGATTTGGCGGATACTGTTTTTGGGATAAACTCTGGACCTGAAAAAGGAAGGCTTTATGGGATAGTTGTCGATGATTACCTTCAGCGTCAGGCCGTTGTAGACGTTGAGCCAGAAGGCGATTTGCTCTTTTTCGTTCCACCTGTCATAGACATTCGGATCCAGGCGGCCCATGCTGTCCACAAAGGCCTTTAGCTTTGCGGGGTCAGTGTTCAATCCCGCGTAATTGACCATCCCTGTATCATCTACATACTTCTTGAGCGTGGTTGCGTAGCTGTCGTAACTGAATCGTCCGCTATTGGCACCGACAGCCGAGGTGCGGGAATCAGAAGTGATGGTTATCATCAAGAACCCGGCAAATGCAAACGGCATACAAATGTTTCGCATGTTGACACTCCCTTTTCTTCGGAGTAATCCAACCTGTCTTAAGGTCGCTCTATTTCACAAGCGAGCCGGTGCAGCTTGAGCCGGCACCGGCCGTGCAGCAAAAGCAGTGCTCGCCGGTTATTATTTCCAACTCACTGGAAAGAACATGCTCAAGCTGTTCAATCGTTACCGTGCTGCCTTTGGCGTCGATAATAGGCAGTCCGAGCGCCTGATTAAAATCACAATTGTACAATATGCCGCGATAGTCAACGCTCACAAGGTTGCGACACATAATGTTTCCCGCAGCGTCAGGATTGAAATTCTCCATCAGGAGTTTGAGATACTGTTCGAGCAAGCCGTTGGCCTGCAGATACCTTTTGAATCTCCCGATGGGTGCGTTTGTTATTGTGAAAAGCTTGTTGAAGCTGATGCCATACCTATCGTGAAGCTCCCTTTTGTAATCGGCCTCCAGTTTCTCCTGCGGGCTGGGCAGGAAATCCCCACCCGGATTGTAAACGAGGTCCAACTCCAAGCCGTTGTTACGACCGTAGCGCAACTCGTTGAGCATCCGGATTGCCCGTATGCTTTTCGAGAACACGTTGGGCCCGCGCTGTTTGTCTACGTTTTCTTCTGTATAACAGGGCAGCGAGCCGATAACGACCACTTTATGGCTGCGATACCACGTGGAGACCCAGTCGAGGCCAGGTTCGAGCAAGACGGTTAGATTCGTTCGGACCATCAGGGGCCGAGCCAGCCTGCAGACGTTATCAACAAAGAATCTGAAGTTGGGGTTGAGTTCGGGGCAGCCACCGGTCATGTCAACACAGAGACCGGGTCGTTTTCGCAGGAAATCGATAATCTGTTGCATTACCTGTCGTGGCATTATCTTTTTGCCATTGGGCCCAGCCTGGACGTGACAATGCGCGCAGCTCTGGTTGCATCGGTTGCCCAGATTTACCTGCAACGTTTGAAGGGCGTCAAAACGGAGCAACGCCGGGTTTATACCTGCTATTGCCTCTCCAAAATCGACAGCCATCTGCTTTTATCCTTATTTGAGTCTCATTGGTCACGAACAACAACTTGAGTCGGCGGGGTCGGCTTTGGTGTTTGGGGCGCGGCTTTGACAGCCCTCGAAAGCTCCGAAATGCTCCCGGAAGCCGCCGGATACCTCGAAGTATTTCCTGAATCTGGTTTGAGACAGCATAAGGGCGGTATTGCCGCACACCCTTTCAGGTCTGTTCCTGTAGAAGAGGTGTCCGCTGTCAAGCTGGAACTTGAAGGGGGACTCCGGTATGCGGCCGTTGTAGTCTGCGGTATGGCCGTAGTCTTCGCAGGCGTCTTCGAGGTCCCGGATTTTCCACAGCCGGTATGTGATGGACCAGAAGTTGATATTGCCCACTAAATCCTGGATTTCTTCGTTGTTGATGCGGACGATTCTCTTGGAGAAGACCCTGGGGTCCGCGAAGCCGACTTTTCGCACAATTCTCTCGAAGTCCCTGTAATAGAGGGCCCCGCCGAGACATTCTCCGCGGAGGACAGGGTCTCTTGAGATTTTCTCGGGCACTCTTCGGTCGGTGTAGATGTCGGCAAAAAACATTTCCCCGCCGAATTTGAGGACTTCGTAGACCTGTCTAAAGATGACTTCCTTGTCTTCGGTGAGATTAATCACGCAGTTGGATGTCACCAGGTGCAGCGATTCCTTTTCGAAGTGTTTGTGCAGGCTCTCGATGTAGTCGAAGATGAAGTCCACGTTGGGCTTGCTGTAGCCGAATAGAGCGGTTTGCTCAGTGATGTACTTTCCGGCGACGGCAATTTGGTTCTGCGTCATATCGATGCCGTACACGAACCCATGGGGGCCGGTCAGTTTTGACATTACGTAACAGTCTCTTCCGGTGCCGCAGCCGAGGTCGAGGACGTTCAGGCCCTCAATGCAAAGTGGGACGGGGGAGCCGCAGCCGTAGTATTTATTTTTGATTTCGTCGTTGATTAAGGGCAGGATGTCGGTTACGCGGGGGGGGAAAGTCTCAGAGGTGCAGCAGGCGTCGGTCTTTAAGTCGGAAGTGCCTTGCAGCACTTGTCCATAATACTCTTTTACAGTTTCATACGCGGGTTGGGAACTTAAGTCCTTAGTTTTAGGGGTCATTATGAATGCCTCCAATAGCATTTAGCAAGGCTTTCGGGGCTGACGCCCAAGTAATACAAGGCGACGAGCACCTGATTCCTGAGCGTGGTGTACAAGATACCGTCCCTTTCCCATCGGCGGGGGGAGGTAGTTACTCTGTCCTTGAGTATATGGATTTTTTTCTTGTCTTTTTTTATGCGTCGCATGAGGTCGACATCTTCCATGAGGGGGATTTCTTTGAATCGGCCGATTTTGTCAAAGTATTGTCGCCTTATGAAAATGACCTGGTCACCGTAGGGGATTCTGTTGAGACGGGAACGGAAACGGGCGCGGGCGGCGATGTACCTGAGCAGCAGCTTGTCCGAATCTATTTCGAGGTTGAAAGCCCCGGCGACGTATTTGGGGTTTTCTAAAACCCGGTCGATTTTTTCAAGCGCGTTGGGGGGCAGTTTAGTGTCAGCGTGTAAAAAGACAAGGATTTCGCCGTGAGCCTGGGCGGCGCCGGCGTTCATTTGTATGGCCCGGCCTGTATCGGCGGTCATCTTGATTACCTGGCCGTTTTGGATGGCGTTTATAGTCCCGGCCGCCGGGTCGCCGTCGACGACTATTATTTCGCAAGTTTCCGAGCCGGTGCGGGTTTTCAGATGTTCGAGAACAGGGTTAATATGCTCCTGCTCATTCAGAACGGGAATGACTATTGAGAATTTACATTTATTCGGCGGTTTTTGGGTTGTTGCCCTGTTCTCAGCCTTACCCATTTTTGGCAATTCCCACTGCAATGGGGCTACGGCCTTTGTCCGGTCGCTTCCAGAGACAACATGCAGTAGCCCTCATTTGCCGATTATAATAATTCGTTATTTACAGCGGACATTTTTATAGGGTCTTCGCCACAGTCCGGGCTGTACCGGTTCCCGCGGCGGCAATGCCGGGCCTGCTCAGGCAAACTTTTTTGCGTTTACGGTCGGCGCCGGGTACAGCCATGTCTGCAAGACCCGCTTTGGGGGCGCCTGGTCATAAGGACTATTTTCCGAGCGCCTGCTTAAGGTCCATTGCGTGCTCCTGTTCCATGGCGAGGATGGTTCTGAGCTGCTGGGCGAGGGCGAATTCTTTTAGCTGCTCGGCCTGCTCCACACGCATCTTATACCTTTTTATAGCATCTTCTTGGGCATCGAGGTCGTGCTGAAGCATTTCATCGTTGTCCTCGGAAGTCAGTATTTTACCCACATTGACGGTCGGGGAGCCGCCCAGATAATCAATCTGGTCTGCGAGGGTCATGGCGTGCTGGACCTCCTCATTTGCGTGAATTTTGAGTTCTTTTATGATGTCTCCGTACGCCGCTCCCGTCATTACCGCCGCATGATTTATGTATTGGATTGCGGCTGAATACTCCAATTCCAAATCCGCATTCAACAAATCTATCAGCTTTTTCAATGTTAAATCCATTTTCTATCTCCTGTACAATGGTTCTAAATTACGGAAGCTTACCACCTAAAGGCAGACGCCGCCTTAAGCAAGCGATACGAGCACGCATGATAGCGTCCGTCAGCTCGCATACTGCGGCTCGCTTCCGTGTTTCCACTTTATATTGCAGCCCATACTCGGCTTTTGCTTCTGAGAAACCTGCTTTTTTTCAAGTACAGCGTCAAGGGCCGCTCGCAGATCAGAGCCTGTTACAGGTATATTGTTGCCCGGCCTGCTGTCATCCATCTGGCCTCTGTAAACAAGCCTTCTGTCCTTATCGAACAGAAAGAAATCAGGTGTGCAAGCAGCCTGAAACGCCTTCGCGACCTCCTGAGTTGCGTCATAAAGATAGGGAAAAGTGAAACCCGCTTCTTTGGCCGCCTTCGCCATCATCTGCGGGCTGTCTTCGGGGAAGTTGTCGACGTCATTCGAGCTTATTCCGACGACGGCAACTCCTTTGTGCTGGTATTGTTTGATTAGTTGGACCATTGGATGCAGGATGTGCTTAACAAAGGGACAATGGTTGCACATAAAGATGACCAGGAGAGCCGGCGCGTCCTTGAAATCCGTCATCGCCACCACGTTATTTTTGGTATCGGGCAGGGCAAAATCCGGCGCTTTGGTGCCCAGAGGCATCATGGTGGAAGCTGTTACAGTCATTATGAGACTCCTTTGGCAAAAGAGTTAAGGGATACTGGTTTTTTCAGTTATACTGCTATTATCAAAACAGATTGTTTTTTTACCAACTCGGCATAAAACGCATTCGGGCGGAAACCGCGGGCCGGCCGCCCTTTTCAGCTCCGGGAAATTGCGCCATTTTACCCAATTAGTCAAGAACTCCTGCAAGCAGGGTTAAACCTGTTTTGGGCAGTAGGTGGTCCCATATTTTATTTGCATCCTCGGCGTACTCGTCAGGGTCAACGATGGGCGTTTCGAGTTTTCCGGACGTTTGCTCGCTGATTCGACCGGTCTTGACAAATTCTTCTCCAGCGGCGTGCAGGAGCGTTATGTATTCTTTTACCACGGGCTGAAATCGTACGTCCTGTTTGCTTAGAAGCAGGAGGCCGGCGGCGGCGCGGTAAATTTCGCCTGCAACTTCGGCGTGGAAGGTTCTGGCCATTCGTCTGAAGAATATTCGCAGGACCTGGAAATTAGTCTGCTCGGGCAAGGCACAACTGGAGATTATTACGAACCGCGGGTAATTCTCAAATCGGCTGCGTCGTCTGTATTCACCGGAGGAATCTTTGTCATAGTGGGGCTCAAGGAGTGGGTTTAGTCTGTCTATGAAAGCTTTCATGAGAGCTGTCACATTGTCGATGTAGACAGGCGTAGCAAATACGACGACATCCGAGGCCCTGAATTCACGTATGAGACCGGCCATATCGTCCTTGAGCGCACACTTGCCCGGCGTTTTATAGAAACAAACACCGCATCTGTGGCAGGGCTCGATTTTTTTTTGAGCGAGTTGTAGAGTCTGGGTGCCGGCGCCGGCGTGCGCGGCCCCGGCCAGGAACCCTCGGGTCATCAGATGGGTATGTCCCTCTTGGCCCCAAGGGCTGCCGTTGAATGCGGTAATCTTCATCATCTACTTGTCTCCCGCTCTGCCGGGAAAACCGGCCTCATCCGACTTAGGGCCGGATTTTCCGCAGAAAGTTTTGTTTCGAATTCCTTTTCCAATATTTTCCAAACCAGTTGGTACGGCGGCGACGGCCTATCGGTGTGGGCAGGCCGGCTCAGAGATTCTCTCAAGGACTTCCCAGGCCAGATGCTCGTCGCGAGTCTTGACGGCGAAATCCGCCAGTGAGACAAAGCCGACGGGCTTATCATTTCTATCGAGGACAAGCAGCCGGTGTATCGACCTTTCCTCCATCATTCTGGCGGCTTCGTAAACGTCTTCGTCGTCGCGGCAGTGGCATACTTCCGGCGTCATAGCGTCTCTAACATGCGTAGTTTTCGGGTCCCTGCCTTCGGCAATCACCCGCACAGTTATGTCACGGTCTGTAATCATACCAATCAGACTGTCACCTTTGGAAACGGGCAGCGCCCCGACGTTAAGGGACCTCATTTTTTTAGCGGCCTCGGTCAACGAGGCATCGGCATCGATCATTTCTATGCCACGGGTCATGATTTCAGTTACTTGCATGGTACACCTCTTTTTCAAACTGTTTCGGCGGTTGTCAAGTTCGTACACACTGTACAACACAACTTGGCGATGGATCTGCGCTTTTGAAAATTGAACTGTCAAAGTACGAAACTCATACTATTCCTCGATGGAGATTGCCTGGGTCGGACAATTTTCGGCCGCCTCCTTACATTTCTGCTGGAGGTCTTCCGGAACATTCTCCGTCTTGGCGGTGGAGACGCCCTCCTGGTTGAGTTCGAAGAGTTGCGGGCAGGTATCAACACACGCACCTGAGCCGCTGCAAAGACCGGGGTCAACATGTACTTTCATTTCTTTTCTCCCATGAATAAATAGTGCAACATATTTTTAAGAGCATTTTTGGTTCCGCAGGTCCCTTCGTAAAAACTTGCGGGACTGAGAAAACAAAACTGCGTCCAGACTCTATAAACTTATTCGATCGTTCTGCCATTCGGCGGTCAGCCCTTCGTTTGACGACTCTTGTTCTCAACCGCAATAGTACATAGCGGTCAGGCTGTTGTTGAGCCACACGGGACACTCGGGGCAGTTGCATCCTTTTCTCTCAATCCGGCAGTTGCTCCGACCTCGCGCACAGTAAAGACCTTCGCCTTTGCCTTTGGGATAGGTTGGGCAACTGGAACAATTTCGCTGCATACAGACTCTGAAATTCTCTGGAGTATCTTCAACTTCAGGCATATTTTGGCTCCGTTCCCACGTTATCCGGCGGCGACTTTAGCCGGCACCCCGCCCGGCAGTCCCTGCGGCGCGGTCAATCAGCAACTTCAATGTCGGCCCGGCCTTCCCATGTCCCGTGCAGGTTGCAGTGGGCAAAGGCCCGCAGCTTGCCGTGGGTATGGTCCAGCGCGGCGCAAACCTTCATAATCGGGCAGGTTGTTCTGGCCGTAAAGTCGACCCTGGCGAGATAGGTATGGTCGGCGTATAGCTCAGCGAACTCGATGAAGTGGCCCGGCTCGTTCGGATGCGTCATGAGCTTGCCGACCTCCACCATAATTTCAAAGCATTCACCTTTCCCGACCTTTTTGGGGGCGGTGATAACGGGCAGATGCTTCTTTTCGAGGTCGGTCATATTCTTCATGTCTTTGACGGTATTGACCCCGCAGAACAGATTTTCTTCACACTGAAGTGCAGAGGCTACATGACTCGTCATTTTTCACACTCCTTTCTGTGAATATTTTTGACCTTTGTGTCCCGCGCACCAAGCGTTTCATAGAGGCGGGGCTTTGTTTCTCGCGGCGGTCTTATTCAGCCGTGTCCCGGCAACCGGTGTTTTCATTTTCAGCGTTATTGCAAGTGAGGAACCAGGCTGATTTTGTCCCCGGGCACGCTGTAGATTTTCCGCAGCATTCTGAGACCCCTTTTGTTCATAAGCACCACGGTGTCCGAAGTGGGGCACACGCGAGCCAAGGCATCAAAGGAGGCGGCCGATGGTTTTTCCAGTACTGTATGCAAAGTTGTTGTCACCGGCTTTCTTAACCTTTTGAGCAGGAGGTTCAGATAGCAGCCGGCCTCGGCGCCGAACAGTCCAAACTCGTGCTGCACCGAGACAATGTCCCCGCCACCAAGATTGATGTAGTTGGCGGCGGCGAGAAAATCGTATCTGATATCCCGGTGCATCCTAAATTTCACCGGTTTTTGGTAGTTCTGGGCGGGGTCGGACCGGATAACAAAAACGGCCGGTTCAAAGTCTTCCCCGCCAGCCAGTCGCAGATTTTTGCTTAAGTCCGAGGTGAAAGTGGCAATTGCACATTTGCTCGGCAAGAAGGACGAGATAAAGGCCACTTTTGCAAAACTTTGCCCTAATTTTGGCATTTTTCCGTTCCCTCAGATTTTGACAAGAACTGTAAAACCTCCCAACCGACTTCTCAATAATAATTGGACATATCGGATGGCGGCAATGATTTGTTCACCGGCTTGCCGAGCGGCAAGATACCCCTGGTCCGCGTCCAATGAGAGCAGTTGCTCGCGGAGCAGGTCATCATCTATAGAAAGAGTCAGAAGAGGCAGATTTGGGCACCTCAACCTGATTTCCTGAGTGAGCTCGATTCCAGCGGGGTTGGCTTTAGAGATGTCAACGATGACCAGATCTATTTGGTGGTTGTCGATGGTTTCGAGGGCCTGGCCGGCGCCGCCGGCCTGGATACAAACACCGACTTCGCCTTCTTGACCGATAAGCCGCATCAATCCGTTACGTAATCCGGCATGGTCGTTAACAATTAAGATTGCGGCCCTCTGGCTGGCGTCAGTTTCCAAGCTGGTTTTTGCGCCGGCCAGATCTGTTCTTTCCGAGTTCGCGGTTGTCATAGTCAATATTTACTTTATTTTGCGGCTGCAGGAATCCCTGACCTTCAGCACAGTGGTCAGGGATTGTAATCGTCACAACTTTGTTGCACGCAGTCTATTGATTCTGCGGCTGATGTATTTATGGCCGTTGATTACGAGGCGGATGGCGGTTATGACCGTTTCAGCGGCCTCATGTTTGGTAACGTAACCTCTGGCCCCTGCTCGAAAAGCACGTTCAGCGTATACCAACTCTTCGTGCATAGTAAGTATTAACACAGGAAGATCAGGATATTCCGATTTTACCTTTTCAGTAAGCTCGACGCCGTTCGTGCCGGAAAGAGAGATATCGATAATCGCCAAATCAAACTGTTGTTTTCCGACTGATTCCAGAGCCTGTTGGGCATTTTCGGCCTCGCCGGTGACTACAAGGTCGGATTCCTGGCCGATAAGCTCTGCTAATCCTCGACGCACAACAGGATGGTCATCTACAATCAAGATTCTGACCCTGTTTTCACTATCACCCACCCCTGCTTGCTGCCTTCCCATCAACTTACTTCGGCGTCATTTGTTGAGGCGCCATAGAATGATAAGAATTTCTAAACTGCTCAACGGCCCTGCGAACCGAACCGCTCACACCAATAAGTACTTGGATGCCGGCGTCGCCGAGCACCTTAAGCACGTCGGAACCGCATCCTCCGGCCAAAATGGCGCGTACGTCTTCTCGCAGCATAAGCTGCGCGAACATTTTCCCCGCTGCAGGCCCGCTCAAGGCAACAACAGGATTCTGCAGCGCTTGGTACCGCATTGTATCGGTATCAACAATCAATAAGTATCCACAGCGATTAACCCTTGTTCCCACGTAATGCTCAAGCGTTGTTCCGGTTGATGTTACTGCAACCCTCATGAGCCCTCCTTCTACGGTGTGAAACATCATCTACTTCGTTTTATCAACTTTCTTGTGATGAATAGCCTCGTATACTTCCTTTCGGTGGACCGGTATTGACCTTGGGGCAGTTATCCCCAGCCGAACATTGTTGCCACGCACGTCAACTATCGTCACTTCCACGTCTTCGCCAACCATAATCGACTCATCCTTGCACCTGCTCAAGACCAACATTTTCGATTCCTTCCGATGCTGGAGAAGGCAAAATATTCGCCGTCCTGTTTAACTGCCCATAATTTATCCTAATCGCAGTATCCCATTACTGCGTCTGTTTTCTGCCAGGTTGGGCAGCCACGTGTGTGCGTGGCTGTCAAACCCGGCTTCGGAGGAGGAGGGTGATGAGTTATGTGCCATATTAGTCCCTATATTTTTCAGCTTTGCCTACACTGTTCAAACATCCTTTATCTTTACTTCGAACGATAATAATAATAGTTCTATTTCTGTAAATCGGGGTAGAACCCATTTTTTCTGCCAGTTAAACTACTCTTATTTATATGGGGGAATTCCCTAATAACCTGCTTGAGAAATAGAAAAACAGCCGGGCGAAAAGCTAATGTGAAGGATTTAGCCAAGAGTCATTAGGCGGATGATAAGGGTGCCATCGGGTCAAAATACCAAGGTACGCCCGGACGTCGGTGTGATGAATTCTGGGGGATGGCAAGGGAATCCGGCCGGACCTGCATGGCTCAATTTGCCTAAAGGGCCTTTTTCAGGATTGCTGTTAATTCGTCTGCGGTCAATGTAATCGGATTACCCTTCATGCTGCTGGCCTTCTGCGACTTGGCTACCGCGGCTGGAAGATCGTGTTCTTCAAGTCCAAACTCGGCGAGGCCCGGCACTTTCAGGGCCTCGCAGAGATTCTGTACCCACACGACACCCTCTTGTGCTCGTGCTGTGGGTATTCCCGTCAGGAGCCGGGCTATTTCATCATAGCGTCCCAACGCCAGCGAGTCGGCTGCACGGCTCTGCAGCGCCTTTACGTTGGCCTGCATAACATAAGGCAGAAGCCTGGCGCATATCACACCATGGGGAGCGGAAATCATACCCCCCAGCGGGCCGGCGAAGCCGTGCACGGCGCCGAGTCTCGCATTGGCCAGGGCCAATCCGCCAAACAGACTGGCCAGGGCCATCCCTTCGCGCGCAGCCCTGTTGCCGCCGTCTTCGCAGGCTTGTCGCAAGGAAGCTGCCGCCCGTTTCATACCCTCTCGGCAGATGCCGTCTGTCAGCGGGTTTGCCGCGTTGGAAACATAAGCTTCCATAAGCTGCGTTAGCGCATCCAGGCCGGTGCTGGCGGTTACAGAAGGGGGCATCGAATAAGTCAACTCAGGGTCAACCACAGCCAGACGAGGCAGCATCAAGGGGCTGCGCATGCTCACTTTGACCCCATGTTCGGGTACGCCGAGCACCGCGTTGCGCGTGACCTCAGCGCCTGTTCCCGCCGTGGTCGGAATTGCGATACAGGGCGCCGGACGCTGCTTGAGCGGCTCACCGCGACCGACCACCTCCAGGTAATCCTCCAGTTCTCCGGGATTCGTCAGCATCGCGGCAACCGCCTTGCCCGTATCTATCACGCTGCCGCCGCCGATGCCGACGACCAAATCGCTTTCGGCCCGGCGCGCCTGGGCCGTGCCGGCCTTGACTATGGTCGTCGTCGGCTCGCACTGCACCTCAAAGGTGACGCACTCAATTCCGTGCTCGCTCAGGCGCTCAAGAAGCGGGCCGGCGCGTTCGGCTACGTTGTCTGTTATGAGAAAAGCACGGCGTCCCATCTCGGCCGCCAATGGGGCTGCTTGCTGGATTGTCCCATCGCCGAAAATGATGCGTGCGGCGGTCGCGAATTCAAATCTCATTATTACCCCAGCTAAACACAAAATGCTCCGGTTAATCCGACCCTTGCGCGCCGGAAAACACGTCGGTATATTTGACACTGGTGCGCGGTTCAGCCATCATATCGGCCACAGTATCCCGCCATTTCCTGTAATGCGCGGTCTCCTTGTGCCGGGCCGGGTCATCTGAGGTGCGATAGACTTCAACCAGCACAAAACGCGAAGGGTCGTCCCGCTGCTGGATGACATCGAATCGCGCAATACCCGGTTCTGTCAAACTGTTAAGCGCGTTTTCAAGTGTGGCGGCCCGGAAAGCTTCAACCCGGTCGGGCTTAACATGGACAAAAACATGGACTATGTACATAGCGCGCTCCTTACAGCTTTAAGCGTTCAAGCCGAAGTTTACCAGACGCTCCGGCCTCAGACAAGCGATTCCTGCCGGTCGCAAAAGGTGATAATAACCGCTCAATTTGGTCCGGATAAACGGACGCCCATCCAATTTGCTTCGACCCCGGATTTCCCAAGTAGTTCGTGACAAATCGACAGGATTTTGATAGTATAACGACGATACGAATGACGCCGAGCGTTTGGCTCTTGATCCCGCAATGCGACATGTTGCGGGCGGCAGAGCCGTGGAACGTTCAGCTGCTTCTATCAGCGTTATGAGCAGATTTGAAACAGAGATACTGGCTCAGCCAGAGAATCTGGCGTTTCTGATGAGTGTTCCCGGTATGTGGGTGGATACGGTTCACAGGGGAACCCGCATCACTGAGGAGGAATCGCCGCTCGAAGTGTGTCGAAAAAACGCCAAAATGCTTGATTTGCGGCGAATTAGGGCATTTGCGGGCCTTCAGGCGTCCAGAGCCCCGTGGACGGGCTTTGAAAAGGGGGTTCTTATGCTGACCCGCATAACATGCCCGAATAAATGGATGGATGATCGGCAAGCTATTGATGATAAAAGCTTTAGCGCGCCTTTGGCAGGAAATTCGAAGGCGTCTTATATGGTTAGAAACGACCAATCCCGCATCTTATGTGGATCCATATAATTATTGTTGGCCAGTAAGGAGGAAAAATAAGAGGCCTATGAAACCGAAGATTGTCATCAGGAGCGAAACCGATGGCGATGTGAGTGCAATAACCGAGGTGACCGTTGCCGCGTTTAGGACCCTGGAGATCAGCAATCACACGGAGCAGTTCATCATCGCGGCGCTACGTGTCGCCAAGGCCCTAACATTATCGCTCGTCGCTGAAGTGGATGGCCGTGTGGTAGGGCATATTGCCTTCTCTGGCGTGACCATTTCGGACGGCGCTCAGAACTGGTACGGCCTCGGACCTGTTTCGGTGCTGCCGGAGTATCAGCGGCAGGGCATTGGCAAAGCCCTGATACTGGAAGGGCTGTCACGGCTGAAAAGTATGAATGCTCAAGGATGCTGTCTCGTGGGACATCCGGATTACTACAGGAGATTCGGGTTCAAGAACATGTCGGGACTTGTGCATGAAGGAGTGCCACAAGAGGTCTTCTTCGCTCTGTCTTTCGACGGGCATACTCCGCAGGGCACCGTCACTTTCCACGAAGCATTCAAAGCAGATGGCCAACAAGAGGGTTCAGGCGACGCTTTACAGCGCGCCTGATCCTCGACGTTCGGCAGCAAATAGCAAATGCCCATTTACCATAGCTTTCGCTATCAGGCGGCCAGTTGGAGCAAATCCCGAAAAGTCGTTGCGAAAGTCGAATGGCACGCAGAAGAATTGTTCCCCAGAGTTGGTTTTATCGTGACTAATCTTCGCCGGAAGTCCAGCAATGTGGTGAAGTTCTATAACAAGCGTGGGACAGCAGAACAGTGGATTAAGGAAGGCAAATACGCATTGAACTGGACTGGCCTTTCCTGCCATGATTTTGTGGATAATCAGGTTCGGCTCCAACTATTTGCCGTAGCTTACAATCTCGGCAATTTTCTGCGGAGGTTGGGTTTACCGAAGACAGTAAAGGACTGGTCGCTGAGGACACTCAAAGAGAAGCTGGTAAAAATCGGTGCAAAAGTGGCGAGGCATTCGAGATATGTGATATTCCAGATGGCTGAAGCGGCTGTGCCGAGGGTACTTTTTCACGAAATCCTTGACCGAATTGGGCGGTTGAGAGCCGCCCCGGAACTTGCGAGGGCAGGATGACCGCCAGCGAATGGAAAATCCGAGCAGGTGACGAGAAATCGCTGGTCAAGGTAGGTCGAAAAACAACCAAAATGCTGGATTTCCAACGACTTGACATGTTTTTGGGCCTTTCTGACAGTAATTTTGGCCTGGTTGACGATCAGAGGCGTTGAAATTGAACCGCATATTGTGCTATTAGAGGCCATAGCGTGCAGGAGTAGTGCTTATGACGCCATATGGGAAATGTCGGCTAAAATAAAGACGACGGAAACAGCTTTTGCGCATGTTTTTTTTTGCTTCAAATAACCTGTGCGGTTTGATATAATGTGCCAGAGTACTGGGGGGCGAATAAAGGTGAGGAGAAACTAACAATGAGCGGGGATGGCGGGTCGGACAGAATCAGGACGATTAGCATACTGTGGGCGGTGCTTTTGTCGGCAGGTGTATCTTTTGCGAAATACTCCGGCGGGACGGGCGAGGCGAACGACCCGTACAGAATAGCTACACCAAACGATATGCAAACAATAGGGGCCAACCCGGGCGACTGGAACAAACATTTTGTGGAGGTCACTGATATTAGTCTGGCGGCTTATACCGGCACGCAGTTCAATATCATTGGCAACATCACCACGAAATTCACTGGTGTTTTTGACGGTAATGGCCATACACTTTCGAACTTCAGTTATGGGCCGACAGGTAACAATTATATCGGCCTATTTCGTTGGATAGCCGGAAATGTGTCGATCAAGAGGCTCATTTTGAGGGACCCGAATATCAATGGCTATGATAAGGTCGGCAGTCTGGTCGGATATATGGAAAGTGGAGGTATCGTGGCCTGCGGGGTTAGCGGTGCCTGCGTTATGGGGCATTCATATGTCGGAGGGCTGGTCGGATTGGTTGATGGTGGGATATTAGAGTCCTGCTGCTACACAGGAAAGGTTTCTGGATCGGGTAAAGGTGCAGGGGGGCTAGCAGGCCTAAGCAGAGGGGCCATAAGAGATTGTGGTGGAATGTCTGTCGTTGTCGTTGGAGGGGACATGACAGGGGGATTGGTCGGTACGAATTGGGGTACAATCCGTCAATCGTTTAGCAGTGGGAGTGTTTCTGGAGGCATTGATGCCGGGGGGCTTGTAGGTCTGCATGGGGATGTCCTATATCAGGGTAGGATTGTTGAGAACAGTTATTCGACTTGCACGGTCTCGGGAGATAAAAATGTTGGTGGACTGGTAGGGAACGACAATCTTAGCTATATAACAAAGTCTTCCAGCACCGGCAGAGTTTCGGGAAACGAATATGTCGGGGGCTTATTGGGAGTTAACGTCGAAGGTGCTATTGACAATGCTTGTTTTTGGGAGACTGAAAGCAGCGGCCGCAATAATATGTGCGGGGCTCAATTGTATGGTGGAACTGGCTGTGATAATGCCAAAGGAAGGAGCTCCGCGGAGATGATGACAGAAAGTACTTTTACCGACGCCGGTTGGGATTTTGTCGGCGAGGTTGCCAACGGCACGGAAGACACCTGGCGGATGTGCGTCGATGGGGTAAGTTATCCGCTCCTTTCGTGGGAGTTCACTAAAGGGGACCTGCTTTGCCCGGATGGCGTCGATCTGGTTGACTATTCATACCTGGCCGACCGCTGGCAGGACAGCAACTGCGGCAATTCAAACGACTGCGACCGGGCCGACGTTGACCTTTCCGGGGTCGTCGATTGGGCCGACGTGAGAATATTCTGTCAGCACTGGCTCGAAGGGACACAATAAAAGGCAAAAGGTTAAAACGCAAAGTGCAAAATTACAACTCAAAGTTGATCGATGAACAACACACCCTGAACAAATCATAAATCGCAAATCGAAAAATAAAAATGCGCACATGGTTTCCGGGGGACATTTAGAGGCCATAGCGTGCGGGAGCAGTGCTTATGACGCCATATAAGGAATGTCAGTAGATTCTGCGTGTTGCCTGCCGCAATTGCGAGAACTCCACAAGCGGCGTTATTTTCGCTGGAAAATCGTTTTGCCACCCGCTTAGGCTGCAAGCATATATCCCACATAGTAAAGACGCGCGGATTCAGAAAAAATCCTTGCGACGGCGCAATTCCGCAAAGACATCAACAGCACGCGCCCGCGGCATATTGAGCGCCATCTTCATTTGCGGGTCAGCGGCGCGCAAAAAGGGATTGGTCATCTTTTCCTGCAATATGGTTGAAGGAACCGTTGGCATCCCTTGCCGCTGCGCCTGCCTGAGCTGCTGTAGTCTGTGTCTGACAGCTTGATTATCCGGCTCAATGCTCAGAGCAAATTCGTAGTTCTCCACAGTATAATCATGCCCCGGAAAAACCTGTGTCGTTTCAGGCAGGGAGGCCAACTTCTGCAAAGAATCCCACATGGATTCGGCATGACATTCGAGCAATCGGCCGCAGCCTCCGACAAACAACGTATCGCCCGTCCACAAAATGCCGTTTTTTCTATCGTTGCATGGCGGCATGTAATAGCAGAGGGCCGTACGGGTGTGGCCGGGTGTCGCAATGACCTGTATTTTTATATTCCCTACCGCCAGAAGCTCACCATCACCAACAATGCCGTCTATCGCGGGTATTCTTTGTTTATCGCCGCCAATCACCCGGCAGCCGGTCGTTCTTTTCAGCTCGGCGACCCCGCCAACATGGTCCCAATGGTGGTGCGTCAGGAGAATCATCGTCAGGCACAGGTTACGCCTGCTCAGATTGCGCGCCACCAAAGGACCGTCGCCAGGGTCAACGGCGAACGCACTGCCCCGGTCATATTCATAAAGGTAAATAAAGTTATCGCCAAATCCGGAAATGGTAATAACCGAACCCATAGTTTTTCAATAAAGACACGACATTTTGCGGTACAGTCATTCAATCTCCTGCAGTACCCTCTTACACTGCATGACGTGCCTGCGGCCGGTCGACATACTCTTGCCGCGAGCAGTGCGGATGAATGCATACTTTATAAGCTCATACACTAAATAGAGCCTCTGGCGGGTGAGGGCTTTATAGTCGCAGGGACGAGGCGCTCCGTATCCTTCAAAGAATTCAGGCGTGCTGTATCCATAAGTATCGAGCACCGCAAATTCAAGTTCCGGGTCGCCATACAGCCCCCTGTCGAAATCAAGTATTGCGCTTATTCTGCCGTTCTGTGTGAGAATATTCTGGCTCCATAAATCAAGGTGAAGAAGCGAGGCAGTTACATCGGCGATAACGTGCCGATACTTGCCATATATTGACATAAAATGGTCGTATTCGTTTTTGTCGATAACCCCGCATGACAGACAGTCCCTGAGAATCAGCTCCACATAGGTGCAAAAAACGTCGGGCCAGCTTTTTCCGACGGGGACCGCACGTTCGGGGTATCCGTACTCATCCGACTTGACAGCGTGAAGCTGTTTTACATACCGGCCCAACTGGCTTTCGTCAAAAAATCCCGAGCCGCCCTCAAGGTACTCCATTACCAGGTAATCCCTGTCTATCACATCCCGCGAAAAATCATAATGAACGATTTGCGGCACGGGAAGGTCGGTGCGCTCTCTTACGAGACGATGAATACCGACTTCGGATTTCATCATATCGATTTCGTAAAACAGCTTCGGCACACTGTCGGGAGGCGCGATTCTCAGTACGAATTTACCTTTCTCGGAATCCACATAATATGAATCGTTATAGTGACCGGCTCCAACGGGGCGGACGGCGCACCTGCCGAGACCGGCTTTTGCGAGCATTGCGTCTATACGGTCTGTCATCTTTTTTTGTCTCTGTCCACTTCAGACACGTCCGCAAAAGGCGCCTCAACCTGTTTACCCTCCATAAATACCACCACTGTCCGCCTTTTGCGGTGAATACGATATACAACGGCCTCACGTTTGAATGGTATCACGTACACACTGTCGCCGCGGTGCAGACTTTCGATGAATCTTGCGTGCCGCACGGCCAGCGGGGTGCTCGCGGCGGCCGTTGAAACCTGCTGCGCCAGCTCGCTTGCGCGCTCGCTCCAGGGCTTGGGCGCATTTCTCATCTCAGCCAAGAAATCGTCCACCAGCCGGCGCACGCCGCGCATTGATTCGTCAATCTCTCTGTCGGCCTGACTCCTGAGCCTGGCGCCCTCCTGCCGCACTTGCTCCAGCTCTTCGCAGGCCAGCAGCCGGACCTGCGAGGCCTCGTCAAGTATCGCCTGCGCCTCCGACCTTTTCTGCTCGGCCGTCTCCCGTGTCGCCTGGATCTGGTTTATCAGCTCGCTGGCGCCGTCCGCCTCTTTGGCCAATAATGACGTCGCCTGCCCAATAACAGCCTTTGGCATCCCCAGCCTTTTGGCAATTGCCACGGCGTTACTGCTGCCGGGCGTTCCAATCAGCAAACGGTATGTGGGCTTGAGAGTTTCGGCGTCAAACTGGACCGATGCGTTCTCCGCCCGGGCCTTTGTGTAGGCGTAGGACTTAAGCTGGCCGAGGTGAGTCGTAGCCACCACCTGCCCGCCTTTTGCCAGCAGCTTGTTAAGTATCGCGGCTGCGAGGACCGCCCCTTCAATCGGGTCCGTCCCCGCGCCCAGCTCATCGAGAAGAATCAGGGTTCTCTTGTCGGTCCTGCTCAAAATCCGCACGATTTGCTGCATGTGCGCCGAAAATGTGCTCAGGCTCTGCTGGATACTCTGCTCGTCGCCGATATCGGCGTATATCTGACGATAAACGGGCAGGTGCGAATCGGCTCTTGCCGGAACATGCATCCCGCTTTGGGTCATGAGGGTCAGCAGCCCAATCGTCTTTAGCATCACGGTTTTGCCGCCGGTATTGGGTCCGGTCACCAACAGCAGGTCGAAGTCATCCCCCAGCCTCAGGTCAATCGGCACTACTTCATCCATTGCTCCGCTGACCTCGCAGCCCTTGTGCTCGCTCGCCCACCGCAGCAGGAGGGGGTGCCGGGCGTCGCGCAGCTTCATGGACGACTCAGGAACAACCGCCGGGGCCGCCATATTGTAAACCATACCGAACCTGGCCTTGGCATACGTCAAGTCGATAAGCCCGAGTATCCTGACGCTGTCCAGAATCTGTTTTCGTTTGTCCAGAATCGCTTTCGTAAGCTCCCATAGTATCCGCCCAACTTCCTTTTTTTCTTCGAAAAGCGCATCCTCCAGCTCGTTGCTCAGCTCCACCAGCGAATCGGGCTCGATATACAGAGTTGCACCTGTATTTGAGCGGTCCAGCACGGTGCCCCTTAAGGAATTGCGATACCGTGTTTTGACAGCGACGACGGGCCTGCCGTGACGCATCATAAACTTATCGTTCTCAATCGCTTTGCGTATCCCCGGGGACGAGACAATGCCCTTAAACTTCCGCCGGATTTCGCCTGCAAGCTTTGCGATTTGCCGCCTGATTTCTCTAAGCTTCGGCGAGGCCTCGTCCCGCACTGTTTTATCCCCATCGATGCACCGATTAATTTCCTCCACGATTTGCTCGAAATCCTGCAGTTTTTCGGCCGTTACCCGCAGGTGGGCGGCTTCGGTTTGGTCGAGCTCGGCGAAAAACTTCTTAAGTCGGCCGCTTGCCGCCAACGTGTCGCCAATCTCCAGCAGCTCACCAGGCTCAAAGACCGTTCGTTTCTGCCCGAACTGCCTGATTAATTCCCGAATATCGCGCAAGCCGGCCAATGGCACTCTTACCCCTCGCTCCAGGAGCGCCTTCAGTTCCGAGGTCTCCGCTATGCGCTCGCTTATCCAGCACACATCCACCGACGGGTAAAGGGCCATCGCCGCATCTTTTCCGAGCGCACTGCCGGCAAACGAGGCCAGTATTTCCCGCACCCCATCAAACTCAAGCACCTTCAACGTATGCTCATCGATCCGATTCCTGGCCATTTACCAAGGCTCCCTAACTTTGAATTTCTTGCCCCGAAGATTCATTCTTTGGCGGCAACAATTTCCGTTCTGCACTCAGGTATCGCCGCCAAAAACTTTGCGCCGTAAGATTTCTTGATTATCCGGCTGTCCAAAATGACGACAATCCCGGTATCATTTCTGCTGCGAATCAGCCGGCCAAAGCCTTGCTTGAACTTGATAATCGCCGACGGCAATTGATAATCATAGAAAGGGTTGGCCCCCTTTTCCCTTATCTGTTCAAGCCTGCCGGCGAGCAGCGGCTGGTCCGGAACCGCGAACGGCAGCCGGACAATAATCACATTCGAAAGCGCAGCACCCGGCACATCAACCCCCTGCCAGAAACTGTCCGTACCAAACAATACGCTCTTACGCGCGGCCTTGAAGCGTCCCAACAGCACCGTCCTGTCAGTGTCCGAGCCCTGGCTGAGCAACTCGATATCATTCTCAGCCAGCCAGTCGGAAAGACGGGCCGCCATCTCTTCAAGCATTGAGTAACTTGTAAACAGAACAAACGCTCTGCCTGCGGTCTTGAGCACGTATTTTTTCACCGCCTCGGCAGCGGCTACGACAAAGTCAGCCTCGTTGGGGTCGGGGAGGCCTTTTTCGATATAAATAGTGACCTGTTTTTGGTAATCGAAGGGCGAGCCCAGCTTAACAGCATCGAAATGCTCCAAACCAATCCGGCCGGCAAAGAAGTCAAAACCGCTTGCTTGCTCCGCCGCACCCGTGCTCAAAGTCGCGCTGGTCAGTATCACCGATTCATACGTGTCAAACAGGCACCTTTTTACGTCCGGCCCGACATTGACGGCGGCGCTTCTCAAACGAACGTTTGCGGTCCGGTCGGCCTCGGCTTCAACCCAGTAAACATGGTCAGCCTGCTGCTGCATCAGAAAATTGCCCAAATCCTGAACCAATGCCTCACAATGGTCAATGCAGCGCATAAACTCGAGCTTCTCATCGACGTCTTCTGTTTCCTTTGCGAGCTTTTTCAATTTGCTGCCGAGGCTCCTCAAATTTCCCGAGACAGTGTCATCAACAAAATTCCTGTAACACCTGCCTCTGGTCTGGCTTTTGGTCTGTTCATACCAGAGCACAATACGCTTGAAGAAATCTCTCCTTATCTGGTCTATTCGGCAGACCATATCAATCGCTTCGCCAGCCTTTGCGTGAGACAAAAGCCCCTTGCGGGTCCGTTTAGTATAGAGGCCGTCAAGGAAGAACTTGACTCTGCGGTCGCTTATATTCAGCCCGAAATGGTCCTCCGCCACATGCTCAATGTTGTGGGCCTCATCGATTATCACGAATCGGTAATCAGGAAGGACCGACGCTCCCTCCTGTTTGAGCGCAAGGTCGCTGAACAGCAGCGCGTGATTGGCCACAATAATATCGGCGTTCTCCAAACGCCGCCTAGCACGCCAGTAGAAACAGTCGCGGAAATGGGTGCACTTGCGGCCGCGACAATTACCGTGCTCACTCCTGACCCTGTCCCAAATATGACTCTTTGGCAAAAACGGAATGTCGCTGAGCGACCCGTCTTTTGTTTTGTCGGCCCAGGCCCTTATGGTGTCAAACTCTGAGGTGAAATCATCAAACAGCACCCTGTGTCTTCGCAGGACAAATTCAAGGCGGCGTCTGCAAACGTAATTGCCCCTGCCCTTGGCCAGGACCGCAGTGAACGGCTGCGGCATACAATCAGCAAGAAACGGAATATCCTTACCAATCAACTGCTCCTGCAGCGTAATGGTAAAAGTGCTGATTAATACCTTTGCGCCGCCGCGCCGGGCCAGGTCTATGGCAGGGATAAGATATGCAAAGCTCTTGCCCACCCCGGTGCCGGCTTCGACAACCAGATGCCGGTCGCCCGCAAGCGCCTGCTGAACCGCGCAGGCCATCTCCACCTGCTGGGGCCTTACCTCAAAGCCGTCAAACGCCTGAGAAACGGCCCCGCCCGCACCGAGAAACTCCTGCATATCTATGGATGTATTGGCCCTTATCATCGCCGGCAAAGCAAAAACGCCGCCCGGACCATTAACTTCTTGGCCGGGCCATACTTCGAATCAATCAAGTTACAATAGCAAATCTTGCAGAACAAACCAATTCTTTCCTTATCGCTATCACACAGATTGTCAGGTGGTTATGCCGCCCAAAGGCTTGACCTTTTCATCAGTCGGGTTTAATCTTAGGCTTGGTCTTTAAAATCGACTGATTAAATCATTGTCAGCTTAACGAAGAACAAACAGCACACATGTCGAAAAAAGTAAAAAAGCGAGGCTGGGAACATTTTCCGCATCAGGCCGACGTCGGGATACGGGGCCTGGGCTCGACCAAAGAGCAGGCCTTTGAACAGGCGGCTGTTGCTTTAACTGCCGTCATCACGAGTCCGGACAGGGTCAAACCCGCCCGGAAAGTGCAAATACGGTGCTCGTCGCCGGATGATGAGCTTTTGCTTGTGGACTGGCTCAATTGCCTGCTTTATGAGATGGCCACAAGAAAAATGCTGTTCAGCCGGTTTGAGGTTCATATTGAAAATAATAATCTGAAAGCCCTTGCCTGGGGACAGAAAAGGAATGTCGCCAAACACTGCCCTGTTGTCGAGGTCAAAGCCGCAACGTATACTGAGTTGAGCGTCCGACAAGATGAAGCAGGAACGTGGATAGCCCAGTGTATTGTGGATGTATGAGGACGTCCTGCGAATGAGTCAGGATGGGAACCCGAATCCACAGGAGGTGTCAGATGGAACACAAGAGTCTAAAACGGCGTTCTGAGTACGAGTGGGTTATTGAGCCATTCGGAAAAATGCGCGTACCGGCGGTAATCTACGCTGATGAAACACTTATCAAAGCGATGGACGAAAAAGTGTGCCAACAGGCCACGAACGTAGCGAGCCTGCCCGGCATTGTGAAGGCCTCTTACGCGATGCCCGACGCCCACTGGGGCTATGGTTTTCCGATAGGAGGAGTTGCGGCCTTTGACCCCGACAATGGGGGAGTGGTGTCGGCCGGCGGCGTTGGTTTTGATATTGCCTGCGGCGTTCGCACCGTAACGACAGGACTGACTGCAGATGATGTAGTACCCGTGAAGAAAACAATCGCCGACTTGCTGGCCCGAAAGATACCCGCCGGCCTCGGCAGTACAGGAAAGCTGCACTTCAACAAAAAACAGATGGACGACGTGCTTGCCGGCGGGGCCCGCTGGGCGGTGGACCGTGGCTACGGCACGAAGGAAGACCTTACGCGAATCGAAGAGCACGGCGCGGTCTCAGGCGCGGACCCGGCCGAGGTTTCGGACCACGCAAAGAAACGCCAGGAGGACGAGGTCGGCACCCTCGGCTCCGGGAACCACTACTTAGAGGTGCAGCAGGTAACGGAAATATATGACGCCAAAGTTGCCGAGGCATTTGGCATCAGGCCGGGCCGGATTGCCATCAGCATTCACTGCGGCTCCCGCGGCCTCGGCCATCAGGTCGCCACTGAATTCCTTAAGAAGATGGCGACCGCTGCCGCCGGTTACGGAATAGAACTGCCGGAAAGAGACCTCGCCTGCGCACCCATAAAGTCGCCGGTGGGCCAGCAGTACCTCGGGGCAATGCGCTCGGCAATCAACTGCGCCCTGGCCAACCGGCAAATCCTCACCCATCTTTTGAGAGAAGTTTTCGCTTCTGTCTTTCCGAAAGCGGAATTGAAACTGCTTTACGATGTTTCGCATAATACCTGCAAGGAAGAAACGCATGCCGTCAACGAACAACCAAAGCGCCTTTTCATTCATCGCAAAGGCGCCACGCGGGCCTTTGGCCCCGGCGACAAGAACCTTCCACCCGAATTGCGCAGCATCGGCCAGCCCGTCCTTATCGGAGGCACAATGGGCACCGCTTCGTATATTCTGGTGGGAACCAGCGAGAGCATGTCACTGGCGTTTGGCTCGTCCTGCCACGGCGCCGGGCGAAGCATGAGCCGCACCCAGGCAAGCCGCCAGTGGCAGGGAAGAGACGTAGTGAAAAGTCTGGAACAGCGGGGAATCCTGATTCGCTGCCCTTCTTTGCGGGGCGTGGCGGAAGAGGCGCCCGGTGCATATAAGGACGTGAGTGAGGTTGTCGAAGCAGCACACAATGCAAATCTCTCCCGCAAGGTCGCTAAACTCGTGCCGCTAATCTGCATCAAAGGGTAGGGCCTCCGCATAATTGCGGTACTTCAGGTCCAAAGAGTCAGGGTCTGCGTGGTCGGTAGAAATGCAGACTATTGCCAAGAAAAACCTCCGCTGCTTCCATAACTGTCTCTGACAGCGTCGGATGAGGATGGATAGTCGAGGCAATATCTGAAGCGCCGGCGCCCATCTCAATTGCCAATGCGCCTTCTGATATTAATTCCCCGGCTCCGGTTCCGACGATTCCGACGCCGAGAACCTTTTCGGTGCCAGGGTCTATGATAAGCTTTGTAAGGCCGTCGCTTTGGCCCATAGTGGCGGCGCGGCCGGAAGCGGCCCAGGGAAACTTCGCCACCTTAATCGGGCGATTTTCCTTTAGCGCCTGTTTCTCGCTCAAGCCGCATTCGGCAACCTCGGGGTCGGTGTACTCAACAAAGGGAATGGCCTTCGGCCCAAAGGCCACATCAAGGCCCGCTATTACTCTTGCCGCTATCCTTGCCTCGTGGGAAGCTTTGTGCGCCAAAAGAGGCCCACCGACGAGGTCGCCGACTGCATAGATTGACGCGTCGTCGGTCTGAAGCTTGTTATTTACCTTCACAAATCCTTTTTCATCTGTTTGCACCCTGGTATTTTGCAAACCAAGACCAGCCGAATTAGGTTTGCGTCCCGCCGCAACAAGCACTCTCTCGTACGACTTCTCGCTTGTCGGACCCTGCTCAGCTTCTAATGCCACCTTTAGACCGCCGTCGTGCTCTTTAATCTGTGCAACGGTAGTACTGAGCATAATAGAGTCAAAGAGTTTTCCGAGCCGCTTCGCCAAGATCGAAACAAGCTCAGGGTCGCTGCCCGGCATCAAGCCCGGCGTCATCTCCACAACCGATACCTTTGTCCCCAGAGCGGCATATACAGTTCCCAGCTCCAATCCTATGTAGCCGCCGCCTACAACCAGCATTGACTCGGGAATGCTCTCCAGCTCCAAAGCCCTTGTCGAATCCATTACAAGCGCAGATGCGGCGGGAATGTTTGGAATAGTCACAGCAGAGGCACCCGTAGCCAGAATTGCCTTATCGAACGAGATTCTTTCCGTACCGTTTCCTTTTCTTTTGACCTCCAGTGTATTGCTGTCAATAAAGGCCGCCATACCCTGGATGTATTCAATTTTTCTTAGCTTGCACAGTTGTGCCAAACCCAGCACCAACTTTTGAATTACGCCGTTTTTATACGAACGCACCTTATCCACATCAATTTTGGGGGCTGAGAATTCTACACCGTGGCTCCCGACTGCAGCGGCGTCGGTAATGATTTTGGCCAGGTGCAACAGCGCCTTGGATGGTATGCAGCCTCGGTAAAGACAAACACCGCCGGGATTCTTTTCAAGGTCAATCAAGGTTACCCGCATTCCCAAATCCGCCGCGGTAAAAGCAGCCGCATAACCGCCCGGTCCGGCCCCAATCACAACAAGCTGCCTTGAGTTCTTTTCTTGAGCCATCAACTCTCCGGCGTCAGCCGTTCGTGCAAATAATAAGCTCGTCTTTGTTAAACGACATATCATTCGGCATTAAATTGCCTGGGGCCTCATAATAACTGAATGATTCGTGATATACAATGAGTTTTAGACCAAAGGGGTTCCGCTCCTGCGATTCATTTCTCGCGCCCCAAGAGGCTTGCGGGGCGCGGGAAGATCGCAAAAGGGGAACCCCTTTTCACTTATTGCTATTGTGTCTGTCCCGGTTCGAACGTAAGGTTCTTTTTGTTCGCCTGCTCCCGTATTGCGTGAATTATGGCCGAGCCGAGGGTGTTTTCTCCCTGCTGTCTGGTTTTCATTTCTTGCGCCACGTATTTCTTGCGCTGCTCATTCAACTGCTGTATGTTCTGCTGAATCCGGGCCCGCTCTTTTGCCTTTGTTTCGACATAGGCCTTTCTTTCCTGTGCCGTCATCCGCCTCATCTGTTCGGGAAGCTCCTGGTCCTTCACATTTTCCAATTCCAACTTGTCATTCTGAACTGCATCAACGAGGTCCCAGGCCTCGTTCCTGTAATTCGCGGACGATTTGGTCACAGCTCTCTGGACTTCTGCTTCCTTTGAGGCGGTCGCGGCATTTCGGTCCTGTGTCGTCTGTCTTGCTGAAGCCATGTCTCCTATCTGGCCATAGGGAATGTAAGTTTCGTTCAGCTTGAGGCCGAGTTCGGCGATTAGGCTATCCTGCGGCGCCTCGATGTGCACGACCTGCCGGTTTTGGTCGATATTCAAATACCGCCCATCGGCAAGCTCCGCCCCGTCTTTCCACTTGCCGTCCAGCCCTTGCTTTTCCGAGCCGCAGTGAATTGTGTTGATAATGATGCCCCTGGATACCGCATCCTTGCAGGCCTGGCGATAATCCACCTTGCCCTGGGTGAAAGGCTCATTACCTGCGATGAAAATGACTTTCAAGTCATCGGGCGAGTTACTCCATTGCAGGTCCTCGGTCGCGTCTTTTATTACCCAGCCGCAATATTCCTGGCCGCCGTTTGTCTTGAGGGCAAACAGCTCCTCGGAAATTTTATCAAGGTCTGTTGTGAGAGGAACAATCATGCGAATATAGCCCTCTTGCTGGGACAGCGAACTCTTACCGTACTCGTAAAGCGCCACCCAAAGCTCAGGCCGCAGCCCGCTTCTTTTGGCAACAATAAACTCATTGACGATTGCCCACAGCTCGGTCCTGGCCTGGTCAATCAACCCGGACATACTGCTGCTGGTATCAAGCAGAATCGCCATCTGGATTAACGGCTTCTTATCGAGTTTGGGCATATCGACAAAGGCTTTTTCCTCTCCGGCCGCCTTCGGCTCCTCGGCCCGTGCGGCGCTGACAAAACACACCGTGGTTAACATTCCAATCAAACACGCTGTCAAAACTGCCTTTTTCATCTTCGTGCTCCTTTCCTGAATTTTTCGGTTCTTAATTCTCGGCCGGACCTTTAATCAGGACCGGCTCGCCGTCGACCAACAGAAGGACCTCACCTCTGAGCGCTATGCTGCCCTGCCGATTTTCTCCGGCCAGCCTCCGGGCCAGCTCGATGAACTCTTTTGAGCCGAACTCGATGACCTTCTTCGGCTTAACTTCACTTTCCATTGTGACCAGCCGGCTATCCACCCACCGGCGTCCCCTGCGGTAATATGCCTGGTCGTTTATCTGCTGCACGCCCGTTATGGAAACCCGATTCATCTGCGCGTCGTAGAAGTAGTTTCTGACATTCAACGTCTCCTGTTGCTTCTGGGCCATCATGTTGTAGCTCTGGCTGACGGCGTCCATGCCGGACCGCTTGAGCATTGCGCGACTTTCAAGCGAGCGACCCGCCTCACGACGAACCCCAGCCGTGTCATGAAGCTCTGTCCCCTCTCTTGCCAGGAAAGCCGTATATTCAGTCAATATGCCGAACTCGGTGGAGAGACGCACGATTTCATCAACCAGCTCCTTGACTTTCGGGTCGCTGCAGGAGGCGCCCGGCTCGGCGCCCATCTGCCGGACGACATCGATAAGCCGCGCAATCTTCCTGCTGGCCCAGAGTCTCGGCACAAATCCGTTGCGCACGTCCGCTTTGTCGAATTCGAATTCGAATTTGAATGTGCGTTTCCTGCCCAGGTAGTTGCCGCTAATCTCGAAGACAATCGGCTCGTTACTTACGTACTGGCCCAGCAATACCATCTGGTCGCCCTCAAACATATCGGGCAGGTTATCGGGCAGGATGTCACGCGTCCGACCGATTGCGGGCCCACCGTCCTGTTTCACAACTTCCAGCTCGATGCTGGCAAGGATGGGGCCGGTCAGCCTTTTGAAGACCCTGCCTATCTTGACCTCGACGTCTTCTTTCGGCAGGACAAATTCCGCTTTCGCGCGCGACGCATCGGCAATTTTCTCCAGAAGCGGGGCATTCACATCGACGCCCACGCCAAACGTAAACACCCTCCGCTTATGCGGATTCGATTTTGTCACCAGCTCGCGTATCGCCGCCTCAGACGTGTTGCCTACGGTAGGCAGACCATCGGTCAGGAACAGTACTATCGGCAGCATGCCTTCGACGGCCTCCTGACTCAGCGCCTCGTGCAGAGCATCGTGTATGTTGGTTCCACCTGTTGCGGTAATACCCTCGACGTACCTGCGCGCCGCCTGCTCGGTTTCCTGTGTTTTAATTACCGGCTTCTTCGAGAACCACTCCACCGCATCGTTATAAATGCAGATGTTAAACGCCTCGCCTTTTTCCAGCCCGGCGATAATTTGCAGCGCCGCCTCCCTGACCTGCTCAATCTTTTCGTTTCTCATACTGCCCGAGCGGTCGATTACCAGCGTTATTTCCCGTTTGATTGCGGACGCATCCTCCGTCCTGGGCAGCTCGGCCGGCAAGCCTGCAAGCAGAAGGAAATACCCCCCGCCCACTTTCTCATCGGGATAGGCGAACATTGAAGCGGTCACGCCGTTTTCCTGCAGAAGATACGAGAGGCGAAACGGTCCCGGCTCGGCGACTCCCCCTTCAGTCTGGACGGTAACGACAATCGGACCCTTTGCATCGCCCATCGACTTCAGGTCCAATTCTTTCATCCCCACCAGTTTGTGAGTGGGTGAGTAGACTGTTGCTATAGGTCTTTTGCTCCTGATTTTCACTGTAATGTCCCACGGAACGGCGTACTCGAGCGATTCTGTTCGCAGCAGTATGTAATCCACACGGCTGCCGTCCACTTCGAGAAGATTTTCGTACGTCAGCCGCACCTTCTGTTTGCCCCTTGGCTCGACCGGAAACACACTCGAGCGAATCAGATTGTACCCCACGAACTCCACCAGCGCAGGGTCCTTAATCTTCGACACCAACTGCTCATATATCTTCTTTGCCTCATCCTTCGGCAGCACTTTGGCGGTTATCTCCCCACTGGGCCCGTCATAGGCAAAGCCCCGCACAACCGCTTTATCCGGCACGGGAAAGATTAACTCGGCCTCTTCCCGGCGATTGCTCGTATTGTGCAGGTGAATCTCTATCGTCGTGGTCGCCGTGCTTTCGAAGATATCAACCAAGGCACTGACTTTTGTAATCTCAACGGCACCGCGCCGCTCAGGAGCGAATGAGCGTGCCCGACTCTGCGGCACGATGACGTTCGACGCCAGAGGTCTGACGCTTACGTGGCTCAGTTGACCCCGGGCCTGGCCGACAAAAAATACCATCCCCACTAACACATAACCGATAAGTTTTTTCTCTATCACCGCCATTTCTTATCTCCTTAAACTAAGATTCAAATGTTCTGCACTATATACAGTATACTGCACAAATGCCCTCCGGTTTTGTAAATAGTTTGTAAAAAGTCCGAAAGGCAATGAACCTGGTGCGGGCGCGCAGTCAAAGTCGGGGGACACCAATGTTTTGCGGCCGGCCCAAAGAAAGGAATACTCAGACTTGGACGGCCAGGCCCACTCTGAAAACTGAACCCGCCGGCCTGGCGCTCAGAATTTCAACAAAGCCATTGTGGGCCTCGGCGAATTTTTTCACCAGCGCGAGACCCAGACCCGTGCCGGCGGTTTCGCGAGTCGCTTCGGCGCCCAGGCGGTAGAATTCTTCAAAAACCTTTTTTCGCTGCCGATGCGGCACGCCCGGCCCATGGTCTTCAACCTCGACCAGGATGAATTGACTGTCGCTCTTGGTTCGCACTGTAATCGTTTTATCCTCGGCGCCGCGTGCGTATTTAACCGCATTGTCGAGCAGGTTGACAACTATCTGCTTGACCGCATCGTTGTCAAAAACCGTTTGGCGGAGCGGCTGGAACTCGGTTCTTATCGAGAAGCCGTTCTGGGCCGCATAGGGCGCCATCATTTCGACAACGCCGCCAACGCACGCGTTCAGGTCGCCCACAGTAAAAGCATACTTCTTGCGTCCTTTTTGTATCCGGGAAAAGTCCAGCACGTTCTCTATCAGCCGGCTGAGCCGCTCGCTTTCCTGCCGCATGTTTCGGTAGTACTCAGAGCGTTTCTGCTCCGATTTCACCCAGTCCTTCTCCAACATTTCCGAGTACATTCGTATCGAGGTCAGCGGCGTCCTTAGCTCATGCGAAACCGCCGATATGAAGTCGTCCTTTTTTTCGGACAGTTTGATTTGAGCCCGAGCGTAGCGCCACAGGCTCACCAGTCCCAGCGTCGCCGCGAGGAACACAATCCCGACTATACTGAAATACCAGCTCTGCAACTGGCCCGTCTGTCCGACAATCGCGGCGGGAACAGTTTCTTTGAGGTACAGTATCAGATACCCAAAGCCGAAATCCAAAACCGCCGTATAGGCGAGATTCCCGTTTCCTGTTCGTTCATTTTTTACCTGCGGCAGCTCAAAACTCATGCCCTCGCGCATAAAGCGCGAGGCAGACTCCCTAACTTCCTCAATCAGCCTCTTTTCGTTAAGCCCAAAGCCCTGCCGGAAACGCCTGTCTTCGATTTGTACGTCCCTGACCAGAAAAATCTGTTTGCCAAAAACGGACTCCTGGGCCTGGCCTCCGTTGGTGACTATCGTTTCAAACGGCCCCTGCTCGACCTGCACGAGATCGCCTTGGCTTGCCTGCCTTGTCAGGTCTGAATCTATCGCGTCGGACCGCAATACGCCGTTTACGGCGTGCGCGACTGCGTCAGAAGGTTGTCCGCCCCGGCCAGCCAAATCTTCGCCAGAGGTTCTATCACCTATTCTATCCACCTCCGACGCCTTTTTTGGCAAAGGTTGTACCGGCTCGGCCATCTGCGGTACCAGAGTGTTTGCCGCCCGGCGGTCGGCCAAACGCTCTCGTCTGGCTGCACGCCCGTAGACCGACTCCGATTGCTCCGCCGCAGAACTGACCGGGCTTTCAGTCGCTTCCTTATAAGCGAGTTCCTTTTCCGCTGCCAGCCCTTGCTCCGCGATCTCGGCCTGTTTTGTTGGCGCCTTCGCTTGCCTTTCGCCGTAAGGCGATACCTGCTGCTCGTCCCGGGCCGCAGGACGGCCTACGTTACTGACGTAAACAGAACGCTGCTGCGCGATAACCTGGGTCTGCCGGTCCTGCTTTTGCAGACTCTCGATAGGATAATAATTGTCCGCCTCTCGCTGCTGCCCTTTATACCCTGCGATTATTCCAGCTTTTCTCCTTTGACTTTCTGTCTCGGCAGACCTGGCCTCTTCGAGTATTCCTGCCTCTGCACTCGGCGCAGGCAGGCCTATTGCTTTCTCATCCGTACTCACCCCGTACGATGGTTTTTTTTCACCACCCAGTACCGGCAGCAGATTGTTCTTTATATTGGCCCGATTAAACTCGGTTTGGGCGTAGATCACATTATTGGCGGCCGTGGCACCTTCCCTTTGCAGGATATCATCGTTTGCCGTCACAATTCTCCCATCCGGCTCGATTTGAAAGTACCCGTACGCGAAGTTGTTCTCTATCCGGCCGCTGAGCGGGGAAACCAGCCGCGGCATCTGCTGCTGGCCGGCTGCAATGTTGTCGGGAACATAATAATCCTGATAGTGAGTGTATGGACGCCTCTCTTCGGCCTGTATGAACTCACCGAGCTTGCGGTCGACATCCTGCCTGATTTGTTCGGCCACCTCGGCGAACTCACCGAGGCGTTTCCATCTGAGGCCCTCCGACCACCTTTCAATGGCGTGATAGCCGAGAGCGGTCAGCCCGCACAGCGCGGCAACAATTATCATCGTCAAAATGGTAAGTCGCTTATACATTTGGTCAATTTGGCCCTGTGGGACTAATTCTCATATTTATAGCCCGCACCGCGGACGGTCTTGATAATTTCCGGCTCGGCCGGGTCCAGCTCAATTTTGGCCCTTAATTTGGCTATGTGCATATCGACGGTTCTGGTTCCGAGGTCGGTCATCGTATCGTTCCAGACCTCTTTATAAAGCTCTTCCCTGCTGACGACGCGGTCCGGATTGGCCGCAAAATACTGTATTATCTGTGCCTCGCGTCTGGTGATGTCTATTTCTGTTTTATCGCGTCTTATTTTCAACGCCGCAATGTCAACAGCCAGACCTGCGAATTTGAAATGTTGCCCCACCGCACGGGCCGGGTCCGTCCGCCGCAATACCGCCTTTATTCGCGCCAGAAGCTCCTCAAGCGAAAACGGTTTTGTGATATAATCGTCGGCTCCGAGATTCAGGCCTGCTATTTTTTCTTTTTGCTGGCCCTTGGCCGTCAGCATAATGACCGGCGTCTGCAGGGCCTCCTGGCGCCATTTCATGCATAAGTGCTCGCCGCTGATTTTGGGCAGCATCAGGTCGAGCAAAATCAAATCAAACTGCTTCTCGGCCACGGCCCGTTCAGCCTCCAGGCCGTCGACCGCCTCTGAAACTTTGAAACCGTGAAACTCCAGAAAGTCCTTAAGCGCCGCCCGGATTTTCTGCTCATCCTCAACCAGCAATATGCAGTTCTTTTGCTCCATAAGACACCTCGCGCACTATCCATTATATTATAAGCGAAATCAGGCTTTTCCATTTGTAAAAATCCTGTAAAAAATCAGCCCCCGGAATTTACCGCCATTTTACTTTTCTCTCAGCCGACACCTGCGTATAGTAAGGTGAGAGATTCGCAGTGTTCTAAACGTTTTTCCAAAAGAGTCCACCAGGACTAAAACCTCAAATGAAAGGCGAAAAAGATGAAATGCTGCAAAAACCACATTCCAAAGTGCATATCAAAAGTCATAACTCTCCTGGCGCTGTGCTGTGCGCTCTGGTCGTATGCACACGGCCAAACCACTGTCTCGGAAGGCGCGCTGGCAAATATGCCCGTTAAGGAAGTTACCATATTTAAGGACGGCCACGTCTTTGTCGTCCACGAAGGAAAAGTCCCTGTTGACTCACAGGGTGACGTCGTCCTCGACTATCTGCCCTGTCCCGTCCTCGGAACCTTCTGGCCCTACTCGGCAAATCCGAAAGTAAAGCTCTCTGCTGTTGTCGCAGGCAGACGCATCGTATCGCTGAATAGAACTGCCCTTACGGTTCGCGAGCTTATCCAAGCAAGCCCCGGCGCAAAGGTGCGAATCAAGGAGCAGAACCAGGCGCAGCCTTACCAGGCAACCATTCTTTCAATCCCCTCGCGCTCGACCGAAGAGCTGGCCAAAACAAGCCCGCCCGGAACAGAAGAGATGCTCCCGCAGCAGGGCAATATCGTTCTTCTGCAAACCGCTGAGGGCGTAAAGGCTGTCCCCCTTGACCGTATCGAGGAAGTCACTTTTGTGGACGAACCCAAGAACGCCGTCACTCAGAAGGACTACCGTAACCTGATGACCCTCAAACTTAATTGGGACAATCGCAAATCCGAACAGACCGCAGATGTGGGTATGGCCTACGTGCAGCTCGGCATAAGATGGATTCCGAGCTACCGGGTCGAAATCGACGGAACGGGCAACGCCGTCATAGAGCTCCAGGCAACCCTCATCAATGAGCTGACCGACCTCAGGGATGTCACCGCCAACCTCGTTATAGGCGTCCCAACTTTTGCCTTTAAGGACCAGGTGGACCCCATTTCGCTCCAGCGCACCGTTGCCCAGCTTTCGCCGTATTTTCGCGCCGACAGCCGCACCGCCTTCGCTTTATCTAACGCCATTATGAGCCAGTCGGCCCCATCCCGTTATGATGGTGCCCGTGAAGATGAAAGCGGCCGGGCCGGCATAATCGACCTCGGCCCCGAAGTGACCGGCTCACTCAGGAACGAAGACCTTTACGTCTTCACTGTCGAGCACATAACCCTCAAAAAAGGCCAGCGGATGGTCCTGCCCGTAAGCGAGTTCAAACTCAAATACAAGGATGTCTTCACGCTCGATTTGCCTTTCGGCCCGCCGCCAGAGGTCCGCCACAACTTCAACAACCAGCAGCAGGCCGAAATCGCAAGGTTCCTCCTTGCCCCAAGGCTTATGCATAAAATAAGACTCGAAAATGACTCGAAATACCCGCTCACCACTGCGCCGGCCCTTATCTTCCGAAAGGGCAGAGTCATCGCCCAGGCAATGATGAAATATACACCCGTTGCCGGCTCAACCGACCTCGACCTCACAATCGCTGTTGACATCACCACCGAAAAGACCGACAAGGAAACCGGCTTCACGCCCGACGCCGAAAAGTGGGGTGGTGACAGATACGGACGACGCGACCTGACCGGCACAATCACTCTCACCAACCGCAGAACCGACAAAGTTTACATTGAAGTAGTACGCTCCATCCTCGGACACATCGACACTGCCGACCAGGACGGAACAATCGACCATCTAGACAGAATGGAAAGCGGCTGGATGCTTACTGACGGCACACCTTTCTGGTGGAACTGGTACGGCTGGCCCCATTGGTGGTATTACTTCAACAGCGTCGGACGCGTCACCTGGAAGTTTGAGCTTGAACCGGGAAAAACAAAAAACCTCAACTACAACTGGAAGTACTTCTGGCGACAATAATCCTGTGCTCGTTGCGAGGATATTTACCGTCCGTTTGAAAGGGAACCAAATATGAAATTCAAAAACAGAACGATAATACCCGCGATGCTCTTCGTCGGCCTGATGTTTACTTTACAATCGCTTATGCCCCGCAGGATAAAACCTCTCCCGCCGCAGAACTCCGCGCGAATCTGCAAAATCCTGACCCGGCCGTCAGTCATATCGATATGGTTCCAACGCTGCTTGAGCTGATGAATAGCCGCACCGGACGCAATCTCCCAGGCCGAAGCCTTGTGCCCCCAATGCAGGGCGGAAAGGCAGCTGAGGACCATGTGTTCATTGAATGGAATCCTGAAGATTCGGAATTGAATGTTCCCGTTCGGACGGTCGTGTCCCCCGATGGATTGGAAACTATCGCTGTTCAAAGGTGACAAGAGTCAGTTGTTCAATCTCAGCACCGACCCCGGCGAAACCACGAATCTTTTTGATTCCGGTCGACACAAAGACGTCATAGACCACCTCACCGCGAAAATCCGCGCCTGGCAAAAGAAAAACGAAGACAGGCTCAAGCTGTAGAACGCTTTTCTCGCCGGGCGTATATCTGCTGCCTGTCCCGCTGTGTCGGGCTGTCAGGTATATGACCGCCGTCGGCTGTTTGAATATTATCGCTGCTGTACCTGTTGCCCTTGGGCCTGTGCAGAAACAAAAAATTCGGTTGTAAACAGCGTTGTAGTTATTAAAATAGCCGTTGATAGATTACAGGCACCGTCGGGCGCTGCCTGGGGCGATTAGCTCAGCCGGTAGAGCAGCTGACTCTTAATCAGCGGGTCACAGGTTCGATTCCTGTATCGCCCATTTAAAAACCGTGGTTTTGGCTTCACTACGGGGGGGTGGGCTGTCCATTGTTGTCCATAGTAGTGCAAGAGTTTCCGCCAAGTAGCGCCAAGTTTTCCGCCAAGGCGCCTTCTTTGCCGGGCGCTCGCGCCTGTTGTTTGTCTCTGCTCGGCAGGGATAAATCCAGCAGGCTTTCTATGGCTTTGGCCTCTTGGCCTCTCAGCGTATGCGTGTAAGCGTTCATGGTCAGGTTGATGTCATTATGTCTCATTATTGTTTGCGCAACTTCAGGGTGAACGCCGCTGGCAGCCAGAAGGGTCGAACACTCACCACGCAAGGCGTGGAAATCAAAATAGCGTGCGCTTTCGTCCTCCAACAAAGGAGCGCAGCTATACAAATCAATATTATCCGTCGATCCTGGGGCATTAGTATCGCCGAACAAGGTTTCGCCACATTCAATAGAATCTGCGGAGAGACAGTCGGCGCATTCCAGAGCCGAATTACAATCGTGATCATTACAATCTGCCAGACCGTCGCAGTCATCATCTATTGGGTTATTGGAGATTTCCGCTTCACCGGGATTTACTGAAGCATAGTTGTCGCCACAGTCACCTTCGCAGATAGTCCAGCCGTCAGTTTCGGCATCGTCAAGATTCAGGTCGGGGGTCGCTGTCGTTGCAGCCGCCGGTGCAAGTACTCCAGCCATCGCCGTCTGCATGATCATGGTTGAGGCCGGGGATATTTATCATTGCAATCCACCGAAGTATCCCAGGCGTCGCCATGGTCATCGATGAGAATACAGTTCGGATTAGGGGGGTGTACTGAGATCTTCGAGCCAGTCGCCTGTCATAATCGAGACATCGAGCCAGTCGACATCCCAGTCATAGTTCAAATCGCCAGATGCGCGCATACACCCGCCGCAGTCAACCAGCGCGATGTTATCAAAATAGGAATTGCCAAAACCCATTCCCATCCACCCATAGTCGTCCCACTGCATCAGGACAATTTTGACCGTATCGGCGCCTGCCACACTATTGTCGATGACCATACTCACATTATGCCACGTATCTCTGGCAGAGTATTCATTTATAAAGGCCTCCTGCGTCCACCAGACGGTGCCGGCTGCGACAATTTCTGCTTTGAGAATAGTCCTTCTGCCGTCACCCAGAGGGAAAGATGAACTATTGAGCAGATTCCCGCTGAGTGTATACACACCGGGCCCAATAGAAACTTCCTGTTCAAAGCCGTCGTCCCACCACCATATGCCGGCATCAATATTCGCCGACCCACCATAATCAGCGCTATGGTCGCCAATCTGTGTATTTCCCCCCCACCATTTACTCCAACTCCCGTTATCACCCAACTCAAAATCGCCGTTTAGCACCATATTGTTGTAATCATCAGCCCAGCCTTCCGCCATCATTGAAAAGTCGACGAAGTTAATCCGACAGTCATTATTCAGGTCGCCGGCTGGTTTGTTGGGACAATTACACTGCTCGAGCACAATGTTGTCAAAATAGGAATTGCCATAACCGGTAGCCCACCCATAGTCATCCCACTGCATCAGAACAACTTTCACCCAACTGGCGCCCGCAGCGGTGTTGTCAATATGCATGGTCAGATTTTGCCACGTATTCTGGGGCGCATCCTTGTCGATAAACACCTCCTGCGTCCACCAGACATCGCTTCCGCGGCCGATTTCTGCTTCGAGAACAGTCCTTCTGCCGCCACCCAGAGGCGCAAACGAACTATTGAGCAGATCTCCGCTGAGTGTATATATAGCGGACCCGATAGGTACTATTTGTTCATACCCATCGTCGCACCACCATATGGCGGCGTCAATATTCGGCGACCCACCATAATCCATGCTATGGTCGGCAATATCCGAATTTCCCCCCCACCATTTACTCCAACTGCCGTTATCACCAAACTCAAAATCACCGTTGCGCAGCAGATTGTCGTTTGCCGCGCTCGTTGTCAGACATACCAACAACACGAAAAGAGCACATTTTCTCAACATGAGACCACTCCTTTAACCTGTCATTACATTAATGTTGCGTTACAATTTTATGCTCTGCCTTTTCTGAGCACGCCCAGAACACCAAATCCAAGTATAGCCAGCGTTGTCGGCTCCGGAATGAAGCATGCGTTATCCAGAAACACCGAGCCGCCGCTGGGAACCCAAGGATCGCTACCGTCATAGCCTTGCACCTCGAGAAGCACATAATTGGCAAACGCAGTGCCTGTGGGCGCGGGGGCCGTTCCCACACCGAATCGCCGCCACGTATCCAGTGGTGAATACTCATCGGCAACCCATACTTCGAAAACATTTATCCCCGCCAGCCAACTGCCGCCTACCGGGCCATAGCCTGCATCGAGGAATTCAATCTTCATTGCGCAAAAGTTGCCGGTTCCCATTGGGTCGGAACCGGAATTAAACGAAGAGACCTCCGCCACCCATGTTTGGCCCTCCGATGCAGCGAAAGTCTGTAAAAGGCCTACCCCTTCTCCGATAACCCACGGCCCAAACATCTTCAACGATTGCAGGCCGGATTCGGCCTGAGTCTGTGTCACTAACGAAAAGGATGGGTCCCCAAATGACAACCAGCCGTCAACCCAATTCAGGTCGCCGCCAGAGGCGTCGGGGCTCTCAAACCCAGGGTCGGCCAACAAGTTAGCATTAGCAACAGCGGCAGTTCCGCAAATAGCCATTAACAGAATCAGAATCTTTTTCAACATTGGATTTGCCCCTTACCATTGCCAGCGCTGTGCTTGTCCAAATTCATCACCCTATTACTACCTAATCTGAATGGGGAAGAACTGGGTGGTGAACCAAACAAGTTCTCATGCCACTGCTCTACTTTCAGGAAAAGCCTGCAAAACCTAAGGTCTTTTACCACGGCATTTCACCAGATTTAGGTTACTTGGCTCAGGACCGAAAGTCATGAAAAAAATGAGGTTTTGCGAAGCATTTGCACCTATTTTCCTTTTCATTTTTTCCCTTTAAAAACTTTCTGTTCGTACGCTGATTGGGCCCACGACAATCTGCGCACACCAATACCACCTTGAGAGCCCCCCGACAATTATCCTGATTACTCGCACAACTCCTCCATCCACGAAGGCTTTAGGTGTGGATTAAGGTACGGGTCCAACAACAATATAATTGTATCTGGGATTTCCCATACACAGTCTTAAAAACCCCAATTTCTCCGTTCGATACCAATAATCTTACAAGAAATAGACACAGACTGTCAAGCATTTTTTTTTCAGGGAGTGGGATGTCCAGGGAACATGGTATCCCAGATTCAGGCAGGAAGCACCTTTCATTCCTTGTTTTTGTCCGTATTTTTCTTATAATCTCGATGCTCGACACTGGATACTCGAATATGGCTTCGAGTATCGACGGTTGGGAATGGTCACGAATTTCGGGAAAGGGTTGCTGAGTTATGGGATTACATGCAGCGGATATAGCGGTTCTGGTGGTCTACCTAATTGGTATGGTGGCCATCGGCATCTGGTCGGCCAGAAAGATAAAAGACAGCGCCGACTTCTTCATGCCGCGCCGATTCGGCAAGGCGATGATGATAATGTTCTCTTTCGGGACGGGGACGCATTCGGACCAGGCGGTGAGCGTGGCATCGAAAAGCTTTACAAATGGCCTGTCGGGTATCTGGTATCAGTGGCTGTGGCTGCCGGTGACGCCGTTCTACTGGCTGATTGCGCCGGTTTTCAGGCGGTTTCGGGCCATAACCACCTCGGATGTGTTCGAGGCCAGGTACAGCCCGAGTGTGGCGATGCTGTATGCCGTGGTGGGGGTGCTTAACCTGGCGGTGAATATCGGCGTTATGCTCAAGGGGTCCAGCGAGGTCATCTCGGCCAGCACCGGCGGGCTGGTAAGCGCCAATTTTGCTATCGCAATTATGACCGTGATATTTGTCATTTATGGCGTGGCAGGCGGCCTCGGCGCGGCTATAATTACGGATTTCATCCAGGGGGTGTTGACCATAATCTTTTCTTTCCTGCTGCTTCCTCTAATACTGAACGCAGTCGGCGGTATAGCGGGATTGCGACGGGTGATTGAGGACCCGCACATGTTCTCGCTGGTGGCGCCTGCGGAAATCGGATTCTTTTATATAGCCGTAATCGCCTTTAACGGCCTTGTGGGCATCGTAACCCAGCCCCACACCATGGCCAACTGTGCAGCGGGAAAGACCGAGATGGAAGGACGCGTCGGCTTTATGGGGGGGACATTGATAAAGCGTTTGTGCACGGTGCCGTGGGCCCTGACTGGGCTGGCAGCGGTGGCGTACTTTGCAGGCCGAACAATGGAGCCGGACAAGGTCTTCGGGGCGGTGGCGGGCCAGTTTCTGCCGAAGATAGCCCACGGAGTGCTTGGAATCTTCATCGCGGCAATTCTCGCCTCGGTGATGAGCTCCTGCGATGCGTTTATGATATCGTCGTCAGCACTTTTTACGGAAAACGTTTACAAGCGTCTCCTGCCCGATAAGCCCAGTCACCACTACATTACAGTAGGTCGAATCACTGCAGTTGTGATTGTGGCCGGTGGAGTAGGCTTTGCTTTCTGGCTGCCCGGTGTGGTAAAGGGCCTGGAGATATTCTGGAAGATTTCTCCGATGATGGGGATAGCGTTCTGGCTGGGTCTTTTCTGGAGGCGGACAACGGTGGCCGGTGCGTGGGCGGGAACGCTTTCGGCATTTGGGATTTGGTGGCTCACAGGTCAGAAAGCTTTCATTTCCTGGCTGGGTGGTCTCCCAGGAGCTGAGCCGCTGCGATTCGTTTTCGTCAAGGGTGGCACGCCGGAAGTTTATCTGCCGTGGCAAATGGTCTTCTATTTGGCGGGAGGATTGCTGGTGGGCATAATCGTGAGCCTTTTTACCAAGCCGGTCGCTAAGGAGAAGCTCGACAACTTCTATGCTTTGGTGCGAACTCCCGTCAGGCCGGGCGAGGTGGTAACGGCGCCTTGCACGCTGCCAGCCGGTGCGGTTGTGCCGGAGAAACAAAATGTGTTTCCAAATACTAATCTTGAAATACCAATCCCGTCGCGTACATCGGTCATTGGATTTCTTTTCGGCTGGGGATGCGTTGCGGTCATTATCTACGTGGTCTATTTGATTGCGAATATGTAGGAGATACCAAAAAGTAATGGCTGCCAAGGTCAAGCAGCTAATAACAGCATTCGGCGTTCTATCATTGTTATTAGCCGGTTCAGCGCGCAGCGTTGAGGTTCTGCCTGCGTGGCAGCGGCCTTTCGCGGTGGGGGAGATGCCATTCGCACTTGGTACGGGCCAGAGCGAGTTTAAGGCATGGGGCCGGGACAGGGACTATCGTGTGTTCTTTTCGGAGTTTCTTCCCGCCCTTTTCGAGCGGACGATTGGCCTGGAGAGATTCGACCCTAACTGCGAGCTTACGTGGATTTTCACCGGCGACCATGGAGGGTTTACGGTCACGATTAACCATAAGGAGGTCGGTCTTTTTCAGCGATTCTACGACTCGCCGGGGTTCGAGAACAGATTCGAAGGCAAGCGCTTGCGACACCCGGAACTGCGTATGCCCATGGAAAAGGCCCCTTATACGGGGATATTGCGAGGAGTTACGGTAACATTTGACCACAGATTAGGGTTATCGGTCGCGCTGAATGGACATACTGTTCTCAAACAGGAGTGCCTGCTTGATGTCAGCCGGCACCAGTTGAGACTGACGGGCGGCGATAAAGAAGTTTCGGGTAAGATGCTCGAGCCAGCAGAGGAGGCTGCGGTTGTGCGCGTTAATCCGTCGTTACGATATCAAAAAGTGCTGGGGTTCGGCGGCATTACGACGCCCACCGCATACGCTCAGCTCAGTGCGGAAGGCAAGCGGCGATGGTGGCAACTGGTGTGCGAGTACAACCTGCTTATCCAGCGCGAGTACCCGATTGGCAGGCGGCTGAATCCCGAAATGGACAACTGGGACAGGCTGGAGGACGCTACGCCGCACTACTATGGCGACAATTTCCCCAACGGAGAGGTAAGCGACTTCGAATATATCAAAACACTTAGACGGCTTGGCGGGAAAGTCCTGTTCGAGTTCTGGGCTCTGCCGCCGTGGGCCGAAGGCGGCGCCGAGAAATATGCTGAGGCAATGGTCCATTATTGCAGGGTCTCTAAGGAAAAGGCAGGTGCGCCGCCTGATATTGTCGGGATTCAAAATGAAAAACAACAGACGGAACAGATGTGGCACAAGATGACGCTGATGCTGCGGCGAAAGCTGGACGAGGCCGGCTTCGAGAGGGTTAAAATGCACGTGAGCGACGCGGGCACGCTTTCGGGCGGCATCGAGCGGGTGAAAGCGTTTCGAAGCTCAAGGCAAGCGTGGGCGGCAATCGACTATTCGGCCACGCACATGTACGACTATCAGCGGTTCTTCACCAATCCTGATGGGTTCGACAGTCTGGCGGCACAGTGGAAGGAGCTGACCCGCGATAAGCCATTTCTTTCGACGGAACTGTGTATTAACAACGATGAGTATCAGTGGCCGAGCTATCGTATTGCTCTGGCCATGGGCCAACTGTATCACAAGAACCTTGTGCTGACCGATGCGTCGGCAATCTGCTATTGCTGGACGCTTTTGAACGTAGTGCAGCCATCTTTCGGCTGGACACGGGCGCTTACCGTGCCGGACAGGTCGCACGGTTTCGTGCCGGTCGCGTCGAGTCATCAGTTAAGGGTGTTCGGCGCATACAGCCGGCGGATTCGAGAAGGGATGGTTCGCGTGGAGGCGCGGACGGATGCCGATGACCTGCTGGTTTCTGCGTTTGCGGGCAAGGGGAATACGGGCACGGTTGTCGTGCTGAATCGTTCAACAAGGCCTCGTCGTGTGCGCATAAGCTGGCCGGGAGTAAGATTCAAAGAAGCGGAACTCGTTGACCCTTATCACGAAAACGAGGTACGAACCGCGCCCTCAGGTGCGGGGAAAGGCACGACGGAGGTCACGGTCGAGCCGGGGGCTGTGGTTACTCTGACTAACGCCGTTCTGGGAAAGGTTCCCAAGGAAGTAGCTGCAAAGATAAAGTAGTCAATCCAGGAAAAACAAGAATTATGGAGAGCGGTGCTTTCACGAACAATCCGATGCTGCCGGTGGATGTGGTGCTGGCTCCGGCGTGGTGGTTTCATAACGAAGGGCTGACGTTCGACGAGGATTTTTTCTACGACCCGGTGCGAAGAGTGGAAGCGGAACGGAAGATGGAGCAGGCGCTTTACGCGCGGTGGGGACAATACGGCCTCGGGGAGGACAGGGACAAGGACCTGCCGGTCGTGGGCGCGGTGCACCTTGCAGCGGGGTTTTTGCTCAGCGAAATGTTAGGCTGCAAAGTCGAATACAAAGAAGATGCACCACCGCAGGTTCAATGCGCGAAGATGGACAACCTGAACGTTTCGGCGGAGGCGGCTTTTGAGAGCGCAGCATATAAGAAGTTCGTGCGGCTGACAGAGTCCCTCAAAGCCAAATATGGTTACCTGACCGGCGACGTAAACTGGGGCGGCATTTTGAATATCGGCCTTGATTTGCGGGGAGAGGCGCTGTTTATGGATATGTTTGACAAGCCGGAGGAGGTCAGGCAGTTCCTCGGTGAAATTGCGAAGGTCATCGAGAGGTTCACGCAGGGACTTCAAAAAGGGACCGGCTCGACCTCAATAAGCGTCAACAGGAACGTGCGGCACCTCGAGCCGGCGGTGTTCCTGCACAGCGAATGCTCGCATACGATGATTTCGGTGGAGGATTACAAGAAGTTCCTTTGGGCATTCGACGAGCGGTGGAGCAAGAAGTACAGGCCCTTCGGCATTCACTTCTGCGGCAAGGACCCGGACCGGTACGGTGAGGCCTTCGCGGAGCTTGGCCGGGTGGACTTCCTCGACGTGGGTTGGGGTGGAGATGTAGCGAAGCTCCGCCGGTCTCTTGCCAATACATTCCTGAATATCAGGTTGAGTCCCGTGGAGATAATAGAGCAGAGCACCTCCGAGATAGAAGCTTCGATTCGCCAGCTCGTTGACGATTCGGGAAATCCCCGACTGACGGGCGTGTGCTGTATCAACATTGACGAAAAGGTGACGGATGATAAGATTACCTGTATCTTTGAGACGGTGGCTGCGCTCCGCGAAGAATATTCGCGTTAACAAAGCTTTCGCTATGGAGTACTTTTATGACATCTAAGGAACGGGTATTGACTGCACTGAAGCACAAGCAGCCGGACCGGTGTCCCTGCGATTATATCGGGACGCCGGAGGTGGATAACAAACTCAAGAAGCACTTCCAGACGGACAGTATGGACGTTATTCTGGGTAAACTCGGGGTGGATCTGCGGGTTGTGGATGCGCCGTACATTGGGCCGGCGCTGCGGAGGTGGGAGGACGGGCGGTTTGAAAACTATTGGGGCAGCATCCGCAAGCCTGTCAGCAACGAGGCGGGGACATATAACGAGGCGGTGGAGTTTCCTTACGCGGAGTTCAAGACGCCGGAGGATGTTGAGAAGTTCAGATGGCCGAAGGTGGAGTGGTTCGATTTTTCGAAAATGGCCGAGGACTGCAAGAAATACTCGGGCTACGCCATCATATTTGGCTCGCCGGGGAATATGGACCTTATCAACGGGACAGCGTATGGCAGAGGAGTCGAGCAGGTCATTTACGACATTGCTCTGGAAGACCCGATAGGGCTGGCCTGCATGGAGAAGCGTTTCCGATGCTGTTACGAAGTCAGTAAAAAGGCCCTCGAAACGGCCGATGGTCAGATTGACATTCTCTGGATTGGGGATGATTACGGTACGCAGAACGGGCTGCTGATGAGCCCCGAGACGTGGCGGAAGCTGTTCTTTCCCAAGCTCAAGAAGATGTGCGCTCTGGGGCACAGATACGGCGCGAAGGTCATGCTGCATTGCTGCGGCTCGACGCGGCCGCTGTGGCCCGGCCTGATTGAAGCGGGTGTGGATATATACCAGACGGTTCAGCCGGAGGCGATGAATATGAACCCGGCTGAATTGAAGGCCGAATTCGGCGAGCGGATATGCTTTCACGGCACGATAAGCATCCAGAAGACATTACCTTTCGGGACGCCGGAGGATGTGGCGGCGGAAGTCCGACAGCGAATTGAAACCGTCGGCAAAAACGGCGGCCTAATCATCGCCCCCGCACACAACACCCAGCCTGACACACCGGTCGAGAACTTACTGGTACTCTACAAAACGGTCAGATGCAGTTAAGATAACAACTGTGAAAAGCAGCAAGCAGACGCAGGTGGCTCTGTCTATCAATTAGTATATTGCCGGTATAAACCGAGACTTCACTTGGTTTAGGTAGTCCACGTATGAATTGTCATGCGAGAGGATTTGCTCCTCGTATTTTGCCCGTTTACCATAGAGCAGAATAATAAGCACTGTAAGCAGGGCATTGTAAACGGAAGGATTCATCAGGACATATCCCAATCTGAGGACCATTGAGGCAAGATACATGGGATGCCTAACCAACTGATACAGGTACTTGGTTTTTACACGCCTTAAGGCAGGTAGAAAACCAAAACTCCTTGCGAGTGTAAGCGCTGCCACAATGTCTATAAGAAACGCGAATATCATGAGGGCATGACCAGCAAAGAGCAAGCTACGGTTGGGACTCACACTTTCCCTGACAAAAAGGAAGCCGGACAAAGAAGTAATCAGAGCAACAGTCCAATGGATGAGATTCATGCTCACGACGGAAGGTCTGGTGCGAATGAGGAAAAGCAACGCGAGCGTCAGGTTGCAGATAAGATGCAGCAATTCGAAAAGATCAAAGTCCTTCAGGAGCGACCGTGCGCGAATGAAAGCAAAGAAAGCGCAATATAGACATAACAGGAGACTGAAGGCAAAGCTTTTAAGAAACGACTCAATTGCAGCATTTTTCACTTCCACGAACGAGTCCTTCGCCCGATTCTTGCTCTATCCCGGCGCCAACCAGACCGTCTATTTTCCAGGACGCCTGTAAGACTATTGCTTCGGTGCCGGTGAACAGGTACGGATTCTTGTAGCCGCTCGCGCGGTTTACCTCGGCGAAGACGTCGCAGGAATACCGCCGGACGATTTCACCGTTTTCATCTGAAAGAGCAACGACAGCACCAAGACGCCAAAATATCATCTCTAAACGGCATCGTTGCCCGCCACATCTACTTAGATATCGGCTCATCTGTGCCGGAGCCGTAAATGAATTTGAGGATAAGTCCGGCGCAAACTGCTCGTGCGCAGATGACCGAACGCCGGCCGGCGTGAAGAAATTAGCTTTGAAATTTTGCCGCAGATAGTATATATTGCGGCGAATACGTGTGATAGAAACAGGTTGATGTTCGTCTGTTAAGGACTGCAGAAATATGATTCTGGAGAAGTATTCATTCGGAGTGGGTGACAGGTTCGGCCATCAGGGGAAAGCTCAATTGCAGGCTATTATCAAGGCGAAAGAGGCCGGTGCTGACGTTACGCCGGTGTGGAACAAGTCGCACCGCGAACACACAATAATCCAGACCGTACCCGGTGACGTCCGCGACGAAGCCGACGAGACGGTCAAGGCGCTCGGTTGGAACGATTCTTACCGAGTGGACGCCGACCATATCGGGCTCAAGAACGTGGATTTGTTCATAGATTCGAGCGACTTTTTCACGCTGGATGTCGCCGACTTCATCGGGCGGCCGGCGGACAAGAAATATAAGGGCGCGTTCGTCAAGAAATATAAGAAGCACATCGGCTCTCTGGAGATTCCGGGGATTAACGAGACCTTCAAAATTACCAAAGAGCAGGTGGAAGCAATTGCCGACAAGTTTCTGCTGGCGGCTGTGGAGGCCGGTAAAATCTACCGTCATATCGAGGCGGCCAAAGGCAGGGGGAAATTCATTACGGAGGTCTCGATGGACGAGACCGACCAGCCGCAAACGCCCGTTGAAATGCTTTTTATTCTCGCCGCCCTTGCCGACGAGCGTGTGCCCGCGCAAACCATAGCTCCGAAATTCACAGGCCGATTCAACAAGGGCGTTGATTACGTGGGCGATGTCACCCGGTTTGCAAAGGAGTTTGAGCAAGACCTCGCGGTGATCGCCTTTGCGGTCAAGGAATTCGGCCTGGCGAAGGATCTGAAACTAAGCGTGCATTCGGGCAGTGACAAGTTCTCGATATATAAATCAATGAACATCGCGCTGAAGAAATTTGAGGCGGGGCTGCATATAAAGACGGCCGGAACGACCTGGCTCGAAGAGCTTATCGGTCTGGCCCTGGCCGGCAGTGAAGGCTTGTCAATCGCCAGGAGAATTTACGCCAATGCGCTGGGCCGATATGATGAGCTTTGTGCCCCATACGCTACTGTCATTGACATTGACAAAAGCAGGCTGCCGTCGCCCGAGACGGTTGATAAATGGAGCGGCGAGGAGTACGCCGGCACCCTGCGGCACGACCAATCGTGCGAAAAGTATAACCCGAATTTCCGCCAACTGCTGCACGTAGGATATAAAGTGGGGGCTGAGATGGGCAGCGAGTTTCTGGACGCACTGGAAAAATATGAGGAAACAATCGCGCAGAATGTAACAGAGAATATTTACGAACGGCACGTAAAACCGATTTTCATAGATTAAGGGACGGTACGAGATGAGCGAGTTATTCGACCTGAAAGGCAGAGTTGTTGCGATTACCGGGGCTGGTGGAATTCTTTGCGGGGCGATGGCCAGGGCGCTTGCCGGTGCGGGAGCGAAAATAGCGGTTTGGGACCTGATTGAAGAAGCTGCGGCCAGGGTCGCCTGCGAAATCAAGTCAAAAGGCGGGACCGCTATTGCCGTCAAATGCAACGTTCTGGACAAGGAGTCACTGGAGGTGGCCAGAAAAAAAACGGTGGCGGAGCTCGGCGAAATCGACATATTGATTAACGGGGCCGGGGGCAATAAGAAAGAGGCGACCACTTCGGACACACTGCCATTTTTTGATTTGCCTGCGGAGGCGGTCCGGTTCGTATTTGATTTGAATTTCATCGGCACGTTTCTTACCACTCAGGTCGTGGCCAAAGATATGGCAAAACGGCAGAAGGGCATCATATTGAATATTTCGAGCATGGCGTCTTTAAGCCCGCTGACCAAGGTGATGGGGTATTCGGCGGCCAAAGCGGCTGTGAATAACTTTACGCAGTGGCTGGCCGTGCATCTGTGCCAGAATTATTCCAGGGAGATTCGCGTCAACGCCATCGCACCAGGATTCTTTCTGACCGAGCAGAACCGGTTCCTCCTGACCGATGAGAAGTCCGGTGAACTGACAGCCCGGGGGAAGACGATAATCGACCATACGCCGATGGGTCGATTCGGTGAGCCGGAGGAATTGATTGGCGCCGTCATGTGGCTGTTAAGCGACGCGGCTAAATTCGTAACCGGAATAGTTGTACCCATTGACGGGGGATTTTCGGCTTTCAGCGGAGTGTAAAGTTTTTTATCAGGAGAACGAGATGGTGGAATCCGACCCGGCAAAAGCACTGAAGGAATTTAAACCAAGAAAGAAATTCTTCGTGGGTATCGATTCTGACGGGTGTGCTTTTGACAGCATGGGAATAAAACAGCGGGAGTGCTTTTGTCCCTGGATGATTGCGTACTTCGGTTTGCAGCCTGTGGCGCTGGCGGCGCGCGAGTGCAAGGAATTCGCGGACCTTTTTTCCAAAACGCGCGGGGCAAACCGGCACAAAACAATCAAGCGTATCCTGACCGAGCTGCTGCCTTTGCATCCGATGGTCAAGGCCAGGAGCTTTAAGGTTCCGCAATTTCCTCACTATTTCGCGTGGGTTGATGACCCAAAAAGCCTCTTGAGCAATGAGGGCCTGGAAAAAGCAATTGCCGATGCGCCGGGCGAGGAGGCCAAACGTGAGCTGGAGCATGTGCTTGCCTGGAGCAAGCAGGTTAACGTGGCCATAAAGGACATCGTCAAGGATGTACCGCCCTTTCCATTTGTGCGGGAGAGTCTGGAGAAGATGCAGCCGGTGGCGGATGTGATAGTGGTTTCCGCGACGCCGGGCGAAGCGCTGGCGCGAGAATGGGAGGAGCACGATATTGCCAATTACGCGGCAATCATAGCAGGGCAGGAAATGGGCACAAAGGCACAGCATCTTAATTACACAACAAAAGGTAAGTACGAAAAGGACCATATCCTTATGATTGGCGACGCACCGGGTGACATGAAGGCGGCAAGAGCGAATGACGCCTTGTTCTATCCCATCAATCCCGGCGCCGAGGTCGAGTCCTGGAAGAGGTTTCATGATGAGGCTTTTGATAAATTCATTAACGGCAAATACGCGGGCAGCTACGAGGCACAATTAATTGCGGAATTCGATGCGTGCCTGCCCGAGCGGCCGCCCTGGGAGGCATAACAGACGTGTTACTTTACAGTCGCGGAAATGAAAACGACAATCTGACCAGCGAAGACCTCAAAGAAGGGCTCTATGCGGCGCTGGACAAGCTTGGGCCCAAGAAAAAGGTGCTGGCGATTCCTCCGGACTTCACCCGCTGCCACTCGCGCGCGGGCGAACTTACGTCTCTTGCGTGGGAGTATTACGGCGGCACTCTCACGGACATTCTTCCGGCTTTGGGTACCCATTCACCAATGACGCAAAGCGAAATAGGGCAAATGTTCGAGCAAGTTCCGCCGGAGCTGTTCAGAAGGCATAACTGGCGCACCGACCTGGTGACGCTCGGTGAAGTACCGTCCGAATTTGTCAAAGAGGTTTCCGAAGGCCGGGTCGATTACAGTTGGCCTGCCCAGGTGAATCGCCTTCTGGTTGAGGGCAAGTTTGACCTGATTCTATCCATAGGCCAGGTTGTGCCGCACGAAGTGAGCGGTATGGCCAACTACAACAAGAATATCTTTATCGGCACCGGTGGGGCCGACGGTATCAATAAGAGTCATTTTCTGGGCGCCGCATACGGTATGGAAAGGATAATGGGACGGGCCGACAATCCCGTGAGGCGCGTGATAAATTACGCATCCGAACACTTTGCAAAAGATATGCCGGTTGTTTACGTTCTGACGGTTGTAAGCGGCGACGCAGATGGCGCCCTTAAGACGCGGGGGCTCTTTATCGGCGACGATGCCGAGTGTTTTAATCTGGCGGCCCGCCTCTCTCTTAAAGTTAATTTCAGGATGCTGGATAAGCCGCTTGGGAAGGTAGTGGTTTATCTTGACCCTTCTGAATATAAAAGTACCTGGCTGGGCAACAAGAGCATCTATCGCACCCGAATGGCAATGGCCGACGGCGGCGAGCTAATTGTCCTGGCGCCGGGAGTGAGCCAGTTCGGGGAGGACCCGGAAATCGACCGACTTATTCGCAAATACGGCTATGTGGGTACAGAGAGGGTGCTGGAAGCGGTCAAGCAGAACGAGGACATCAGAAATAATCTCAGTGCGGCCGCCCACTTGATACACGGCTCTTGCGAAGGGCGATTTTCCATCACCTATTGTCCGGGGAAGCTCAGCAAAAAGGAAATCGAAGCGGCTAATTTCAGATACGCAGACATCTCGGAAATGAACAAAAGATACAATCCGAAGAAGCTTCAGGATGGGTTCAACAAGCTGCCGGGCGGAGAGGAAGTCTATTTTATTTCAAACCCGGCCCTGGGGCTGTGGGCTTTCAGAGAAAGATTTGCCAACAGCTAAGCCGGGTTGCGGATGTGAATGCCGAGTGAACGGTTTACCGGAAAAATAATATGGGTTAAAATTGTATGTATCGGACTTTTCGATAGCTGGTTATCGGTTACATATCAGCGAAAGGAGCAACGAAATGGCACAGGCAGATATCGGCCTTATAGGCCTTGCAGTTATGGGTGAGAATTTAATCCTCAACATGGAAAGCAAGGGCTTTGCGGTTGCGTGTTTCAACCGCACTGTTTCGAAGGTGGACGATTTTGTCAACGGCCGGGCCAAAGGCAAGAACATCATTGGCTGTCACTCGGTGGAGGAGTTTTGCCGGAACTTAAAGAAACCCCGCAAGGTTATGCTGATGGTGAAGGCCGGGGCCGCGGTTGACTCTTTGATCGACCAGGTTCTGCCGCATCTGGAGGACGGCGACATTATCATCGACGGCGGCAACTCGCATTTCCCCGATACCATCCGGCGGACTGCTTATGTGGAGAGCAAAGGGAAACTGTATATAGGCACCGGTGTTTCCGGCGGGGAGGAAGGAGCGCTGAGGGGACCATCAATGATGCCGGGCGGCTCGCCGCCCGCGTGGGAGCACGTCAAGCCGATTTTCCAGGCCATCTGTGCCAAGACGCCGGAGGGCGAGCCCTGCTGCGACTGGGTGGGCGAGAACGGGGCCGGACACTTCGTTAAGATGACGCACAACGGCATCGAGTACGGCGATATGCAGATGATTTGCGAGACCTATCATTTTATGAAGGAAGGCCTTCGGATGACAAACAAACAGATGCACAAGGTCTTCGCGGAGTGGAACAGGGGCGAGCTTGATTCGTACCTCATCGAAATCACGAGGGACATCCTCGGCTACAGGGACAAGGACGGCAATGCTGTCATCGACCTCATCCTCGACACAGCAGGGCAGAAGGGGACGGGCAAATGGACCGCCATTGAGGCGCTGGACCTCGGTCAGCCGCTCACGCTCATCGGCGAGGCGGTCTTCGCGCGATGCCTCTCTTCCCTTAAGCAAGAGCGTGTTGCCGCCTCCGGCGTCCTCAAAGGGCCAAAGGCAAAGCTCGCCGGCGACAAAAAAAGGTTCGTCAATGATTTGCGAAAAGCGCTGTACGCCTCGAAAATCGTCAGCTACGCCCAAGGCTATCAACTGATGCGTGCGGCGGCAAGGGAGCACAACTGGAACCTTAACTACGGCGGCATAGCGCTGATGTGGCGAGGCGGCTGCATCATTCGCTCGGTCTTTCTGGGCAAGATAAAAGAGGCGTTCGACAAGAACCCCCGCCTGGAGAACCTTCTGCTCGACCCGTTCTTCAAGGACGCCGTCGAGAAGTGCCAGGCTTCGTGGCGGCGGGTCATTACTGCCGCGGTAAAGCTGGGTATTCCCATGCCGGCCATGAGCGCCGCTCTGGCCTTCTACGATGGATATCGTCACGAGAGGCTGCCGCAAAACCTGCTGCAGGCCCAGCGTGATTACTTCGGCGCGCATACTTACGAGCGGGTTGACAAGCCGCGAGGCAAATTTTTCCACACGAACTGGACCGGTCGGGGCGGCAAAACGTCAGCCTCAACGTACACGGTCTGACAGTACTTCACTCAGTGTGGATTAGGGCACAAAAAGCGTAAGGCTTCGCAACCGTAATTGGTGGCTGAGCAGGCTCACAAGATTAGAGATTGTTCCAGAAGCACAAACAACAATCTGACCGTTTGTCAGCCGTGCGGAAAGGACTCACCGAGCTTCTTGTATCTGTCCAAGAGTTGCTGGTGCTCTGTAGTGATTGGTAGATCGAAGATTTTGGAAACGGCATCTAATACAGCGAGCAGGTTATGAGCGCCGGTCATCAAAACAAGAGCAATTTCCGTTTTGTTCGGGCCCCACAGCAGACTGCTTATGTTCCCGTTAGGGTCTACGTCAAGATATTGCTCCAAATCTCGAACGGGTGCGTGAACGGAGGCACTAAGCAATTTGTAGGCAGAGTCATAGGTGGTTACCACCCCGGCTTTTTCAGCAAGATACCTCTTGGTTATCTCTTTGGTCGGTCTTTCTTTTTCGGCGTTCGCCACTTCCCATTCAAGACGGGCTAGTTCTTCTGTCACTTTCTGGTCGCTGAAGAACTCGATCCCCGCACTTGCCTGTCTTCCAAAGGCTTTCAGAGCATCTTTTCTTTCTAAAATGTCAGCCTCAACTAACTGGGTTGCAACCTCCTTATCCTTCGAGATGGCAACGACAGCGAACATTACTTCGAGAAGGGCCCGTAGTAATATCTTAGACTCATTATTCATGCCCCTTTCGGATAACAGTACCGTTCCCTGAAAATTGCTCAGTGCCCTCGCGAAGTACATCGCGACAAAAATCTCGGGGAGGTACTCGTTATGGATTTGCAATCCGAGCAGCATGTGGTGGCTGAACGTATTAAGGTCTTCGCAGAGGTCGAAATAGTGAGCATGTTCGGCCCGGTGGCTCTTGATAAATTCCGAAATTTCCTCGGATAAAAACCCGGATTCGTTAATAGTTGTCATTGCACACCCCGGTTAAATATTTTCGCTTCCTAACGAATCATAATCTTTCTGGCTCCGACTACAAGGATTCTTTAGGAAGAATTAGTATTGCTGTGCGTTGTATTCTGCCTGGAGTTTGTTGAGGTTTAGGTTGTGGGCGTTTGCGCGGTGGATGATGAGGCGGTAGCGGAGAGTGATGGGTTTTTCGCGAGAGAGGGAGACGGTGTGTCGGCCGGGCCAGACGGGGTTCTGCATGGCGCGCTTTCTCCTGAGTATCCAGAGATGGGGATAGCCGGGGTTGGATTCGTGGCAGAGAATCGCCAGGCCGGTCATCCTGGCGTCGCCGTCGAAATCGCCTGAAAAGTCCATCCAGGGCGCAGCCGGCAGCGGCGTCAGTATGGGTTCAACCGGCCCGGCCGGCCCGACAAATTCCATACCGTCCGGCAGCTTTATCCTTGTTGAAAAGCCTCCATAGGCCTTGGCGTTTTCAGCGCCGCCGATGCGGACGCCATCTTCGAGGGCGAGCAGGCTAATCGCGAAGTCGATTTTGCGAAGGTCGGGCTGGGCGCGATGAACGGTAATGGTTGTGGTTTCTCTGACAAATGGTTTTGGGTGTCCCGTCGCATCGGTCCAGAGCGGCGACTTCCAGAAGACCTGAACCTGCAGGGCGCGGGACCGGGAATCAACTGCGAGGATTTTCGCATCATACACGTCCCAGGAAACATCCTGAACGGACCAGCCGTCTCCCAGCTTTTTGTCGCCGACGTATATCTGATGCCAAGCCCAGAATATGCCGCGATGATGGGGGTGGTCGGCGGGAAAGTCCTCGGTGAGGATTTCGCCGTCGAGGCCGTAAAGGGGATGGACGTAGTCGGAGCGCGTGTATTTACCGTCAAGGGACTTAGGCTCTCGCTGATAGAACAGTATTTTTTGTTCACCCTCGGTGACAAGAAAGCCCTCGTTGTTTTCGATGATTTTGACGGGGTCCGAGGCTCCTGTATCGGCCCGTTTCTCAATCCGGCAGCAACCTCCAAAAGTTCCGAGGGCAGCCAAAATCGCTATCACCCTCAAGAGCCGGTTTCTCAAATCTTTCATGTGTTCATCTCCTTATATGCCTGGCAAAAGCCGCCCGCCGGGATTCCGGATTATAACTTTTTCAGGCCCCGTTACAAAACTTGTTTTAATGTGGGACATCGCGCAAAACCATGATCGACGGCCGGTTGGGTTTTGCCTGCGCAGATGGCCAGCCACAGGCCCTGCAAAGAATTCCAAGAAAAGCGTTGTCAGTAATTGTGTCTGTACGTAACATTTGGTATTTTAGGCAGGACAAAGGGCTCCGGCTCAGTTGAGTGCGGTGGAAAAAGTAAGCCTTAATCGGATGTGGAGAAGGAGGTTATGTTCAAAATCATATGGCTGACCGCGGCGGCAATAGTAGGGCTTGGGTGGATAGCGTACGGAATATGGTGGCTTAAAGAATACTTTGAAGAGAAGAAGAGACCCAAACCGACGACGAAACATCTCGAGGAGGTAAAAAAATCGTTTGATGACTATGTGAAGAAAATGGAAAGCTTCAAGAAACCAACCTATAAACACGATAATGGAAAACCGCAGGGATAACAAAGAATATGCGTCCACCATGAGGGTCTGAAAATGGCTGATGAATTTATTTCGGAAGATTTTCTGCTGCAAAATAAAACCGCGAGGATTCTTTACCACGAACACGCCGAAAAAATGCCGATTTATGACTATCACTGCCACCTCCCGGCCGACAAGATAGCCCGCGACGACAGATTCGACAACCTTACCCAGATATGGCTCCACGGCGACCACTACAAGTGGCGCGCGATGCGGACCAACGGGATAGACGAGCGATACTGCACGGGCGACGCGAGCGATTACGAAAAGTTCGAAAAGTGGGCCGAGACCGTGCCGTATACGATCCGAAATCCGCTTTATCACTGGACGCATATGGAGCTGAAAAATCCATTCGGCATAAAAAACAAATTGCTGAACCCCCATACAGCGAAGGAAATTTACGACAGGTGCAGCGAGCTGTTAAGAACGCAGGAGTTCAGCGTCCGCAACATCCTTCGCAAAATGAACGTTAAGTTATTGTGCACTACCGAGGGCCCGCTCGACTCATTGGAGCATCACCGAAAGATTCGCGAGGACGGGTTCGAAATTAAGGTTTACGCGGCGTTTCGACCCGACAGGGGCCTGGCTGTGGAGGACCTTCCCGCCCTGAACGCCTGGATCGACAAGCTCGAAGGAGCCTGCAACATGGAAATTGCGGACTTTGGTTCGTATATCCAGGCGCTGCGTGAGCGGCACTATTATTTTCACGAAAACGGCTGCCGGCTTTCGGACTACGGCCTCGAGAGGGCCTATGCCGAAGACTACACCGAGCGCGAAATCAGAAATATCTTCGACAAAATAAGGTGCGGCAGGGAGCTGGATGTCGCCGAAAGTCTGAAGTTCAAATCGGCAATGATGTTCGAATTCGCCCTGATGGATTCCGAGCAGGGTTGGGTCATGCAGCTTCACCTGGGGGCCCTGCGAAACGCCAACACGCGCGCGCTCAGGACCCTGGGCCGGGATTGCGGCTTTGACTCAATCGGCGACTTCGAGACAGCCGGGCCATTGGCTAAATTCCTGGACCGCCTGGACACAAAGAACCGGCTTCCCAAAACCATTCTGTATAACCTTAATCCGAGAGACAACGCGCTGATGGCAACAATGGCCGGCAACTTTCAGGATGGCTCGGCGGTCGGCAAGATGCAGTACGGCTCGGCGTGGTGGTTCCTCGACCAGAAGGACGGCATGGAAGAACAGATTGAGACCCTTTCAAATATGGGACTGCTGAGCCGGTTTATCGGAATGCTGACCGACTCGCGCAGTTTTCTGTCTTATCCGAGGCATGAGTATTTCCGCCGGATACTCTGCAATATGCTCGGCAATGACGTCGAAGCAGGACTGATACCGCCCGATATGGAACTGCTCGGGAGTATGGTCGAGGACATCTGCTTCAACAACGCCTGGACTTATTTTCCAATGGAGCTTGATTAGCCAGCAATGTCTGTCGTGACATCCCCGATAACAAGGCAGTGAATTTGTTCGATATCCACCTGTGGAGCCTTGACCGCCACGGCGCCCCTGCCGCTGTCCCATTGCGTTATTAAACCGACAGATAAATCCACACCGTTTCCATCCCTTAGTCCGGCAAGCCGACCAACAAAGCTGCAGTGATTCACATTAGAGCCCGCCTGAACTGCCACTTTGCTTAAGCTGATATTGTAAAGACACGAATCTTGAAAGTATTTGCGGAACCGGTCTTGCCGATAGTTTCGTCTGCGCTCCGGCGATTTGAGCGCTATCTGCGGCGGAGATTTAATCAATTCGAGCCTGTGGGCAAGAAGCCGTAGCCCGGCAATAATGGCCGTCAACTCGCCGTCTCGCTGCACTGCCAAAATAAGCTCAGGCTGCAAGATTCGCTGCACCGTCCACCACAAGGCGGCGGCAGCCGGTCCCAAGACAAGACCAGGCGTGTCAATTATTATCAATTCCACGGCCTTCGACGCCTGCTGGACGCACTGCACTATGGCCGCGCTTAGCTGCAGCAAGTGACCTACCGGCGTCACGTCACCAACAAAGCTTATGCCTTTGACGGGCAGCGCTGAAAAATCCGCTTCGGGACTATCAATGACGGCCCAGCCTACCGTTGTCGGCGGTCCAATATGGGATTGACCAATATCAGCATCGACTATTGCGACGGGCCGGCTCGCAGCGGCGTGCTTTGCCATCGCTTCGACAAGAGTGGTCTTGCCTGTGTCGGCGCCGCCAAGAACCAAACAGATACCTTGGTGCATTATGCCCCGGCTGGAGAGCTTTGCTGCGATTTTGTCGGCCCAACTTAGTGACATAGAAGCTCACATACCGTTATTAGCTGCGGGGATAGCCTGCTGCGACCATATAGAGAGGCTCAAGATGCTCCGGCAGCGACAGGACCCTGCTGACAGAAGCGTCATCAAATGCGCCGACGGCGACAGAGCCGAGTCCGAGGGCTTCAGCTTGAAGGTGGACGTTCTGAGCGGCGTGGCCCGCTTCCATATAAACGTAACGGACGCCCCGGTTGCCGTATCGGCCGGTTGTTCTGGCGAATTGGGCCGCGAAGACCAGCGTCAGCGGCGCAGCCTGAACAAACTGCTGTCCCCAGGCTGCCGAAGCGAGTGCGGCGCGAAAGTCCTTGTCTGCAAGTTTTTCAAGCGAATGGTCGGCCGGCGAATAATGAAAGAAACCATCGCCGGTCACAACGAAAAGTTCCAGCGGATAAGTGGCTCCTGCCGAAGGTGCGGTTCGATAGCCGCTGCGGTGGGCCTGGCCCTGTGCCGCCCATAACAACTGCCCGATCTGCTCAACTGTCAAGGCCTCCGGAGCAAAATCGCGCAGCGACCGCCGCGCCGCCATAACCTGCTCCAAAGCCATCGAGCCGCTCCTGTCCGGCTCAGGAAGAGTCATTATCGTACCCATGATTGATTCCCTGTATTATCTGAGCAGCTTCTATGATACACACACGTCCCCGCCAAGTCCAGAGATGCGAATCGCCATCTGCTTCGAAAATTCACACAGCCGGGCAAAAAATCTCCATCCTCAGACCCCTGCTGTCGAGCCTGGGGTTCTTGGGCAACGTACCTGCCTTACCGGAAACAGTCTGGCCCGCCGTCCAGGCGGCCGCGAGGGCATCGAAGGCATCATCCATGCCATAGCCGCGCCTGAGCCCCTCGTTTAGAACCTCGTCCATATTGGTGAAAACTCTCTGGAGCAGCTTATGGCGTTTGGCCTGGCCGGCGACAGTCTTCTTATTCTGCTCAACAGCCTTCTTGCCGTTAAGGGCCCAGAATGAGACTTCCGGGTGGATTTCGCGCACACGGTCCTGAAGGGTGGGCGTCATCAATTGATCAACTTGACGAATCTTTTTTAGCAACGCAAAGCTTTGTCTGTTGAGTTTTTTCCCTGAATACTCGAGGGAAATGCGACTGGCTGTGTCGTAATCGACGGCTGAAAGGCAAGGTCTGATTGGCGCGGGGAAGACACTGCTTGCCCTGGGACCACGGAGAATCTTACGGGCGGAAATATCACAGTCCCTCGGACTTTCGTTATCGCTCAGGCCGATGGGGATATCCACGCAGACCAGCTCGCAATCTTGCGTTTCCGCAAGCACTTCGGCAAAGGCGCTCGCAACGAGAATTCTTTCCAAGCGGAGAACACAATCAGCATGCAACCGGCCGGTTTGACTGACTGCACGAGCAACCGCAACGCACCAGCCGGCTTTGCAGCCGTCGACGCCGGCTACTTGATATGATTTCGGTGCTGACATTTCACAAACCAGGTTGCGTCGGAGGTACTTTCCGGGACGATAGAATTTCCAGAATTTCGGCAACTGTTTTATCGCGGTTCCGGCGGGTCAAAGTGAACAGCCTAATGCCGGGATAATTCTTTACCTCGGAGATAAAACCGGCACCCTTTCGCGCGACGGCGGCCAACACGGCTCGGTCAGACGCAAAGAGGCCACGCACCGCCGCAACAAACTTTTCGGAAAAACACTCCATCTTTCCAATTTCGTCGATGACAAATAATTCAACATCGCTTCGCTCAATGTCGAGGATTGGCACGACGGATTCTTCAAAGCCCGCAATATCCACGCCGTATTTGCCGACCTTAAAACGCACTTTAATGTCAACGTGAGCCAGTATCCCGGTTGCCCCGTCTAATCTGGTCCAGCGAAAACCCTTACGATTGTTGCCCTCACGAATCTCCTGCGTATAAAAACCCGCCGCCTTCAGGCGGTTGAGCGTGGCTGCAATCTGCACGATAGCGGTTGTTTTGCCGCAGCCGGGAAGACCTGTCAGCAGGACTTTTGCGGATTCAGATGACATAACTTGGACGCCCGTTGGGGTTTTATTCATCAGGGTCTTTTACTACCGACCCAGCTTTTAATTTTGGCCGCCGGCAGGGTGTTCAGGACATCGGCCTTTGTTGCCCAGCCTCGGGCGGCGGTTGCGACGCCGAAACCGATCAAGCCGAGGCCTGCAACGTTATGGGCATCGGTTCCTATTACGAGTTTGACCCCGGCTTCCACCGCCATCCTGCAATGTGTATCCTTCAGGTCCAGGCGGTACGGGTTTGCGTTGACCTCGAGGGCCGTGCGTGTTTGAGCGGCATGTTTGATGACAGCCGCCAAGTCAATATCCATCGGCTCTCGCTGGCCAATAAGTCTGCCGGTCGGGTGGGCGATACAGTTGACGTATGGGTTGTCCATCGCTTTCAATGTGCGGGTTGTTACCTTCTCGCGGGAGCTTGCCAGGCCGGAGTGTATCGAGGCTATCACGAAATCGAGCTCGGCCAGCAGTTTATCATCAAAATCCAGCGAGCTGTCGGCGAGTATATCGACTTCGGTTCCCGCCAGGATGACTATGTCTTTTAATTTTTCATTAAGCTTGTGGATTTGCTCAATCTGCTGCGATAATCGTTTGGCGGACAAGCCGTTCGCAATTGCCGAGGAGTGAGAGTGGTCCGTAATGCAGATGTATTTGTAACCCATCTTTTTTGCCGCCTGCGCGAGTTCGGATGCGTCGCAGTTGCCGTCGGAGGCGTTCGTGTGGACGTGAAGGTCGCCTTTTACGTCTTTCGGCTGGATTAGCTCAGGGAGCGAATGGTTTTTTGCAGCATCGACTTCGCCGCGGTCTTCCCGAAGCACAGGCTCGATGTAGTCAAGCCCGAGTCTGCGGTAGATTTCTTCTTCGACCGGGCCGGCAACCATCTTCTCACCTCTGAACAAGCCATACTCATTCAATTTCAAACCGGCTTTGACGGCGATTTCCCTCAAACGGACGTTATGCTGCTTTGAGCCGGTGAAGTACTGTGCGGCAGCGCCAAAACTCTCCTGCGGCACGACCCTGACATCGACGTGCACAGGCACAGTCTGGGTCTCGATAATGGCTGAGCCTTTTGTGGGGCCGGAAGCAAGGACCTCCTGCACGAACGAAGCGGCAGTGAAAGAATCTATGATTTGCTTTCCCTTGCCGGCGGTGACAAGTATGTCAACATCGCCGATGGTCTCGGCGCACCGGCGGAGTGAGCCGGCAGGCCGGATTCTTTTGATGCCCGACAGGCCGTTGAGGAATTCCGTGACCAGGTCCGCCGCTTCGAGGGCCTGGTCGAGGCGAATTCTGCCAGTCGATGTTTCGATAAACTGAATGCCTTTTGCTACTGCGGCGGCCTTCTTGTCGCCGAAGCCGGGCAATTGGGCGACAGAACCACTTTCGATGGCGTTTTTCAGTTCCGCGATACTTGTTACCTTCAGCTTCTCGTAGACTAACTTGACGCCTTTTGGCCCTATGCCGGGTATCGTCAGCAGCTCCAGCAATGTGGCCGGGATTTTTTTTAGCAGTTCCCGGTGGGCCGTTATCGCGCCGGTTTTTACGAATTCTTCGATTTTGGTAAGACTTGATTTTCCTATTCCGGGCGTTTCGGCCAGCTTGCCCGCTACCAGCAGGGCCTCCACATCGGTCGGCATTTCGGAGATAACGCGTGCGACTTTTCGATAGCTGTTAATGCGGAAACGGTCTTCACCGAGGATTTCCATGATATCCGCCATCTGGTCAAAAAGCTGACTGAGGACCGCATTCTTCATAAGCCTGATTATATCTGCACGGCAGTAAAACCAAAGCAATAATTTTGCGTTGGGCGCCGGCTCTCTGGTATCATAATAGGCCGAACATAACGGCGGCACAGATATGGAAGAAACTTCTACACAGGCCAGGCGATATTCGAGGCTCAAGACCCGGTTAACAATTGTTCAGCTACTGCTGACCGCGGCTTTTCTTGTGATTATGCTTTTCTCGGGGGCATCGATACGCTTAAGAGATTCAGCCGCGGCAGTAAGCGGGAATTTCTATCTACAGGTCGCGTTTTACATGACTATCTTCAGCGGTATTTATTATTTGCTGTTTGTCGGGCTTGATTTTTACGGGGACTTTCTGCTCGAACATAAGTTCCTGTTGTCAAACCAAACTGTGCCTGGATGGCTAAGAAAGACAATAAAGAAGGCGCTGCTGTCTTTAGCGATGCTTCTGGTCGCCGGTGAGGCGCTCTATTTCTTCTTGAGACATTTCCCGGAACGCTGGTGGCTGCTGACAACAGCGGCATGGCTGCTATTCACCATAGTGCTGGGCAGGATTGCCCCCGTTTTGATAATACCTTTGTTCTATAAGTGTGTTCCACTGGCCAATATGGAACTCAGGGACAGATTGCTTGCCTTAGGCAGGAACTGCGGCGTCAGAATCGGGGAGGTATTTGAGATTCAGTTGAGCAAAGAAACGCGAAAAGCAAATGCCGCTGTGGTGGGATTGGGAAAGAACCGGCGGATACTGCTGGGTGACACTTTGTTGAAGAACTATTCAGATGATGAAATTGAAGCGATATTCGCCCACGAACTGGCGCATATACGCCTGCTCCATGTTCGAAAAATTCTTGGCTTCGGCACAGGAGCTTCGGCCATAAGCTTTTACCTGACCGCGCTGTTATTCAAAGAAGGCACGAGGCTCTTTGCCTTCGCTGATGTTTATGATATCGCTGCTTTCCCGCTGCTGGCGTTGATTCTGATGGCAGTGTGGCTGCTGCTTATGCCGATACAGCTATGGTACCTGCGTAATCTGGAACAAAAGGCGGACATCTTTGCCGTAGAGCACATAGAAAACCGCGGGAGTTTCGCTTCAGCAATGACAAAATTAGCCAAACAGAATCTCGCCGACCCGTCGCCGACTAGGCTGGAGGAGCTTCTTTTATACGACCATCCTCCTGTTTCAAAACGATTGCGCTATGCCTGTTCCGAGAAGGCACGACGGCCGGAAGAAGCAACTTAACACGCCAGCAAATACTTTCTTCTAATGGCTTCCTGATTCTAACGGACTAACGGAGCACGTGGACGTTGCCGAGTCGGACACGTTTGAGACCGGCGGCTTCGGCGGCGGCAAGACAGCTTTCCGCCTGTTTCCATGAAGTGGGGGGAAGGTCCGTCATAAGAAAATCGCCGTGAAATCCGAGAAGGGCATAGGGTATATCCGGGTTCAGTCGGGCAATGAACGACGCTATGGCGCCGACTTCGTTGGCGTCTATATAGCCGGGCACAAGCAGAGTGCTGGCAATAAGGGGCGGCGGCTCCGGGCGCCGCGGTATTCGCCTGGCGGCGGCGGCGGCAAAGTTCTCAAAGGTGCGTCTGTTATCAACGCCGCAAAGTGCGTAGTGGATATTTCGGTCCATCGCTTTCAAGTCAAATTTGACACAGCCGCCGCTTTCGAGAGACAGACTCAGCATCTTGTCAAGAAGCTTCGCACTCATAGAGCCGTTCGTCTCCCAGCAGATACGTAATATCCTCGGCCGGCTTTGTCTGCGCGCTAATCTTGAAGCCGCCAATGCATGAGGCAATTGACATGTGGGGTCGCCGCCAAAAAAGCAGATACAGGAAGTATTTTTGGTGACGCTTTCTGCCAGTTCCTGAGCGGTCCGCGTCCTGTACTTTATCGAACGCGCGCCACACGGACGGCGGGTAAACTCTCGGAAATGCCAGTTCTGACAGAACAGGCAATTGAAACTACAGGCCTCATAGAATACGGCCAGGTTTACGTAGCCGTGTTCTGCTCTCGGTACGTGTGCCCATTTGGGGTAGCCCGCGCCGCTGCCGCCCGGACATACCCAGTCGGCCACGCAGTTGGTCGGCAGCGGGTCGTAGTACCACGAAACAACAGCGTCTCTCGGACCGCCGCCGATCAAGCGGCCATTTTCATTAGAACGCACCCCGCAATAGCCGTCCCCGCCGATAGGAACTTCGCATTTGTTTTGACACAAATCACATTGGATGCCATTCGCGCCGGACGGAGGTACGGAAGGAAGACCAAACTTTTCACGACTTTGGGCATGAATTGTCTGAAGCTCTGTAAGAGACGCATTGTCAGCTTTGCGAACGCACTGCCCGCAAAGTGACAGTACTTCGGCTATTTCAGCAGAGACCCTGCCGCATTTCTTACAGGCAGCCACAATATTGCCTACCTTCTGTGAGACTTCGGAGTATATTACTCAATTGGGATTTCTTCGCCCTTTGGCTGTCTTGGCCATCGAATTTCAAGAACGCCAGGCTCCACAAGGCGGACCTTTATCTGGTCTTTTTCGGCTTTCGGGTCTAAACGCAGCCGAAGGATATGAGAATCCTCTGTCCGGCTGTAGCTGACCCGGCGCCTCGGCCCCCAAAACCCAAAGCCAAAAGGCCCCATGTGCATTCCGAATTCGCCCCATTCGTCGTAAGACTCTTCCGCCACGACATTTCCCCCTATGTTCTCAGACTTTCAGCTTTTCTCTAAGCAGCCTCAAATTCATGATATCTTCTTTATTATACCGCAACAGAAGCGCCAACGAACTGCTATTTCCGTAAATCTGATAATCGTACCAGAGCCTGACGGCCATTCTTCCATCTATGCCCTGGGTCGTTCTGGCGATTCCCAGCTTTCTTTCGACTTCTTTAAGCCCTCCGTAAAGGTTCTTGCGCCAGCAGTCGTACATCAAATCTTTGTGCGCGATACGCTCTGAAAGGTCCACTCCAAGCTTAGCCTTAATAAATGGTAAATCAAATCGCGCGCCATTATAAGTGTAGAAAAGTCGCGCCTTTCTTATCGCGGCAATTACCCTTTGGGCGGTTATCTGCTCGCCAACCAGTTGTATGATGTTGCACCCGCCGGACCACTCAACACACACACCAACCACGGTTAAGTCAGCATAGTAGCGGCTCAAACCGGTGGTTTCGATATCGAGATAGCCTCGACATACCATTTTGCCCCTCGTCCTAATATGCGGTGCAGTCGCAGATTACCCGCCAATAGCCGTCGCTCGTCGCGCGGCCCCCGTAAATCAGACAAGGGACTGAGCATTGGCGACCATCTGCTCGAACAGGGTTCGCTGCTCCGCGAGAGCCTTGACGCGGTCATCTGGTTTCGTGCGGGCCTCAAGCAATATCCAGCCCTTGTAATTCGTTTTCACAAACAGGTTTATTAGCTGCTGGTAGGGATAATCACCGATGTTCAGTTCGCGGATGTGGACGGTGGCACCGAGGCGCTTCTTAACCAAGTTAAAGTTGTATTCGAGGCCCTGCCCTTCGAGGTCCTGCTCGTTGCAATTCCAGCAAACACCCACGTTCGGATGGGTCGCCACATCAAAAATGCGTTTCATAATCGGCAGGTCCGAAGTCTTTCTGCCGTGCACTTCGACGCGAATTTCCTGTCCGTAATCAGCACCAAACCTTCCTAATTCGTTGAGGGACCTGCCAATCTGTTCGACGGTTTTTTCAACCGGCGCTTCATCAGGCAGGTCGTTGGGCTTGACCTTGACGCCGGTGCCGCCGACATCGTGCGAGAGCTTGACGTACTGCTTGGCCCCGTCGATGTCGGCGCGGAGTTTCAGAAAGTCGGTGTGGTGAAAAGCAAAGTTGGTTCCCAGACCTACGAGTGTTACAGGGCTGTCGGCGAAACGCCTCTTAACCTCCTGTCGCTGCTGGGAATTCAGATTTGACTCAACGCCGTGGGCGTGCTGTGTGCGCAGTTCGACGCCGGGCACCTTGGTGGTTTCGCAGTTTTTGATAAGGGTCGGCAGGTCCCAGTCCTTGCCCCAGAGATAGGTAACCAGGCCGAATCGCATTTTCGAGCCGGGTTTGCCTGCTGAGAGAAATTGGCTGTCACTGCAGGACGTTAAGGCGGTTCCGGCAAACATGCCGGCGGCAGCGGCGCCGAGCGAGTGTGTAATAAAACGTCGTCTCGAATAATTGGCCATAGCCTAAAAATCCCTTCCAAGCGTCTTTATCTGTTTTAAATGCTTACACTTTTTCCGGTACAACATAGGGTTTTCGATAGCCGTGGACCTTAACCACCCGACCGTTTTCGACCTGCGGAAAACCGCTGAGCATCCGGTTGGCATCTCGGTCACCGACGAATTTCTCCTTAGCGCCGTCGAAGGTAAGGTCCCTGCCGAGGCGGTAGGATATGTTCGCCATGTGGCACAAGGCGGCGGAGAGATGTCCCCCCTCGATATCAGCCGGAATGTCTTGCAGTCTTCCGGAGCGCACGGCATGGATGAAGTTCTCAAAGTGCCCGCCTCCACCGGAGCCGGTAAGGTCTGAGGGGTCGGCGCTGACGTCGGCGGTGGTCGAGCTCGGGCCCGGCTCGTTCTTTCGGCCAAAGAAGGTTTCCCATGTATCGCCGCTGCTGTTAAGGTGCATCCAGCCCTCGGTGCCGAAGAACAGATTGCCAATCCTGACGCCTTTCTCGTCGTTGGTGTAGAGGCTGCGGACCTCAAACTGGAGGATTTTGCCGTCGGCGTACTCGAATGCGGCAATTTGGGTATTGGCTGTTTCCTGAGAGGAATCGAAAGCAAAATATCCGCCGAAGGACCTGATTTCGCGGGGATGCTCGTTTTTGTTCAGGCCCCAGCGGGCAACGTCCATCTGGTGAACACCCTGGTTGCCGATGTCGCCGTTGCCGTAGTCCCAATGCCAGTGCCAGTTGTAATGGAAGCGGTTGCGGTTGAACGGACGCTCAGGGGCGGGCCCGAGGAAAAGGTCGTAATGAACCTTCCGGAGATAATCGCGCGTGAAGGCAGGTATCGGCTTGCCGCCCTCGGTAAGACTGTACTGCTCGCCGTCGGGGACAGGACCATCGGGATACTTTCGGATGTTGTCACGGCCCTTATAGCACAGACCCTTGACCATATAGATATCACCAAGCTTGCCCTCGTGCAGCAATTTCATGGCCTGCCTGACATTTCTGCTGGAGCGGCTCTGGAAGCCGACGCAGACGATACGATTATACTTTTGGGCGGCCTCGACCATCTTGCGGCCCTCCCAGATGTTATGCGAGCACGGTTTTTCCACGTAAACGTGTTTTCCCGCCTGCAAGGCCCATATCGTGACCAGAGCGTGCCAGTGGTTGGGAGTAGCGGTGACGATAGCATCGATGCTCTTGTCCTCAAAGACGCGGCGGAGGTCGTACGCGGTGGAAGGCGCAACGCCCTGGATTTCCTCGATTTTCTTGACGCGGTCGGGGAAAAGGTTTTCGTCGACGTCGCAAAGGGTTTTTACACGGACATTCGGGATTTTGGCGAATCCCTCAGTGAGACCTCTGCCGCGGCCCCTGACGCCAATGACGGCCACGTTGATGCGCTCGTTGGCGCCGATGATACGGCCCCTAAAAACGGGGGCAGGCTGTACGCTGGTACAGGAGGCCAGAGTCGACGCAGCAAACAGGCCGGCAGCCGTTTGGGTGGTGCGGGACAAAAATGCTCGACGTGAGATTTCTTTGGATTTGGAAGACATCTTGCTTTTCTCCTTAAAACTTCTTATTGCGGTTGACAAGTTCTTTTCGCTCGGCAAAAACGAGGTTTACGGCCACATTCTCATATCCGAAGGTTTAAGCCGCTCCTTATGTTAATGACTTTGCTGCCGTTGTCAAAGGTAAATTATAGGGCGCCAGGGGTGTAATAATAGTCAGTTTGTGGGTATTCCCAGGACTACGAACGGCTATTGTGACCGGAACCAAGTTTGACTGCCCGTTTTGTGGGAGCAAGAACGCACAAGAAAAGGGTTGAGCACACAGGGTAAATCCGTACAATAACAACACAGTTTCGTGTGACAGAGCGTTTTTTTGGCTGTTGAAGAACGCAAACGCCTTCGGAGGAAAAAAATGAAGCAGCAGCAGAGCAGAAGGCAGTTTCTGAAGGCCGCGAGTATAGGAGCGGCGGCTTCATTGGCAGGCCCAGCGACCTGCCTGGGACAGAATCATCCGGCCGCCGGCGAAGAACAGGAGCGAAGCAAAAGGGGAGCGTCGAGACGCTTTGAGCTTGGCCTGGCTTCGTATACGCTCAGAAAATTTAACCTGGAGCAGACATTGGCGATGACCCAGCGGGTGGGATTGAAGTATATCTGCCTCAAGAGCTTCCACCTGCCGCTTGACAGTACCGTCTCGCAGATACACAAGGCAGCAGCGAAAGTAAAGGGGGCGGGACTTCAGCTTTACGGGGGCGGGGTGATTTATATGAAAACTGAGGCTGAGGTCAATCGTGCCTTTGATTACGCCCGAGATGCCGGAATGACAACTATTGTCGGCGTGCCGGCGCACGAGCTGCTGCCGCTGGTCAACGCAAAGGTCCGGAAATATGATATCGCAGTGGCCATTCACAATCACGGACCGGGTGATAAGCTGTATCCCACGCCCGGCAGCGTTTACGAAAGAATAAAAGGTCTCGACAGGCGAATCGGCCTTTGTATTGACGTTGGACACACACAACGGGCCGGCGTGGACCCGGCGGAGGCGGCACAGAAGTTCGCGGACCGGCTGCTGGACGTGCACATGAAGGATGTTTCAGCCCCGACGGCGGAAGGCCAGACCGTGGAAATGGGGCGCGGGGTGATTGACGTACCGAGATTTCTCAGGACGTTGCTTGAAATAGGATACGCAGGCATTTTGGCCTTCGAGTATGAGAAGGACGCGCAAGACCCGCTGCCGGGTCTGGCCGAATCAGTGGGTTACGTAAGAGGGGTGCTGGCTGCCGTCTGAAGGCGTAAGTCGGACCAGCGGGCCGGCAAGAAAAAACGATATGTGAATCTCAGAGAAAGGATTTGGCAATGGTCAAAAGACTTCTTTTAGCGGGGATGGCAGCTTGTTTGATAACAATGCCGCTTTCCTGTGCCAAAAAGGAAACGCCCGGGAAGAAATTCACCGGGGCCAGAGACGAAGTACGATTGATAACCCTGGACCCCGGACACTTTCACGCAGCGCTCGTGCAGAAAGCAATGTACGAGCAGGTGTCGCCGGTAGTACAGGTATACGCTCCGAGGGGGCCGGATGTTGAAAATCACCTGAACCAAATTGAGGGGTTTAACAACCGAACGGATAATCCGACCAACTGGCAGGAAAACGTGTATTTTGGCGAGGATTTTCTGGAGAAGATGCTCACAGATAAACGGGGCAATGTTGTGGTAATATCGGGCAACAACAGGAAAAAGGCTGAGTACATCAAGGCTTGTGTGGAAGCAGGATTAAATGTGCTGGCGGACAAGCCGATGTGCATCGATGGCAAGGGATTCCAGCTTCTGGAGGAGGCCTTTGCATCGGCACAGAAGAACGGCGCACTGCTTTACGATATCATGACGGAACGCTCAGAGATTACAACTGTTCTGCAAAAAGAGCTGGTGCACAACACGGACGTTTTCGGAGAGCTGGAAAAGGGGACTGTGGATGCCCCGGCGGTGATAAAGGAAAGCGTGCATCATTTCTTCAAGTACGTGGCGGGCAACCCTATCAAGCGGCCGGGCTGGTATTTTGATACAAGCCAGCAGGGCGAGGGGATTGTGGACGTAACAACGCACCTCGTGGACCTGGTCATGTGGGGGTGCTTCCCGGATAAAGCCATCGATTACCGAAAAGACATCGAGGTAAAAAGGGGTAAGAGATGGCCGACCCTTATCACGCGGCAAGAGTATAAGAAAGTAACGCAACTGGATGATTTTCCTGACTTTCTGAAAACAAAGCTGGATGAAAGAGGGGTGCTTCCCTGTTATGCCAACGGCGAGATAAGTTTCACAGTTAAAGGCATTCATGCGAGAGTATCGGTGACTTGGAATTTCCAGGCGCCGGAAGGTGCGAAAGATACCCATTATTCGATGATGAAAGGCAGCAAGGCCATCGTATCCATCCGCCAGGGGAAGGAACAAAACTATCGGCCCGAGTTATACGTGGAGGCAGCGGGTTCAGGCAGGGATGAGCTGGGGCGGGCGATGGAAAAGGCGATAGCCGGACTGCAAAGCAAGTACCCGGGCATCGAACTTAAGTCCGAGGGCAACATCTGGTACGTGCTGATACCTGACAAGTATCGCGTCGGGCACGAGGCCCACTTTCAGCAGGTTACCGAAAGATACCTGAAATACCTCGTGGATGGGAAACTGCCGGACTGGGAAGTGTCAAATATGAGAAGCAAGTACTATATCACAACGAAGGCATTGGAAATAGCAGGAAAGTAGTAAAGGAGAAATTTCGTGAAGAAGAAAGGTTATCTGCCTGGCTTGATGGCCGGCGCTTTGGTATTTGCCGCCGGCTGTGGCATGGGGCCAAAGGTGGAGTTTCTAAAAGGCGACAGCAAAATCGACATTATGATTGGCGAAGAACACTTCACAAGCTACATGTACGGAAACGAACTGACCAAGCCGATTCTGTACCCGGTGTGTGCCCCTTCGGGGATTGTCGTTAACCGAGGCTACCCCTTCGCGAAAGTCGAAGGAGAAAGCACCGACCATCCGCATCATACGGGTATTTTCTTTACTTACGACAAGGTCAATGACAATGGCTTTTGGAACAATACAACCTCGCCGCCACAAATCAAACACATCGAGGTAACAAGAATGAAGGGAAAGACCGGCAAGGGCATGCTTTCAACCGTAATGCATTGGATAGGCAAGAACGGCCAAGTGCTGTTGGAGGAAAAAAGATGTATGGCCTTTCTGCCCGGCAAAGACGAATACGCTATCGATTTCGATATAACTCTGACGGCACAGGATGCAAAGGTCGTCTTCAAAGACACCAAGGAAGGAATGTTTGCGATACGAGCTGCCGACTGGTTGAGAGAAAAGGGAGGAACCGGCAGCTATTTAAGCTCAAACGGAGACCAGACGGAGAAAAACGTATGGGGCAAACGCGCCCAATGGGTCCGCCTTCAGGGTGAAAAGGATGGCAAAACAGTTGGAATTGCAATTCTTTATCATCCGAGCAGCGTAAACTATCCAACTTACTGGCACGCAAGGGGTTACGGTCTGTTTTCGGCCAATCCGCTGGGGCAGTACGATTTCGAAAAAAAACAGAATCCGGAAAGCGCCAAACCGCTCAATTTCACACTCGAACCGGGCAAGACAGCACATTTCAGATTTCGGCTGATTATATACGAAGGCCAGAGGACGCAGGAGCAGCTCGAGGACCGATTCAAGGTCTTTGCGAGGTCCGTGAAACAGTAAAGGCCTGGGGCCAAAATGCTCGCCCTGATGAGGCATTCTGGGGCGACTGGGCAAAATAATCGGTCTTTCGGCGGCATATTTTCGGTGCGTAGGATGGACACATCAAAGAGTTCCGTATACAATTACGCGTCTGATTTGTGTAAGATTGCGGGGAGCAGAACGGTTGTGCATAAAACCCGCCAGCCCGCACGTCTTAATACTAACAAGTGAACGTCAAAGTCAGAGCATTGTAGTGTTCTTTTGAAAGGGGAAAAAATGAGTTCGATTGGTCGCAGTTCGAAGTTGCTTTTGGTCGCAGTTCCGGCGGTTTTTCTGTGCTCGGGCGCCTGTGAGGCTGCCAAGGTAGATGCCAATGGGCCGATGGTGGCCTTCAAATATGTGCCCAGCGGTCTGGAGATCACAATCAATGGAAAGCCTTTCGCCACGTACTACACCGGAACAAGCGAGATTCCGAGGCCCTTTTTTGCCAACGTCAAGACGCCTTCGGGAATCCAGGTCACCAGGAATTATCCTCCCATCGAAGGCAAGGATTCTATGGATCACAACACTTTCCATCCGGGCATCTGGCTGACGTTCGCCGGCATTAACAAGAACGATTACTGGCGGCTGAAGAAAAAAACCGAGCATGAAATGTTCATCGGCAAGCCGGAAGGCGGCCCCGGAAAAGGCACCTTTACCGTCAGCAATTTTTACCTTGACTCGAAAGACTCTTCAGGAAACAGAATCGCCCACGAAATCTGCAAGTACACCATCCTGGCCCGTCCGGGCTACTATCTGCTCATCTACGACAGCACAATCTCGTCCGACGACCAAGACCTTGTTTTCGGAGATGACCAGGAGTATGGTCTGGGTATTCGCGTGCAGACTCCGATTGAGGAACGCTACGGCGGCCAAATCCTCAACGCCGAAGGGCTAAAGAGCGCAAAGGGTGCGTATGGCAAGGCGTCCAAATGGTGTGATTACAGCGGCGTCATGGATGACACGCTGATTGGCATGACCATAATGCCCGACCCTAAGAATTTCCGCGAAAGCTGGTTTCACACGCGAGACTACGGTCTTATCGCAGCTAACCCCTTCGGACGTAAAGGCGTTGCCGGCGGGGAGCCCAGCGAAGTGGTCGTCAAAAAAGGCGAGAAGTTCCATCTTGGCTTCGGCGTTGCCATCTATTCGGCCCCCAAAGGCACGGAAGTCAATCGCAAGGCCATGTACAAGGCTTATCGCAGGGAAATCAGACCCGTGGGCGAGAGAGGCAAGAAGAGCAGGAAAAAGGAATAGGCGCTGATACGAGTGGGCGACGGCGTTCGTATTACCGTGCGAGGCGGTACAATCGTCCGCTGCCGGTCGTCGTTATCAGTTGCATCTGCGGCAACTATTGTAGCTGCCTGCAATCAGAACGGCTAATATTTGTCCATCTGTTTTGGTTTCCGGCTGGACGGAAGCGATTCCATCCGGCCGGGTTCTTGTGAAAACTGCAGAGATAATGAAATTGGCGAAATCGAAACCATAATTGGAGATGATTCTGTGAAAAAGCTGATTCTACTTTCAGTGGTATTTTCACTCGCTGGGCCTTTGGCAATCCGCGTCGACGGCGCAAAGGTTGAACTGATAAAAGGCGATAACAAGGTCGATGTGCAAATCAACGGCAAGCCTTTCACGACGTACCTTTGGGGAGACCAGGCGCCAAAACCGGTGCTGGTCCCGGTCCGGACGCCATCGGGAATCGAAGTGACTCGCCGATATCCGCTCACCAAACTCGAAGGCGGAACCGACGACCACCTGCACCACGTCGGCATCTTCTTCACGGTTGACGGCGTCAACGGCACAAAGTTCTGGAACACTGTGGAACCGCCGCCGCAAATCAGGCACAGGGGTATTAAGGAAATTACCGGTGGAACAAACAGCGGCAAACTTGTTACCACAAGCCAGTGGGTCGATAAAAGCGGAAAAGTGGTGCTCGAAGATGAGCGGACGATGGTGTTCCTGGCAGGAGGCGGCGAGTCCGAATACGCGATTGATTTCTCACTGGATTTGACAGCAATGGTTGACAAGGTTGTTTTCGAAGACACCGAAGAAGGGGTGTTCGCAATCAGGGTCGCGGATTGCCTCAGAGAAAAAGGGCCCAAAGAATTCCTGCAGCCCGGTCAGCCGGCTCCCGAAGAATCAATCAAGGGTACCGGCGTCTATATGAGCTCCAACGGTGACGTAACGGCCAAGCAGGCATGGGGCAAGCGGGCAAGATGGATGGTCTTGCAGGGAGTTAAGGACGGCAAAGTCGTCGGCGTTGCGGTTTTCAACCATCCTGCGAGCATAAACTATCCCACTTATTGGCACGTCAGAAATTACGGCCTGTTCTCAGCGAACCCGCTTGGACAGGGCGACTTCCAGAGGCAGAGCAAATACAAGAAGAATCCTGTCATTCCGTTGCGACTGACGCTCAAAAAGGGCGAAAAGGCGCATTTCAGATTCCTGGTGGTTGTATACGAGGGAATCAAGACCAAAGAGGACCTTGAAGAACGGTTCAAGGAATTTGCAGAATAGCCTGCGGAACTTGAACGCATTGACGTTTTTGTGAGGCGGCCGAATTTGTCTTGGTCTGCCAGGTAAAAGGGCAAGAGAAGGATTATGCAAGGTATTACCCGGCGGGATTTTGTGAAAGGCTCAATGGCCGCAACTGCCGTGCTGGCTCTGCCGGCCCGCACTTTTGCGAGAACACAAAAGTATCGTGTCGCAGTAATCGGAAGGACGGGACGCGGAAATTACGGCCACGGGCTTGATGTGGTCTGGAATGACATCGAAAAGGTGGAGGTCGTTGCCGTCGCCGATGAAGATGCACAAGGACGGGTCGAAGCTACCGAGAGACTTAAGGCCAAAAAGGCATACGCCGACTACCGCGAGATGCTCGAAAAAGAGCGACCGGATATAGTTTCCGTCGCCCCTCGCTGGATAGATTGTCACCGGGACATGACGCTGGCCTGCGCCGAGGTCGGGGCGCACGTATTCCTCGAAAAGCCGATGTGCCGGACGCTGCGTGAGGCCGACGAAATAGTGGCTGCATTTGAAAAGAAGAACCTCAAACTTGCCATTGCCCATCAAAGGCGGTACAGCCCGACGATGGAGCGGATAAAGGAGATTATCGCACAGGGAAGACTCGGCGACTTACTGGAGCTTCGCGGAAGGGGCAAAGAAGATAAACGCGGGGCCGGTTTTGACCTTCTGTGCCTTGGGACTCACACGATGGATTTGATGCGGCTCTTTGCAGGCGACGCGCAATGGTGCTTCGCCGAAGTGAGGGAGAACGGAAAACCTGTCACGAAAAACCAAGTGCATGAGGGTATAGAAGGGTATGGTCCGGTTGCCGGCGACCAGATAAATGCCACGTACCGCTTTGGCGGGCTTGCGATGGGTTACTTTTCTTCACATCGGGCACAGCACGGCATCGGCGAGCGCTGGGGGCTGCAGCTTTGCGGGAGCAAAGGAATTATCACCATAGGCCAGGGCGGCAAAGAGCCAAAGACGTCGTGGTTTATCGACGACCCCACATGGCAGCCGGGCCGCAGCAAAGCACAGTGGCAGCAGATAAGCAGTGCAGGTCTGGGAAAACCCGAGCCTATCAAAGATGTCGAAGACATCCCTCGCGGCAACCGTCTAATCGCACTGGACCTGATACGGGCCATAGAAACCGATACTCAGCCGCAAGGAAACATGTACGACGGGCGCGCGGCACTGGAGATGATAATGGCGGTTTATGAATCGCATCGGCTCAAAGCACCGGCAACGCTGCCGCTGAAGAATCGGGACCACCCCCTCAGTCTGATTTAGTTTGGAGGTCTATTACAATGAAAAAGATGTTTCATCACCATGGGCGGGCACTGCAACCACTTGCATTGGCCATAAGCTGCGTTGTCTTACAATTTTGTTCGTACTGTGCTTCCGCCCCCCAGAAGAAGTTCGAACCTACTGTTGAATCGCTCAAAGCTTACAAGTGTCCGGAATGGTTTCGGGACGCAAAATTCGGCATTTACCTGCATTGGGGAGTATATTCGGTCGCCGAGCGCGGCGAGTGGTACGCAAGACAGATGTACATAGAAGGAACCTCCGAATATAAGCACCATGTCGAGAGATACGGCCACCCGTCGAAATTCGGCTACAAGGATTTCATTCCGATGTGGAAGGCCGAAAAGTTCGACCCCGACCGTCTCGTGGCGCTTTTCAAAAAGGCCGGCGCAGAATACTTCACCCCTTGCGCGGTGCATCACGACAACTTCGATTTGTGGGACTCAAAGCACCACAAGTGGAACTCCGTCAACATGGGACCGCGAAAGGATATAACAGGAATGTGGCGAGAAGCGGCGCTTAAACATGGGCTGCGATTTGGATGCACAACCCACCTGGCGCGCAGTTATAGCTGGTTTCAGGTGAACAAAGGCGCCGACAAATCCGGCCCTTATGCGGGCGTCCCCTACGACGGCGCCAATCCGAAGTACTGGGATTTCTACCACGACCCCAATGAAGATACCAACCGCAAGCACCCCAAGAATCCGCCGGAGCACTGGCGAAGGGAATGGGCTTTGAGGATTATGGACCTGATTGACAATTACAAGCTGGATTTTCTATATTTTGACGGGTGCGTTCCGTTCCGGGGGGACGACAACGGCAAGACCGGCTTTGAGGTGATGGCGCACTTTTACAATCAAAGTATGCGATGGCATGGCGGCAGACAGGAGTGCGTCATGACCATCAAGAATCTCAAGGACCACGGCATCTATGTCGACGGCATCTGCACGCTCGATATGGAAAGAAGAAGAGCCAAAGAACTTCTTGCCGAACCCTGGCAGACGGACACCTCAATTGGACCGTGGGGATATCACGCGGGCGCCAAATATCGCAGCGTCAACGAGATTATTGATGAAATGGTGGACATCGTCAGCAAGAACGGAAACATGCTGCTCAACGTTCCTCCTAAAGCGGACGGGACGCTGGACGCCGAAACGGAGCGAATCCTTCTGGATATCGGCAAATGGTTCGATGTGAACGGAGAAGCGATTTATGGCACAAGGCCGTGGGTAAAATACGGCGAGGGAAGCCTGCGTTTTGTCCGCAAGGGCGACGTGGTGTATGTGATTGCGCTCGAATGGCCGGAGGCCGGCAAGGGCTTGGAGGTTTCTTCTTCGGCGTTGGCCGAAAAATCCGGGAAGGTCGCCGATGTCAGGCTTCTCGGCCATAAAGGAAAGCTCCAATGGGAACAGAAGGATGGCGGACTTGTAATCACCGTGCCGGAAAAAGCTCCCTGCGAGCACGCGTACGCTTTTAAGGTTGTGTTTAACAGGTAAGCGCCGGCGGGACGACGGATAAATCAGCACGTATCAGAAGTTACCGGCCGCCAAAACGGTTTTTAGATTTTCCCTTAACCCTGACGTGCTGATACGTTATGATACGCGAGAATTTCGGGTATAGGTCAGTTTTTTAACTTAACGGTTATTGAAGGAGATTACGGATGAAAGACATTACACGGCGGAGTTTTATGAAGAATTCAGTAGCGGCGGGCGTTGCGCTTGCCATCCCGCGATACGCCGGCGCCCGCAGTCAGCCAGCGCCGTTCTCCCGGGTCCGAGGCGCCAACGACGAGCTTCGGGTAGCGGTCGTGGGCCTTAGAGGCCGGGGCGGCGGACACGTGGGCGAGTTCCATAAGTCCGAAGGAGCGCGGGTCGTAGCGCTTTGTGACATCGATGAAAAAGTGCTGAACGGCAGGGTCGAGGATTTCAGGAAACGCAACGAAAAGGTCGGCGCATATATCGATTATCGTCAGATGCTCGAACAGGACAAGTCTATAGACATCGTTTCAATTGCCACCCCCGACCACCAGCACGTGCCGGTGGCGGCGCATGCCGTGCTTGCCGGCAAAGACGTTTATGTTGAGAAACCGATGAGCCACACTATCGCGGAAGGACGCTATCTGGTGAACCTGGCCCGCAAGTACGGCAGGATAGTACAGCACGGGACACAGTCGCGAAGCGCCGAAGGCGTGGCCGAGGGGATAGAATACGTCAAATCGGGCAAGCTCGGCAAATGCAGGCTGGCCAAGGCCATCAACTGCCAGCATCGCGGCAAAATAGGCCATAAAGAAGACGAGCCGACCCCACCCCACGTCCACTATGACCTGTGGCTCGGGCCGGCCCCGAAGAGACCGTTCAACCTTAACCGATACCACTACCAGTGGCATTGGTGGTGGGACTACGGCACCGGCGACACCGGCAATGACGGCGCCCACCAGATTGACATTGCCCGGTGGGGTCTGGGAGTTGGACTGCCCAAGGCGGTTACCTGCAGCGGCGGGCAGTTGTACTACGATGACGACCACGAAACGCCCGACACGCAGATGGCTACGTTCGAATATGACGAAGGGTACGTGGTTTTTGAAATGCGGCTGTGGACGCCCTACAAACAGGAGGGCCACGACAACGGCAATATCTTCTACTGCGATGATGGCTGGTTATCCATCGGCCGGGGCGGCTGGAAAGCCTATTCCAAAGACGGCCAGGAGATCGCCGGCGGCGGCAAGGGACGCGGGTCGCACATGGGCAACTTCCTCAAAGCGGTGCGCAGCAGAAAGATAAGCGACCTGACCGCCGATGTCGAAGTTGGACACCACTCGGCGACTTTGTGCCACCTGGCTAATATTGCGATGCGTGTCGGCCGGAGACTTAAGTTCGATGCCGGCAAGGAACGGTTCATCGGTGACTCCGAAGCAAATAAGTACCTGACCAAGCGTTACCGCAAAGGCTTCGGGTTGCCGAAGGCGTAAGCAAGGCGGAAGCGGGGTACAGAAAACAAAGAGCATTGCAGAGGGACACGTCCTGACCGTGCCCCTCCCTTTTCTCGCAAGTGAACCACCTCATCCGCGGTTGGCCAAGAGAGGGGGTAACTACTGGCTGCCTGTCCGGCTGCAAGTACAGCTTCCACCAAAAAGGTTTTATCTATCGACCCTTGCGCCGCCGCCCTTCATGACTTTTTCAACTTCCTTCAGACTGGCCGTTGTCGTGTCGCCGGGTGTGGTCATTGCAAGAGCGCCGTGCGCGGCCCCATAATTTACCGCCTCCTGTGCGGTCTTGCCTTCCATAAGGCCGTATATCAGGCCGGAGGCAAAACTGTCGCCGCCGCCGACTCTGTCGTAAATCTCCAGGTCCAGCCGCAACATCGCATCATGGAACTGGCCGTCCGCATAGACGATAGCGCCCCAGTCATTGACCGATGCGGTCTTGGCGTTACGGAGTGTGGTTGCCACCACCTTGAAATTCGGAAACGCCTTGACCGCTTCGGTAATCATTTTTTTGAAATTTGTCGGGTCAAGCTTTGAATAATGCTCATCAAGTCCCCTGACTTCAAATCCGAGGGCGGCGGTAAAATCTTCTTCATTTCCAATCATCACGTCAACGTAAGGAGCGATTGCCCGGTTAACCTCTTTTGCTTTTTCATGGCCCCCAATGTCCTTCCAGAGTGACCCACGGTAGTTCAAATCGTACGAAATAATCGTGCCGTATTTTTTGGCCGCCGCTACAGCTTCCATTATGACCCCCGGCGTCGTTTCAGATAGCGCCGCAAAAATGCCGCCCGTGTGGAACCAGCGAGCGCCGTCTTTGCCGAATATTTTCTCCCAGTCAATATCGCCCTTTTTCAACTGGGATGCGGCGCTGTTTGCCCTGTCGGAACACCCGACAGCGGCCCGGACGCCGAATCCTTTCTCGGTGAAGTTCAGACCGACCCTTACCTTTCGGCCAATGCCGTCGTAAGGGACCCATTTTACATACTCCATATCGACTCCGCCCTGAAACATCAGGTCCTCAAGAAGTCTGCCCACGGGATTATCCACGATGGCAGTTACAACTGCCGCGTTCTTGCCGAAGCAGCGCTTCAAACCTCTTGCGACGTTATATTCCCCGCCGCCTTCCCAGGCCCTGAAATGCCGTGTCGTATGAATTCTTTCGTCGCCCGGGTCCAGTCGAATCATAATCTCGCCCAGGGACACTATGTCATATTTGCACTTTGATTTTGGCTTTAAGTCTATGACGGCCATCTTTTACCTCCTTATCAGCGCTATTGTCTATTTGCTGTAGATTTTTCCTTCTCTATAATCCTGCCAGGCCGGCTCAAAAGCTTTCCTGTCAGCCGGCGCTGCTCGAACAGCAACACTCCGGCAACTGAAAAAGTCAGACGCCTGGGGGTCATATTCTATTCGCAAAATCGAATTCCTCAACGCTTCGTTTTCGGGTTTGAACTTCAACGGCTTACCGGTGGCCCTGTCGAGGATAGCCGGGTGAATTTCTATCCCATCCTCCGCAAGCGCCAGATGCGAACCCCGTGAGCCGCTGCCCTTTTCAAGCAGCTCCACGATTGCTTTTAGATACGCAACGCTGGTCAAGGCCAAATGCTCCGCCTGGATTGCTGTTATGATGTCCCTGGCCTTCTCTGATTTGAAACCTCGACTTTGTATTTGTTTATAGTCCTCCACAGCTTCAGCCAGGGCCCTGCGAGCGTCGTTTAGTTTCCTAACGTGCGCAGCCGAAGCGGTCATACGACTTTGAATTCGTCTTATTACTTCCTTCGCGACTAAACCAGACGAGCTGCCGTACTTTTCGAGCCTCGCCACAAACTTACTCAACTGCCGGTCAATCTCATCGTGCTTGTCCAAATGGTCGGGGGTCTCGAGGTCGTACACGTTGGCAATGTATTCCGCCGCCCGCAGTCCGCCGACCTGCCCGGCGTTGAGAGCCGAGCCGCCGGGCCGCTTGACGCCGTGCGTCCCGGCCATCTCACCAATCACAAAGGTCTGAGGTATATTTGACTGCCACCATTTATCAACCGCAAAGCCACCATTGTTATGCTGGGCGCAGACGGCAATCTCAAGAGGTTCGGAATATAAATCTATGCCATTTTCTTTATATACCTCGATGGCCAAAGGGTTCAGACGGGCAAGCCGCTCTATTGGCGTGGCTTGAAGCGAGCCTGTCCTTCTCAGGTATTCGTGCGCCTCCGCCTCGAGGTCATTAATATCAAACTCTTTCATCGAATCCTTGCCGCGCGGATTATGCAGGAAATCCATAAAAACGCATCGGCCTTTTTGCATTTCGTTAAAGACCAGAACGTCTATCAATGAAGACTGTAGGCTCTCGATGCGCTGCGGGTCAAAAGGCCACTGATAACCTTTGAGGAAAATGTTCGTGGCCATTTTGCTCGTTGTGGGAAAGAAATCAGCCAGAAAGTCGCATTCGTCCCGCCCACCGGCATCGGTGCTGAAGATTCGAGGAATGGCCTGACAATAACTGCCTGATACATTCCAGCGGAACCTGGTGCTTGCTAATCCGAACTGCGATTCGGTCAGGTTTTCCGCAGTGAGGCCCGCCCTAAAAGCGATGCCGTGGATGCTTAACTGCCCCTTCGGATAAACACTGGTCTGGTAGAGCTCTCCAGGCCCGCCGGCGGCCAGCACAAGATTTCTACAGAGATAAATATTTATGGCGTAATCCTTGCCGGTCAGTTTTTTCTTGTCGATGGCGACAACACCGATTATGCGCTTCGCATCCCCATCACCCGCCGTTAAGAGCTCGACTACTTCCTTGTGGTCATGAATCCGGATGCCATAAGAGCGCGCCTGCCTTTGGAGGCATTCGCTCATGTATTTGCTGGTTTTAGGGCCGGCTGACGTAGCTCTCTCATAGGGGTCGTTGTCCGTTTTGTAACCGATGTAGCTGCCCACAGAATCATGCGGAAACGGCACGCCGGCCTGAACCAAATGATAGAATTCGCGAAGCGAGCCTATCGCTTCGGCCAGAGCCAAATCGCCGTGACAACAGCCGGCGGCGGTCAGGGTTTTCGCAAACTCCTGGGCACTGTCGGCCATTTCGCAGCTTGTACCCATCTTATAATATGTCTGCTTGTCCGAGCCGCCCATTCTCGATGCGCCCATAGGAAGCCCTGATGTCACCACTGCTATCCTGTCGTGCGCATCCTTAACACCTTTTTGTGTCATAAACTCGTACAAGTGGACCGCGCAGTTCATTCCCGCGGCGCCTGCCCCCACTATGACGGTGTTGTACCGATGGGCCGTAATTGTCTGGTTGTCAATCCTTCGTGTTTCCGCAGCTTTCCCCATGGTCACGTCTCGGTTGACTGTTTATGCGAGATTAAAATTTCTGCCGGTAACCTGGCTCATCTTTTGAACGGAGGCGGTGGCAAAATTAACGTCCGGCCACTTTTCCGCCCGCAATTTATCTATCAATTGTTTTATCCTGGTCAATTCCTCGGCCAAAAGCTCGTAGTTCTGCTCGTCGATAATCCTTTTCATTATGGCTTTCTCAATCATACTGAACGAGCCGCCCAGCACGAGAACGCCGGCATCAATGTAGTCCGGAATGTTCCCGGCGTTTGTTCCGCCTGTGGGCACAAGGCTGACGGTCTTGTGAATCGCAGGGTCGATGGCCTTGACATAGGCCGGCCCGCCAAGCTCCTTGGCCGGGAATATCTTGCAGAGATTCGCCCCCTTCGAGAACTGGTTCAGAATTTCTGTAACCGTACCACAGCCTGGTATCATAGCCAGCTTGCGGCAAAACTTCTTGTAGCTCTCGCCGCTGAAATTCGCCGCCGAAACCAGAAAGCCTGCTCCTGCCTCTACAACCTGCTCGATGGCAGGCAGTGGGTCATCCGCGTGAGCCTTGTTGTAAACATCGAGCATTTCCGGAAAATCTATCAAACTTGCCGCTCCTACCACAAAGTCAGGCAATTCCTCGCGCAGCCGAGCAAGTTTTTCCAAAGGCCTGCGGATGCGGCAGGTTACCTCCATATTGTTGACACCGGCCTTTATAAGCGCCTGTGCTGTACTTACTATATCGAGCTTATCCTGATTGAAAACGAGGATAAAGCCGTCCTTTAACAGTGTTCTGATTGTAGTAGTGATATCCATTTTTCTGTCCCTCAAAGTCTTCTCAAATGAAAACCGCCGTCAACGTCAATCACCTGGCCCGTCGAAAAATCAAACCTGCCTTCTGCAATGGCCCCGACCGCCTTTGCGACATCTTCCGGCCGGCCCCATCGCTTAATCGGCGTAAGGCCCTCTGCTATAAGCTTATCATATTTGTCTTTCATGACGCTGGTCATATCAGTCGCTATAATGCCGGGCCTGATTTCAAATACCCCGATACCGTATTCCGCCAGTCTGTCCGCATATAGCTTCGTCATCATGCCGACACCGGCCTTGCTTATACAGTATTCACCGCGGGAGGGGCTGCTGGTGTATGCCGAGACCGAGCCGATGTTGACGATTCTGAATCTGCGGTCAGGATATTGTTTCTTCTGTTCGACCATCCAGTTTGCAACCAATTGGGTCAGGAAGTAAGGCCCTTTGAGATTTATCGCCATTACCCTGTCGTAGCTCTGCTCGGTCGCCTTAAGTAAATCGGTCCTCTTTTCGGGTGCGACACCGGCATTATTGACCAAAACATCACACCTGCCGAATCTGTCTTTTGCCAGAGTGACAAGATGCGTACGGTCAACAGCGCTGCTCACGTCAACTCGCAAGATTTCGCAATGTACTCCGAGGCCCTCAATTTCTTTGTGAGTTGAAGACGCGAAAGATTCATCGGGCTTGCCTTCATCGCTCAAATCAAAATGACTCACCACCAGGTCATAACCCAGCGATGCCAGCTCTTTCGCTGTCGCCTTTCCAATCCCTCTGCTTGCTCCGGTAATTATCGCCGCAGGCTTGCCGGCCATTCTTAACCTCCTTATTTAACTGCGATTACGGCGGCGTCCATTCCAAAACAGACGCCATCTGAGGCGGAGTACTCTCCAGAACGTCAAGGTCCTTCTGCTCGACTTTCTGCACAAATAGATGCAGCAAGTTCTCACGCTGCCAGAGAACCGGGTCGTAACTCGGCTCCCACTGCCCGACAGAATAATCGGTCAAATCCTCGATGCGCCACTTCACACGTTCGGCGTCCTGGCAAATCGCCGCCGACACACGGTTGCCCCGCTCGGCATCACGAAAAATCATATACAACCTGTCCCCCTCTCCGGCCAGTATTTTGGGACGTGACATCAAAAGGTACTTCGTGCCCGGCCCACTGAGCGAAAAAGCCGTCGTCCGCGAACCAACCTGACAAGTGCGCCACTTGCGCCCATCGTGATAAACAAGACGGTACTGCGGAACCTTCGTCCCTTCAGACCGCCAGTATGTCGATATTACCGGCCGACCCTCTGAATCAACCGTCATCGAGTTCTGGTTTATCAACTCGCTCTTTTGCGGTATCCGCCAGGCATACTCCGCGTTCCCAGCGGTAATTGGCAGTGTGTACTTTTCCCCCGTGGACTTTCGCCATGTCTTGCCTTCGTCGCTCGACTTTGCATAACAAACATCATGGTTTGTGGCCACGTCGCCCGTCTCCCGCCAGCACCAGGAAATATGCCAAGTGCCATCTTTGTCAATCGCTATCTGATTCGTATAAGCGTTACGCTCACCCTGACCGTCAATAAGCGGATGCTGAACCGCCGACCACTTCTGAGTCCTGACATCGTAACGATTCAACATCGTGTTGCCCCGTCCCGAGCCGCCGTCACGATAGAGAAACAATAAATCCCCGTCCGGCAGATTGTAAAACTCAGGATATGTCACCTTCTTTTCATCCTGACCCGTCATCGGCATTTCTTCGCTCAGTTCGAGCGACCCCGGTGCCGTCCCCCGGCAATAGCGCAGAGGGTCACAATGATGGTTCCAGGAAATATGAAGCACTCCGTCACCGTCAACGCCAATACTTATGCCGTTATGCGCGTCCGTGGTATCTCCCTTGTATTGAGTCTTGCGAATTTCCCAGTCCTTCGACCCGAGCTTCCGCTTTGCCAGCACGACGTGCGCATCCTCGCTGTAGAACGCAACATATTGAGCGTCCTTATGCGTGGTTACGGAATTCACCCGGAAGATGGTGGCGTTTACCGAATTCTTCGCCCAGCTCTCCGCAATCGGAACCATGCGCAGAGCACCTGGAGCCGCACCGCACCTCGCGGCCGATGCCGCCAACGCAGATGCTGCAAGCACGACATAAAGCTTTCTCAGTCGCATTACGTTTCCCCAGACTCCTTCAGACACATCTTCTTCACCATCAGCACTCTTTCGGCACTGGTGTTATACGAAATCGCGCCGGTGCCTATAATAACCTTGCAATGCTCCGCGGCAAGTCTCCGCACACTATTGATTTGCCTGTCCAATTCTTCGTCCGGCCCCTGCTCAATCAATACAGGGCTTACATTACGACGCACCAGCACACAGGTTTCTTTCGTAAGTTCGAGGAATATATTAACATCTGCGGCGAAATCGCAAAGCAGAATATCCGCCCCCGTCGCAAACAGATGCTCGGCAATCGGCTCCGTCCGCCCACCTATGACATATTCAACAAACTCAGCTCCGCACTCTTTCAAGGCGGCAATCAGCTTCCTAACATGGGGCAGAATCATAGCTTTGAACAGCCGAGGCGAAATCAAGGGCGGCGCGGCATACGAATCAAAGACACAAACCCCGACGCCCCGGTTAATAAAGGCTTTGCCGTAACTGATACTCACTTCGGTCAGGAAACTCAGAAACTCATTAACCTCGTCCGGCCGCTCAATCATTCCTATAAGCAGTTCCTCGATACCCATCAGCTCAACGGCCATGGAATACGGAGCGCTGATTGCCCCCCTGACGAAGACCTCGCGGCCCAACCTGTCGTTGACGGCCTTTGCCGCCTCCAACACCAAAGGCATGCGCCCCGAACTGGCCACATCGACGATGCCAAGTCTGCCAAAGTCATCGAGGCTGGATAGAATTCTTTCCTTGATTATGGGCACCGCATCCACCGCTTCAGGAAACCAAACCTCACTGCCCAGCGCCTCTGCTTCCACGTCATAAATGTCTATCCCCACGGTCAGCATATCGGGGCCGTAAGTTTCATACTCAGCCAAAACCGCCTGCTCCAATAGTCCCGCACTCCGGCTCACCTCACTCGGCGACCTGCCCAAAAGTCTCGCCTTGTGCTCATAAATCGCAGGACAAAACGGTGGCCTGTCCCTTCTCTTGCCCTCCAACGTCAGCCTGACTCTCTCCTTTGGACTCACTCTGTCTCCCGCTGAAAATTTCTCTCAACCGTTCAACAAACACCAACTCGCAATCACTCGTTCCCTGCACTCTTGCGCCCCTGTTCATATATCGGCCCGTAAGTCTCCTTGTCCCGCACGACACAGCCTATCATTCCGCCATCAATCATTATCTGACTGCATTTGCTGCAAGCTACACAAACCTTACGTGCGTTAAGTTGAGCCTTGAGAATAATATCTCTGGCGAAATCCGGATAGGCAAAAGCCATCCGCCCGACGCCTATGATAGAGGCCAATCCGTTTGACTTGCTCGCCGCTGCCACATTGGGCATAAGCCTCCTCAGCCAGCTATAGCCCGTGCCGACAACTGCTATATCGCTGAACTGCTTTTGAATCTCTCCGGCCAGCCTGATTAATCTGCTTACTCCCACCAGCGGATGCTCAGGCGACACGTAACCTCCAACCACCGGTTCATTGAAAGGCCTGCCATAATGTGGATTGTAATGGGGATTGGCAATCGAGATATTTATCAGCCTCACGCCGCGTTCGAGAAGCAGGGCAATCAGTTTCCTGGGTTCTGTCAGGTCCGGCTTAGTGTAATCATCCTTATCGACGCCCCATCCGAAGGGATATGGAACGGCATCGTAAACGCCGAGCCTCGTTACAACCTGCTTGTCTGCGCCAAGCTCTTCATGAATCCTGTCGATGACCTCCAGCAGGAATCTCGTACGATTTTCAAACGAGCCGCCGTATTTGCCTTGCCTCTCACGACAGGCCGAAAGCTCGCTAATCAGATAGCCGTGACACGATTTAATATCCATCGCGTCGAAGCCGACTTCAAACGCTATCTTTGCCGCCTTTACATAAGCGTCAACGAGCCTCTCCAAATACTTATCGGTCAAGACCGGCCAATTATCCGGTACTCGGCTTTTCGCGCTCCGGTCAGGCTTTTGCTGAAGGGTCAGGGCGTCGCGGTAAGGGTCGCGCTGGAGAATCACTGGCTGCCGCACGCCCTGCGGCCTGCTGTACCTGCCCGAATGCGTCAACTGCGCCACGATAACCGGTCGGTGACGTAACTTGCTGTCCTGTGCCGCTTGCCGCATTCGTTTGACAAGAGCAACGAAGCTTTCCCTGCTGTTGTCATTAAGCCACAACTGCCTCGGATTGGCCCTGCCCTCCGGGACCACCGCGATAGCTTCGGCCCATATCAGCCCGGCACCGCCCGCCCCAAACCTCTCGTACCTTCGAAAAGTAAGCTCCCCCGGCCGGCCCTCCGAATCCCCGTCGGCCGCCTCCATAGGATGTATCGCCAGCGAATTCGGCACAACCAAATCGCCGACCTGCACCGGCTCAGCCAATATCGAAACGTCCTTTATCGCATCGACAGTGACACCCAGTTCGGCAGCCAGTCGCTTCAAATCCTCAATCCTTTTCAGACGAAAGCCCCGCCTTTCTTTCTCGCTTGTTTCTGCAGTGTCCTTCATATCCGGTGGGTCCGTCACTTTTCAAAACTGGCGGCTGCTTCGGGCAGTTGCCGCTTGATTTCTTCTATCCTGTAACCAAAGCCCGGCCCTTTCAGCGTGGACAAATCAAGCTGTCCGTTTCTTCGCCGATAAAGTCCCGGGTGCAACGCCTCTTCCGGCGCAGAAGCTGCCGGATAAAACTGCATCCCGTTGGTCTCGACTCCCATCAACGTCGGCGTATGCGCGGCCAGAAGAACGTGAGGAATCTGCGCAAGCATCGGATTGCTCAAATCCTGAACCATTAAAGCCATCCCGTGCGCCCTCGCCCAGCAAAGGCTCAGCAGCGCACCAGTCTGCGTCTTGCAGGTTTTCAACGCAACACCCGTCCAGCCCAAACTGCGGCCGAGTCTTATCAACTTCCAGTCGTGGGCGCTCTCATCCATAAACAAAGGCTTAAGCGACGAGACGCTGTGAACGTCGATTCGATTCTCCTCCAAATCATACGGAAACGGCTGCTCTACATAAAGAATCATCTGATAAATCCGCGGATGCTCCGACATCAATCTATCCAGAATATCGGTCACATAAGCCGGCTCGGTGACTGTGCAGTTAAAATCGGTGGTCAGCCACAAAACATCATTCTCGATTGCAATCTGCCCCACTCGAACCAAACGTCCGTAATCCCAATCGGAATCAGTGCCGCACAGCTTTACCTTAAGGCATTTGAGACCGTCCCGTTTGATCCAATCCGTCAATAATACGGGGTAGCCGTCATCGGGTTCTGCTCCCGTCAACTCAGAGGCATCGAGCAAATCCTTTCCTCCTACCAAATGCCAGGCGGGGACATTCTTTGCGGCAGGCAATTTCAGGAAATCAACCGGGTATTTGCCTGCAAATGAAAAATCGGCGCCCTCAGCCAGCTTAAGATAAGCAGATAAATCAGAGTTCATAAAATCACCATTATATGTCGAGTACACGTCCAGGCCCAGAAGGTGACCGTAGGCATCGTGCAGCGCAATGTCGAACGCCGAACAGCAAACAAGCGCCGCCAGCCACGGCATTTGCTCCACCTGCTCACCCCGCTTACCGTTAAGCTCGCTTAATAAACCGGGCAGAAACGACTCGACGAAATCGTGTCCCAATTCAATAGGATGACCTGCACGGTCAAATCTTACCCAGGCCTCACCGAGCATCCGGCAGAAATCCTGCATCGCATCCGCTCTTTCCTGATAAGACAGGCTGCTCGGCCACGCCCACTGAACACTCAGTGGAGTCTCACCCCACCCCCGCGCTTTGCGCCCTTTTGCGTCCGCGACTGTCATGCAAACACGGGCACACGTAACCAAAGTCAGCGTCTCGCGGCCGAACTTAAACGGAACCCTCGTCTCTATCGGAATGAAATACAAATCAGCAGAAACAGGTGTAACATCGGTCTTCATAAATCACTTCCCAACCGGATGAGGTGTCATTCCATAACACGCATCTTGGCACCGGCATCTGAGCCTGCCGGCACCGGTCTGTCAAGAGCCCAGAACACTGCATTCGTCAGCATCCGGCGAAACCAGGCAAGCTTGAAATCACCTGGATGCCCCAAAGAAGTATAAAACACCCGCCCGCCTCCGCTGTGCGTGTTGGTCCAGGCGACCGGCTCGTGCGGCCTGCGGTCATCGACGCACCCCATCATCAGTACGCTTGTTGTTGTAGTTAAGGGCAACGTCTTGTAGAGCCACGACCGAACGTGGATTTCGCCCTGCGGAACACCGGCAAGAATGGGGTGGGACTTCATGCCCGGCTCTATCCAGACATAAGTTTTCGGCCCGTTTGGCTCCTTGTTGCCGTGGTGACCGTGATAATTGCCGCCTAACACATCGGGGTCGAACTCGGGCCACTCAAGAAATCCAGCCTCGGGCTTGTCGCCGCGAACCACAAACGCATGACTGGCCGTGCGCAACCCAATCAGAGGCTTGCCGCTATTGATATAATCTCGAAGGTGCTTCATCTGCTCCGGCGGCAGCGCCCGACGACGCACGTACAACACCGCAAGGTCGGCAGTCGCCAGAGCCTCCATCCCTGCAATGTTGTCACGCTCCTTAGCATTACTCGCCTTGGCTGCACCTAACGCAAATTCACACGAAAAGTCGTGCTTAGTTTCCAACTCATGCGCAAAATCAGGCAGCGTCTTGTCGGCATCGTATTCATCCTCCGCAATAATGAAAACCACCCTCGGCCGTTTGTCATTCTTGAATCGAAAGGCAGGACTGCCGGTAAGCTCCGCCGAAACAATCGTCGGACAAACGTACTTCTCTATGTGCTCTACAATTAACTCGGTCCCGGTAAAATGATTTACGTACGGTGACATCCGGTGGTTGTACATCGTATCGGTCAGGTCCCGCACAAGCACAATGTCTTTGCCGAACCTCGCCATGTTCCGCAGTCCGAAGGGCCGGCCCAGCACGCACATGTTGGTGTGCACCCCGAGAATTATCACGTTCTTGATGCCGCGCTGCTCCAACAGATTCCATATTTCCACGCCGGAATCGCTGATGGCGTCCTCGTCGCGAATTTCAATCGCCTCGATCTGCTTTTGCCAAGGGTGGCCGCCTTTGCATCTCAGCTCGCAGTCGCAGCCACCGTCCGACTGGTCAATCGGGTATGCCGCCTTCTCCTTATCGTCAATCCATCGACACCACTTTTCGATGCCATCGGGCAGATTCGACGCCTGCGGCGCGCTTTGCGCTCGCTTACGCGCCGGGTGGTGCTTGTAGTAATCGACCGTGCTGCTCGGCGCGTGCACAATCAGCATCCCTTTCGCACGCGCCTTCTTGACGAGCTCATCCATACGCGGCGCCATCTCCGCCACCCTGCCGGTCGCACCTTTGCACCAGTGTTTATCCCACATATCACAAATGATGACGGCTGTTTGAGACGGTCCCCACTCTAACCTATTGTTTAGCACGGCAAAGCTGCCACTGCCGTCGGAAGTCTCCGCCCGACTGCGGGCGTTCAGAACAATCTTGTCCGCACCGTGCACAAGACCAGTGGTGAAAATAAGCAGTGCTATCAGAGCAGCGAGTCTTTTGTTTTTCATGCTTGGCCTTTCTGCTTGGAATAGTCGCTTCAGATATGCCATGGCGCGCGCCTGGGCCGGTCCAGCATCCGGTTTGCCTGCTCATCGCCGATAAAACGTTCCTTCTGGGGGTCCCACCGCAGCTTGCGTTGGAGCATCATCGCAATATTTCCCAGGTGACACAGGGTCGCACTGCGATGGCCCACTTCCACCGGCGCGGCAGGCTCTTGGCCCGTTTTGATACAGTCGATGAAATTCCGATGGTGGTCGTCGCTCCTGTACAGATGAATTTCGTCCGGCCCGATAACGGATTCTTTCAGCGACTCTGGATGCGTCGCGAAACGCTTGCCTATCTCCACCCAGCCTTCCGTGCCCTCGAAACGTGCGCCCACCCAGCCCCCAACGTCCGTCTTACAAATCAGCTCCACACCATTTGCGTACCGGGCGCGGAAGTGTATCTTCGTGGGCGTATTGAAAAGTCCGTCCTTCGGAAACTCACCGCCGAGGTCCTCGACCTCCACCGGGCCGGTATCGTCCGTGCCGTTGCCCCACTGCGCCATATCCAGCGAGTGCGCGCCGAGGTTCGTCGTCTGGCCGCCCGAATAATCAAGAATGAACCTGAACTTATAGAGACAGCGGTCCTTATGATATGGCTCCCACGGCGCCGGCCCCAGCCACATATCGTAATCGAACCCATCCGGAACCGGCATCGGCTCCCAGTTACTCCCAGGCCCCTCTCTGTTATTTGGCCCAACCGGGGTTAGTATTCTCCTGAGCTGCCCGATACGCCCGTTGCGAACCAGCTCGCAGGCAAAACGCGTCGTTCGCCTCGACCGCTCGTGGCTGCCCGTCTGGAAGACGACCCCGTGACGCCGAACAGCTTCCACCATGGCCCGACCCTCGGCAATCGTCAGCGTCATTGGCTTCTCACAGTAAATATGTTTACCCGCCCTGGCCGCCCAAATTGACATAACCGCATGCCAGTGGTCGGGCGTGACAATCGTGACGGCGTCTATATCGTCCCGCGCTAATAATTGGCGGAAATCAACGTAAGCAGCACATCCCTTGAACGTTCCCGACTCTTTCTGACGGGCATAATGGTCTTCGACGATTTTTTGGGCCGGAACTCTTCCCAGGTAATTGCCCTGCCAGCCATGCTTGTACCAATGCCCGTATTCGCGGCTGCCGCTGACGACATCGCAGACGGCAACTATCTGCACGTCTCTGTACTGAAGGAAGGCCCTCATATCGTTGGTGCCCATGCCGCCAACGCCGATACAGCCCATCGCGATTCGGTTGCTCGGTGCATCGGCCCCAAATACCGAAGACGGCAAAACGTATGGAAAGCCGAACGCCGTGGCTGCAGTAACCGCCGCACCCTTCAAGAACCTTCGCCGGCTGACCGTATTATTCCCCGCTCCCAAACGAATGGTCATTGTCATGGCTCCATAAGTGGATTTGTCCCGGTACGAACGGCGGTTAAACCCGTTCAGGCACTTGATACTTATTGCGGTACCGGCCTTTCACAAGCTTATTTGCCTCGTCGCTGCCGATGAATCGCTCGGTCTTCGCGTCGAACCGCAATTTCTGGTTGCCCACACGGTAAGCAATGTTGCCTAAGTGTACCATCGTAGAAGCCGTGTGTATAATCTCGACGTCGGCACTGGGCCTCTGGCGGCTCTTGACGCATTCGAGGAAATTCTTCTCGTGTTCGGCATCAGAGGGTCGGCCGTACATTTGGTCCACAACCCTGCCGCCGGAGGTGGTAACCTGCCACCCGCCGCCGTGCCTGCCGACGGTCATCATCAGCTCCGAGCCGTACAGTTCAACACGTGTGGCGTTCTGCGTCCAGTACGGGAACAGGTCATTGCGGCGTATCGTACCGGTTGTCTTTTCCATATAGCGCGGGTAACCGGTCAGCTCGAAGGTCATAACAAAGCCGTCGAAGTCATAAGTAACAATTTGGACATCGGGCACTTCCGCGTCATCGCCCTTGTGATGCAGCCGGCCTCCGGAACAAGATGCGGCCGCAGGCATCTTCGGGTCGCCCATCAGCATCAAAGCCAGGTCAATCTGATGAATGCCGTCATCGGCCATGTCGCCTCCGCTAAAGTCCCAGAACTTGTGCCAGCCCGCGCGGAGAATGTCCTGGTGATAGGGACGCAAGGGAGCGCCGCCGAGCCAGACGTCCCAGTCGAAACCCGCTGGAGGAGTGCCGTTATCGCCCAGATAAAACGGCCCGCCGGACTTGAGATTATACACCTTGACGAGGTGGATGCCGCCGAGCTTGCCGCTTTTGACATACTCACACGCGGCCAGGTTGTACGGCGCGCTTCGATTCTGCGTGCCTGCCTGGACAATGCGCTTGTACTTGCGTGCCGCCTCTATCATCTTGCGAGCTTCCCAAATCGTGTGTGAAGGCGGCTTCTCAACGTATACATCCTTGCCCGCCTGGCAGGCGAGGATAGTGGCCGGCGCATGCCAGTGGTCGGGCGTAGCCACTATAACGGCATCCACATCTTTAGCATCGAATACCGTACGCATTTCCTTAACCATCTTTGGCTTGCGGGGCTGCACCTCTGCAAGAAAACCGGCGGTTTTTTCCAGACGCTCCGGCTGCAGGTCACAAAGATAAGTTATCTCAGCGCCGCATTCGGCCATGCCCCTTGCAAGATACGAGCCGCGCCCGCCACAACCAACCAAAGCCACGTTTATCCGCTCATTGGCGCCGAACACGGTTGCTCCAAGGGCAAGGCCCGCCAAACCCCTGCCCGATTTCAGCAGAAAACTCCTTCTGGTAATTCGTCCCATAACACCGTCTCCTACCCTAATCTCCGAGCCCTTTTCACGGTTTTGCTGCACTTGGCGTATCTGCCGGCGGCACAGCTGCCCGCAGCCGTTACCATACCACGTCCGTCGCTTTCTGTCAAATACTGCAGCCAACAGGCTTTCCGGCACGGTTTCGACGCCGTCCAGAGCCGTGTGGAGACAGACCGGAAAAAATATTTTGAAAAAAATTTCATTTTTTGTGTTGAACCTCCGAACAAGTAGGACTAAAATAGTCCTATATACTCATAGGTATATTCGAATTGTAGGTGATAAGCAAAGATGAACATTATTCGTCAAAACACGGACTATGCGTTGCGTGTGATGGTAAATCTGGCAAGAAATTACAATAACAAGGCCGTCTCGGCTCAAGTGCTGGCCGGTCAGGAGGATATTTCATATCAGTTCGCGTGCAAGATACTCCAGCAGCTCCACAAGGCCGGGCTGGTCGACAGTTCTATGGGCCCCAAAGGCGGCTTCTCGCTCAGCAGACCGCCGGGCCGGATAGGATTGCTAAACGTAATCGAAGCGGTTCAGGGACCGCTAAAGCTCAACAAGTGCCTGCTGGGTGCGGATGCCTGCCCGCGCCGGCCGAACTGTCCGGTAAGTGTGAAGCTCGCGCAACTCCAAAAATACATCGAGAAATATCTTCGCGGCACCACCCTCAAGGAATTTTCGCAGGGTACCGGCCCCACAGGAAAAGACAAAGCAAGAAATCCGAACAGGAGAAAAATATGAGCAGTGAAAAAACAAAACAAGGCGTGTCGCAGGCGTGCCTGGGCAAGAGCCAAAATCTGGCTGACCTGGTCGAGTATGCCGATGACTCGATAGTCAGCAAAACGATAGTAGACAAGACAGCCGGGACAATCACCCTGTTTGCGTTTGGCAAGGGACAGAGACTGAGCGAGCATCAGACGCCTTACGACGCGGTTGTCCAAATCATTGACGGCCGGGCGAGACTTACCATAGCAGGCAAAGACCTGAGCGTTTCAGGAGGCCAGATTATAATAATGCCGGGCAATGTGCCGCACGCGGTCGCTGCAGACGAAAAGTTCAAAATGCTGCTGACCATGATTCGTGCATGAACAGAGTCAAATTGTGAAAAGTCATCGAGGACAAACGCATGCTCAGATGTCCTGGACAAGACCACCGATTTTGGAAGCCAGGCGATATCTTTGAGGTGAAATGCCCAGGCTGCGGCCAAGCTGTTGAGTTTTTCAAGGATGAGCCGAGACTAAAATGCCGCAAGTGCGGACAAACGGTGCCTAACACGAAAATAGACCTCGGCTGTGCTGAATGGTGCCGGTACGCCGAGCAGTGCGCGGGAATTCAGGTAAGCGCCCTGCGCGAAAGACTGATAAGCGAAATGAAAAGAGTATTCGGAGCCGACAAAAAAAGAATCGACCACGCGCTTGCCGTGCTGAATTATGCCGAACAGATACAGGCCGAAGAAGGCGGCGACCCTTTGGTCGTCAAAGCCGCGGCTATTCTGCACGACATCGGCATTCTTGAAGCCGAACAAAAGTACGGCTCGGCAGCCGGTAAGTACCAGGAAATTGAGGGGCCGCCCATCGCAGCAGAGATTCTGAAAATACACGGTGTCAAAGCCCAGGACATCGAGCATATATGCAGGATAGTCGGAAGCCATCACAGCGCCAAGGACATCGACACCACCGAGTTCCGGATTGTCTGGGACGCCGACCGGCTCGTAAACCTTGCCGCTGATTTTCCCAATGCCGACAAATGGAAACTGCGAAAGATTATCGACAAGACCTTCAAGACCCCCAAAGGCCGGCAGATAGCGCTGGAGCTGTTTGTCGAAAACCCTGGGCAGAAACCAATTTGAAAATGAAAGGGAAAAAACATGTTTTGTTATCAATGCGAACAGACCGCAGGTGGAACAGGATGCACAAAAATCGGCGTCTGCGGCAAAGACCCGGACATTCAGAGCTTGCAGGATATGCTGATATTTGGAATAAAAGGCATCGCTGCTTACGCCTATCATGCCCGTGAATTGGGACATAAGGATGAGCAGGTCGATGCCTTTATGCATGAGGCGATGTTCTCCACGCTGACGAACGTGGATTTTGACCTGAATCGTTACTTGGAGCTGGTGCTGAAGGCAGGCGAGATGAACCTGCGAGTGATGGAATTGCTCAATAATGCACATACATCAGCTTTCGGCAATCCCACGCCGGTAACGGTGTCGACGGGGACAAAGGCCGGGCCTGGGATTGTTGTCACCGGCCATGATTTGCTCGACCTTTACGAGCTTCTCAAACAGACCGAAGGTAAAGGCATCGATGTATACACGCACGGCGAGATGCTCCCCGCTCACGGGTATCCCGAGCTACGCAAGTTCAAGCATCTTGCGGGCAACTACGGCACGGCATGGCAGAACCAGAAAAAGGAGTTCGACGAGTTCACCGGGGCGATTCTCGTAACCACCAACTGTGTTATGATTCCGAAGGACTCTTACAAAGACAGGATGTTCACCTGCGGCATAGCAGGCGTGGCCGGCGTCAAGCACATAAAAAACAGAGACTTCAGCGAAGTTGTTGAAAAAGCCCTATCACAGCCGGCACTTCCCGAGAATCCACAGGGGACGCTGAGCACGGGGTTCCACTATACGGCTGTGCTGGGTCTGGCTGAGAAGATTATAGAAGCGGTAAAGGCAGGCAAGATTAGGCATTTCTTCTTCATTGGCGGCTGCGACGGGGCAAAGCCCGGAAGAAACTACTACACAGAGTTTGCGGAAAAGGTGCCGCAAGACTGCGTAATATTAACAGCTGCCTGCGGCAAGTACCGCCTAAACGCGGCTGACTATGGCAGTATCGACGGGATTCCACGATTGCTCGACACGGGCCAATGTAATGACTGCTACTCTACAATCAAAATTGCGCTGGCGCTGGCGGATGCGTTTAGCTGCGGTGTGAATGAACTGCCCCTTTCGCTGGTGGTATCATGGTATGAGCAAAAGGCGGTGGCGATTCTGCTGACGCTGCTCTATCTGGGGATACAAAATATTAGGCTGGGTCCAAGCATGCCGGCCTTTATCAGTCCGAACGTCCTGAAAGTGCTGGTCGAAAAGTACCACATCAAGCCGATTGGCAACGTCGATAGGGACCTGGCTGAAATGCTCAAATAATCAGCGAATGGGGGTTTTCACATGGTTTCCCGCAACATAGTAAAGATTGACGAGGACAAGTGCAACGGATGCGGATTGTGCGTCAATGCCTGCGCCGAGGGCGCGATAAAGATAGTCGATGGCAAGGCGAAGCTGATAAGCGAGGTTTACTGTGACGGTCTCGGGACCTGCATCGGGCATTGCCCCCAGGACGCGATAACCGTTGAAACAAGGCAGGCCGCCGAATTTGACCGAGAGGCAACGAAAAACCATCTGGCCGAAGAACTGAAGGCCAAAACACAGACCGACTTCGTATGCCCCGGCTTGATGGCTAAAGAGCTAAAGAAAAAAGGTGAGCAGCCCGGCGCCGGTCCGGCAGCGAATATTCCATCACAGCTTAGTCACTGGCCGGTCCAGCTAAAACTGGTGTCACCGCACGCGCCCTGTTTTGCAGACGCCGACCTGCTTCTGGTTGCCGACTGCGTGCCTTTCGCTATGGGCGATTTCCACAACAGGTTTTTGAAAGACCACAGCATTGTGATAGGTTGTCCAAAACTGGACAATGCCGAATTCTATATTAAAAAGCTGGCGGAAATACTGAAAGCGAACAGGCTAAAAAGTCTCACAGTTATTCATATGGAAGTGCCGTGTTGTTTTGGGCTGACACACATAGCACGTGAAGCAATTGCCCGCAGCCGGGTGGAGATGGCTTTCGAAGATGTTACCATTGACTTGCACGGTAATGTAAGTAAAACACAAGCCATAAAAGCTAACTGACCAAAGCCCGCAAATGACTTGGCAATTCAGAGCTTATTGCGGTTCGACGGGAGCCGTTTTTAGCCTCAAACAATCGCAAAAGCCCCTGCGCTGGGCGTTTTTTCTTCGCGGCTGTACTTGCCAAATGACGATTAGCGGTCGCTCTACTCTATACGCGGAATAAAATACAAAAAAGTAAGCAACTTTTTTTCCTAAGGCCATTGTAAAATCGCCGATACATAAGTAAAATGAAAAGTTTGTGTAGGTACTTAACGGAAACCTATTGTTTTTTGCTGTTGTAAGACATGATTTTAACACAAATACTGCGACCGGCCTGCATCAAAGTTCCGCTGGAAGCCCGGGACAAGAACTCTGCTATAATCGAACTTGTCGATTTGCTCGATGCCAATGGTTTACTCCTTGACAGGGATATCGCTTTGGAGGCTGTGTTGGCACGTGAGCAGACCCGAAGCACGGGAATCGGCTCCGGCATCGCTATCCCGCACGGCAAATGCAAAGCCGTCAAGGAACTCGTTATGGCCATAGGAATTGCACATGAGCCGATTGATTTTGAAAGCGTCGATGCCAAACCGGCAACGATTATCATCCTGCTGGTTTCGCCGGCAGACCAGACCGGCCCACACATACAGGCTCTGGCTCGAATAAGCAAGCTGATGCTGGACACACAGTTCAGACAGTCGCTTGAGAACGCTGGCTCGCCAGACCAGGTTTATGAGCTTTTTAGCAGTAAAGAGGAGAACAAATGACTCATGATTCGTGCACCGTGGCGTGACCCACGAATCATGTTTTTTCCCAGAGGACCAGCCCCAGTTCATAGGGGTCCGCCATGTCGCCGTGCCTGGGCAAAACTCTGACCGCCAAACCGTGTTCACCTGTTCTTGTGCAGGGCATCACACCAACAAACCAGTGTTCTCCATCCTGCCCCGAATTTCCTTTGTGAGCCATCCTTACAACGGAGCCGTCTCTGATATTTCCTCGCCCGTCGACAGGGCCATGATAAAGCTCCACCGAAACCTGGTCAGGGCTGATTTTGCCCAGTTTGACCAAGGTCCCGACTTGCAGGGCAGAACCGATCTTGAGCTGCGCTTGACTGGGATTTAGTTCAACGTTTTCCTGGCCGTTGTTAAGCTCTATTTTGATGTCCTTAATTGCCAATTCCGACCAGGCGTTTCTCATATTGGATTTCCACATGGAAAATGCCTTCGCTCTGGACATGGCCTCCGCCGTCAGGTACCGCCATCTGGTCACCGCCGGGTTATAAAACCTTCGAGTATACTCGCGAACCATTCGAGTCGTGTTGAACCGCGGTGTTATCCGCTTGATGGAATTCTTCATTCTGCTTATCCAGGCCCGCGGCAGATTGTCGGTCGCACGAGTGTAAAACAATGGGACAACTTCGTTTTCCAGTATGTTGTAAAGAGCCTGTGATTCCACCATGTCCTGATAATTCGGGTCCTCGTAGCTTTCGCCGGCGCCTATAACCCACCCTGCTTCGGCGGTATAACCCTCGCACCACCAGCCGTCCGGCGTGCTTATATGTAACGCTCCATTTATTGCCGCCTTCATGCCGCTTGTGCTGCTGGCCTCCATCGGCCTGCGCGGCGTACTGAGCCAAACGTCAACACCACGAACCATATACCGGGCCACGCTAATATCATAATCCTCCAGGAATACCACGCGCCTTCGCACGTCATACTGTGCCGCAAAAAGGACAAGTTGACGTATTATCTCCTTGCCCTCCGTGTCTCGTGGATGTGCCTTGCCGCTGAAAATAAGCTGAATTGGCCGATCCGGGTCGGTAAGCAGTTTAACCAACCGTTTCGGATCCTTAAGTAACAGGCTGGCCCTCTTATAGGCCGCAAATCTCCTGGCGAAACCAATCGTAAGCACTTCAGGGTCAAGAACTTCCTCCGCCCTGTTTAATTCTGCATGGTAAGCGCCACGCCGCTGTATCTGAGCCTTTAGGCGTCGGCGTGCAAAAACAATCAGATTCTGCTTACTTTGCTGGTGGGCCTGCCAGAATTCCTCATCAGGAATTTGGCCTGCGTTATCCCAGATCAACTTGTTGGCAAGGTCTCCAATCCAATCAGGCCCAAGATGCCTCTCATATAATGAGTGCATCTGCTCCGACAGCCAGGTTTCGATATGCACGCCGTTTGTAATCGACCTTATGGGTGCTTCATCGACAGGTAAGCCGGGCCAAAGGAATGACCACATATCGCGTGATACCTCCCCATGCAGTTTACTCACGCCGTTCCTGTAGCTGCTCAGCTTCAGCGCCAGAATCGGCATCTTGAATGACTCGCCGTCGTCCTCGGGGTCTACTCTTCCCAATGCCATAAACTGCTTCCTGTTGATTCCAAGATTGGTAAAGTAACTTCCGAAGTACTTGTCCATAAGCTCCACCGCAAACTCATCGAGTCCCGCTTTTACGGATGTATGCATGGTAAAGACATTGCCGGCTCTGGCAGCCTCAACGGCCTCGTCGAAAGTCATATTGTTATCCTTCCTTAACTGACGGATTCGTTCCAGAGCCAGAAAAGCGGAATGCCCCTCGTTCATATGGCAGACAGTCGGCGCGATACCCACAGCCGACAGGGCCTTCAACCCGCCGATGCCCAGCATAATCTCCTGGCGAATTCTCATCTCGGCGTCGCCGCCGTAAAGACAGGTCGTAATAATACGGTCCGTGGGTGAATTGGCAGCTATGTTCGTATCCAGCAGAAACAGTCTTACTCTGCCTATGGAAAGGCTCCATATCTGAGCCTGCACACATCTGCCGGGGTATTCAACGCTGACAGCCAAGGGTTCGCGGCCTTCTTTGCGCACCAGTTCAATGGGCATATTACTCGGATCGTTCTCGACATACAGCTCTTGCTGCCCGCCATCGATGTTCAAGCACTGACGGAAATACCCCTTCTGATAAAGCAGACCCACGCCAACTATTGGTATGCCCAGGTCCGACGCACTTTTCAGATGGTCGCCTGCCAGGATTCCCAGGCCGCCCGCATAAATAGGGATGCACTCATGCACGCCAAACTCGGCGCTGAAGTAGGCGATTAGGGGCTTACTATGGTGTGACGTAACTTTCTCGAACCATGTTGGTGCTCCAAGATATGATTTGAATTTTTCGGCGGCACGCCGCAGTTCACACAAAAAACCCTCATTTCCGGCTAATTCTTCGAGTCGTCTCTGCGACACGCTGCCCAGAAGTCTTACCGGATTGTGGCCGCAAGCCGTCCATTGGTCGCTGTCAACCCGTTTGAACAGTACCTCTGTCTCCGGGTTCCATGACCAATACATATTCCTGGCGATAAACTCCAGGTTCTTCAAAGCGTCCGGCAGTGCCGGCAAAACCGTAAAGCTGCGCACTCGTGGCATTTTCGCCTCTCCATAAGTCTATACTAAAAAAGTGCTAACAACCGTAACCCCCAAAATAATTCTCCACCGACCCATGTATAATCGACAAATCCGTTCTTTGGCTTAACAGCGAAAATGCACGAAAGGGGGACTTGGGCAGATTTTGATGGTCCGATATTTCGGCCCCTTTTCCACCCTGGACCAAAAAAAAGGCCTGTCAAGAACAGGCCTTTTGTCAATTACCAGGCTTTCCTCCACCTGTGCCGTAAGAAAGCTCTTTGAAGAGAACCCATTACTGCCAAGTGGGTAATCGTTACTTGTGTCCGAAAGTCCTATCGTATAGGCGTTTTCGAGCCATCAAGGCCTGATTTCCCTGAGTACGGGTATCGGTTCTTTCAAATCAATCTTTCTATACGAACACCGCAGGGGTTAGCCTGCCATTGCCTTTATACCAAATCTCAAAGCAAAAGTCAATAGAATATCGGGCCAAAATTTCAACCTTTGACCAAAACCTCTGACCTTGCCCGTATACATTGTTTTTTCGGCACAGCCCCCCTTTTTCCTGAAGCCGAAGTTAGCTCCAAAAAGCAAAAACCTGATATTGCTTTTTCCCAGCCTCAGGTTAGATTGCAGCCAGTACAGTTGTAACAGCTTAAGCGCAGTCACAGACGTGAAAGTCTGCGGCTCTGACGCCCACAAAGCAATGCGTTCGTCAGAAGCCGCAGCACAGCGGAACCTACTATTATATTGAGCTCATCTATTAATCGGCGGGGACACATCGGCCTTCGGCCCAGGCGCGGAGGGTTTCGACACTTTCGGCCATTGTTACTGTTAGCGGCGGCGAAGCCTTCAAGGCAGAGAGAATTAAATCAGTATCAACCTCTTTCTTGTTCGCATAGGCCTCGTGAAGGGCGGAAATGATGGCCTGCTCTATTTCGGAGCCGCTGTACCCCTCAGACGCCTCAACAAGCTCGTTGATGTCGAACTGCTCGGGGTCGCGCCCACGTTTCTTAAGATGAATGGCGAATATTTCCTTTCGCGTATCTCGGCTGGGCAGGTCGACAAAAAATATCTCGTCGAAGCGACCCTTGCGAAGAAGCTCGGGCGGCAGGGCACCAATGTCATTGGCGGTGGCCACCACGAATACCGGCGCCTCGCGCTCCTGCAGCCACGTCAGCAACGTCCCGAACATCCTTTGCGACAGGCCCCCGTCGGCGCTTCGACTTGCGGCCGAGTCAAAGGCCTTTTCAATCTCGTCAATCCACAGGATTACCGGCGACATCATCTCGGTCTGACGCAGAGCTTCGCGAAGATTACGTTCCGATTCCCCGATGAAGCTGGCATACAGCGTCCCCGGGTCCATTCTCAGCAATGGCTGCTGCCAAGCCGTCGCGATTGCCTTGGCGCAGAGGCTCTTGCCGGCCCCCTGCACGCCCAGCATCAGCACTCCTCTGGGAGCAGTCAGGCCAAATTTGCTGGCCTCGGGGCTCAGCGCATCCTTTCGAAACTCGAGCCATTTTTTCAATCGCTTCATGCCGCCGATTTCACTCAGGTCCAGAGGCGTCTGGATATACTCGAGCAAGCCGCCACGTTGAATCATCCGCCTCTTGCCGGCAATTATCAGATTTATATCGTTATCCGTAAGACGCTGGTCTTTGGCAATGCTGTCGCTTATCACCTGCTCGGCCTGCCGGCGCGTCAGGCCCCTGAGGTTCCGCACGATTACGCTCAGCCCCTTCCGCGTGATGCCGATTTCAACCGGCTTTTTGCGGTGCAGACGCAGCAGCGTCGCCCGAACAATTTCCTGCAGCTCCTTTTCATCGGGAAAGGAGATTTCGAAAGACCTTGTGTAGGATTTTATGACCTCGGGCAGTTTGTCCTCGCTGTCAATCATCACCAGGCAGCTGCCGACTTTGCCGTAATGGTCAATCAGCTCCCGCAGGACCCGAAGTGTCTTGCCGTCCCTCAGATGCGCGGCCAGGTCGAGAGTTACGCAGATGGATCCTTCTTTGGCGGCGGCCAAGTTATTAAGGCCGGCATCGGGTCTTTCTGTACTCGCTACAGTAAGGCCCTTTTCCAGAAGACTCAGCCCGTCTCTGACCCCCTCGGCCGCAGACCATATCCACACATCACGACCAAGCCTTTGGGCTGCCTGTTTCACAAACCCGAGGGCAAACTCCTCTTCGTAGGTAACGATAGATATACAGCAGCAGCCCCCACCAATAAGCTGCTCAAATCGCTCGGAATCGTTCATCAGTCAATACCGCTCAAAGAGTTCGCAGTTCAGCTTTGACACATTCAGCCAGGCTTTCCACGATGGCCTTCTCAAAACCGTCAACGGTATCATGTGTCAATGTACCGTCCTCGTCTCTGAAACGCAGGGAGAGGGTCACGCTCTTTCTGCCCGACGGAATGCCTTTGCCTCGGTAAATATCAACGAAGCGAATGTCTTCCAGCTCGCCTGGTGCTTTCTTGTTCACCCCCTCGACAATCTCAGCCCAGGAAACCGTCTCATCCACGATAATCGAAAGGTCACGCTCTATCGCCGGAAATCTTGGAATGGGCTTGACTTTAACGGGCCCCCTCTGCAGGGCCAAAAGCTGCTCAAATTCCAGTTCCGCCGCAACGGGCCAGACGTTCTTAAAATCGAATTTTTCCTTCACCACTTGCGAAACAGCGCCCATCATCCCGAAAACTGTCCCATTAACCGCGATTTCCGCGCCGGTTCGCGCCCAGACCAGGTTCGCGGGCCTCAAAACAATTTGGGCGTCCTTGTCAATATCTCCTATCAGTCCCTCTATCACGCCGCGAAGGTCCCTCAAATCGCTGTCGCAGACCAGAGCCAGCCTGGCCCTTTCGATTGGCAGCTCGCCCGGTTTGTTCCCCGCAGGCACAAAAGTATCCGCAATCTCGAAAATCCTGCACGGCGAATTCCTCGCGTTAAGGTTTGTCTTAAGAACGCCGAGCAAAGAGCCTATCAGGGTTTGACGCAGCAGATTAACGCTTTTCCTGGATACGTCCTGCACGCACAAGTGTTCGTTAACGTCGGCTTTTGTGAATAGTTCCGCAACGGTGCCGTCAACAAAACCCACCGTAATCGCTTCATAGAACCCGCAGCCGTTAAGATATGTCCCTACAGACTGAGCCAGTTTATGACGTTCATCCGCTGGCACCACTTCGATTCCGATCTTTTGCTCCACCGGCACTTTATCAAAGCCGTAGACCCGCGCCACTTCCTCAATCAAATCAGCTTCGCGATAAACATCACTCCGCCATGAAGGCACGGTGCAAACCATCAAACCGTCCCTGCTTCGCGGCTTAAAACTCAGCGCCGACAAAATCCTTGCCGCCTCTTCAGGTGGTACCTCAATACCGAGCAGTTTGCTTAGCCGGGACAGCCGTAGCGTCACTTCTTTCGGCGCTCTTTTGCCCGGATAAGCATCGGCCACGCCCTTTGCCGCCCTGCCCCCGGCCGCTTGAATAATCAATTGTGCAGTCCTTTTGGAGGCCCAGTCTATGTTCTCAATATCCACTACTCGTTCGAATCGAAAAGCCGCGTCGGAAGGCAGAGAAAGTCTGCGCGATGTTGTGCGCACGCTCACCGGCGAGAAGTACGCGTCTTCGAGCAGAATGGCTGTAGTACTAACGCTCACCTCCGTATCCAAACCGCCCATGACGCCGGCAATAGCGACCGGCCCCCTCGGGTCGGCAATAATGAGCATATTCGGGTCCAGTTCACATTGCGTGCCGTCGATACTGACAATCCGCTCGCCGGCAATGGCCTTCCTGACTATTATTCTGCCTTCTGCAATCTTGCCATAATCGAAGGCGTGCGGCGGCTGGCCGGTTTCCAACATCGCATAGTTGGTCGCGTCAACAACATTATTGACGCTCCTCATCCCCGCCGCTTCAAGCCGTCTTACCATCCAGGCCGGCGACGGTCCCACTTTGACCCCCTCAACAATCCGGGCGGCATATCGGGCGCATAAGTCCGGCTCGGCAATCTCTACCCCGGCAAGCTCGGCCGCGTCACTGTCTGATTCATCCAGCTCAACTACGGGCATTTGCAGCGTCTTGCCCGTCGCCGCTGCCAGCTCACGCGCAATCCCGATGTAGCTCAAACAATCACCACGATTGCTCGTTACTTCAACGTCGATTACGGCATCGTCGCCGATATACTCGATCCCCTCGTACGGAAGTCCCAAATCGCTCAGAATCTCGGCCACTTCCTCGGCAGAATGCTCAATCTCGACATAATCCTTTAACCAGTTCAGCGAAACTTTCATGAGAGAACCACCGTAAGAAAAAACATAACGCAAAAGCTCAATTCGCCAGTACGATAACTCTCAAAAGCACGGCTGTCAACGATTTAGAGTAAGCTTTTTGGACCGAGTGCCGCCCGTTTTTTCGCCGCTGCGATAAATCAAGACCTGTTCGCACATCACCGGGAAATTTTGATAGCCTGTATTGCCGCTTATGCTATTATCTATTTTGAAAAGTCCCGTGCAGTTCGGAGTCGGTTCTCGTAAACAAAGGACAAAGGGAAAAGAACATGATAAGAAAGACAACGTTGGTTTTGCTGATTGGACTCCTGCTCGCAGTCGTGCCCGCAATTTCCGCCGACGACTGGAACACCCTTGACCCGAATTACACGCACGCTTCTGCGGCGGCCTACGAGAGATGGCGGGACCTCAAATTCGGTCTGCGCATCCACTGGGGGTATTACTCGCTGTTGGGTGTGGAAGCCTCCTGGGCTGTCCGAAATATGACCAACGAGGGAAAACAGCAATACTTTGAACTCTATAAGAAATTCAATCCGGCCCAATTCGATGCGAATAAATGGATAGACCTTATGAAACGCTGCGGGTTAACCTACTTCGTGTTCACGACCAAGCACCATGATGGCTTCTCGATGTTCGATACAAGGACAAGGGTAAAACGCCGGGTCAACTATGCTACCCAGGGCGGACCGAAAATCGAGGAATGCGACCTTGCCTACAGCATAATGGATACTCCCTGCAAGCGGGACATCGTCAAAGAAGTAACCGATGCCGCACACAAACGAGGCATTGGGGTCGGCCTTTACTTTTCACACGTTGACTGGTACGACGCAGATTTCAGAATGGACAAATGGAATCCCTTCCGCGACAACACTTACAACAACGAAACCGACCCCGTGGGCTATGCGCGTTTCGTCAAACGCCACCGCGAACAGATTCGAGAGCTTTTGACCAACTACGGCAAAGTGGATATGCTGGGACTCGATATGTATCTTCCCGAATTCTGCTGGCCCGAAATTAAGCAAACAGTGATGATGGCCCGCCGGCTGCAGCCCGATGTGCTGATGCGAAAACGCGGCATCGGCGTCTATGGCGATTATATGACGCCGGAAAAGTGGGTGCCGTCATCGCCCGATACGAGCGATAAGCGCGTGGACCGGCCATGGATGGTTATCGATACGCTGGCAGGTATCTTTGCCTATGAGCCGGACGGCTCCAAGTACAAATCCGGAGAATGGATAGTCTCCAACCTCATCGACATCGTGGCCAAGGGCGGCAATTTTATGGTCAGCATCGGGCCGGACCCCAATGGAAATTTCCACCCCGAGGCGGTCAGGCAACTTGAGTACGCCGGCGACTGGCTCAAAGTAAATGGCGAGGCAATCTACGCCGCCAGACCCTGGACAAACTACAAAGAGGGCCAAGATGTTCGCTTCACACGCAGCAAAGATAACAAGTATGTCTATGCCATCAGTCTGAAATGGCCCGGCGACAAATTCACCTCTCAATTGGTCCGACCCCGGAAGAAATCAAAAATCATTATGCTCGGCGACAGGGACTGGTTCGGTAGTCCCAAAAAACTGAGGTGGTTGCTTGATGATAAAGAAGGCCTGGTTATTGAAATCCCTGAAAGACTGCAGAAAGAACACAACCGGCCGTGCCGGCAGGCATACGTCTTTAGGATTGAACAGTCTTTCCATGAAGACAAATAGGGAACTACCGTCTGCGAAAAATCGAGCGGAATTGCGGCCTGGCTTAGTCGGTATCAATTGGCGCCATCCCGGTTGTGAGAATACCGCCCTGCTGCGACAGATAATAGGTCAAAGAAGTCAAAGGCTAAGGATTGGTTCAAACCTCGCCAAATGGGCAAAAGCCCGCAAAATAGAGCCAAGCATTTGCTTTACCAGAGTTTTCTCCGGCAAAAATAAGGAATAACCTCATAGACACAAACGCGGCGGATATTCTATAGTGGCAGTTTGGAATAAAAAGTACGAACGGGGAGTAATCGGACCGACCACGCCTATAGAGGCAGGTCCCCTTTGTGACGCGGCAGTTCCTTCTTAAACGGGGCTGTTTGAACATTAGTAGCAGGGCTAAGGCCCACGTGTACCTAAGGAGGTTGTGTTATGAAGAAGGTATGGATAATGACATTGGCTTTTGTGCTGGTAAGTTCCGTCCTGGTTACAGCCGCAGGACAAAAGGGAGGGCCCAACAGAACTCGAATCGAGGGTGTAATCACAGACATTGATTCTGCAAGTCAGCAGCTCAGCGTGGCTGGCGTAACAGTTCAGGTTACACCCAGCACCGTAATTACGATGAAGGACGAACTGCTTTCTTTTGATGATTTGAGCGTTGGTATGACCGTGGTGGTTTGTGGGATGACAGACGAAGACGATATACTCTGGGCTCACTCCATCAATGTCAAGTACTGTGGCAAGTAGCAACCTGAACGACAAATCACAAAGGTTTTATAATGCAGTGGGCATGGCTCAGCGCCGAAGACCGGGCTATAACAGGGCTGGCGCAGCCTTTTTTGTAGGACTAATCGTGCTTCCTGAGTGAATCCTTGCCGCCTGTCAGCCATTCGAGCGTGAATCGTGCGAAGGTAATCGTCTCGTATGGATGCTCCTTTCCCGCTTCGTACAGGCACGCAATATCGCCATCCGGCAGAACCGCCAGACAGCAATACGCTGAAGGCCCGGCATAAATGAGTTTCGAGACCGGCCAGTTCCTGCCCTCGTCATAGCTGAGACGCACCGTCATCTTGAACCGCCCCTCCCGGCTGGCCGGGTTGGAAAAGAGCAGCCGGTTCCTGCGGCCATTGGCCTCAGTTGTGTAGCGAAGGAAACTCGCCTGGCAGGTCGGCTCGACCAACTGGGGGTCATTAAATACAGAGCCCCAGCTCGCTCCACCATCGGCGCTGATAGATATGGCACGAGTTTTCCTGCCCGGTCCGTAATTACGCATGTTCATCATCAATCTGCCGTCGGACAACTCGACAACCTGACTCTCGTTACAGCTGGGCTTGATAATCTCACTGAGATTCCAGGTCTTTCCAGCATCGTCGCTGAAGATAACGTGCGAGCCGTAATTGAAAGAACCGCCGAGCAGCCCGCCGTTCGGGTCGTCATAACTGTTGTTACACGGGACAATCAAGCGGTGTTTGTATTTTTCTTGATTTAGCTGGATGCCCACGCCCGGCCCCGTCGCATACCAGCCCCACTCCGGACGTTTGACACTTGTGGTGATGTCAATTGGTTTGGACCATGTTCTGCCATCATCTTCCGACCGGCAGACAAACACGCGACGGGTGTCCTTGCCGGTCTTTTTTATGACCTGACTTTCGCGGTCGTCGCCATGGTTCCAGTTCATAAGAAGAAATATGGTGCCGGTTCTGCGGTCCACAACCGCACACGGATTTCCACATGTGTTTGCTCCATCGTCCCAGACAACCTCCTGGCCGCTCCACGTCCTGCCGCCGTCTTGCGAGCGTCTGACAATCATATCGATGTCCCCGCTGTCACCCCGCCCCTGCTTGCGCCCTTCGCAGAAGGCCAGAACAGTCCCCCTCACGGTCACGATAACTGACGGGATGCGGTAAGTATGGTAACCCTCCCCGCCGCTTACGAAAATCCTCGTTTGGCTCGGCTCGCGAACGGCCGCGTCTTTTGCCCTCTCCTCGCTGTAGAGCAAAGCCGCATCCAGCACACACATAACAGCCACAATCAATAAAAACCTTGCTCTTGCCACGATTCTCCCTCGGCAAAGCGAGGAATCCAGCACTCAATTGCTCGTTTCTGCCGCAACGACAGTCACCGGTGCGATCTTCTCCAGCTCCTCCTTGAGCTTCTCCGCCTCCCCAACAACGACTATTGCCAGCTTATCCGTTTTTATCGTATCCCGAACCACACGTGTGCAGTCGCCCTGCCGGGTCTTCGCGACCCCCCCAAGCAGCCTTTCGAGATAATCATGCCCAAGCCCCTGTGACTCAATCAGCCACAAGTCGTCTGCAATCTGCTGTGGCGTCTCGCGGTCCCTTACGAAACTGCCGAGAATATACGACCGGCTGCTCTCAAGCTCGTCCTTACTTGGCTCTTCATCTTTCAACCGCTCAATTTCGTCAAGGACCGCCCGGACTGCCTCCGCCGTCGATTCGGTTTTGGTAAACGTACGTATCTTAAACTCTCCCGCAAAGCGCTGGGCCGCGTAGCCGCCCCGGGCGCCATAAGTCAAACCCTTTTCAACCCTAATTTTTTCGTTCAACCGGCTGTTGAAGGCCCCCCCAAAGTAGTTGTTCACCACCCGGCTGACAAAATAACCCTTATCGTGCCGCGTAATACCAAGCTGTCCCACGCGAAGCTCGCTTTGTATACTGCCGGGCCGGTCCACCAGGTATATGCGCGTCCGCGCCGGCTGTTCCAACCGACGCAGTTCTATCGCCGGCTTCGGACCAACAGCCTTCCATTCCCCAAAAGTCTTGCTCGCCAATTCGAAAGCCTCCCCCGCCTCGATATCTCCAGAAAATATCAGCACCGCCATATCAGGCCTTGCAAACCTGCGCCACCATTGCTTCAAATCGTCGATTGCCAGCGCATTAACGTCCGCAATCTCGCCGGTAGCTGTCCGCGAATAACAATGCCGGCCGTATAACCTCTGCCTGAATTCGCGCTCGGCCACATAACCCGGTTCAGCCGACTCCACCTCCAGCGATGTAAGCACCTGTTTTCGCAGCTTCTCCAATTCCTCTGGCGGGAAAGTTGGCGACAGAACAACCTCACCGAGCAGCTCCATCGCCCGCCCCACATATTCCCTCAGACTGCCCACATCAATTGCTGAGTCGTCGATTTCCCCTTCGCCGGAAAGGCTGATTGCGTATGTTTCCAGCTCATCCGCCAGCTCACCCTCACTGTGTTTGACCGTACCCTTCGTCAGAATCCTCATCGTCATCGCCGTTGTGCCTGGCTTGTTCTCGGTCCAGCCCCCCGCCAAAAGCCCCAACCGCACGCTTACGAACGGCACCTCGTGATTCGGCACAACAAGCACCTTCAGACCATTGTTCAGTATCTTGCTGCTGTACCTCGGCGTTATCTTCTCGGCTGAGGCTTTTGCAAAAGGCGGCTCCTTCGGAAAATCCTCACTTCGAACAAGTCCGCGCCGGCCTGGCTTCGGTGCAGCCTTCTCCGTCTCTGCCGTTATCGGCGATTCTTCTTCCTCCTTGGCTTTGGACGAACCGAGCAAACTGCTCGCGGCCGCCCCAAGCAAATTGCGCTCGACCCTGACCGTTAACGCTCGCTCAGGCGACAAATACTTGCGCGCCGCCAGAAGAATATCATCGGCGGTTACCCTCTGGATGTCATCAGTTTCTCGATTCACCTGTGAAACATCCCCAATCACAACAGCCGCCTCGCCCAGCGTTGTCGCCTTGCTTTCCACCAATAGATTTTGCGTCACCAGTTGCCGCAGTTTCTGGTTCCGCGCCTTGGTCAGCTCGCGCTCCGTTACGGGTTCGGTCCCTATTCTCGCAATATGGTCGGAAATAATCTTAAGCACGCCGTTGGCATCTGAACCGAAGGGCGCCATCGCCGCTCCCACCCCGAACAAGCCATCCTGCTCCAGGGAAAACGACGCAGCCTGAACGCCTACCGCCAGTTGCTTTTCCGCAACCAGCTCACGGTACAGCCTGCTGCTGTTTCCGCCTCCGAGAATCTCCGCCAACAGGTCCAGCACGACTGAATCCTTATTGCCGACGGGTACCGTCCTGTACACTACGCCGACCCCGGGCGCCGGCGCGTTCTTTTCCTTGATTGTGGCCGACCTTGCGCCGTCAGGCATAGGTTCATGAACCGTCACCCGCGGCGGCTCATCATAAGGCGGCATCCACCCAAAATAACGCTTCGCCCGCTGCTGGGCTTCCTCATGTTTTACCGCCCCAACAATGACCAGCGTGGCGTTGCTGGGTACGTAATACCTGTCCCAAAAATCCCGCAGTTCCTGCACGGATGCCGCCCGCAGATGCGGTATCTTTCCGATTGGCGACCACCTGTAAGGATGAACCTTGAAGACCTCGTCCAACAGATTCTCCGCCAGTGTCCCATAGGGCTGGTTCAATCCGAGCCTGCGCTCCTCCTCCACCACCTTGCGCTCCGTGTCAAACGCTTCCTGGTCAATCTTCAAAAACGCCATTCGCTCCGCCTCAAGCCAAAGCGCCAGCCCAAGCTGGTTCGCCGGCAGCGTTTCGAGGTAAACGGTTCTGTCAAAACTTGTGTAGCCGTTCGTTGTCCCGCCCACGCGCCGAACATAGGCAAAATGGTCTGTTGGCCCGAGTCTATCGGTTCCGCGAAACATCATGTGCTCGAACATGTGGGCGAACCCCTGCCGGTCAGGCCGCTCATCCTTGGAGCCTACATGGTACCACAACTGCACCGCTACTATCGGACAGGAGAAATCCTCCAAAGTTATCACATCCAGACCGTTCTCAAGTTTAATATGCCTGTAGTCAAATCTTATTTCCTCACTGTCTTTTTGCAGACCCGCAGTACTGCACGCGGTCTCTCCAATGCCTTTTTCTATCCCGCCCCGCCTGCCCTTGCTTTCCGGCAGTGCTTTCTGGCACCCCACAGAGACAACAATCAGCACCAACGCCGGCAGTTGCACTAAAAGAACATTGAAACATTTGCGCCATGTCTCATACTTCATTTTTGAATCCCTTTTCCCAACACAGTTAAGTCTTTGCTTTATTGCTGAATTATAAAGTCAGTCAACGCCGTTTCAAGCTATTTCAACAGTTAACGCTGCGACCGGCTAACAGGCACAAAAGATTTTCGATATACAATTTTAATCTTTCAACTCTTTACTTTTTCTTTATAATAACGCCGTCGGTAGATTTAAGGAAACTGGTTATGGGAAAATGCAATTCACTCGCCTTGTTGGTTGGCACTCTGGTCGCTGTCTCCTTCTTTGCCGGCTGCGTTGAACGCAGGCTCACAATAAACACCGAGCCGCAGGGCGCCATTGTTGTGCTGAATGACGAGGAAGTAGGCACATCGCCCGTTACCGTTTCGTTCGAATGGTACGGCGACTATAACGTCGAAATTCGCAAAGAGGGCTTTGCGACTCTGAAGACCCACCGCAAGTTACAGGCCCCGTGGTACGACGCGCTTCCATTCGATTTTTTCGCTCAGGTAATTAGTTCTGACAGGATCGTCGATTCGTACGAGTGGACGTTTGAACTCGAAGAAAAGCGGCAAATAGACCGCCAGGCACTGCTCCGAAATGCAGAGGAGCTTAAAAAGCAGGTAAATAGCATTCAAGCCGAGTAAGTTTCCGGGCGTTCGACCTCGCAGATACAGACCAACTCCGGCTAAAGAAGATTATCCCGATACCAGGCTATTGACTTTTGCAGGCCCTCGCGGAATGCCACCTTCGGCTTAAAGCCGATTAACTTCCGAGCCAGTCCGATGTCGGCGAGTGAGTGTTTTATATCGCCGGCTCTGGCGTCGGCATATATCGGCTTTATGTCCTTGCCAACCAAATCGTTTATCACCTCGATAATCTCGTTGACCGTTATCGCCTGGCCGCAGGCAATATTTACCACCTCGCCACAAGTGCGTTTGACCCTTGCGGCAAGCAGATTGGCATCGACAACATTATCGACATAGGTGAAATCCCGGCTTTGCTCGCCGTCGCCGTAGACCGTCGGAGGTTTGTCTTTCAGTATGGCCGTAACGAAAGCCGGTATGGCGGCGGCGTACTGACTTGTCGGGTCCTGGTGAGGACCAAAGACATTAAAATACCGCAGCGAAATAGTCTCAAGGCCGAAAACATTGCAAAACACAGAACAGTAGTATTCGCCGGCAAGCTTGCCCACTGCATAAGGCGAAAGCGGCATGGCCGGCATCGTCTCGACTTTCGGCAAAGTCGGTGTGTCCCCGTAGGCTGAGGAGCTCGACGCATATACAAATCGCTTTATGCCCGCATCACGAGCGGCCAAAAGGAGAGTAAAAGTCGCATCCACACAATGTTTGTGCGTAGCCGCCGGGTCGTCAACGCTGCGCGGCACCGACGGCAAAGCCCCTTGGTGCAGGACAACGTCAATATCTCGCATAGCCGCACGCGCCGCTTTCTCATTGCCCATGTCGGCTTCTATAAATTCAATCTTGTCCATGATACCGGCAAGATTGCTTTTTTTGCCTGTCAACAGGTTATCGATAACTCTTACAAAACAGCCTTCGGAAATGACCTTCTTGCAGATGTTTGAACCGATGAACCCGGCTCCGCCGGTCACTAAAAATCTCTCCATAAAAAGCCTTTCGCAACCCAATCTGCGTATCGCAATAACTATCGCCTGTATCAGTTAGACAGAATGAGCGAGCTGTAATTTCTGGTATTCCTGATAAGACTTGAACTGCTCGTGGAAGTAGCCGCCCTTCATAGCCCTCACAGCAAAAAGTACACAGCCGATTATCGTGGCATTTACCGCTCGTATTTCCTGAATTGTTCTTTGAGCGGCACCTCTTCTTGTAGTGCCGGCATTAAATACCAGCAGCGTGCCGTCAACAACCCGCGCCAGCACCTTGGAGTCGCTTACCAGCAGCACGGGAGGAGCGTCGATTATGACGTAATCATAATTAGCACGCTGTTCCTTAATCAATTGTTCCATCTTGGAATTGCCGAGCATCTCTGCCGGATTCGAAGGTAATACTCCGGCATGGATTACGTCGAGACCTTCCATAACGTTGGTCTTTAAAGCGTCCTCATAGCTGCACATACCCGAAAGCAATGTGCTCAATCCAAATTCGGTACGCTCAGCCCCGTTCTGCCCGGATTCACCCTTCGCAAATACGGTCTGCAAACTCGGCCGCCTCAAATTCGCGTCTACAAGCAGCACTTTCTTGCTTTCGGCAATCAGAGTCGTTGCAAGGTTTACCGCTACGGAAGTCGTGCCCTCGTCTGCCATGCCGCTGCTGACAAGCAGAACCTTCGAAGAATCAGCCGAGGTCGATAGCTTCAAATTCGTTCGAAGCCTTCTGTAGGATTCGCTTATGACAGAATAAGGCGCCTGACGAACAACATGACACAGGTCAATGTCCCCGACCTGTCCGTCTTCGGCGGCGTCAGGAATAATACCCAGCAGCGGAATGTGCAGGTATTTGCCCACGTCTCTCGGCGTCCGCACCAGGTCATTGAGCAGCTCGATAAGGAAAGCAAGTCCGATGCCGAGCATCAGGCCCAGCACCGTCCCTCCGGGAAAGTAGAACTCCCACCTCGGAGAGCTTACTTCCAGCGGTTCCGGAGCAGGCCCGACAGTCTGCACCTTGGTTGTCTCCGGGGCACCGCGAATTATCTGGTAATTGTCAATTTGCGATTTTATCTCATCAAGCTTTAGTCTTCTTTCATCTCTTATAGCTTGTCGCTGAGCGTATTGAACACGAGCCAAATCAAGGTCCTTTTTCTTCGCGGCCGCTTCAGTTCGCATCCTTTCCAATTCCGCCATTCTGTCCGTCAGCACGATGAGCCCGTCCTGGGCATTGCGAAGGTTCGCTTGTCGTGTCTGCTCTGCGATTTCCGCTTTTCTGATTCGTCTTTCTTCTTTGATTTCGCTTATCTGCTCCTGCGCCTGGCGTACTACCCGGTGATCTTCGCCAAACTTTGCAAGTCTGCCTACAAGTGCCGACTCTGCCAAAGCAAGCTGCTGAGCAAGCATCACCATAACAGGGTCAGTCTCTATTTGATGTTCCACCTGCACTGAAACCGGCCCTGTGGCCTGCTCATCGAGGGTCTTTATGGATGCTCGAAGCTGCCCTATGTCCAGCATAAGCCTGTTTTGCTCAATTTCCAGGTCGTTCAGCTTTATCTCGACCGTATGCTGGAAATAGCGGCTCCCAAATTGTTCGAGGTCCGTTATACCGAACCTCTCACGTACCTCATCCAGCCCCCTTTCAGACGCATCCAAATCTCTTTGAACAGCCGTTCTTTCGGTTTCAAGATTTAGCAGTTTCTTCTCAATATCCTGCCGTTCTGTATAGCCTCGCGAGGAGACAAACATCTCCACCATTTGGTTAACTATCTCTGCTGCCTCCCGCTTGCTGCCGCAGGTCATCGAGACAGTAACGAACTCGCGGTCTCTGTCAGGGTAAGCTCTGAAATGTTTCTCCAAATCCTTAAAGGCTTTTCTAATACATTTGTACTTTTCACGTTGAACGTCTCCGAACTGCTTGAACCAATCGGTGTCCTGGACTTTCTTGAGGTCAAGCAGATTTTGCAGAGTGCTTTGCTGCGTTATCAGAGCCGCTATCGAAGCGCGATAGCCATATTGAATATCTTTTTGCACCATGGGTGTGGCTATGATCATGGGGTCTTTTTCCACTGGTGGAAGAACCTTCAGATAAGTCTGGGCGGTATATTTTGGAGCATAACGCAATAAGATAAACCACGCCGCGCCGCCAATTATAAAACCCAATATCGTAAAAGAAACCAACAGCAATATGTGACGACGCAATATTCCAAGGACTTCCTTCGGTGTCAGCGCAGCCCCAATTGCCTCCGGCCTCGGCCCAATCATTCTGTTCACAGCCAATTGTCTTTGCTCTACCATCTTAAAAAACTGCCAATGTAATACATAAACACAAAAGTTCTGGTTTTGGTCTTCCTTTCCAGTTCTTAACCTTTGGTTCCTTCCTGGCCAGACAGCCGTTCGATTGCTGCCTCTATTGCTTGCCGGGCTGCGCCTGACAGTTTACCCTCTCCTGCTTCCAGTGCTTTCTTATAAGCTTCGACTGCTTCGGTCTTTGCCCCGAGTTCTTCCTTTATCGTACCCAAATGCTCATAAACCTCCGCCGGCACCTCCATTCGTTGCAGCTCGTACTGTTGGATAGCCGCCTGCATGGTCGCATCTGCCTCTGGCTTTTTGCCATTCTTATACAACGCGAAGGCATAAGTATCCAAAAACACCGGATTATTCGGCTGTGCCTCGCACGCACGCTCGGCATACTTCAGCGCTTCATCGAGCCGTTCGTTATTCTTTGCCAGCACGTATGCCAGGTTATTCAAAGCAATCATATTATTCGGCAGTTTAACAAGGAGACTTTCGCACTCGGTGACAATCCTCTTAAGGTAGTTATTATCGGAAGTCTTGTTATACGCCAGGTCCAAAACAGCCACTTTCCTGATTAGATAACCGACCGCCTGCGGGCTGGCAGGCCCCGCTATCTGCAGGCATTTGTCAACATAACGCAGTGCTTCGTTGTATTCACCGCGAATCGTCATCAGATCAGACATAGTCAAATTGACGACAAGTGAGTCCGGGTCCGTTTCGAGCCTCTGCTTGCAGCACTTCAGCACTTCTTCAGCGCCAAGCAGTGAATACGTTCGCCGTAAAACCTTGGAAGCGAGAATCTCATCTGCCCCCCCAAACGCCTTCGCCATACCTTTTTGACAATACTCTATGGCGGTCGCTTTGTCGCCAAGCTTTGCTTTTGCCTCGGCCATTCGCAGGTATGCTATCGGGGCAATATCGCTGTCCACATATTTTCTGCCCTCTTCAAAAACCTTCTCCAGCTTCCTCGGGTCCCAAACGCTCCTCGCCGAGTTTGGCGTCCCGGCAGCCAATATAAGAGCCTGTAAATATCCGTCCAGCGCTGTTGCATAATCCCCGCCATACTCACCTTTTTGTAACACCTGCGTGTACAACTGTTCCGCCCGGCCGAATTTGCCCTGCGCTGCCGCAAAGGCCGCCGCCCGATTGTACCATCTTACATCCTCGGGAAACTCTTCTATAGTCTTATCGTACAATTCTCTGAGTGCTTCTTTTCTGCCGGACCGCTGGTAAATCCGCTCGAGCAGCTCTCTGGGACCCCTCCCGCTTTCCCTGGCAGTTTGCGGATGGTCGATTAAACTCTTAAGTTCTGTGATAGCGTCCTCCTGCCGGCCTGCTCCCAAATACGCCTTCGCCAAACCGACACGCCCGGCAGAATCGGACTGCAACGACTTGCTGGTTTGAAAGTCTTCGATTGCCTGACTATAATCAGTCTTCAAAAGATTTATTTCACCTCTCAGCCTCCAGGCAAGCGCGTCTTTTTGATTGCTCGCGAGATAGCGATTTGTGAGCTCCAGCGCCCTTGTAAGCTGTCCCTGCATCATCGCCGACCAGCCCTCGAGCAACAGCGCTCTGGGCTCGTCAGGATACTTCTCCTTAAAGCTTTGAAGCTTGTATTCGGCTTCTTTGACAAGACCTGTCTTAAGAAAGCTCTGAATTTGTATAAGGTGGTTATCAACACTCCCTTCGAGTGACAGAAGTTCTTCGGAATATTTCTTTGCGGCATCCTGGTCCACCGTTTTCTCGGCGACAGCCAAAAGCCCTTTGACCACGTCGCTGTCTTTTGGCCCGCTCTTGTATAACTGCTCCAGGACCTTTTTCGCATCTTCGAATTTACCCAGTCGGTAATAATGCACCCAGAGCAGTTTCTCGTCCTGTGCCTGCACAAGGCTCTCTTGTGCCTTTTCCGGCTGGCCGATAACTCGATAGTACTCCGCTTGAGCTGCAAGCACAGCTTCGTTCTGCGGGTCCAGGGCTCTGGCTTGTTCAAAAGACGAACCAGCGATATCAAGCAAGGCGTTTTTCTCAGCCGATGCCGTCTTATTGACGGCCATCCTCATTGCCATAAACCCCAGCGATAATGCATTTTCCACGCTTGGAGCAACCTTCTGCAATTGCTGTCGAATTGCCAATGCGTTTGCCGGCTCCGTGGAGCTTATAAACTCAGCGTAGAAGCTCCGCAACTGCAAATCGCCCGGATTCAGACTTATTGCCCTCAGCAAAGCACGCTTGGCTTCAATCATTTGCTCGGATGATACGTTATCACCAAGCTTCTGATTGCGCCGGGTCAGTACAACCGCTAATCCTTTTGCAATAGTTCCGTCCAGCGGGTTCAAAGCTGCCCCTTTTTGGGCGTCTTCAATGGATGAGTATTCGTTCCCAAGGGCGGCATTGACATTACTTCTCAACAGATACCCGCGCGAAAAGACGGGCCTTTCCTTCAGGCATTTATCCAGCCACGTCAATGCGTCTTTGTACTCCCCCTTAGCTGCGGCAAGACGACCGGCAAAAAACAAACCTTCACAATCGTCAAAGTCTTCGGTTCGTGCCCGGTCAGCAATTTGTTCTGCTCCCGCCCAGTCCTTGGTTGAAAGTGCTATCTCAAAAAGATACGTTGCGGCAAGACGCCGCAATGCTCTCTCTTCTTCCCCCTCAGTAACCGTTTTCTCAACCTTACCCTCCTGAGAAGCCTGCGTCTTAAATACTTTTCTGAATTCAACGGCCGCTTTCTCGAGCTCGTTATAGCTATGATAAAGTCTACCAAGGTCTATGGCCCGCTGAACCGGGTCGGCAATATTTGAAAGAACCTGTTCTTCTATTTCCCTGCGCCTTTCCTCCGAAATATTTCGTGGCTCCGGTTCGGAAAGCATCTGTCTATAAAATAGAACCAGCGTATTATTTGGAGAATGCCCTAAAAACCGGTCAATCAGTGCCTTCGCCCCGTCAATATTTCCTTCGGCTACGTAACTGTTGCAGACGCCGATTACAGAACTCTCTTCAACGGAGTTCGGCTCTATCTCCAGCAGCTTTCCCACCAATTCGGCCACATCACCGCGGTAAGCCCTCAGTTCAGATGTCATTAATTGGACAGAGCCTTCCGGCTCAGCGCCTTCTTTCTCTGGCGCCTCCGGCTTCTGGATGATTGCCCGCGAGGTCTCTTTTATTTGCTTTTGCGCCAAGCCTCTTTCAATTTGCCTGACCTTGGCCTGGACCAGGGCCAGCTTGAGTGTAATTGTACTCGAATCACCTGCCGGCATCTTGGCAAGCTCCTTCTCCGCGTCTTCGAATTGATTTCCACCGATTAACGCCTTCAGGTGAAGCACCCGGCTTCTTTCGTTGGTCCAAAAATGCTCCTCAAACACTTGTACATTGGACACGGCGTCAGCCCAGAGATTGAGCTTCAAAAGAACCTCTGCGTAATCCAAAATCGCTTCGGGCCTGGTCTCGACAATACCCGAATACAGTGCATTTGCCATGAACTCGCTGACAGCACCAACTTCAGATGTCTCCCAGAAAACCTTCGCCAGCGTGTAGCAAAGATCGGCATACTGAGGATCTGCAGGAAACGGCGGTGCGGCAGGTTTGGAGGCCTTAAACTGCTGATAAGCTGCATAAAGCTTCCGGACAGCCGCGCTTCTGTTTCCCCTCGCAAGCTCAAGCATTCCTTGTGCCTTAATAACCTGCGGCGCTTCCCCGACGCCGAAAAGCTGCTCAATTTCATGGACCGCCTGCTCGGCTTCGGTTAGTAATTCTTCCTTCCTGGCCCCCGTTTCTCCCGCCCGAGGCTCGATTATTTGCTCGATATAGCATTTCGCAAGGAAATCATAGAAGAATATTCTATTCATTTTGTTTGCCCACTGCCGCGGGCCCGGTCTGTCCTGCGCATCCGGCAATGTAAGTGCTTTCTTGGTCTCCTCTATCGCCTTGTAAAGCTCAGGCTTCTCGCCGTAGATAGAAAACTTCCGATAGTGTAAACCGGCCGCATTGATGGCATAGGTCGCGCTTGTCTTATCCAACTCCACGGCTTTTTCAGCGGCCTCCATAGCTTTATCGAGATTCTTGGGCCTGTACCGATAGAACCCGGCTAGTGCCGAAAACACCTCCGCACTTGATGGAAATTTCTCCACGACCGACAGGTATTCGGGTTCGAGAGCTTCAAATTGTTTTTCCGTAAGACCAGCGCCGACGCGCCCGGCCAATTTCAGTTTAATTGATAGAAGATTGGTATAGGCCTTCGGATTGGAGTCCGCCGCCTCTACGGCCCGCTCCAATATTGCCTTCGCTTGTTCTGCAGCTTTGTCTTTCTCATGAGGCTCCCCTCTTGAAGCAAGAATCTCTCCTTTAGTGATTACTGCTTGCGCCAGGTACCACCCCGCGTCAACATTACCTGGCTCGAGTTCTTGCACCTTTTTCAAGTCCTCTATCGCCTGAGCAAGTGTTGCATCTCGGTCGGTGGAAGTTCCCATTCTTCCTATTTCAAGGTTGGCTCTGCCTCTAACTAAGTACAGGAACAAGCCCAATTGCTCCGCCCCAGTTGTTTTTTCTCGGTCCCCAAAGGGGTCCCATTCGGCCGTACCTTTCGTAAGCAGGTCCGAATTATCGGCTGCTTCTAAAAACTCCGACGCTTGTGAAGCAACCTCCTGCCACGCTCCGCGCGAACCGCTGTCGGCCAATAAGTAAAAATACTTCAACTGCCCGTACCGGGCTCTGGCGTTATTCGTGTCCAGTCGGACTATGTTTTTCCAGCATCCCAGCACTTTGGGCCACTGGTCGGTTGCCACGTACATGTCCGAAAGCTTGAAAAGGATTTCTACCCTGAGCGAATCTGTCTTTGCCAGAGAACGCGCCCTCGAGTAGCTGCGCTCGGCCCTCTCGTACTGCTTTGTTCTTGTCTCCTCGTCGCCCGCTTCTTGGGCTGCTTTCACCGCAGCATCACCATCTTCGATAAATTTTCCCGGGGACCGGCTCAAACGCAGAATCGCCAGAATCAAAAACGCCACCACAACGAGAAAACAAAACGACCCGATAAATACAACCTTCTTATTCAATCTTTTCCTTGCCATGGCGTCCTTCCCTTACTTCCGCTATAAACACTGTCGAACACGCGGTTCTTTCTGTACGCTATTTCTTGCTTTCATTTACCACCGGCCGGTCGGGCCAATGCTCCTTTTCCAAAACGGGCAAAACAACCGCCAAAAGCTTTTCACCGGCTCTAAGCGCCTCTTCTTTGCTCGGATAAATTGTCTGACCGAACCTCGTATTAAAAAACTTCAGTTCAACTTTTGAAAAGTACACATACCTGGAGAAAATATATTTATTGAGAAGCCATCGAGCGTCTTCTCTGCTGTTCGCATATACCCCGTTGACACTGAAAAAATATAAAATCGCAAACTTTGAATCCCCCCACCAGTTTCTCGAATCGGTGCTGGCGAACACAACGTATTTACCCTCAATAGTCTTAACCTCCGGCCGGTGCGAAACATCTCCTATTTCGAATGTCACGCCCTCGGACGCCAACACCTGATGCCCCGTGCCCATATAGCATTCTTCCGGCACATGTGGCACATGGTCCGGAAGCTCGTAATAAGTAACAAACAGCGTGCATTTGCGCACAGCACTGTCGGCCGCCGCATTGGCATCTTCGAGAACCCATTGAATATAATCGCTTGTACCCAGTTCTCTGATAATCTCTTCGTTTTCGATTTTTTCTTTTGCCACCACCGTATACGGAGCCAATCCCTGCTCATCCAGCATATCAAGAGACTTCTTCAGCAGAAAAGGAGCCTTCTGTACGTGCAGGCGGTCCATCCCAACTGCCGCCAAAGCAAGCACCCCCGTACATATCAAAAACGCCGGCTGTAAATAAATTCGCGCGTATCTGCTTTCTGACATCTGACTTCTCGTCTCAACTATCGTCTTTACGGACCACCACATCCTCGGCAACCGTCTGTGTCTCGTCAATAAATAAACTCGACATGAACCACGCAAGCAGACCGTACAATCCGAAAGCTAACGGCAGCATCGCCATCCCGAGCATGTCATGATAAATACCCCGAGCGTATCTCGGATGAACAAATATATATATGAATCCGGTAACCGTAACCCGCACAAAGTTGCAGAATATCGCTATAGGTATCGTGCTGAGCAAAAGAACAATGCGCTGCCATATAGGTCTGTAGTGCAAATACGCCATGGCGACTCCCAAAGCCACGAACGCCGTCAGCAGCCGCATCCCGCTGCACGCCTCGGCCACGTTAAGCGGAGGCTCAATCCGCTGGCCTTTGTAAATCACGTCTATCACCACGCCGCTTGCCGTCGCTTCAATCCCGCTGACCAGATTCAGCAAAAACGTCGCCGCAGACGCTGCCCATTGTCGCATCGGCATTGTCATACGAACATAATATCTCTGCGGCAACGGAACCGCAAAAACCAAAAAGGCGACAGGCAGCCATGTGTACTTAATCAACTGCCACCCCCCCAAAAACAATATAATCGCGCCAAGCACGGCTATCACACAGATGGACCCAAGATAACCGTAGCCTGATGGGCTGGCCTTGTTAAGAGGATAAAACAGAATCCCGAGAACAAGAAAAACAAGACCGAGGTAACTTGGTTTGGCTCTAACGTTTAAAATCTCACTCTTATGCTGGTTGATAAAATACAGGCTGAAAAGCGGAATTAGAAAACCGTGCGACCAGCTCGGATTCTTCCATTCCTGCACAATACCCTTGATTTCGTGGTGAAAAAGATAGTAGAATAAACCCCCGATTATCAGGATCTTTATATAAGTGTGCACATCAAGCTCACGCCACCTTGTGCAGGCCGCGCTTGACTGGGAACTGACAATCCCGCGTTGGAGACTTATATCTCCCTGAGCCCTGGCCCTTGTGCCCTCGCCCCTGATGCTGTCTTCTACCATAACCAATAGCCTGCACTTACGTTCAGCAAGGCCGAAGAATATGCCTTATGAGCAATCCACATAAGGCCCTCATTCTTGCATAAATATCGTTATTTTTCAACGGACCTCTAAATGCGAACCTCCCGTGCTAAGAAAGCCCTTTACTCGCTGTTACCATTTGAGTCCCCGGTTGTCTACTAAAAAATATCATTCATAGATGGCAACCAACCGGGGAAAGGCCTGTGAGTGTATACATCCCTGTCTGCAAAATTACGGCTGTAGTTAAAGTCAAACCCGTAAGTCGCCCTGAATGCATTTCGCAAAACATAACGCCACATTGAAGTCGGGTGTGTGCCGACATTGATTAAATCGTCCGGCTTTATGAAGAAGTCAGGCTGTTCACCCCGGGCGATTTTGTCCAGGTCCACCATCACGATTTCTTCTCTGTTTTTGCCGAGTCTCCTGACCACTTCGCACCGTTTCGGCCATGCCAGCTCTCCCAAACCACCCGCTGCAGCTATGGCCATCTTGAGCGTCATAGGACGGCCCGTAAGATTAACAGTCCCGCGATTGGCCGTGTTGCCCGTAACATAGAATTCACCGATAATATCAACCGGCACATATATCGTATCGCCCGGCCTGATTGCGATATTGTATCGGGGGTCGCCCGCCTGGAATTTATCTACCGGTATCCTTATTACGCGCGTCTGCATTCCTCCCATTCCTACCTCGTCCCACGTGAAATCCGCCGGCGCTCTTTCCTCGAGCAGCTTCTCCGGCTTCTCCGGCGCAACTTCAACTTCCGGCCTTACAGGCCGCGGCCTGCCCACTTGAACGGGTACCCACTTTCCATCCTCGAAAATCCATTCGACCCGACCTTCATTGCTGCTGCCTGTTGCCTTGCCTGCGGCCTCTCTGCCGGCCGGCCCAATAGCCGAGGCTGATATGCTTTGCATTCTGCCCGGCGACCGGCCGCTGCTTCTTGCGGTCTGCCCGAATCCGCGTTCTTCATACGCCGCAGAATCAGAACCCCCCCATACACTCTTTCCCCGGCCCGGCCCACTCTCAAACCCGGCCGGCAAAGCCGCCTCCGCAAGCTCACTATGCCGCACAAGTTCCGCCGAGGCGACAACCAGCTTGTTTTCAGACCGCTGCTCTTTTGCCCGGGGCGCTATTATCTCAAGCATCTCCTCCTCAGGCACAACCAATTCCTTGCCAGGCTTTCCACGCTCGCCTGTTTCTGATGGCGCCACCCTGGATTTAACAGCAGGCGATAGTCTGACTTCCTGACCCGAAACAAGACGTGAAACATAAATATTGCTCACGTTAAATTCCCCTATTCCGCCCGCTGTCGCAAGCGCATCAGCCAGCCTGAAACCGTAACGTGGAATAAAGTACCTGTTGGGACGCGGCACGCCCTGGCCCAGAATTGAGAATGCTCGCTTTTCCGACCTGACTAAGGTCGCGGTAACGGACGGCTTTTTCAGTAAGCTCGGTTCCACAATGTCTTTTATCTCTTCTTCGAGCTGAGATTCGGTCAGCCCCGCTGCGGCAATCACCCCGACTTCGGGCACCGAAATCTTGCCCGTCTCGGTGACAATATAATCGTTGACAAACAGGTCGGCTTCGCGAAGCAGTTCGAAGATAGATATCCGGATTATATCGCCGGGACTGAATACGTAGTCGCTTTGCAGCACCATCGCATCCGCCGGCCGCGGCTCCTCGGCGCCCACCCAGGCGGACGGCGCCTCCTCTGCCACACCCAGAGTATCCAGTATCACATTCACCGCCGGAACAGGCCGAAATCTGCCTATTTGTTTGGGGTCCCAAAACTTGTTGCTGCACCCGCCAACGTAAATACTCAGAATAAACAAATATGCCACAACCACCGCCGGACACAGCAGACTACTGCAACTACGACTTTTGCCTCTATTTGAATCTGTCATACGCAAACCTTCAACCGAAATAAAACACCACGGCAAAATGGCCGCATTTGCCTCCAACAGGCGAATTAGTTTCTTACCCTCCAAAAATTATCGGTTTAACACCTTTTCTGCTTAACTTTTTTAGTTGCCGTAAGGCCAACATTAAAAAGAAATTAAATATCGTTGAGACAGCGCCAAATAACGCACGAACTTCCCATAAATCTCGAAACACCAACGCAGAAAACGTGCACCAGAGACTCCGATGTCTGTTTGTCCTAACCGTCGCCAAGCAAACCAGTTATGAAACCGTATGTCATACTTTTATACCCTGCCATCCCATTGTTCATTTTGTTGCGGCACAATCAATAAGGACTATACTTGCCAAACAAAGGCTTTGTTCGTCATCCGAGCCTGTTCAAAGCCGATAATTATCGTCGGACCTGTACAGATAAGACGACCGCACTCGTGCGCACAGTTCCCCCTTCTGAAGCCGAATACTTCCTTCAACTGTCTCAGACCTCTCGGAAAATGCCGCCTATTGGGATAAATCCCGGCCCTTTTTTCGGACTCAACGTGCCGCTTTTCTTGCCCAACATCAACGTAGGCCCTGCGCTCGCACACGACAACGCAGACCTGCTTGGCCGTAGATTTCAACCGGGGCGGTAGTAATCTATTTTAGCAAGCCGCTCCCGCAAAACGCCCCCCCGGTCGCTTTTGAATACCTCTATCTTCGTCGGGACCAGAACGCCCCCTTTCTCAACCTCTTTGTAGTCATATCCGCGAACGACCATCGATGGATCCCGAAAGTAAATCGTGTCTACGAGAAAGTTCTCTGCGTTTTGGTAAAAAATCCCCTCGGGGCGAGGTGAGCCAGCCTGCATCTCTTCAGTGCCGCCTCGTTCAATCGGATAATACCATAATCCCTCTATCCTGACTGGCTGGGAACCTCGCGCCAACCGAGTCCCCCGACCTGAAAGACGCATCGCCGCCGTCGTTACGCTCAGGACTGCGTGCGCAATGCTACAGTTCACCTGCGGGGACGTATCTGCTACCGCAACACCCTCCGATATAGAGCACAAACCCTCGGCAGACAATCGCCAAACAAGCTCACCTTGCGGCTCTTTGCCCGAAATCCGAATGGAATTCAGCAACGGATGAATCTCGTGACGCTGTTCCGTCAGGTAAAAACTGCCGTCCTCACGGTAAAAAGTAACCACGCAGGTCAAGGCAAGTTTTTCCGCTCTTGTCCAGGCCTGGCGTCCTCCACTTGCCTCAATCGCTGCGGCAGCATAATCAGGTATAACAAAACCTGAATCGATTAACGGATGGCGGACTCCCACTCCTTCCTCCGTCCTGCCGCCCTGTCCACACGCCGCGACGAAAAACACAGTAAGCGCCAGCCAAACCACCGTACCCGAGAACCGACTAATCATTCCATCCTCCCAACCAAAGAAAACTCGCTGTTCACACATTACGTCCCCACAGTTTTTTCAACAGCGCCTTTAAGAACCTTCGTCACTTGACTCTCAGCGCTGTCCCGTCCGTCGTATTTCAAGTTGGCAAGCTGCTCCATTAAGGCAAATCTCTCGGCGGTATCGCTCTTGGCGAGCTTCATTAACTTCTCTGCCACTTCCGGTTTTGCCTGCCGCAAAACGCGATAGCGATTCTCGCCGTAGGCATATTGTTCGAAATCAACAGTGGGAGCCTTCGAATCAAGCTGCAGCGGGTTTTTGCCTTCTTCCTTCAGTACCGGATTAAACCTGTACAAAGGCCAATAACCGCTGTTGACGGCTTGTTTCTGGTGCTCATAACCATTGACCAGGTCGTAGCCGTGAGCGATACAATGAGCGTATGCAATTATAAGAGACGGCCCCGGATACGCCTCAGCCTCGACAAACGCCTTCACTGCCTGATTCGGATTGGCGCCCATAGCCACCTGCGCCACATAAATATTTCGGTAAGTCATGGCCAGAAGGCCCAGGTCCTTCTTGGGCATTGGTTTTCCCCCGGCTGCAAATTTGGCCACCGCCGCTCTCGGTGTCGATTTTGACATCTGGCCGCCGGTATTGGAATATACTTCCGTATCAAGGACAAGAACGTTGACATTCGCCCCGCTGGCAAGCACATGGTCCAGCCCCCCGTATCCGATATCGTAAGCCCACCCGTCGCCGCCGAGAGCCCACACGGATTTATGCACGAGGTAGTCTGCAACATCCAATAGCTGCTTGCACGTATCGCAGCCGCTCTTGTTGCATTGCTCTTTCAGCTTCTCCACTCGCTCTCGCTGCTGTTCAATAGCGTTTTGCTCGGCATCATCCGCCATCGCCGCCGCCCGAATTGCCGCCGCCAGCGCGCCTTCAACACAACCCTCAGTCAGCGCCTTCTCAAGCAGGTCAAGAGCACGCTCTTTGAATTTGTCAATCGTCAGGCGCATACCCATGGCAAATTCGGCGTTGTCTTCGAATAAGCTGTTGCTCCAGGTTGGTCCCCTCCCGTCAGGCCTCTTTGTGTAAGGTGTTGTCGGAAGATTTCCGCCGTAAATCGATGAGCAGCCCGTCGCATTTCCAATAAATGCCCGGTCCCCAAAAAGCTGTGTCAGCAGTTTTACATAAGGCGTTTCTCCACATCCTGCACAGGCGCCCGAGTATTCGAACAAAGGCCGAATCAACTGGCTTCCCTTTACAGAATTGGCCTTAAAAAGCCTCGGCTCTGTGCTCGGAATGGACAGGAAGTATTTATAATTTTCACCCTCGGTGCCGCGAACCGGCTCCTGCAATACCATATTTATTGCCTTTCGACCTGTTGGCTGCTTGTTTTGGTCTTTTTCCTGGGCGGGGCAATTGGCCACACACGCTTCGCACCCCGTGCAGTCTTCCGGAGCCACCTGCACCGTACACTTCATGCCGGCAAAGTCTTTGCCTTTCGCGTTCGCGCTTTTGAACGTCCCCGGCGTATCCTTGAGGTACTTTTCATCGTAAACCTTCATCCTTATCGTTCCGTGCGGACAAAGCAGAGAGCACAGCCCGCACTGTATGCAGACATCAGGCTCCCATATCGGTATGTTCACGGCAATGTTGCGCTTCTCGTATTGGGTCGTCCCCGTTTGGAACTTGCCGTCGACCGGCATCTTGCTCACCGGCAGCTTGTCGCCGCGAAGCGCTATAATCTCCCCCGTAACTTCCTTGACAAAATCAGGGGCGTCTTCCGGCACCGGGGGCCGCATCTTTATCCTGCTGGTTGCTTTGCCCGGAACCTCAACTTCATAGATTCTTTCGAGAGCACCATCGACCGCGGCGTTGTTCATTTGAACAATTTTTTCGCCTTTCTTCCCGTAGCTCTTCTTGATTGCGTCCTTTATGGCCTTCACCGCCGTATCCAGCGGAATAATAATGTTGCTTATCTTGAAAAAGGCCGTTTGCATAATCACGTTGATTCTCGGCCCCAGCCCAAGCCCCTGTGCAAGCGAAATCGCATCGATAACATAGAACTTCAGCTTCTTTTCGATTATCTGCTTTTGCACCTCCTCCGGCAAAGTGTCCCAAATATGCTCTTTATCGTGCATACTGGTCAGCAGGAAAGTGCCGCCGGGCCGGGCGCCGGAAAGCATATCAAACTTCTCCAAAAAGCTCGAATTGTGGCACGCAACAAAGTCGGCTTTGCTTATGAGGTACGGACTTCGAATTGGTTTCTTGCCGAATCTAAGGTGTGATATCGTTACCGCGCCGGCCTTTTTCGAGTCATATACAAAATAGCCCTGTGCATAGTTGTCGGTTAATTCACCGATTATCTGTATGGAGTTATGATTTGCACTTACCGTCCCGTCCGCGCCGAGACCATAAAACATCGCGCAGTAAAGCCCCTCGCCGCCAACCTCAAAACTCTCCTCAACTTCCAGACTTGTATTAGCTACGTCATCGATGATACCCACCGTAAAACCGCTCTTGGGCCTGGCCGCATCCAGACTGTCAAACACGGCCTTCACCATCGCCGGCGTAAACTCCTTCGAGCCCAGTCCATACCGCCCGCCGACAATCAGCGGATATTTCTCAAAAGACGATTCCTTCCACTCCATCGCCTCCCCAATAGCCGTGCGAACGTCCAGGTACAAAGGCTCACCCAGCGAACCCGGCTCTTTTGTTCTGTCCAGCACCGCGATTTTCTTGACGCTTTTCGGCAGCGCAGCAATAAAATCTTTTCTGCTGAACGGCTTATAGAGCCGAACCTTTACCACGCCCACTTTTTCACCTCTGGAGGCCAAATACTCAACCGTCTCGTGCGCCGTATCGGCGCCTGAACCCATAATGACAATGATTTTCTCCGCATCTTCCGCGCCGACATAATCAAACAAATGGTAACTTCGCCCTACCAGCTTCGCAAATTTGTCCATCGTCTCCTGAACAATTTCAGGCGCGGCCAAATAGAATTTGTTCACTGTCTCTCGTCCCTGGAAATAAACATCGGGATTCTGCGCCGTCCCGCTAATCATGGGCCTGTCCGGTGACAGCGCCCTCGCCTTATGTTGCGCCACAAGCTCGTCCTCAATCACCGCCCGCATATCATCCAGCGTGAACTGCTCGACCTTTTGAAGCTCATGGCTGGTCCTGAAACCGTCAAAAAAGTGCAGGAAGGGCACGCGAGACGCCAACGTCGCCTGCTGCGCGATTAGCGCAAAATCCATGACTTCCTGAACATTGCACGAACAAATCATCGCAAAACCGATCTGGCGACAGGCCATTACATCCGCATGGTCGCCGAAGATTGAAAGCGCATGGCACGCCAACGAACGAGCCGAGACATGAAAGACCGTCGGAAGCAGCTCGCCGGCAATCTTGTACATATTGGGAATCATAAGCAAAAGTCCCTGCGACGCCGTGAAAGTCGTCGTCAAAGCGCCGGTTGCCAGTGCTCCGTGCACCGCGCCCGCTGCGCCGCCCTCCGACTGCATCTCCGTAACCGAAGGGACCGTCCCCCATATGTTTCGCTCGCCTTTGGCTGTCTTTGCATCCGCAATCTCACCCATCGGTGAACTCGGCGTAATTGGATATATTGCAATCACTTCATTTGTGGCGTGGGCCACGTACGCCGCAGCCGTGTTGCCGTCAATTGTAACCATTTTGCGACTCATAGCTTCTCCGTTTTCTAAAATAACCAGTACAAATAACTTAGCTTCAAAGGCCTTCTTGTCCTAACAGGCCTACAGGTCAAATGCCACACAAAGCCCATAGCACACGTGTCAGCTCTAAGAAAGTTTATTGTGCTGTTTTTTGTGCAATGCCTGATGCATCCCAAACATCCACTTATACAACTTTTTTCTGCATCAGGCAACGCAAATTTTGTCAGAATTAAGAATAGTCCCGGTGGAAGGGGTGCAGACCGCCTGACTCAGGCCAGCTGGGATTGCGGTTGAGACGTGAACGAAACCAAGCTAAAAGGCGTTCTCACCGGCTCGGGCGGGACGGGCGGATATGTTCTGCGGTGGGTGTTTTTTGAACAAAAACATTGAAAACCAGGCTAAACCTAAAAAAAAAGGTAATAGTGCTTGACTGAATCGCCGCCGACTTGTTATAAACAAGGATGGTGAACTTTATCGACTGTGCCAGCCAGAAAGCAGACCTTTCTGACCTGATGAGGTGCCGAGAGAGGCACAGAGCCATAACGATGGGTGATGTTCCGAAAGGCGGTTTGTTTCACAGGCGAACACTCAACCTCTGTCTTTTCTTCCGGAGTGCCGAGGGCCAGATGTCCTCAGAAAACCTGCGCAGGACAGGCGCCCAGTTCGACAGTGAAGGTTGCGACGCCTGTTGGGAGCTGTCTAAGTCTGCGCTTCGGCGAGAAGCTATAACCAAGAAATATGTTAATGTTCGGTGTTGAAAGGAGAGGGATTATGTGCAGAAAACTCGTTTTCTTAATGGTTATCCTTTTGTTGGGTCTGGCTGCCGGCGCCCCGGCGGAGGAGCTGGCCACAAACCCCAGCCCCCCGAACAAGGATTGGTGTGTGCCCACCAACCAGATGCTCAGTTGGACCAAGGGCGACAGCGCGGTGTCCCACGACGTCTACTTCGGCATCGATTTCAACGATGTCAATGACGCCGATACTGCAAGCTCGGGCGTTTACCGGGGCAACTTTCCGGTCGACCAAAATTACTTTGACGCGGGGGTGCTTCAAAAGGCCAAGACTTATTACTGGCGGGTCGACGAGGTTGGCGCTACAACCGTCAAAGGAGGCGTGTGGAGCTTTACTACCGACAGCGCCGTTTGCGTGAAGGTGGACCTTGCCATACCAGACTGCCCGAACACCAATACAGTAAGGCCGGAAACGGCAAAGCCCGGCTGGTGGATCTGGGCCTGCGACGGCTGGGCCGACATGTACAGGTGTGACCATTGCTGGGAGGAGGGCATCGAAAATGGACCAAAACCCACCGGTCCGGGCATAGCCGGCACGGGGATTCACGCCGGTATTACTGTATTTTACGAGGGCGATGGCGGCTTCAAGGTAGCCGGCCTGACAGGTGCGCTGGCAGGCGGTCTCTGCCCGACCGGCTCACCTGTTCATGACGGTATTTGCAATAGCTGGTATTACGGCATGGACTGGCCCGAAGGCGACGGCCACAGCATACAGCTTGCCTTGCACGACTTGCCCGGCGGCGCTTACACCCTTTACAGTTTCCATAATCATTTCGGCTGCTACAGAGTCCCGGGCACAGATAACCCTACTTTAGTGACGTGCGACTGCCTCTGTGATGCCGTACCTCCGATGCCTGTCATCCGCGCCATGTCGGTCAAAGAAGCAAGATACCTGCCTTATCAGGACCAGGACCCTTTTCAGAAACTGTTTCCCGGCATTGATTGGATGACCGGCCCTTTTCCTGAGGGTGTGCTTTCGCTCCAGGATGCGTGCAACGTACAGGCCCAGCAGGTTACCAGTGACCAGGAGCTTATTCCCTCCATAATTAAGTTCACGACCAACGGCAATCCGGTGCTCGTGTTATATAGGGCGGGCTGCTGCCAGCCTGACCCTGTCCGTCCGTCACGGGTGGGCGGACGGGGAATCTTGAACGCCTTCGTTCTGCAGCTCACGCCGCTGGTTACTGCTTACGCACCCTATCCGAGCGACGGCGAACAGGACGTTTCACCGGAGGCGCTCCTCAGGTGGGCGGCGGGGGAAAAGGCAGCGTGGCATGATGTGTTCTTTGGCACTAATTATGCCGATGTCCGCGATGCTAACACAGTGGACCATCGCAACGTTTACGCGGGCCGCCAGCCCGTTGCCGATACCAACTATGCGCCAGGGCTTCTCCTGTACGACCAGACTTACTACTGGAAGGTTAATGAGGTCAACGAAAGCGACGGCAACAGCCCGTGGACAGGCCCCGTCTGGAGCTTTACTACTTACCGGGCGAAAGCCGCTGTTCTCAGCCCCGCTGATGGTACGAAGGACCTGCCGAAAGAAGGCGTGCAGCTTAGCTGGTCGGCCGGCTACGTGGCCGAGTCGCACGATGTCTACCTTGGCACCAACTTGAACGACGTCGAGAATGCTACCACCTCATCGCCCCAATATAAAG